>Ga0315282_10017291_pt1 | contig 10426 bp, 8 predicted proteins | sample YL17G07_20_MG_FD_203693 | JGI IMG/M metagenome (GOLD analysis project Ga0315282, IMG submission 203693) | Sediment microbial communities from Yellowstone Lake, YNP, Wyoming, USA - YL17G07_20 | ecosystem: Environmental > Aquatic > Freshwater > Lake > Sediment | place: USA: Wyoming | collected... | reverse complement strand
TGACAGGGACAGTTTGGGGAGGTTCATATAGTGGAAGTATTAATGTTGACATTGCTCAAAGACATTACGAAACCGATAAAAAACTCAGCTTGCGGCTTGAAGAATTAAAAGAATTTGTTGAAGATTATGTTTATTGGAGTATTTACTCCAGGGAAACTTCTCTTCCTCCTACATTGGAAATCTTCTTTGAAGCACCAGTCCCTCCTATAGCATCTTTCACCCGAATGACTGTTACGCCATATGTGGGTATAGCGGCAACATTCAATGCTTCAGCGAGCTACGACCCAGATGGTTATATAAGTAGTTATAAATGGGACTTCGGTGATGGGACTCCAACTATCGTTGAAGTAGACCCACTAACGACACATATATACACCTCTCCAGGTAGCTACATTGTGACTCTGACTGTTACTGACAATGAAGGATTAACCAATAGCATTACAGACGATGTGTCAGTTTTCGTGTTTGCTACACTGGATATCGACCCGAACACATTGAACTTGAAGAATAACGGCGAATTTGTTACTGTTTACATAGAGTTGTCTGCTGGCTATAGTGTGGCAGACATAGATCTCGCAACAGTTCGGCTTGAGGGAATTCCAGCGATCACAGACCCGCAGTATGGTTTCGTCAGCGACCCAGCGTCATACTTAGTCGACCACGATGCAGACGGAATATTAGAGCGTCTCGTCAAGTTTGACCGAGCCACCGTGAGAGACGTCTTAACAGGCATGATTGACTATGAACAAGGCGTCAAGTTCTACGACCTCACACTGGAAGTCACAGGCAACGTAGCTGGGACAGCATTTGACGGCACTGACACCATCACCGTAATAAAGAACTAAAAAGCCCAAGCTGGAAAATCTCCAGCCCCATTTATTTTTCATTCAGAGACGATTAGCGAAGTTTCTTAAGGTTTAGCGTCTAATTTTTCAAAAGTGGAGACAGAGAGCAAAATGAGGACCAAAATCGCTATATTATTAGTCTTACTGAACCTCTTATTTGCTTCAGTAATCTTCAGCTTGGCGGCTTATGCTGTTGAGGAACGGAAGGTTTTAAGTCGTAACTACATTGGCCTCGGAGTGGAGGTCTATGCCCCATATCAATGTTATCCCGGCGAGAATATTACTATAAAGGTGAGCGTTAAGGCATTGGAAGATGTCAAAAACGCTTCTGTAACCTTGTTCATTTGGGGCTCCAAATCTGAAGGACAAAGTCCTTGGGGCGTTTCTTTTAAAGTTCTCGATGTCACAGATTTTCCTAACGGAATGATCAAAGACGAAGAATACAACATAACGATACCATCAGACATTGACCCTGGCTTAATCTATGGGATACTGTGGCTTGAGTGGAGCGTCTACCGCTCTCCTTCATGGGAGGAACAATGGGACAAAGCCAGCTTCAGAGCAACATACGTGAAGAACAGAGGCTACGAAAACCTTCAAGACAAGTACAACTCACTTGAAATCGAACTGCAAAACTCCAGAATCATGGCGTACATATTCACGGTGACCACGATTGCGCTGGCTGCCTCCACGGTGTACCTCGCAAAGAAAAAGCGAAAATAATGCCAAAAAGTGCTAAGTTTTTGCTGTTGCCTCTATTGTTTGTGTTCTGCGCCAAAGCGCCTTATACCAGAATTCGGAGAGCGCAATCAAGCCTGTGCTGGTCAACAGTTGCAGGAAAGCCGCTATCCATTGATTTAGTAAAGCGAGTGCTTCCACAGGCGGAATGTTGAAGGCGATTGAAATCAAGGCTACGAGAATCGCTATGATTAGTGTTTCAAGGGCTTTTCTTCCGCTGAAGTTCTCTTGCGGCGTTTGTTTCAGCCAGCCGCCCAAAATGTAACACAGCGCATACGACGCATAAACAAGAAGTTAGACCGCCTGATCGGTCAAAAAGCAGCCAAGAAAGTGGGCAAAGGCTGGGCACTAACAACATTCCTGCGAGAAGCTTGGGGCTCAACAAAAGAAGAACTTATAGAGAACATTTCGGGCTTTTATGGAAGCTTCGTTTAGTACCGCCACAGAAGGGTGAGAGCATATTATGCATACTCGACACTCTTTGTTTAACAGTCAGTGTTATAGCGATAAACTAATAATCCTTGGCGTCATTAACGTCTTTTGAGTAGGGAGACTGCATGACTGAGAGTAACAAGTCAACGCAAACTTTTTCCTCGGAGCGTAGACTAAATGAACTAAACGGACGAACATGGGAGAAGTATTCGATCAGCGTTTGGCAGATTTCAAAAACTACAGAGGAGGCTAAACTCCGACACCCCGCTTTGTTTCCGTTAGAATTATGCAAACGATTGATCGAGATATATACAAAGAAGGGAGACACCGTTTTAGACCCTTTTATGGGGAGCGGAAGTGCGATTGTTGCTGCAAGAGACTTGGAGAGAAAGGGCATGGGGTTAGACATTAATCCAGATTTTGTTGAAACCGCAAAGAAAAGACTGGCGCAGCAAAAAATTATCAAATTAGAGGTTGAAGAGCCATATGTGCAATGTGCTGATGCTGCTAATTTGCTTGAGTTTGTAGAGCCGAACTCTGTGGATCTAGTAATCACATCTCCGCCTTACTGGATTATTCATACAAGAAAAAGAACAGCAGATTATAAAGAGCCAAGGCCTTATTCTTTCCTTGAAAGGGATCTGGGCAATATATTAGACTATGCAGAGTTTATGAGGGAACTTAAGGCTATTTTTGAAAAAGTACACACCGTACTTAAGCCAGGCAAGAGATGTATTGTTATAGTCATGGATATCCGACAAGGTTCGCAATTTATCCCGTTTCACATGGACGTGTCTCATATGATGGAAAAAATTGGATATGTTTTGGAAGATATAATGATATGGAACCGAGAAAGAGAATACAGCAACCTTCGACCTTTAGGCTACCCATACGTTTTCATTGTAAACAAAATTCATGAATATATCTTGATATTCAGAAAAAACAAAGAGACCAAGGTTAACCTGCCAGAGATTGACATTTGATAAGCCTTACGTCTGAGGATGCTGTGCAAAGCTATCTAGACGCGTGGACGATGTATCTTCTGGCCACCTATGCTTTAACCACGGGCATGTTGCTCTAAGTTCCGTTATCGCATTGTTGAATTGGGTCCAATTTACTGTTCTTGGTGGTTTGCTGAGTTGCCAAGTCTTAACAGAATTGAGAATCTCATTGTATTCATCCTCTTCAATGTCCACTCCAAATTCGCTTGACAAAAACATGTGCAACGTTCTCATTCTCCCCAAATGAATATTTGTGTGAGGAGTTTTGCTACCTCCAGCTAAAAAATTTTGAACAACGCCAAATGTACCACTTTTGTTGAATATTGGGCAATCCCTACAATTCCAGGGAATAGGTCCTTTTCGTCCTTTTTTCTTATAACACCATAGACATTTAACATTAGAAACCCAATCAGCTACCACCAGTTTTGGATTGTAAGGCAAAGCCATAACTATTGCGGTTTTATTGCTTGGATAAAAAGTATTGTAAACGTACCAAGCCTCTCTCTCTATTTCCCCAATATCTTCTCGTCGCAGTTGAGCAAGACGTGCATTCCGCCTCACTCTCTTAATCTGCTCTCCAAAGAACAATGGAGTGATACTTGTTTTTACATCTAAGAAGAAAAGGCTATCAGAGCTTTTCAGTTTTGGATAAGCGCATATAATATCCGGGCTAAACTTCACCATTAAAGCCGTTGGTGATTCCTTGAACCTTAGCTTTCTAAGAAGAGACCTCATACTCCTCATACGTGGCTGGTCTCCCCTAAGGATTTGTTCATATCCAAAGCCACATGTCTTAAATCCGTATTGTTGCAGAAAAGTCAAAAGTATGGTGGTGAATTCTGTGGTCAATTTCATGCGGTTCAAGAAACTTTGCATTCTCGTTTCTGGCATGGTTAACAACTCTGCTAGTCCGGTTCGTACATCTTTACCAGTTCTGTATTTAGCTTAGCAATGAGCTCATCGTTTGGTTTCATATGAAGTTCGGATTCAATGAAGTTTCTCAGGGTTTTCATCTTGTCAACTTGAAACCTGCTAGTCTTCAGTAGCCAGCTAGCAAGTAGAGGTGATGACTCGCTTCTCCTGCTAACGAGGATCATTATTTTATCACACGGATAGAACTTGCTATAGATATTCCTAGCGCTAGAATTAATTTCGATAAACTGAGTTCGTTTGTTGGTTTTCACTGGTGTAGCATAACATTTGACAAAGAATACTCCATCGATAGGTTCTTTTTTGCGGTGCATGACGAAAAGATCGGGTGCTTGGATCAACACGTTAGCAACATCTGTATCAATGTATTCTTCTAGTATCAGCCGACGAAATTCTGGGTCTATCAATATTTTATTGAACGAAAATTCCGCAACATAGAACCCAAGATCAGTGAGAATTACATCAATTCCCGCCCGAACCACTGAAAGAACAGTATCTTCAATTGTCTCTGTCTTTTCGGCTTGGAGTCGTGTTCGTTGTCGGTTGGATTTCATGTAGCAACATCCCTCTCGCACTTTAATTATAAGATCAGACCTATCGCATTATCTTATATGGTGGTCTGGGAAAACGGATTTTGATAGGGCTTCTCCATGTTGGTGTTGAGAGCACGATTTCCCCTTTTTGTAGTGCCATCACATTCTGCTTGGATTTTTGGTCTAGAAAGGCGTAAGCAGATTTCCTGATTTCTGCGCTACCTGTGCGCCCTATGGCATGAGTGCTCGAGTTTCCTACAATCTGGTCATGAATTTCACTCTTGAATTGTTCTGCTCCAAATAATATTGTGCCTCTCGATCGACCTTTGCGAGCTATCTCCACAATCTGTTCAGTAATGGCTGTAGTACTGCCAGCGGGAGCAAAACTGTTCAGCTCATCGATGAGTATCACCATCCTATTGGGAAGAGTCTTCTCGCCCTCTCTATACATTTGATCAATTGACCTCATCACATCTCCAACAATGAAGGGTTGAGTGCGAGAATGTACTCTTGCAATGTCTATTACAAAGATTTCTCCAGCCTTAATGTCTTTGATTTTTGAACCTAGATAAACTTCCTTTGATGATCGATTATTGACAAACAAAGGAGACGAAGTCAATCTGGCTAACTCTCTTTTGATCCTCGGGGGAGTTATGGGGTGGAGATTGTATGCTTGAGCAAGGAGATCATTGTCTACCGTTTTTAAGTCATCCCAGTTCTTAACCACGGCAGGAAAAGCCATCTGTCCCTTTTTTGCTTCTCCTTTGATAACAAGTTGGCCATTTTTCCAGTCTTCGCGCACTCTTGTGTTGAAAGTATCCAATGTAAAATAGGGGTCAGGTACGTCAGCGAATAGAAGGTCGAAACTCGAATAGATGTCTGCAAGGGCATAGGCGTACATTTCAAAACTGTTTGGTGGGCTGTCAGAGTCTGGTTTCCCGTCTTGTCCACGCGGTAAAAAGTATTTGACGTTATCAAAGGGTTTGCATTCCAAACCTAATAGGTTGTAAAGCTTACGGTCTTCATCGGTTAGGTCGTCACCTTCTTCATCGATGTGAAGCAAATCTGCTTGTTTGACATTGAATATAACGAAAGAAACTTTCTTTGAAAGTTTCTGAAAAACCGACAACATCAAGAACATCAAATATGATGTTTTTGTAGCAAGCCCAGATATTCCTGAAGCATTTATGTGAGCGCCCTCAGGTCCTAGCGTATAGTCTGAGTCTAAGCTGACTGGTACAATTGTGCCGTTGCTTTGATAGATAACTCCAGCTGGTACTTCTGTTCCAAGAATCAGATCAGTCCCTATTGCAAATCGGATGTTATTTTCGTCGGCAAAATAGACTTTTTGATCACCAGGGACTGGCATGAAGATCTCTGTGGTGCGATTGCCTTCCTTGTATCCTGTATTTCTTAAGACATTTGCTTCAGCCACCATTGACGATAGTCTCTCAACATAGGGCTCCGCCGAGGGCTCTCCAAAGTCGCTACTTACATAGTTAGAGAGATGAGAGACTGCGTCGCTTAGAGACAAAATTTCTGAAACAATCCCTACGGTCTTAGTTCCCTTAATATGATCTGCGACAACAAAGTCAAAAGGATTTATCACAACATCATCTTTGAGCCAGCAGTAAAATTTTCCAGTCGAGTTTGGTTCTCTTTCAGGCGAACTAGTTTTACCAATTGCATCGTTTTCATCTGCCTCTGACTTATTCATACTCTTGGAACTCTTCATTTTTTTACCTTCCTACTCTTCTTTCTATCATGCTTTTCATCTCTTGACCGATTTGACTAAGTGAAAACCTACTTAAAAATGCTGAAGACATGTACATTTCAGTTATTCTAATTGGGTAAATATAGTTTGGCCATCTTGGCCACGGATAAACTGTAGGAAGTCTCATATGGAATATTTCTGATGATATCTCATCTATAAGCGCTATATCCTGTTGGGTTAATTCACCTTTTTCTGGCGCTCTCATGTCAATCTTAACGATTCCGCCAAGGGGCTCCATAGGTGGAAACGTCCTAATACGAATGTACCAAAAGATTACTCCCTTCTGAATAGGGTCCATAGGGTTGCCTTTTACGAATACACATGAACGCTCACCATCTCTTAAATGTCTCATGTATGCCGAAAGTGTCAGCGGAGTTCCTTTGCCTATTGAAAAGGTAGGCTTTCTGCTAAACGATTTTGCAACACCTATAGTATTTATCAACTGAAGAAATTCTTGTTTTCTTATTGCACCATCCATTATTAACCAATCAGAATAAGCTCTGGCTAACTTCATTGCAACTTCGTGTTCCATAGTATGCATTAAACTACGAACTTTTCCAAGCAGTGAATTTCTAACATCGCCAGTTATGTCAGCTTTTTTCAAAAACTCGATGCGTGAAAATGAGTCGGTCTGCTCAAGTTTTGCTTGCATTTTTTCTAGACGACCATAAGTTGAGTCTGAAATAAGATTGCTGTCTTTGTGAGGAAAGACAAAACAGAGACGTTTCTGCAATTTCGAAGGTTCCAATTTAGTTTGATTTCTGTGGGTAACCCCTACTGCTATTTCGGACACTATTATGGGAAAGGATAAATTGCCTTCTATGTATTCTCCAACATATTTGGTTCGAATAGAGCCATCAAGGAAGAACTTGAACCTTTCCTTTGAAGGACTCATACTATAGATAGTCTTCTTTCCGCTTTTCAAGGATGGTTCAAGAGAAACGCACAGATTATCTGGTCCTATAAAGTTGGAATTATCATCTGCTTGATCCGGATCCCCTCTGCGTTCTTCTTCTATAGGTTGCTCAAAAGGACTGAGTACTATGTCACCTTCGCTTAAGCACTCTCCTAAAGAACGCCATTTCTTAATCTCTTCACTAAGATTAAATCTGGGCACTGTGGGACTCCTACCGATTAAGCCGAGACAACAGCCAAAGATTCTCATATAAAAGCGAATTAATAAGATTTCTCAATCATTGATCTGCCACGCTCTCATCGGCAAGGTGATTTCCTAGGAGGCGTCAATCTGAAGGCATCATCAAAGTTTTTAGCCATTTCAAACTTCTTGATGAGACCCGTGTATGGCGGAAAAGCACCACCATAGCCTATGACCCTCCTAGCTCTTTGAACCATATCCAGTCGTTTTGCATCCCAAGCTCGACCTATATGCTTGTTCTTTTCCAAAGCGTCGAGAGGCTCAAAACGCATGGGGTAAGCAACGGCTCCCCACCCTAGAATATCTCGGATACGCTGAAAGAAATCTTGAGGATCGTCCTCATAATTAAAGAGAGCGTAAACCAAAATTTCCCTACCTTTTATTCCATATGCCTTAAGGCGCTCAATCGCTTTCTGAACAAATCGTCTATTCTTTTGTTCGTCGTAAGCTAATCGAAGGAGACGCTCTCGTTTTAACTTAGATAACTTCTCAGCGACTTCTTCTGTCATCAATCTTGCATCCAGACCCTGGTTGAAATCAACTCGCAACTTCATATCCTCTAGTTCATCAAAGATAGTCCTCCAGCCTGGGCTCGCCAAAATATTGTTGTCAAAGAAAATAACTCGGGTATGCTTTGGCCATATCAGATGTTTAATGCTGTATTTCACGGAGTTTAGCTTTCCTTCAAGCACTGGAACCGAACAGAACTTACATGTTCTTATGCAACCGCGAGACGAAAATATTATACTCCCATCCCAACCTGGTACGAGGTCATAATCAGGCATCAAATCTTCGGCTTCCTTGAATAATCCCACATGTACATGGTCAGCTCCCGATTGTTCTGCATGGTCTCGACGTAAAGAAGCATAAAGCCCGCCTAACCAAACCTCTACGTTGGGGTAAAGTTTTTTGCAGAAACCTATACCTTCCCATACGGGTTTCCATGCCCATGTGAAAAGGCTCGTGACATAGACGAGGTCTGGTTTTCTGCTAGGCGTTTCTAAGCCTTTTACAAGCTCAGTGGAGTCTCCTTGAGATTTATGGTAAGCCGATAATTTGAGAAGACCGAGTGGAGGATACTGGGTGTAGTATCTTGGCTCCACTAGTAGAATATGATTTGTCATTTTTGCCATCTTACTATAGAAGAGTTTTTCGGATCTTTAAAACTATCGACAAACCCCCAATGTCAATGCCACAAAAACCCATAAAGAAACTCGGCATCTTTTATGGGGCGAAAATCATCAGTCTTGTTATTGTTTATTTACCACTTTGTAAAGAATAGATGGTGGGGTAAACCAACAATGCCTGTTGGAGAAGCGTTGTATTTAAAGCCAAAGATGGGGATTGTTCCTGAAGTTAGTGCCCAAACTTATGAAACATTAGCCAAGCAGTTTAGAGAAGTAGTTACTAATGCATTAGACGCTGGCGCTGAAAACATAAAGATCTCAATCAATCCAGTTAAAGACGATCCTTACATTCTGTTTTCTGATGATGGGGAAGGGATGTCCATTGAAGACTTAAAGGAACAATATCTTGCTCTAGGAGGGAGTCACCGATATTATGAGGAAAACAAAATAGGTCGTATAGGAATTGGGTTTCTGGCAGTAGCTCCTTTGTGCGAGTATGTGGAGATCTATACGAGAAAGAGGGGTTCTACAAAAGCATTCGTGGCCAGACTCGAATTAAGTAAGTTGCTTGATAAGCACTTAAGGCTGGAGGAGATAAAAGATTTCAAAGTAGGGGAGATTGTAGAGGAGATCGATAACGCGGATGAAATGGGACTGGAACCATATTACACTAAAATTTATCTCAAAAATGTCACGCCGGCAGTTCTGGAAACCTTTCTTGATCCCCAGAAATTCGAAAAATTTGAACGAGAATTAAGGACGATTCTGCCACTTGAATATCCCAAAGATTGCAAGCTATTTGACTACATTTCACCGGAACTAAGAGAGTTCTTGGTTGCTGAAGCAAACAAAACAAAAATCAATGTCTATTTGAATAGTAAAGTTCCACTGAGGAAAAGGGTATACGGTGAAGAAAAAGGAGAAAACTTCGCTTATGTTCTGGAATTGAGAAACGAACAGTGTAATGGAGTTAAGGTGCTTGGCTACCTTATTGATAATCAAGCAAAAATTGCAAACTGGAATGGCCTTGTAACTCGTGTCTTAAATGTAGCCGTGGAAGACTCCGGCTTTTTAGGATATGAAGGACACGAAAGTGCGAAACCTAGAGTCACAGGTGAACTCTTTCTGATCGGTTTAGATAAGAACAAGGCGATATCGATAAACAGGAATAAGTTTAATGAAGGGAACGAACAATATCGGATGGTTCAAAAGTTCATCCATGAAAGATTACTAAACTTCTTTCAACCGCACTACACAAGATCGGTGATAAAATCTACCATCAACAAGAGAATTAAGCAAATCAAAAGTATTCCCATAACGATGAAGCGGGCTGAGAAAGGGGTATCACGACTTTCAAAGGGAATCACAACATCGCAAGTCAAGAAGCCACTAGATCTGCGCGAGATAGTGAGCCCACTCCAGATCGAACCTGAACTGAAATATGGAAAGATAGAAACCAAACTTGTCCCAGAACTGGAAGACAAGAAATCTAAGCGGAAAGGATACGAAATTAGATGGTCCGGAAAGGATGGAATTGACGCTCAAGTCTTAGTAGATGAACACCTAATCGAATCTGCAAGAAAGAAAATTTACATTGCAGATCAAGAGTTTGATGTGCTTTTTGTAAGAGCTAATCGACTAGACAAGCCTTGTCACATTGACTTTCCGAATAAAAAGATAATTTTGAATGATTCAAGCCCACTTGTCCATGAAAAAGACGATAAACTGCTTCTCTTCGTAATCCTTGCAACCTACTGTCATGAAAAATCGAAAGATAAAGATGAGTTCTATGCGAACTTAATCAACGGTCTTCTAGGAGCAATTGCATAACTTGACAATGTTTTCCTTTTGCTTTGACTTGCAAGATAGGAGTCCTCATATAAGAATTGG
>Ga0315282_10017290_pt1 | contig 10426 bp, 12 predicted proteins | sample YL17G07_20_MG_FD_203693 | JGI IMG/M metagenome (GOLD analysis project Ga0315282, IMG submission 203693) | Sediment microbial communities from Yellowstone Lake, YNP, Wyoming, USA - YL17G07_20 | ecosystem: Environmental > Aquatic > Freshwater > Lake > Sediment | place: USA: Wyoming | collected... | reverse complement strand
CATCCCTCAAAGGGCGAACCACAGGGAAGCGTTCGAAAGTCCCGGGCATTATAAACCGGCAGGTGCCGAATTCCAACGAAAGTGTGCAAATGGGCACGGTTCGTGTCATCTTTTTTAGGTAGCCGAGGGTGGCTGAGGGTGGCAAACGTGACAAAAGCCCTTTGTTTTCAACACGCGCAAATTGTGTATTTTTGCAACATGGTCACGGTTCGTGGCACTTTTTGAGCCTTTTGGGGTGTCTAGTTGCAACTCGTGGGGACAATATGCCTCTTTGTGGTTACGAGTAGATTTTGCATGTTTGGGCGGCAGGGGCGGATTTTCATTCACAAAGGAGTTAACAAAACGAGTTGGAAAATGGCGGGCGGGTGCGGGATTGGTGAGCTAAAAGCATGACCGAAAAGCATGGCGGTTTGCGGTATCAAAAAGCGGTATCGTTTAGAGCTAGCGAAAACGTAGCAACAAAACGCATAGCTTTCTGCGCACAAAAAGAAGGCCGGCACGGTCCCTCAATCCATGCCGGCCCTTGGAAGCGCCTCCGATCTTGCCTCACGCGGCCCCGGTAGGAGGGCAGTTCGAGCGATCCCCAGCGGGCTCATCCATCTTTTTGACGATCCAGCCAGCAACCTCGATATCCTCCCGAATGATCCCCATGACCATCGCCAGGGACTCGCCCGGCATTTCATTCCCAGATCCACTGAACGCCGCCTCAAACACGATATCAGAGAGCGCGATCACCCTATGATGGATCCAGTTCAATGCATCAAAATGGGGACAAGGCCCCGGAGCACCTCTCTCGATGCGAACCTCAGCCAAGGTTTTCGCCAGCGATTCATGGGGCAACAGCTCTTTTTCTCTTGGCAGGTTGATTCGTGCAGGCGGCAACTCAGGCCGCTTGCCTTTGGGGTGTATCCTGTTTCTAGCCGACATGATGAATCACCTCATTGTGTGGGTTAGGGGCCGGGCGCCGCTGTCACGGCGTCCGGTCCCGCTTCGTACAAAACTTGGTTCCCTGCCCGCCTTCTCTCTCTGTAGTCGCGCTGATATTGCACGATCCGCGCGCGGTGGCGCTCGCGGTAGCGGCGGCGAACTTCGCGAACGGAAGGCGGAAGCTCACCAACAGACCGTTCCTCGCGCGTCCCTTGGCCGCGCCAGCATGGGTCACAGAGCCATCCCGAGCCCACAAGATGCACGCCCGGACGCACGCGGCCCCGCTCCAGGCAGGTCTGGCAGGGCGGATTGTTGCCCTCGCTCATTGTTTCTTCCTACGCTTCGAGATGACCTTCCAGAGCCGGTGCGCGTTCACATAAAGCCGGTTCGATTCCGGGTCCTGCGCGGCGCACGCTTCAACAATGCCGTCAATGGTGGCTTGCTTCAGCTCGCCCAGCTCGCCAGTGAGCATCTGCGCGGCTTCCTGGGCCGAGGGACCGATGACGCGCAAGCCCTCGTCCTCGATCCGGGCGCGCCACTTCTCGAGATACGTGCTCCTCCGGTCCTCGAAGATTTTCCACACTCGCTCGTTGCCCGCCACCAGGATGCCGATTCCTGCCCGCCCCAGGCGCGCGCGCGCCAAGTCGCCCAGTTCGCGCAAGGTTTCGAGCGTGTCCAGCCACTTGTAGAGATGGTCCGCTTCATCCAGAACGAGAGCGAACGAGCGACGCCGGCGGCGCAGAGCCAGGAGAATGCTCTGCCGGAGTCCTTCGACGCTCATAGCGTAGCCGGCGCCCATGGCCGCGGCGACCCGCCGCAACAGCACGGCGGGAGTCATGCCAGAAGGCGACATGCGCAAGTAGATGACGCGCGGCTCCGCGCCCAGGGCAGCGTCCGCGCCTCGATATTCGAGCAAAAAAGATTTTTGCGAGCCGCTGGGGCCGGAGAGGATCCCCCAGGCGCCGTCAGAAATTTTCTCGAGAAGGGAGTCCATCTCCCGCGTAGCCCGAGTCTCGTAAAGCCGGCCGGGCAGCTCCGGGCAGGGCAGCGGGTTAGCGCGCAGCCAGGTGATGACGCGCGCAGCGAAAGGATCGCCGTCACTCGTTCCAAACTGCGCGTGCGAGACCCACTGCGTGAGCGTCCGGTACGAGCTGCCAATCTCTTCGGCGAGCTGAGGAATACCCATCCCACTCCTGACCATGTAAACCCGCAGTTCTCGCCGCGCTTCTTCGCGTGTGGCAATCATTCGCCCGCCTCCATTTTCTCCGCGTCGCGCGCGATGTCTCCCGCGAAGCGTGGTTGCCGGCGCGCGGGCAGCTCTGCGCGGTGGGGCTGCAGAATCTCGGCCGTATTCGATGCAGGGCTGGGCCGCTCGTAGCGCGCTTCCATGTCCCTTCGCACGCGCTGTTGGGATTCCATCCAAGCCCCCAGGCCGGGGTCATCGATTCCCAGACGAGGCCGAAGATGGGCGATCACGTCGGGCTGGCCCTTGCGCAGCGCCTTGACTATGATGAGAGACCTGTCATCCGGCATGCGAACGATGTGGCGCTTGAATCCCTGTAACTCTTTCAGCTCACCAGGAAGTCCATAGCGCGAGCCATCGGGCAGTTCGACAATCCCTCCGGCCGAAATCATGCGGTTGGGATACCACTCAGCGGACAACAGCCGCCGCTCCGCGTCGTCGGGCTTACGAAATCCTTCTGGCGGCGTTTCGCGCAGAAACACGGCGCGCGGCGAGAGGCCGTTCATGTCAGTCCCGGTTGAAGGGTGAGTCCTCCATTCCTCCATCCAGGCGTTAATGTGTTCGAGGAGTTGTTCCTTGCTGAGAAGCGGCGTGCTGAGGCGCCGGCCGGCGACAAAATCCATGTGCTCGGCGGCATGGCGGTCACCCGGAGTCATCTTGCGCTCCTGGTCGTTCGCGCCAATCCAGCCGGGCAAGCCCCGGCACTTTTCGCTCAGAAAGAGATGGAAGCGTTCAAGGCGCGAGCCGCGCGGGTTGTGCTCGCGCGGGGTGCGGCGCTCGACGCCCAGCGAATCAAAGATGCCGTCCGAGCGAGCAAACTCCGCGTCGCGCCGTCTGGCGCGGGCGCCGGGCCCTCCACCCCAAAAACTGCCACGGAAGCGCCCACGGTCCGAATAAAAGCGCCGTGGGATGCCGAACTCCGTCGTCAGGCGAACGAAGAGCCGCTGCTCATCGTGCTGGGAGATGCCATGAAGCTTCTTGGCTCCGTCCACAGCGCCGACAAGGTCCCAGACGAGCGGGTAGATCGAGCGGGTATCATAGATGGTGACGAGCCAGAAGCGCCGGACCAGATCGCAACGGCGAAGATCAAAGGCGAGGGCGTTCGTGTTCCATTCGTCGCACTCGACCAAACCTAGGGAGCCCAGGCCCAGGAACGTGCGGTCACAATGGCCGGCTGCAGCTTTCAGGGCCTCGGGGCCGCAGCGGTGGGCTTGTGCGGTGGGGCCGAGCGATTTGATGTAGCGGGAGACGGTGCGGCGGCTGGGGAAACTATAGACCCAGGCCGGTCCGCACCCCTGTTGTTTTTCTTTGAGATAGCCTACCAATCTAGCGTAACATTGGGCCTTGGTGCGCCCCTTCAGCCAGTCGTCGAGAATCTGGGCGCGCTGCGAGGCGTCGAGCGCCGCAGAGCCATAGCCGGTTGCCAGCGGCCCTGGCCGCTCGTTGGCGAGCCCGCCCAGGCCGTCCTGGAGGTACGAGTCAAGCCAGCGGCGGACCGTTCGCCAGCTCACCCGCACTTCTCTGGCAATGTCGCCGATGTACTCTCGCTTCGTCCGAAAACCGAGGGCCTCGAAGTCGTGGTTGACCAATGGTCGGATAGCGCGGAACCGAGCCATCACAGCCGGGATCTGGGCAGGATGCAGGTTGGCGACTTCCTCCGCAAGGCGCCGATCCTCTGCGCTTTTGGGGAGCAGGTCAAGTTGCTCCGGGTCGGGTTGGGGATGCTTACCCAGGCGCGCCGCTGCCTCTTCGAGGGTAAAGGATAGCCCGCGCGGATCGCCGTTTCGGATTGTGGGCACGGCGCTCATGCCTTCTGCCTCGACTTGGGCAACTTCGGTATCTCCGCCCGCACACGCTCCAAAATCCACGTCGACTCACGCACCCACTGCCCAACCGCGATGTCTCGGCGCATGTGCTCGGGGAGCGGAAATAGCGCCAGTTCATATTTTCCGGTGGCGGCGCAGAAAGCCGGGACCCAAGCGGCTGGGAAACGAGGGGCGCGCTTTTTGTGTGGACTTCGGATAAAATCGGCAAGCATGCCACTGGTGACCGGCCGCCCGAGGATCTCAGTCATCCGGCGGGCGATTTCAGTGCGCGGTTTAGCCGCCGACTTTAGACCTTCCCAGAGAAGGCGTCGGACCACCTTTTCAACGAAAGGTGTCCCTAAAATTGCGGGGTTATGTGGTACATCATTAGCTCGATTTCCGCTTGTTTTCTGCCCCGGCTCTGCCATGATGGTGTTGGCCGCCATTTGATTGGCCTACGAACGCCATTATCATGGCATACGGCGGGATGCATGTCAAGGGGATTTTTGGGCTGGTTAGGGTGGGCAAATGGGGAATAAACGAAGAGGCCCGAGTTTCAAAAAGCTTCTGAGGGATGCCATAAAGAGAGAGGGCAGCCAGGAAAAGCTCGCCAATAAACTTGGCCTTGGGCGGACGGCAATCGGCGCATGGCTTACAGGCCAGGCGAAACCTTCGGTAAAAGCCATCGTCAACCTTGGGAATCAGTCACCTTTCCCAGACCGTTTATTTCTTTGGAAGTTGGCGGGATTGAATGAACAGGCGCTAAAAGGAGCCGCGGGAGAGATCGTTCGTGAGAGCACGACCCCTCCAGACCCGAGCCAAACTTTCCTTGTTCCGCACGTCAAGCCAACGGCGCAGGGTTTCGAGGAGCTAGGGGACGCGCTTCCGGTATCTACGCGGGCTATCCCAGAAGGGATAGTGGCAGGGTACATGGTTGTCGGGGAGGAATTGAAATCTATTGGTCTAGCACCAGGCGACATTTTACTTCTCGATACCCATATAAGAGATGCTAAAGACCCGCGACCTTTCTGGGGTCAGCCGGTCCTCGTTGCATTCGGATCAGGCGGTCGAATCGACTACCCTGAGACGGTTTTCCTTGGAAGGCTTTCGTTTGAGGTGATGCAGTCGAACCTCTATAGCTCCTGGGGTGCAGTTCTGTGGCCATGGCCAGGCTGTGAGTTGGACAAAGAGAGCGGCCTGATATCACGTATAGGTGTAGGGACGTGGCCGGCGAATGTCGACATGCGGAATCCGCACCCTCCTCGGTTTGCGGCACTCGATGCGATCCGGCTTGAACCTGGCACGAGCATAATCGCCCGTGTGGTCGGATGGTTCGGCACAGGGACGTGCAAACGGAATGGCCAGACTTAGCCAACTCGCGTTTCGCAGTGCCGCCGGCAGCAGCATCGTGAGCGAACTGCTAGGCGCGTTCGTGCGAGAGCGCGAGGCGGCGACAATCCTGGGGGTGAGTTCGTGGCAATTGCGCAAATGGCGAACGCGCATGCGGCGCGGCCAGCTACCGTTCTACCGCGTTGCGCGGCGCGACATTCGCTACAAAGTTATCGATCTTCTGCGATTTCTCGAAAGCTCGCGTGTCGAGCCGCGCGAGGAGACGAAGTAGATGTTTTCAAGGTCGCCCATTTCGAGGTCGGTCGGTTCTTTAGATGGCCAGCACTCAGCGGCTGAGCGCAGGTCCTGCCATCCAGGGCCAGGCATCCCCGTTACCTCCTTCGATCCGACCGACCCTGAAATGGCGAGACGGGGATGGAACGATTCGGCAGTGGAGCCGCGCACGGAAGTTGGAGGTTGAAATGGGCGAGAGAGCAGATACCTTGACCGCCATGGCGAAGGACCGTGCCAAGGAGAAGCGCATCTCCTACCGCGATGCGCTGCTGGAAATCACTCGTGAATACCCTCATGTTTTCCGCGAATGGCAGGAAGAAATCCCGGGGCGGAAGACCCGCACCGACCGGATCGGGAATCTTGAGGTTTTGGTTATCAGCCACGATCCGCAGAAGCAGTTGCATGAGATGACCGTTGAACGGATGAGCGAGAAGGGCATTCGCTACAGCGCCGCGCTCATCGAAATTTGCCGGGAACATCCAGAGCTTTATGAGGCCACGCGGAAGCAATCACTAGGGGGGTGAAGAAACATGGTAAATCAAGCGGACCTGAACGCGCTGCAGCGCGAGGCCGAGAAGCAACGGGCAGCCCTGGCAGCCACGTCAGAGAAGATTGCGACGATCGAGCAGGAGGAACGGCGCAAGCGTGAAGAGCAGGAGCAAAAGCAGCGCGACTTTGCCAGTTTAGAGCGCAAGCTCAAGGCTTGCCGGGATTGGATACAGTTCGTCGAGAATAAAATCAGCGAGCTCAAAGGCCTGGCTGCTGAGCTCGCCGATGCCGCGTGCTCTGTGGAGTCAGGAGAGTTCCTGCACCGCCTGCGGGATAATTTGACAGAAGTTGCGGCGTGGGAAAGGGAACTGGCGGCCTTCAAGGAGTACGAATCGGCGAGCCAGGCCAAGATCAAGGCAGCAGCTTTGTGAATACCGTTTCGCAGATTTATAAGTGTCCTTCCTGGCATGGCTCGCGCTCTAGGGCCGCTGGGGACGGTGACAGGTCGGGCATGGTAGTTTCTCCTGCCATCGGATGCGTCTTGTTGATAGCCCCGGTCTTCCTCCCGGGGCACCTTGATGGGGGGACGCATCCTTTGTGGGCCGCTCCAGGCGTCCCTTGATTGGGTCCAGCGCCTGGAGTAGCCCGTTTTTTCTGGGAGGTTGCCTATGGCTAAAAACGCTGTCGGACTGATTGTCGAAGCCGCGCAGGACGACGCAACGGGTCGGAGAGCGCGGGAGATTCTTGGCATAGAGCTGGAGAAGGGAACGGATTGCGTCGGGGGCAATTTAGGTGCGTCGGCCTTGATGCTTGGCCCCCACATTCCGCTGGAGTCTATTTCGCCCTCGCTGGTGGGCATGATGGCGGTTGTAACCGCCGATCTGCTGGCGCTGGCCCGCATGTGTTTCGTGCTCGCAGCTCAGGAGAAGGGGAAGGTGACGATTCAATGAACCCCACAGGTCCGAATGGAATCGCGGGAGCCGAAGAATTCCGCGCCGCTGCGGCGATCGCCCGCGAGAAGCGCGCGGAGATCGTCCTCCTGCCTTCGGGGTTACGCGCTCGGCTGGTTCGCTTCAGTCCATTGGAAGCCACGCTCTACCTCGGCCAGCTTCCGCAAGGCGTCGCCGCCCGGATTGCGCCGGAACAGGAGGGGGTCGTCTCCCCGGAGCAGTTGGTCCGAATGGCACAGCAGGTTGTGGAGGCAGTTCGCTTCGTCTTCGTGGAGCCGCGCGTGCCCGACGAGCTCAAGCCCGGCAACGATATTGCTGTGAGCGACATCGAGTATGCACTCTCCTGGTCGAGGGGCGAGATTGCGGCGGACGGCCGCGATCTCGCAGCCTTTCGCGGACCTGCCGGAGAGCGAGCGGCTGCTGCTGGGGCGGATGGCGGAGACGTTCCACTGCCGCCCGAGCGCGCTCCTGCTGGGCGACCCGAGCCACTTCCAGATTGACCTTGCAACCGCCGTAACGCTCTGGCAGGAACAGCGCCGGCCGGAGGAAGGGACAGAGCAAGCCTCGACGCAAGATATCTACTGGTGAGACATGGGAGCTGGAAACATCCTCAGTCTGCTTTTCGAGATCAACGCAAACCCTGAGAATGCGCAGAGGGCCATCGACAACTTTCGCTCCTCCAGCCTTTCGAGCCTGGGCGAGTTCGGGAGCGGGGTTGACAGAATCTTTCGCGGCATCACGAGCCCCGCAGCGGTAGCGGTGGGTGCGATTGCTGGAATCGGCGGGGCGCTGTTCTCAATGTCCAAGCGGACCGCCGAGGCTGGCACTGCCATCTTCGAGGCCAGCAAGAAGACCGGGATATCCGCGGAAAAACTCTCCGGCTTGCGGATGAATTCGAAACTCTTGAGTGAAAACTTCGACAGCCTCACACTCTCTTTGGGCCGGGCCAGCAAGGGCATGGCCGAGGGTCTGGGGAATGCCAGTAGTCAGACGGGGAAAGACCTTCTCGGCCTCCTGGGCAGCCAGAAAGCTCTGACGGAGTTTGGGCTGCTGCCCATGGAAGACCGCGTCGCAAAACTCACCAAGCGGATTTTCGAGCAGAACGATGTCGGGGAGCGCAACCGCCTGTTGATGGAGTTTTTCGGCCGTGGGGCCTTGCAGAATATCTCTACGCTGCAAAAGCTGGCGGAGGAAGGCTACGATCCCGCTATCGCGCGCGCCAAAGCGTTCGGCCAGTTTTTCACCGGAGAATCGGCCGCCCAGATGCGCCAGTACATGGTCGCGTTCGAATCGGCCAAGGCACAAATCGAGGGCTTGGCGCTCAGCATCGGCGCGAAAGCTGTCCCTGCCTTCACCCAGTTGATGGGATTGATAGCGGGCAACAAGAATATGACGGCGGAGTTCAATGCCGAACTCCGGCTGCTCTCTATCGGTCTCGGCGCGCAAGTCACCAGCCTGACGAATTTCTTCGGGATGAATGACGAAGCGCTGGCGAAATTCGCGGAGATGGCGCAGGAGACTGAAGACGAGCGCGTGCGCGCAATGATGCGCTTCAAAGCGGATATGCAAGCCTTCGCGGGCGCCCTCAAGGGGGCTGCGGGGGCTTTCGACACTCACACGAAGGCCGCCAAGGATTCGACCTGGCAGCTCGAACGTCTGCTCGGCGACATCAGGCAATTTACCAGCATCAGCCAGTACCTCCAGAGTCAGCTCGATTCCGGCACCAGCCCGGCGTTGCGCCGCTACCTGGAAGTCGAGCAGCGGCTTGTAGACCTTTCCGCGCGGCTCGATGTCTCGATGCTGCGCCGGCAGAATCAGGCGCTCTACCAGAAGCAACTGACGGAAGAACTCGCGGATGCCACTAGCACGTTGAATGGGAAGCTGACGGACCAGGGGGCAATCTCGCAGTTTCTCGGCAATGTCGTGTTGCCAAGGCTCACAGCGGAAGAGCGCGTGCGGCTACCGCTGATTTACGATGAAACGAATGCTCTAGCCCGGATGTTACAGAACTCGCGGGCCGCCGTCAGCCAGATGGTTGGGGCCGAACTCCCGGCCCGCCAGCGAATTGAAATCCAGATTCAGCGGCAGATGGATGCGGCCCGGCGGGAGATTATCCAGTATCGCCAATGGGCGCTCGAAAAGAAAACTACCCTGGCGGAACTGGAGGCCGCTGAGGAGCAGTACGCCGCGGTGGTGGAAAGCTTGTCGGCCCAGAGGCAGGCCGCGCTCCATCAAGATACAATGGCCCAAATTTCTGCCGTCGTTGCGCAAGGCGCGGCCCTTCTGGATGCGCTGGGTAAGCGAAAAACGGCGGCCATTGTCGAGGCGGTCTGGGAGACGGCGCAGGGGATCGCAGCTTTGGCGAGGTACGATTTCTGGTCGGCCGCGCAGCATTTCTTGGCGGCCGCGACTTACGGGGTCGTTGCGGGCCAGAGTTCTAAGAGCGCGAGCTTCAACGCTTCTGTCTCAGCAGCGGCGACTGGAGGAGGAGTTGGCGTAGCGGCAGGAACAGCCGTAAGGCCCGCACCGCTGGCCCCCGGCGCGGCTTCCGCAGCGGCGCGCGGACAGCAGCCATCCGGGTCGAGCCAGCCCGCGCCGATCATCATCCAGATTCAAGGGGATTTTCTTGCCACGCCCCACTCGGCTGACACGCTGGCAGCGATTTTGTCGGATGCCGTCGAACAGCGGGACGTAAAGCTGACGGCGCGTCGCGCGCTGCTGCCGACATACGCAGCGAGGTAAGGTTAGGTGGATAGAATTCTCGCGGTAGGACCAGATGTTGTAGGTCGATAACTAAGGGGTTACGGAAGCGCGAGCAGGAGGCATACAGGCTCTGCGCTTCCGGGTCAGTGTCTCTAGGTGCTACACTCCCCCCCGCCAGCGCCAGATGCAAAAAGTGACACGATTCGTGAGCAAAGTTGCCACGAACTGTGCTCATCCACAAAGTGCGGTGCCTGGTACATTCCGCACGGCCCCTCCCAGGGGCGCCGAATTGACACCCCGGCGGAGTCCGGATATTCTGAATATCAGCCTGACAGGCCGTGCCGGTGCATCTAATTTCCTGTAGGTTATCGCGTGGAGTCGGTGCGCTCCGTGACGCTCCGGCAGCGTGCACGGCTCTGGACGGCGTTTTCGCCGCTCAAAAGGTTGGTATGAGGAGTCTAAGGTCGGGTTTCGCAAACTCGCTGCGTCGGGCAAGGCGCCTGATCGTCCTGCCGCTTCTCCAAGGCCCAGAGGAAGTCCTGGTGGGCGGGCAGGCAGTCATTGAAGGCGTTATGATGCGCTCGCCGCATTCGTTCGCCGTGGCCGTGCGCCGCCCCGCCGGCGACATCGCGCTGCTCCAGGGTATTCTCGTGCGCCCCTCCGAGAGACATCCGTGGCTGAAATAT
>Ga0315282_10017289_pt1 | contig 10426 bp, 9 predicted proteins | sample YL17G07_20_MG_FD_203693 | JGI IMG/M metagenome (GOLD analysis project Ga0315282, IMG submission 203693) | Sediment microbial communities from Yellowstone Lake, YNP, Wyoming, USA - YL17G07_20 | ecosystem: Environmental > Aquatic > Freshwater > Lake > Sediment | place: USA: Wyoming | collected... | reverse complement strand
GAATTTAGGAACACGCTAGCGCGCTAAGTCGTTTGTAACAAATGATGTTCTTCTCAACATTGCTCAAGTAGTCTCAAAATTCGAATTGTATCAAAAAGGGTCGGCAAGAAAATCCTAGCGCGCTATAAAGACACTAGAAGCACTAACAAGAAGAACAATGACTTCTGGGAAGTGTTTTGAAGAAAAATCTTAAGTTGGCATTCGCTCTTACGTTTCAGTGTATCTAGTAATCCCATTAAAGGGAGTTGAGTTGATGTGCCTGTTGAAATAGGCTTGGAGATGTATGCTGAGAAGCCTGTTGTTTTGCCGTTTTTTACGGGTCATGTGGCGCGGGGTTTGTTGTTGCATGTTGTTAGACAGGTTGATCCGAGTGCGTCTGGGTTGTTGCATGAGTTGAATGTGTCTAAGCCTTATAGTGTGACGCCTTTGCGGTTTAGGAGTAGAGGCCGCGCTGAGGGTGGTTATGTTTTGGATCCTATGTTTCCTTGTCGGGTCGGTTTCAGGTTTTTGAAGGATGAGTATTCGACGTTTTTGCTGAGTTTTTTTCAGAAGCAGAATAGCCTAATGGTTTTTGACACGGTTTTTCGTATTGCCTCTATGAGTGTGAACTGTAAGAGTTATGAGGAGTTGGAGAAGGAAGCTGAGTTATCGGATGCGTTTAGGCTTTCGTTTAGGTCGCCTACGTATTTTGCTAGTTTGGGGAGTGGTTATCATTGGATGTTTCCTGATGCTGTGAAGGTTTTTTCGGGTTTGATGCGTTGTTGGAACTTGTTCAGTGATGGGAGACGGTTTGGTAAGGAGGAGTATGTGGCTTATAGGGAGTGGGTGGGTAAAAATGTGGGTGTGAGTGAATATGAGTTGTGGACTCGGTTAGTGGTAATGAGAGCTAAGAAGGTAACGGGGTTTGTGGGCTGGGTAACATATGAGATTAAGGATAAGGAAAGCGAATGGAACAGAATAACAGGCATGCTAGCCAAATACGCGGAATACGCAAACGCAGGAGGAAACAAAACAGGAGGATTCGGGGTTGCTAATTTTGCATCGAGGATTTAAAGCTCTAGTATCTGAGAAAGCCAGATTCCGCAGGCACTTGAGTACATTGCATTGATACTAACGTCTAAAGCCTATTTCGCGGTCATAGAATTCGTCGAGTCTGCCGTTAGGTATCCGATAAAATCCTTTCATGTATTGCAGTTCACGAACAGACCTCTCTGGTGCATTAACGACAAAATCATAGAACGGTTGCCTGATTCGCAGGAATCCCTCCTTAGCTTGTAAACCTTCGCATCTGCCAAGGATTGTTTCATATTTCTGCCAAACATTTTCTGCTTCTTGGTTTAGCTCTACATAGACACTAGCTGAGTCTTGATCTTCTATTAATCTGAAGTTTGCCACGCCTTGGTAATCCAAGCGGCGCATAGACTCTAGTAGCTTCGCACTTTCTAGCTCACTTAGCCCCATTCGTACCTTTTGATAATATGCTGAGGACAGTTGTAAAGGGTTCAGATCTGGGTGAGCTTCTGCAAACACTTCTTTAGTTTTTTCAATAAGATAGCTTCCGTATATCTGCTTTCCAAACTCATACCCCCCACTATCTGTAATGTCATAAACATAGACAAGCGATTGGTTTGGGTTTCTTAGTCCGTGCCTATTGCAGCGGCCTGCTACCTGGATTATCGAATCGATCGGTCCGATATCTCTTACAGCCATATCGAAGTCAAGATCCACTCCCGCTTCTACTACTTGGGTCGAAACCAGAGTTATTGGTTTTCCATTCTCAAGGGCATGAACTATCTGTTCCAGTCTTTCGCGTCGTTGTTTAGGAACTAAACTTGCTGATAGGTAGTGATTCTCTCTGCCAGCATCCAATGAATGGTAAACCTGGGCTGCTGATCTAATGGTGTTCATGACTATCAGAAAGCTCTTTTGAGATGCAGCATTGATCAGACCATTCACTTCCTCGCAGAACTTGTCAATGGAGATTTTTGAATCAACTCTAATCTGCAAGGTGACTCTTGTTTTCTGGTGCTCTTGTGGGAAGGTCTCAGCCAGCTCTTCAACTTGGCTTGAATCAAATATGAGCGGTTGTGTTGCTGTCATTAGTATAATGAAGATTCTGAATCGCTCCGAGAGAAAACGGATTACATTGCGCACAAGTCCCCAATATTCGTGAGGTATTGATTGCACCTCGTCTAGTAACACTATAGATCCTTCAAGATTATGGAGCCTGCGAAGTTGTGAGGCCTTAATGCCTAATATGCTATAGAAAAACTGGATAAAGGTGGTGACAATTATCTCGGAATTCCAACCCTCTATTAGCAGTTCAGAGTCGAGTGTAGTGAATGAATCATCTTCTTCAGTCTTATAACTCATTTCCGCAAGATGATGGTGAGCCAGCAATAGGTTGCTTTGTTTCTGATTAATCTTCAGGGCTTGTCGAATGACTTCAATATTCTGGTCAATAATGCTCAAGAATGGCGCGACATAGATAATACGTGAATTGAGACCTTGCGAGAGTAACCTATCCCGTAACTTGAGCGCAAAATTGAGCCCAGCCAGAGTCTTTCCATAGCCTGTTGGGGCGGTAATTGAGAAAATCTTCTGTCTATCCAAGGATACACTAGATGCTTTGGCAGATAGTATCTCAAACAGTAGGTCACGACCTTTGACTATGTCAAAGTCTACCTTCCTCATCTGCTTGGCGTGCTCAGATAAATCCTTGACGTAATCTTCGACAGACTGTGCCCGAATTGCTTCCCTTTTCGGGAAATCGAGTCGAGCGGCATCCATTCGGTCTGCATCGACGAGAATTGAAAGATTCAAGTTTATTGTATAGATGGGAAGCAATGGCTCACTGAACGAATGTTGGTTTTCTTTTGATAATCGAGCTACGGCATTTACAAAACTCATGATTAGCTTGTCTTCGTCAAATTCTTTGATGAACTCTGAGAAAGATGGCAGATGCATCTTGTCCAGTGCAGTGTCCAGCTCCTCGACGTGTTGGATCGCATTAATCTGTTTTCGAAGCAAGTCTCTGGCCCCAAATAGCTTCGCCGCTACTGATGTTGGCGTTTGGAGAATGCCATGATGGCTGAAAACAGTCAATTGCGCGTACGTTGGGAGAATGCCTCCAAGTTTGAACGCCGCCTGTGAGGCAGCATAATAAGCGTATAACGAGGAGAGGAAACTATGCGATTTCAGTAATGGTGAAGTAACTTTTCCAGACACAACATATTCTTGAAAGTATTTTGTAGCTTTTCCCACATCGTGAGAAGCGCCAATAATATGCAACGTTTCTCGAATTTCAGTTGGATCTAATTCAGCTGAGAAAGTCTGGGACGGCGCAAGGCGTTTACATGTTTCTGCGACGTTCGAAATATGCTCGACTAGATATCTCTCAGGATGGGATTTCAGTTGGAAGGAAGATGACATATTCTTGACCTTGATCTGTACTTATGGCTTGGGACTCTACTCCTGAGACTTTGATCTTTGATGCAAGGGGACTATATGCTGCGTCGAAATATCCCACAACTTCACGATTGGCGGTTATATGAATAGGAATGTTCTGTTCAAAAGCGTAAGTCAAGCCATCTTCAATGTGGATTTTGGGTGCATTCTTGACAAATGGTATTATGCTAGAGACATGCACTGGCTCCTTAGTCAATACAGCAACGTAGGGGTACTCGCCAATATACTCGAAGTTCGCTATCATACTGCTTGTTCCCAGATAAGGCGTGAACACTGTTTCGTGTTTTTTTAGCTTTTCCATAACGTTCTCCTGAACATCGGAAGTATGGCTGAAATAGATTCTGAACTTTGGATCTTCTAGGAATTCCGCTTTGACTCGTGCGCGGAACTTATCTGGACTAATGTGCATCGAACCTGTTTTCAAGTAGGTGGCAAACTCCTTCCAGGCATCAACGTGTGTGTGCATCATCGAGAAGGGAGTCTTCTTGACTCTGTTCATGAGTCTGACGGCGATCTTTGCACGCTCAAGCGTCTCAGGATATTCCTCGCTTCTTAACCCTATTATTGCTCCGACTAACCCTTCTATAGCGCTTCTGGGTATGAAGGGATAGGTTAAGGCTGTCGTCGTGGTGAATCCCTTGCGAAAGTAAGCGAATGGGGCCCACACGTCGAAGATTAGAAGCTTATTCAACGAATCAGCCTTTGTGCCATTCTGCAAAGAGATCAGTTGTCTTTACTCCAGATTTTGTTGACCATTCCTTGAACAGTCTCTCGAAAGTGTCAGTCTTGCCTCCTGAAGTACAGCACAGCTCATCGCTTGACGCATGTTCGATGCTTGATATACAGCCCTTGTTCTTTTCCAGAACATTAAACAAGTTCCGTACGTTGAGAAGACACTGAGAAACATCTTCGAGTTTGTCTAGATCCACATTTCCACTCACTTTTTCCAAACCCAAATACCTATCAAGATCGCCTATGTAAGCAAATGGCTTAGAGTAATTTACTCTGAGCAGTAGTCTTGATCTTTGACCAAACTTTGAGGTTGTTGAAAGCTCGTCGGTACCGACCCACATAGCCTTCATCATTTTCTGCGCATCATCTTCAGATAGTTGTACTTGTTTTGCCACCTGATCATTCAGAAAACCATGGAAAACGATGAAAGAATATCGTAGAACCGACTTTTCTCCGAAGGTTCCTGCCTTCGCTTCTTCACGCGTTGGTACTACTCTTGTCATCCTTATGGTAAGTTCGTGGACCTTGTTCAGTGACCGTCCAATTGCGAATTGCACTGGGCCGACTTGCTTGAAATGCATGCTTTCCACTGCAAAAAGCAAACCAAACAATCTCACATCTATATGGTCGCCAACCAGCTTCTTTCGATCAATTCGCTTGAGTGTCTCTTTTCCTTTGTTGGTCTTTGTGATGCAAGACTCAGCCAAATCCTCAACTGTCTTCAGGACGCCTTCATTGCCTTCCTCCACTCGCATGAAGATTGGTTCGTTCATCGAGTTCTTCAGGTAGTCTCGTATGGTTCTCTTCAAGCGGAACTCAGTCACAAGATTCCGCCCTGTCACAAGATCGATTCTAGGTCTATTCTCGTCAGGGTCTCCATTTGGATTAGTCATTCTGGCGTCATAACAGAACAGAAATTCAGACCGTCTTGCTTCATTTTCAGTCATTAGACCCCTCCTTTTTTGTCAGACCAAATATCATATGTCCTTCTGAAATACCCACTGCGAAAACAAGACTGATTAGGTCCATTGGAAGGTCTTTAGCAATGGGGTCCAATTTCGAAATCTCCTCTGCTCCTAGGAAATTGAGCAATTGGTCGTAATCATGCTCGTTATACTGCTGGAGCTTCGTTACCACTTGAGGAAAGAAGGTTCTAATCCTATCCAAGTCAATCTCAAGCCTATTTAACCGACCCCAAAAAGGCATGGATCTACCAGGGCGCTTTCTCTGAACTTCCAGCAGAATTCCGACGCCAACACCTACGGCACACACCGCTCTCAAGGTTCCATTTGCTAAAAGCTTGGAGTGAGAGTCTAGAAACCTTCTAACATCATCTACCATTTCACCGCCCATTGTTTGCGTGTTCATATACCGAATACTCTCCGAATGTACATTTATTAGCCCAAGAAGGGCAAGATAGTCTATGACTGCAAGAGCTTTTAAAATTATTTGTTTCAGGTTCTCCGGCGGAGTTTTGCCTTTTGTTTCCTCTCTAACTTTCTCGGCGAGTAGCTTCCAGATGAACTCGGAGTCTAATTCTCTGTCCAGAAATATGCTGCTCAGAATCGCAGCGACTTGGGAATACCAACCTTCAGTCTTAGGACTCTCTATGAAGTCTCTAAGCAATGGGAAACCGAAACGAACGTGTTCACGTGGAAATGGATGCAGTCTATCGACCTGTGTCTTTGTTTCTACAAGTTGCCTAAGCCTCTTGGGAAAAATCCCCTGTTCCGATGAGATTAATCTCATATGCCCCTGCTTATCCACTGTGTAGAAAACAGCTACGAAGCTTAAGAAGGATTCAAACGTACTCGTTTGAGTGTCCCGTCTGGTGATAAGTTCCATCTTTTCACAAAGGCTCCTCAGATTCTTCAGATATACTCCACCGCGGTTCAAATCATCTAGGAAGTCCTGCACAAAGGGCGCATTGCTTAGCACGGGTATTAGCCAAAATTTGAGACTGGCCCCCTTTCCTTTCGAATTAGGTATGGAGAAGTCCAAATTCTGCTCAATAAAGGCCTGCCCTAGTCTCAGGTCTAGATAGCAATTGGGACATAAAGGAAAGACTCGGAATCCGAACGAAGGGTCTCCTGACGGAACAAAATTTGGCTTATCCAAGGTAAAGAAAGGGAGTGGAGGATGCTCAAAAACGTCTTGTAAAGCTTGCCTATTGCATACTGTGCATCTGGCCGCTCCATTCCTCTCTCCACTGGAACGCTTCCGAGGACGCGTCATTGCACTTTTGAATATTTCACGATATTCCTGAACATCTCCAGCATAGTACTCCGTTGAACCATCTTTGAACTTGAGCGTAAGCAGTAGTTCTCCAGACTCACCTTTTATGGGTTCAAATTCCTCGATCACCTTAAGGATGTCTGCAGTGATACGTTCAATCTTTTGATTGACCAGCTCTTTGATAAAAATAAGTGCTTCCTTCCGTGCAGGAGGAAGTTTTGACAAAAGATCATCGCTCGAAAGTATTGTTCCACGACTAATCCAGCTAACTTTCCTTCTTTGAAAGTCGGCAATTTCATTCTTAGCCTTATTAATCGAGTCTGCTGTAGCTGACTCATCCTTCAAAGTCTTAAGTGTTTTTTTCACTTTTTTGATGTCTGTTTGCGATAGCCTTCCAGTGATAAAGAGACCTGGCCAGTGGGGCGAGTCTCCGTAGAGATACTGCTCTGAACCCTTGTTTTCTTCCAAGCTGGCTCCTGAGTATTGCCAACCCCTTTCCACGATCTCGATTCTTAGCGTGATTGCGTATTTTGCGTCATTCCGAGCCACTAGAGCTGCGATCTCTCCTTTGGTCCAACCCTTCGCAAGATTAGCAATAGCTGTAATCACTTTAATCCTTCCTCCGTCAACTTAAAATCTGTGAAATAACAAAGCAAACAACCTGTGACAACAAACAGTCATTCTCCTGCATATCGAATAGTGTAATCTGAATCCATTTTTAAGACTTCTGCAGACGCTACCAAAAGGACTGAGAAACAATTATTGTTGGTATATTTGTTTGTATCTGTCTGTGCTTTTTTGTTTGACTACACCACCAAAAAACATATTTGGCTTCTAATAGAGGGGCTAGCAACCGTTGCGCGCACACACAAAACATCAAAACCGTCTACACACCTGCGCATGCCCACACCCACCCATACACTTAAACCCAGCCACCCGCACAGGCGGCAATTCCTCATCTCTAATAATCCTTTTAACGTATCCTAGAACTCTCTTCACATAACTCTTCATGGTTGGCGTGATTTCAATCTGCAAGATCAGCGTTTCAGGAATGTAATTCACAAACCCACGCTTAACAACAGTGCCAAAATTCTCTTCAACAAGCAACGCATACCCAACCAGCTGATACTTGTGATCCATACAAACCTTACCCTTATCAGAACTCATATTCTTGTATTCCACCGGAATGTACTCCTCCTTGGCCGTTTTGATAATACAGTCCACACTTCCTTGCAGTTCAAGCACACCAGAACCAAGCGGAGTGAACAACAATTTCTCAGCACCGACAAACTCAGGCGAATAGTAGATGGCATCTTTCCTTCTCAGTTCCTTCTTGACGTAGTCCTCATGCAGCTCTTTACTGTCTTCTTGCTGCGAACCAAAAATAGGGGTTGCATGCAGAACCTTGTCAAAATAAATCAGCCTCGGGCAGTAGATGTAATGCTTAATGTCAGTAACAGAAACAGACGACTCAGCAATATCTGAAATAGGCAGCTTCTGCTTGCTTCTCAACCACTTATCTTCTCTTGACCCTTTGGTCTTCTTCATATTGTTTCTCCCTGTAGAGACAGACTAGAAATATGCGACCTTGTCTTTCTCTTCCTTCAGCTCATACTTCTTCGGTTTGCCGACCTCTTTCCTTCCCTTGAAGCAACTATCACAAACTGGATACAACTGCACATTTTCAATCAAATCCTTAATTAAATTCTTCAAGTCCACAAGCAGGCTATTCAACTCATCCCGCCGCAGGCTGCCAAAAAACGCGCTGTACTGAATCCGTTGCAACCCATAATCTTTCAAGGTTTCGGCAACCAAAGCCCGCAGATTATCATCCGTAATATCATAAATCACAACGTACCGCAAAACAGCTCACCATCCTAAACAGAAAGGCACATACTCCGCCTCTTTCAGCAGAAAGCGAACCACGCACCTGGCCTGCAAATAAATGAAACTTTTCAAAGAACCCTTCTGGCCGTTAAACATCACCTCGCCGTCCAAACGCTCTTGAAAACTAGCCAACAAAACCTTAATCACATCCTTACTCAGAACCCGCCCCTCCTCAACCGCCTCAGTGGCCAAGATTTCATTAGGTTTTATGACGTTCTTTGTGATCAATCCCACTAAAGTCCGGTCTACAAGTTGTTGACGAAACTCTTCCATCATGTCCAAAACCAAAGAAGGCTTTCCCGATCTATCAGCATGCAAGTATCCAGCATAGAAATCTAATCCAGCATAGCTTACAGCCTTCCAAACCTCAGGAAACAGAATCGTCTGATAGCCAAAATTCAGCATCGCATTAAAAGAATCACGCGCACCGCGAGTCTCTCTTCCTGTAAAACCCAATTCTGGAGGCAGGATCTGTCGAATTGAATCCCAGTAATATCGAGCGCCCTCAGCTTCCAGATTCATCACCTGCTGACGCTTTTCATCAATGTTGGAACCTTGCTCTCTACTGATTCTCTCATTAACTTCATCAATCAGCTTGCCCGACTCATACAGCCTTTCAGCCAGAACTGGATCAGTCTGACGCCTATTCTTAGCCATCAGCTTCAGAAAGTTAGCTTGATTCACGAGCTTTCCAGCTATAAACTTCTTAGCCAGAATCAAGCTTCGTTGATCATTGTAAGCTATGAACTGTTCCCTGCGAGCACGAACAGAACCCGTCATGGATGCGGGCATCAAGACAGCGTAGGGCCAGCCTCTGTAACGAGCAAAGATAACTTGAATATTGTTCTCCACTGCCAAATCCAAGGCACTTGCAGAAAAAGCAACACCAGAAGAACAGCAGATTATTGAATCAACGTCATCTGCCACGATCTCCTTGACTTCGCCGCCAGTCTTCTTTACAATGAATCGATTTCTCTTTCGTCCCAAGAAAATGCCGAAATCATCCAGAAAAATCTTCATAGAAACACCCGTGTCAAAGGCGCTTACCCATAACAGGCGTTGTAGTACTGGCAATACTCTTTGCATTGCGAACGTTCAGGCTTACCCGGGTCTTTTCTTTCCGCCACAATTTCCAGCTTCTTGTCTCTCTCTTCGATCCACCACTGCCTCAACTCATCGTTCGCAAAAAACAGGTCCTTCTGAACATTTATCTTGCCGTTATCAACATGCAGATACACAGTGCAGCAGATGTCCACAGGCACTTCATGAACACTTTCAAACACAAGAGCATAACCCACCGCAGAAAGCCTATGCCACTCCTCTTTCACATTAGCTGCTTTCAAATCAAACATGATCGCCCTCAGATAATCATAGCAATCAACACTGAGCACATCGCTCAAGCCGAGCAGCTCACCAGAAATCCTGTGCTCAATCAAAAACGGAACGGCGGAAGCCATCAAATCCAATTCAGAAGCATGAGCTTGCCTGCTCGAAGCTTCAGCCAGTCTGGCCTCGCACATCTTATGCATGAATTCCCAGACTTTTCTGCAAGGCTCCATGACATTATCAGGCTTCTCAGAGATCTCCTGCCACCTAATCTTCTGCCACCACACCTCAAAACTCACATCTTGATGCTGAAGGAAAGCCTGCAGACTATCGCTTACTACACCGTGAAAGAGTTTGCCACGAGCCATGCTTGGGCTCGGAGCAGGGTACGTCTTCTCAACGTGTCGCAAATACACTTCTCGGTTTGTGGGACAGTACTTGGAGCTTACCTCATACATAGGTAACTTCACGTTGTCAAAGTAGGGCTTCAACGGTGGCTGGTGCCAGTTCCAGCCTCTCAACTCCTTGCTGACACCCACTTCTCGGGCAGTGGGCAAAAGCTGATACAGCAACTGCTTATGCTCGATGTCAGACAGAAAGTACAATCTGGTCGACCGTCAAACGAGCTTCATCCGATTATCTTTATAAACTGAATTACGTTTCAATAGTAATCGAGCATACATATCCCAAGTCATATTGAAAAAGACCTTGATTCGACGAATCAAGCCAAAAACGGGGTCGGGTGCATAGAAAAATCCCAAGCAAAGGGAATTGAAAG
>Ga0315282_10017288_pt1 | contig 10428 bp, 7 predicted proteins | sample YL17G07_20_MG_FD_203693 | JGI IMG/M metagenome (GOLD analysis project Ga0315282, IMG submission 203693) | Sediment microbial communities from Yellowstone Lake, YNP, Wyoming, USA - YL17G07_20 | ecosystem: Environmental > Aquatic > Freshwater > Lake > Sediment | place: USA: Wyoming | collected... | reverse complement strand
TGTCACCCTGATTAACCAGCAGGGAGGGAAGGCTGTGGGATTGAGCGGAAAGGACGGCGGACTCATCACTGCTAAGAAATTAAGGTTGACGAGAAGTCGTGGAAGGGGTGAAGATCCTGAGCTTATTGATATCGGAATGGTGGGGGAGGTGAAGGGAATCAATCCGGGAGTGATTGAGGCATTGGAGAAGGAGAATTTCATCCCGGTCATCGCACCGGTGGGCGTAGGGGAAGAGGGCGAGACCTATAACATCAATGCTGATTTAGTGGCAGGAAAGGTGGCTGCTGCATTGAAAGCGGAGAAATTGATCCTGCTGACAGATGTCGAGGGAGTGATGGATGAGAAACACCAGTTGATCGCCACCCTCAATGCTAAACAGGCAAAGCGACTGATCGTTCAAAAGGTTGTCTCCTCCGGGATGATTCCAAAAGTAAACTGCTGCCTTACTGCCTTAGAGGAAGGGGTAACCAAAACCCATATCATAGATGGAAGGGTGGAACATGCTATCCTCCTCGAAATTTTCACTGACGTAGGGATAGGAACACAAATAGTCGGTTAGTCATTAGTCGAATAGTCAGTTAGTCGACTATAAGACTATGGGACTATTCGACTAGTGGTGCACCACAAAAATATCGCTATATTTCCGAGAGCGCTTGAGTCGATTGCAAGCCATCGAGAAGGCTATCAAACATACTTATATTTTTGGGGTACACCACTAGGAGACGAAGGAATGGATTCTCAGACCTTAATGATGCTGTCGGAGAAATTTGTAGCGCATACTTATGCCCGCTATCCCATTCTCTTGGTCAAAGGGAAAGGGACACGGGTTTGGGATATGGATGGTAGAGAATATTTGGATTTTGTGGCTGGCCTTGCCGTCTGCAATTTAGGTCACTGTCATCCAAAGGTGGTAAAGGCTATTCAAGAACAAGCAGAGAAACTGATCCATGTCTCAAACTTCTACTATATCGAACCACAGATCCAGTTGGCCTCTCTTCTCTGTCAGCACTCGTTTGCAGACAAAGTCTTCTTCTGCAATAGCGGGGCCGAAGCCAATGAAGGGGCAATGAAGTTGGCTCGAAAATATGCCAAGGAGAAGATGGAGGAAGATCGATATGAAATTATCACCATGGGACTCTCCTTCCATGGGAGGACCTTTGCAACCTTAACGGCGACAGGTCAGGAAAAATTTCATAAGGGTTATTCACCTCTAATGCCTGGGTTTAAGTATGTTCCCTTTAACAATGTAGAAGCGGTGAAGAATGCCATCGATTCAAAAACCTGTGCTGTTATGTTGGAGCCCATACAAGGGGAGGGAGGGGTGAACTGCCCCTCAGAAGGGTATCTTAAGGCCATTCGAGAGGTCTGTGATGAGAAGCGGATACTCCTCATCTTCGATGAGGTTCAGGTGGGGATGGGTCGGACTGGAAGACTTTTTGCTTATGAGCATGAGGGGGTCGAACCTGATATGATGACCCTTGCCAAATCCCTTGCAGGAGGAGTCCCCATTGGGGCCCTATTAATGAAAAAGGAGATCGCTGAAAGTTTTAAGCCAGGGGATCATGCCTCAACCTTTGGGGGAAATCCATTAGCTACTGCTGCCGGTGTGGCAGCCTTGACAGCTATCTTAGAGGAGGGGATGTTGGGGAATTGCCAAAGGGTTGGAGACTACTTCCTGAAACGGCTCGAGGAGATCAAGAGAAAATTTCCATTCATCCAAGAGGTTCGAGGTAAGGGGCTGATCCTCGGAATGGAGTTGAAGATGGATGGGAGTTCGATCGTAAAAGAGATGATGGAAAGGGAGATTCTCATCAACTGCACTATGGGAAATGTCCTCCGATTCCTTCCGCCACTCATTGTAATGAAAAAAGAGGTGGATCAAGTCGTCGCAGCCCTTGAAGAAGTTTTTAAGGGAGTTCGATGAAATTGGATAATCCCCCCTCCCCCCCCCTTTAATAAAGGGGGGTTGGGGGGATTAAGTGGGAGGTTTTATGGATGTAAAAGTTAAAAAGGTGGTTTTGGCATATTCGGGTGGCTTGGATACCTCTGTCATATTGAGATGGTTGAAGAACGAGTTCGGGTGTGAGGTGGTCACCTTCACTGCGGATGTTGGACAAGCAGAAGAATTGGATCATCTGGAGGAAAAGGCCATCTCTACAGGTGCCAGCAAGGTCTACATCGAAGATCTCAAAGAGGAGTTTGTTCGGGATTATGTTTTTACGGCCCTAAAAGCTAATGCTATCTACGAAGGAACCTACCTCCTCGGAACTTCGATCGCCAGGCCTCGCCCAGTTGGAGGGAGCGGATGCTGTGGCCCATGGATCCACGGGAAAGGGCAACGATCAGGTCCGATTCGAATTGACCTACTATGCTCTCAACCCTTACATTCGGATCATCTCTCCCTGGAGACAATGGCAATTTAAATCCCGTGAAGATTTAATTGCCTACGCTCGAGAGAACGGAATTCCTGTCCCTGTTACAAAACAGAAACCTTATTCATCTGACCGGAACCTTCTCCATATCAGTTTCGAAGGAGGGATCCTTGAAGACCCTTGGTTTGAGCCTTCGGAGGAGATGTTTATTCTCTCTGTCCCACCAGAGAGGGCTCCAGATCGTCCCACTCTAATCGAAATCGATTTCGAAGATGGGATTCCTAAGCGTATTGATGGTAAGTCTTTATCACCTGCAAATCTGTTGCAGCAATTGAATGAAATGGGAGGCCGCAATGGAGTCGGCCGTGTCGATATGGTAGAGAATCGTTATGTGGGAATGAAATCAAGGGGAGTCTATGAGACTCCAGGGGGGACCATTCTTCACATCGCCCATCGAGCCATTGAATCGATCACCATGGATAGAGAGGTGATGCATTTTCGGGATAGCCTGATCCCAAAGATATCGGAATTGATCTATTATGGATACTGGTTTTCGCCGGAGATGGAGGTCTTGAAGAAGACGATTGATGAGATGCAGAAGGATGTTACCGGGACCGTTCGACTGAAGCTCTATAAGGGGAACTGCACTGTCATCGGCCGAAAGTCGGAAAAATCTCTCTACCACGGGGCCTTTGCCACCTTTGAAAAAGATACGGTCTACAATCAAAAGGATGCAGAAGGGTTCATCCGACTGAATGCCTTGAGACTCCGAATTCGAAGGATGATGAGAGGGTAACCCCTCACCCTATCCCTCTCCCCAAGGGGGAGAGGGGAAAGGTGAGGGGCGAAATGAGGAATGGCATGAAGCAACGATATAACCCAAAAGAGATCGAAGAGAAATGGCAGAAGGTATGGGAGAAAGAAAAGCCCTTTAAAGTGACAGAGGACCAGAATAAGAAGAAGTATTACCTTCTTGAAATGTTTCCTTATCCATCAGGAAAGATCCACATGGGCCATGTTCGGAACTACTCCATCGGTGATGTGGTTGCCCGGTATAAGAAGATGAAAGGGTTTAACGTCCTCCATCCTATGGCCTGGGACGCCTTCGGCATGCCAGCAGAGAATGCCGCAATCGAACATGGTGCTCAGCCTGCCGAATGGACGTATGAGAATATTGCCTATATGAAGAATCAATTGAAGCGGATGGGATTCAGTTACGATTGGGATCGGGAATTTGCTACCTGTGACGTCTCTTACTACAAATGGGAACAACTCTTCTTCCTGAGAATGTATGAGAAGGGTTTAGCCTATAAGAGGCGGTCCTATGTCAACTGGTGTGAGATCTGTAAGACCGTTTTAGCCAACGAGCAGGTGATGAGCGACGGGACGTGCTGGCGAGGTCATGCGGATGATCCAGGCGTGACTCAGAAGGAACTGGATCAATGGTTCTTTAAAATCACGCATTATGCAGAAGACCTCCTGGAGTGGTGCGATAGGCTACCTGGATGGCCTGAGCGCGTCCTCACCATGCAGCGAAACTGGATTGGGAAGTCGATTGGTGCAGAGATACACTTTCCTCTGGAGAATTCTACAGAGGTCATTAAGGTTTTTACCACCCGGCAAGATACGGTGTTTGGTGCGACGTTCATGAGCCTTGCTCCTGAGCATCCCCTTAGCCTGAGCCTGTCAAAAGGAACTACTCAGGAAGAAGCGGTAAGAGGTTTTGTTGAAAAGATGAGGCGACAGGATTGGACGAAAAGGACTGCTGAAACAACGGAAAAAGAGGGTGTCTTCACAGGCGGTTATTGCCTGAATCCGATGACGAAGGCCAGGATGCCCATCTTCGTCGCCAATTTTGTCTTGATGGAGTATGGGACCGGTGCAGTAATGGCTGTGCCTACCCATGATCAGAGGGACTTCGAATTTTCGAAGAAGTATGGGCTCCCGCTGCTCGTTGTCATCCAACCGGAGGATCGAACTTTAAATGTAGAGACCATGACCGAAGCTTATGAAGGGGAGGGGTTCTTGGTCAACTCTGGTCAGTTTAACGGAATGGAAAGCGTCAAAGCGAGGGAAGCCATCGCTCAGGACTTGGAAGAGAAGGGGTTGGGTGGGAAAAGGGTCAGTTATCGACTGAGGGATTGGGGGATTTCGAGGCAGCGTTATTGGGGGGCACCCATTCCCATCATCTACTGTGGAAAGTGTGGAACCGTACCCGTTCCTGAAAAAGATCTGCCTGTCGTCCTTCCATTCAACGTGGAAGTCACTGGAATGGGCGAGTCTCCTCTGGCCGGGCTGAAGGAATTTGTGGAGACCCGATGCCCCAAATGCGGTGGGCCAGGTCGAAGGGAGACAGACACGATGGATACCTTCGTCGAATCGTCCTGGTACTTCGATCGGTTTGCATGCCCTGACTATCACGGCGGTCCGTTGGACAAAAAGAGAGTGGATTATTGGATGCCAGTGGACCAATATATCGGAGGCATTGAACATGCCATCCTTCACCTCCTCTATTCACGTTTTTTCACTCGGGTGTTGAAAGAGATGGGATTGGTGAGCATTGAAGAGCCTTTCACCAATCTTCTGACTCAAGGGATGGTTTGTAAAGAAGTCTACGAATGCCCGAGGGATGGTTATCTCTTCCCCAATGAGGTGGAAAGCCAGGGAGAGGTGTTTCGTTGCCGTAAGTGTGGTGGCCAGATCTCTATCGGAAGGCTCGAGAAGATGTCCAAGTCCAAGAAGAATGTTGTAGACCCTGAATACTTGATTGAAAAATATGGGGCAGATACCGCGAGGATGTTCTGTCTCTTCGCCTCCCCACCTGAAAAGGATCTGGATTGGAGCGATCAAGGGGTGGAGGGTTCTTACCGGTTCCTCAATCGCGTGTGGAGGCTTTTTTATGAGCAGCACACCCGTCTCAAGGATATGAAACCTTTTCCTTTGGTGACAGTGCTCGAAGGGGATCAAAAGGTTCTTCGGCAGAAGACCCATAAGACGATCAAGAGGGTAACCGAGGATATCGAACGATTCCATTTCAACACCGCCATCAGTGCCGTCATGGAGCTGGTTAACGAAATTTATGTTTCAGATCTCCAGGACCGTAAGGATGAACTTCCGAGAAGAGTCCTTCGGGAAGCGATCGAGACCGTCGTCTTATTGCTTTCCCCTTTCGTTCCACACTTTGCAGAGGAGCTCTGGGAGGCGTTGGGAAACAGGGAGTCCATCATTAAGAATAGATGGCCGGACTATGATCGGGAAGCTGTTTTGGAAGAGGAGATTCTGATTGTCATTCAGGTGAATGGAAGGTTGAGGGATCGTATCACCCTACCGGCTTCTTTTGGAGAGGAAGAAGTCAAGGCCTGGGCTCTGAAGAGCGAAAAGATTCGAAGACTGGTCGAAGGAAAGGAGATCAAAAGGGTGATCCTGGTTCCTAAAAAATTGGTGAATATTGTTTGTTGATAAAAGGGATTGGGGATTAGGGTTTAGGGATTAGCCAAACCCTAACACTTAACCCCTAATCCCAGGAAAGAGATTTTTGATGTTTTTATTGAAAAGGCTACTGCCACTCATTCTCATGGTTCTGGTTGGAGGATGTGGCTATCAGATGGTGGGCAAGCAGACCCAGGTTCCTCCTGGCCTGGATTCTATCGCCATCCCTACTTTCTTAAATCAGACTCTCGAACCCGGAATCGAGGTCCAATTAACACAAGGCTTTTTAAGAGAGTTTATCTTTGACCGAAGGGCGAGGGTGGTGGGCCGGAAAGAAGCAGACTCCATTTTGGAAGGAGTCATCAAGACTTTTAGGAGGTTCTCGGTAGCTTATAACCAATCCGGTATCGCTCTGGAATATCAGATCACCATGGTGGTCGATTTAACATTGAAAAAGCAGACCGGAGAAGTCCTCTGGAAAGAACAAAACCTTACTGAAACCAGATATTATCGGACTGCTGCGAGTGCCATTATGAGCGAATCTAATAAGGACGCGGCCGTCCAATTGATCGGAAGCATCATGGCCGAGAGGATACGAAATCGAGTCTTCCACGAATTTTAATTGGTTGAATATTTTATATGGCTGGAATTCATTCTATCTTGTAGTCGGGGTCATCAAAATGAGAAACGGCGAATATGGAAGATATCCTCGGGCTAAAAAGGGAAAGAGTAATAAATCGATTGACGATATTATTGATGAATTAAAAAAAACCAGATTCCCCAGCAGTGATTACAGAGAACGCTCACTAAAAATTCATGGTCTGATCTGCGCAAAATGTGGGAGGGAGTTTGATTGGAACAACAGGCATCAACTCACTGTTCACCACAAAGACGGGAATCACATGAATAATCCTCCAGATGGGTCGAATTGGGAAAATCTATGCGTTTACTGTCATGATGATGAGCACAGCAGGGAATTACTTGGTGATTATTTAAAGGGTGGAGAATAGGAAGGTCAGGGAGAGGGAAGGAAGATTAAATTATGTACATGGCAGCTGATTTGAGAAAAGGATTGAAAGTCGTCATAGACAATGAGCCTTATATTGTGATTGCCTTCGATTTCTCCAAACCGGGCAAAGGCCAAGCTCTCTATCGAACCAAATTGCGCAATATGATCACTGGAATGATCCTGGACCGAACGTACCGTGAGGGAGATGCTTTTGAACCCGCTTCATTGGAAGAATGTGCCATGCAATATCTTTATAAAGAAGGGGATCACTACCACTTCATGGACAATCAGACCTTTGAGCAAATTATTATAAGTGAAGAAGCCCTGGGTGATGCAAAAAATTTCCTTACCGATAATTTAAATGTCAAGGTCCTCTTATTTAGGGAGAAGCCCATCGGGATCGAAATGCCAAACTTCGTCAACCTCAGGGTGATGAAGACAGAGACCTGGGTAAAAGGGGATACCTCTAAGACCGATTACAAACCGGCCACAGTAGAGACGGGTTATGTCCTTCGTGTTCCACCCTTCGTTGAAGAAGGGGAGCTGATCACCATCGATACACGCACCGGTGAATATTCGACCAGGGTTAAGGAATAGGTTTGTGGTGAAAAACTGGCCTTTGGCCAGGCGCGAGAAGGCCCTTCGTCAGAGAGCAAAGATCCTACAGGAGATCAGGGATTTTTTTATCCATCGGGGTTATCTGGAAGTGGAAACCCCCTACCGTATGCCTGCCCCTGCCCCTGAATCTTACATTGATGCTGTCGTTTCCGGTCCATGGTTTCTCCATACCTCTCCTGAAATTTGTATGAAGCGAATGCTTGCTGCAGGATATGAGAAGATCTTTCAAATCTGCCGATGCTGGAGAGAAGGAGAACGGGGAAGTCAGCATATACCGGAATTTACCCTCTTGGAATGGTATCGTTCACATTGTGACTACCTAAGACTGATGAAGGAGTGCGAGGGACTCATCCAAATCGTTGCCTCCGCCATTGGCTTGAGGGAAAAAATAATTTATCGTGACCAAGAGATTGATCTGGCGAAACCATGGGGAATGATTTCTGTAAAAGAGGCTTTCCGGTGTTATGCGCAGATTTCCATGGCAGAGGCACTCGAACGGAACCTTTTTGATGAGATCATGGTGCAGGATATTGAGCCGAGATTGGGAATAGGGAAGCCGACATTTATTTATGATTACCCTGCCGAGAGGCGAGCGATGGCCCGCCTGAAGCAACAAGACCAAACCGTTTCGGAACGTTTTGAACTTTATATAGGCGGTCTGGAACTGGCCAATGCCTTCTCAGAACTCACCGATGCAGAAGAACAAAGGAAACACTTTCTCCAAGAAAATGAAATTCGTCATGCTTTGAGCAAGCCCATTTATCCTATGCCAGAAAAATTCTTGGAAGAACTGAACGACATGCCTGCTTCAGCCGGAATCGCTCTCGGCATTGACCGGTTGGTCATGGTTCTTTTGAATGCTCCTACGATTGATGAAGTAGTGGCTTTTACCCCTGAGGAACTTTAAGTAAAAGATCAATGCAAAATGGTCAATTAGTATTTAACAGTTAGCACCGAAATGATAGATATGAATACGAGAACAAGCTTCGCCGAAGTTCATTGATAGTTATCAATTTTGCATTGCTAATTCTGCAATGGTTATTCTCCTGGATATTTAACGACCTCACCGAGATAATTACGCAAAAAGAATGTTTCTCCCTTTCTTTTTACATCGTCCGGTAGAATCGGCACCTTCCCCTTACCTCCTGGCAGATCAATCACATAGTAAGGGATAGCCATGCCTGAGGTATGGCCGCGTAAACCAGCCATGATTTTCAAACCTTGACTTACAGGAGTACGAAAGTGATTGGTTCCGTGTACCAGGTCCATCTGGTGGATATAGTAGGGGCGAACCCGAATGGTTAAGAGTTCTTGCATCAGTTTCTTCATCACCTCTGGATCATCATTCACCCTTCTTAACAACACGGTCTGGTTCCCTAATGGAATACCAGCATCGGCCAATCTGGCACAGGCCTCAGCGGATTGCGGCGTAATTTCTGATGGGTGATTGAAATGGGTATTGACGTAAAGTGGATGATAACGTCTCAACATCCTGCAGAGGCGAAGCGTTATACGCTCCGGGAGGGTCACCGGTGTGCGGGTGTTGATCCTGATCATCCCGATATGAGCAATCTTGTGGAGTCTTGAAAGGATTCCTTCGAGTACATCGTCAGAGAGGAGTAACGGGTCTCCACCAGAGAGGATCACATCGCGGATTCCAGAGTTTCTTTCGATATACTTCAACCCAGCGTCAGTAGAATGGTCGGAACTTAATGTCCTTCGACTGCCGATCCGGGATTTCCTCATGCAGAATCGACAAAGGGTTGGACAGGCTGATGAGACAAGCAACACAACTCTGTCGGGATAACGGTGGATGAGGCCTGGTACCGGAGTTAAACCATCCTCATTGAGAGGGTCATTGGGAAGGTTGTCGTCTTTCAATTCTCGCAAATCCGGCACACATTGAAGCCATATGGGATCACCTGGTTTTTTTATCAGGCTAAGATAATAGTGGGTAATCCTCATAGGATAATGCTCGATCACCGGTTTTAAAGGTTCGTTGTCAATGTGAAAAAGATGAGCCAGTTCTTCCGGATGGGTTAAACTTTTATCAAGAGCTTTCTGCCAATGTTCCAATTACTTTTGTTACCTCCTAATGCCCCTTTGTACTGGATTCCTGCTTCCGCAGGAATGACGTAAGAAATCATTAGGTTAAACTGTCATTCCCGCGAAGGCGGGAATCCAGAAAGTCTTATTAATAAAATCGCTCAATTTAGGTCAATATTAACACAAAAGAAATGAAAAAGTGAGGACATATTGTTGACAAGAGTTAAGGGATCGATAAAATGTTATCTTAGGAGAGGGTGCGCCATGCCTTTATTTGTGGAAAAGAGCAGAATGGTCATTACCTGCGCTAAGGGAATTCCTCCTTTTTTGAAAGAAGAGGTTCTTTCATTGGGTCTTCCGGTTCTATCGGAAGGGATTGCAGATGTCGAGACTGAAGGTACGATGGAGGATGCCATAAAACTCAACCTTTTTCTCCGAACAGGGCAACGGGTTCTTTTTCTTCTCAAAGAATTCGATGCAAAAAGACCTGATGAACTTTACAAAAGGATATCAAGAATTGGATGGGAAGACACCATTCCAGAGGATGGTTACCTCTGTGTGACTTCTTCAGTTGAGACGCCGACCATTAAGGATTCAAGATATGCAAATTTGAAATGTAAGGATGCGATCGCTGACCGGATGAAGGAGAAGTGCGGCCGTCGTCCTGATTCCGGCCCTAAAAGAGATAGAACGGTGATTCATTTATACTGGAAAGGCGAGCGGTGCCAGACCTATGTCGATACCTCTGGCGAGACTCTTTCCAAACGGGGATACAGAAGAATTCCCCTCAAGGCACCTATGCAAGAGACGCTTGCAGCAGCTGTCATCCTGGCAACTGGTTGGAAAGGCAATGGGAATTTGATTAATCCCATGTGCGGCAGCGGAACACTTGCCATAGAAGCAGCAATGATTGCCCTTAACAAAGCCCCAGGTCTATTAAGAAACAATTACGGT
>Ga0315282_10017287_pt1 | contig 10428 bp, 8 predicted proteins | sample YL17G07_20_MG_FD_203693 | JGI IMG/M metagenome (GOLD analysis project Ga0315282, IMG submission 203693) | Sediment microbial communities from Yellowstone Lake, YNP, Wyoming, USA - YL17G07_20 | ecosystem: Environmental > Aquatic > Freshwater > Lake > Sediment | place: USA: Wyoming | collected... | reverse complement strand
CAAGATCAAGTCCAAGAAACAGGCTTTCGCTCCCCCGGTCTGAAGAAAACGCACCAGGGCGCCATAAAGCTCTCTCGGCCAGGGCCAGGGAAGGTTTTGCTGTTTCTCAAAAAAGTCCAGGCTGTCCTGGTCAATGGCCACAAGGACGATGTCCCGGCTCGCATCTTTGGGTTTGGAAAAAAGCCGGAGCCTCAGGTCCCAGGATTTCCATTCCAGGGGCCGGAGGAGATCTAACTGCTGAATAACGGAGGTCAGGAAGAAAGCGGCGAGCCCAACGAGAAGGCCTCGCAGGATTCTATTTTTCACTCTGCCTTACTTCAGCCCGGCGACAAAACTCAGAAACCTCTCTGTGCGGGCAGGCTCCGTCTTGGGGGTCTTGCCCAGCTCAGAGATGTCGGTTTTGGCTTTTTCGATCCTGTCCTCGGGCGAAGGATGCGTCTTGAACCAGCCTTTGGCGGTCGGTCCCGTTGCACTTATGCCTTCGAGATTCTTGAGGAATTCCGTTAACCCGTTGGGGTTGTAGCCGGTCCGGCTGGCGAATTTCACAGAGAGTTTGTCGGCTTCATATTCGTACTTCCGGTCATAGCCCCTCTCGATCAGAGTCCCGGCCACGTCGGCCAACACTCCCTCAAATATGTCGGTCAGCTGTGACAGCTCCTTGGGGCCGTACCTTTTTGCCGCTTCAGTTCCGAGAAGCTTGAAGGCATCGACCAGTCGGGATTTCTTGATCGACTGGAGTCCGTGCTTGGCCGCGACGTGTCCGACCTCGTGGGCCAGGACGGCGCCGAGCATCTCTTCGTTCCCGCACTTTCTGAGGAGCCCCTTGGTGATAAAAATGAAACCGCCGGGCGCGGCCATGGCGTTGACTTCATCCGAATCCAGCAGCAGGAAGTGATAACCCGCATAAGTCTCAGGCCGGTCTGAATAGCCGGCGACGGCGCTTCCGACGGTGTTGACATAGTCGGTCACCCGGTCATTGTTGTAGACCTGATATTTGGACAGGATCAGGGCCGCGACGGCCCGGCCGATATAATATTCTTCCTCTTCGCTGATGTCGGCAAAGGTTGAACGGATGGCTTCTCCCGTTTTGAGGATTGTCTTCTGGTCGCCCTCCTTCATCTTGCCGGTAGAAACGAGGACATCCGTCCCCTTCTGGACGACCGAACAGCTCGAGAGTAGGCCGAATGCAAAGGCTGCGAGCACGATCAGCCCAAGATGTAGCTTTCTCATTTGGCACCTCCGAAATCGGCGAGCTTGCCTTTCTTAAGAAACGATTCCATCTGGGAGGCGGGGATCTTGAGCATGAGCATCTTGTCCACCCAAACGAAGCTGATTTCCCCGTGCTTGGCTCGGTAGCTTTCTTCAACCTGTTTATTAAAGCCCTTGCTGGCCAGGGCGACTTCGTTCGCCGAAGCCTGGGTTTTCAGTCCCTTGTTTGAGGCCAGAAGGTTGAACTTCGGCGTCTCGACTGCGCTCGAATGGATCCAGCCGACTTGCCCGTTCGCAGTTCTCACTTGAATCCAGCCGTCCTGGACTCCTATCTTCTCCAGGCTGTCTCCGGCTTTGAGGACGGCCGTCGTCTGGCCATAAAATTTGGGATCTTTCCTCAAGTTCGTCGTCTGGATTTTGATGATCAGGGTTTCGGCAAGCAAGAAGGTAAACAGGATCAACAGGCCGCAGAACAGAACAGGCACCCGAAAAGGTTTTTTCATGGTCACCTCCGACTTCACTCTCGTTCCATCATAGGTAAAAGGCTCGGCCAAAGTCAAACGCCGAGGCCGATCAATTTTTCCTTGAGCAGGCAGTTCCTTTTCACGGGCTTGTCGTTCTTGATGGCGATGTGGAGGGCCTTATAGGAACCGATGATCATGCTCAGTTTTTTGGCCCGGGTGAGCGCGGTGTAGAAGAGATTCCTCTGGAGCATGATGAAGTGCTGGGTCAAGAGAGGCATGACGACGGCCTGGTACTCGCTGCCCTGGGCTTTGTGGACCGAAACCGCATAAGCGAGGGTGATATCGTTCATCTGGTCTCGTTCGTAAGACACCCGCCGCCCGTCAAATTCGACGACCAGAGCAAAACGCTGCTTGTCCACATGAACGACGCTGCCGATGTCCCCGTTGAAAACCTCTTTCTCATAGTCGTTCCTGACCTGCATCACTTTGTCATGGAGACGCAGCTCCCGGCTCCCCATCCTGAGCCCCTCGCCGGAAGGATTGAGCCTCTTCTGAAGCTCCCGGTTCAGATTGTCCACTCCCGCCAGGCCCCGGTACATCGGACTGATGACCTGGATTTGGGGAGAAAGTGGGTTCAGGTTCAGCTTGTGGGGGACGCTATAGGTGCACAGCTTGATGATCGTCTGGAAGACTTTGGCTTCGTCTTCCGTATGGATAAAATAAAAATCCGAGTCTTTATCTTCGCGAGGAGGGTAGATCAGGGATTGGCCCTGGTTGATCCGGTGGGCGTTGAGAACGATCAAACTGTCCTTTTCCTGACGGAAGATCTGGTCGAGCCGCACGACTTCGACGGTTCCTGAGTCAATGATATCGCGGAGGAGATTGCCCGGCCCTACGGAAGGCAACTGGTCCTTGTCCCCGACCAGGACCAGCCGCATCCAGGGCGGCACGGCTTTGATCAGATGGAACATGAGAGGGAGGTCGACCATCGAAAACTCGTCGATGATCAAGGCGTCACCGTTGAGCGGCCGCCGGTCGTTGCGGCGGAAGCTCCCCTGCTTGGGTTTGAACTCCAGGATGCGGTGGATCGTCTTGGCTTCCTTTTGGGTCATCTCGGAGAGCCGTTTGGCCGCCCGCCCGGTTGGGGCCCCGACGAGGACGGTCTTTCCCCAGCGGTCGAAAAGGTCGACCACGGCCCGGATGATCGTCGTCTTACCTGTCCCCGGACCGCCGGTGATGACCAGAATTTTTTTCTGGAGGGTTTCCTGGACGGCCCTGCTCTGGAGCGGCGAAAACTTGATCTTGAGCGCCTCCTCAACATCGGCAATCGCCCTCTCGACATCAAAGTTCGGAGTCGCACAAGGAAAAGAGGCCAGCTCCCGGATCGAACGAGCGACCTGCTCTTCGGCCTTATAATAAAAAGGAAGATAGAGAGCCGTATCGGAGTTCAATGGCTGATCAACCAGCAGCTTCTGATTTTTGAGAGCCTCCAGCGCCTGTTCGACCCGGGCGAGCTCGACTTGGAGCTCCTTCTGACAGTTTTCCAGGACACTTCCCCGGAGGGAAAAGACGTGGCCCTGCTCGTTGTCTTTTTCCAGGAGGTAAAGGATAAAGGCCTTGATCCGCTCAAAGGAAGTCGGCTCGACTCCGAGCTTGAGGGCGATCTGGTCAGCCGTCTTGAACCCGATCCCCCAAATATCCAGGCAGAGCTGATAGGGGTTGGACTTGAGGACTTGAAAGGCCCTTTCTCCATACTGGTGATAGATCTTCGTGGCCAGGTTTGTGGAAACTCCGTGGCCCTGAAGAAAAATGATCAGGTCGCGGATGTCGCTGTGTTCGGCCCAGGATTTCTTGATTTCGCGCAGCTTGGCTTGGCCGACGCCTTCGACCTCGATCATCCTTTCCGGGTTGCTCGAGAGAACCTCCATGGTCTTGAGCCCAAACCGTTTGATGATCCGGCGGGCCAGCACCGGTCCGATGCCCTTAATGAGGCCGGAGGAGAGAAATTTTTCAATCCCCTTGATAGAGGAAGGCAAGACCAGATTGAAATTGTCAACCTTGAACTGCTGACCGAACTTGGGATTGAGCTCCCATTGCCCCCTGACTTTGAGGACTTCGCCGGGCGAAAGAGGCGGGAACTGCCCGACCAGAGTGACGAGATGGCCATCCTCCAGGGAAAACCGGCAGACGGAGTAGCCATTTTCGGGGTTATAGAAGACGATCTGTTCAATCGTCCCGTCGAGCTGCTCGAGAACGGGAGTCTCAAGACTTCGTTTTGACAATGATTCTGACCTCGTCTCCCGGCTTCAGCTTGAGCTTTTTTGAGGCGTCTCCTTCCCGGAGAGCGATCTCGAGGCTCCCGGTGCTCCCGGCGATGGCAAAGAGTTCTCCTTTCAACGCCGCGGCATAAGTTTTGCGAAAGTGGGATATTTCTTTTTTCCCGGCGACCAAAACGACCGGTCGCGACGCGTGTTCCTTGCGGAAAAGGTCCACCAGATGCCCCGGAAGGTTGGTGACCAAGTTGCCGAACTTGTCTAGATAAACGACGACGCCTGCGGCTTCGGTCTCGCCAAAGACTGGCTTGGGAAAAGCCAGTCTTTGATAATCATTGAGCTCCGGCCCAAACTCGTCGGGGGGAATGCCCAGCGAGAGCCAGGCGGCCGCCGGGGCCATCCTATCTCTGCCCTCGAAAGGAGTCCTCTCGGATGTCAGGAAAAACTTCTCGTTTCTAAGTTCCCGGAGACTCATGATCGATTCGTCTTCCAAAGCCTGGGAAAGAATGCCGTTGTCGGGGGCAATAAAAAAGTATTTTTCTGTTTCAGCCAGGAGCAACCGGCGGGCCGATCCCACACCCGGGTCGACGACAGCCAGGAAGATCGTCTCCGCAGGAAAAAAGCGATAACACCCGAACAGCAGGAATCCCCCGGCCCTGATATCGAAGGAGCGGACATCATGGCTGAGATCCACGATTTTGGCGAAGGGATTGATGCTGAGGATCGTGCCCTTCATGGAGGCGACAAAGAAATCGGCCAGGCCAAAATCCGTCAATAGAGCGATCGTCGGCTGTCGCATTGGCCTCAATCTTAATTGATTCCGTCTCAGGGGTCAACACATCCGTCTGTCTCGTCTCTTTCGTCATCTCGTCATCTCGTCAAGCAAACATTGAGCCGTGAGCCGTTAGCACTGAACTGTCTAATAGAAAGACTTCAGGAGTTGGGAAGAGCCGCCAAGAAGAAAGATTGTTGGTTGGGGGATGTTCCCCGGGTTTCTTGACGGCTTTTTGCTGCTCAGCGCTCACCACTCACTTCTCACTGTTTTTGACGGGGTCCGGCCAGGGAGTGTTTGACCGCGCGCCGGAATCATGATAGTAATTATTTCTATGAAATTCCTCCGGGTCCTGGCGAACTCCCTCCTCTCCGGCGTCTTCTTGGGGGTTCTGCTTTCCCTCTTGATTTACGACCTGAATATCAACCTCACCTTCAGCATTTCTTCCTGGGCTCGGCTGGCCCTCTTCACCTCTCTCACCTATGGGCTGCTCGTCGCGATCGTTTGCCTCGTTTTCTTTTTTGTGGTCCAATTTATTTCCGGAAAAAGCCTCTCCATCCGGTTCGTCTCGCCTTCCTTCCTGACCGTCAGTTTCTCTGTTCTCATCTTGCTGTTTCTGATCACTTTCAAGGACAACAAGGACTATTTCTTCTCCCTCTTCGACGACAAAATGAGTTCCGCCATCAGCACCCAGATGATAGCCCTGCTTTTCAGCGGAGTTCTGGGACTCGTTGCCTTCTATGGATTCCACCGCTACAAAAAGAGCTCCCTTGTCTTCATCTCCTATTTCCTTCTCCTCGGTCTAGCCCTTTTTTTCTGTTTCTTTCTCCGGGACCGGTATGCCCCGCCTCAGAGGACACTCCAGAAAAGCCAGGTCGAGGCCAAGACCATAGATAAAAGAATCGTGGTCCTGGGAATGGAGGGCCTGAGCCTGGATTTTCTGATCCCGTTCATCTCCGAAGGCAAGCTGCCTAATTTTTCTTGGTTGTTCGAGGAAGGAAGCTGGGGGAAGCTGGAGAGCTTCTCTCCCAACGAGCCCTTTATCCTCAGCGCTTCCTTCAGCACGGGTAAGCTTCCCTCCAAGCACAGACAGATCTCACTCTGGGACTACACCCTTTTTGCCGGCCCGGAAAAGTTGCAGGCCGTCCCGCGTCACATTCTGTTCAAGCAGCTCAAGCGCCTGGGTCTTATCGAGGTGGCCCCGTCCCGGCCGGCTCCCGCGGTCAAAGATATCTGGACGATCTTTTCCGAGAACGGCGCCAACTGTCTCGTCAAGGACCGGCCCTATGGCCGGGAAGCGCATTCGCCGGATCCCAAGGCTGAAAAGGCTCTGGCGCAATTTTTCAAGGAGCTTTCCTCAGATACCGGCGCTCACGCCGAGCTGGTCCGCCACGCCTTTAAGAACGATTGGCAGTACGAAGAGGAAGCATCCCAACAGAGGAGCCAGAGTTCGGGACAACTTTTCTATCTCCTCCTCAACGGTCTCAACACTGTCGAGGCCTATTTCTACAAGTATAGCTTTCCCGATCTTTTCGGCACGATGGGCCAGACAGAGATCATGAAGTATGGTTCCGTCCTCGAAAAATACTACCTGTTCTATGATCAGATCATCGGCAAATACCTGACGGGTCTCAAAGAGGATGAGCTTCTGGTGATCTATTCGCCCCATGGGATCGAGCCTCTCCCTTCTTGGAAACGAATCGTGGAATGGAGTCTGGGAAATCCGGACGTCTCGGCCTACCACGAAGACGCTCCGGACGGGGTATATTTTTTCTACGGCAAGGGCATCAATCGGGGGAGAAACATCGAGGGAGTGAGACTGGTGGATATTGCGCCGACGCTGCTCTATTACCTTGGGCTTCCCGTCGCCCTGGACATGGACGGGGTCGTCAAGAGCTCCCTTTTCACGAAGGAATTCACCTCCGAAAATCCGGTCTTCCCGATTTCGTCGTATGAGGGAGTGCAGATCAAAAAGTGAATCAGAAAGGACCTGGCGAGCACTCCGTTGTCCTGAAATCCCGGGATCAAACATTTTGCAGGCCGGGCTGACTCGTCTGGTTGGTGCTATTTTCGGTGCCCAAAAGGCTTGATCGTTGCTCGGATAGATTGGATCTTGGCAGTCCGGCCGGAAAGATCGCAACAGGAGGCTAATACGAAGAATGCCTATTCAGGATGGCTGCCCCATGACATACATTCCTACCGAACCGGTCCTCTCCACGGTGTTGGGATTGTGCTTAATCGGGATCACGGTCTTAGTCCTGCCGTTCCTAAGCAAAAAGATCGAGGAGAACCTGGAGCCATTTTTCTTGCTCATGGGGCTGCTCTCCGTGACAATCTCCGGACTCTGGCGATGGGATATCGTGCTGGAAGCCTTGAAATCGCCGGTGATGATCGGGCGAGTTCCCATCGGCATCTTTCAGGTTGTGCTGATCGCCGGTTTTCTGATCCATTATTTCAACGCCGCATTTTGCCGCTTGGTTATCGGTCTCGTCAAGAAGCTCGGCCACAAGTGGTTCATTTTCCTGCTCATAACCTCATTCGGGTTTCTCTCAAGCATCATATCCGTGATCCTTACGGCCAGCCTTCTAGCTGAGATTGCCTCCGTTCTCCCCTTTTCCAAAAAGAACAAAAAACAGTTGGTCGTGATTACGTGTTTTGCTGCTGGCCTGGGAGCCTGTCTGACGCCGTTGGGCGAGCCCTTATCGACAATACTCGTCGCCAAGCTGGCTGGCCCGCCCTACCAGGCCGGATTCTTTTTCCCCCTCAAACACTTCGGCATCTACATTATTCCGGGCGTCCTGGGGCTGGCAATCTTCGGAGCCTTTTGGCTCGGAGCCAAGATGAGCTCGAGCCGAAAGGATTTGGCGATGGAAGATGTCGAGACCACGAAGTCCATTATCATCAGAGCCCTCAAGGTTTACATGTTTATCTCTTCACTGGTTTTGCTCGGAGAGGGATTTCGACCGTTGATGGTCTGGTATTTGGCCAAGATCCCGGCCGGGGGGCTCTATTGGTTTAACACCATCTCGGCCGTCTTGGATAACGCCACCCTCACCGCCATCGAGGTAGGCCCTACGATGTCCCTTTCCCAAATCACAGGCATCACCATGGGACTGTTAATAGCCGGCGGCATGCTCATCCCGGGCAATATCCCCAATATCGTAGCTGCGGGCAGGCTCAAGATCAAAATGAGAGAATGGGCCGGACTGGGAGTTCCCCTAGGCCTCGCCATCCTGAGCATCTATTTCATCGTTTTATACGTGCTCTGATCTCTTAGCCGAGGCCGGATGTCTGCTTCTGATTGGGCGTGGCGCAGAAAATTATCGCTACAAAAATGAGGGCAATGAAGCTAAAATATTAAGAAAGGAATTAACCATGCCATGGACCAAGGAAAATCTAAGGGAAGTGGTCAAAGATAAGCTCGGAGAGCACAAGTTTATCGTCGTTTCCAATCGCGAGCCTTATATCCACTCCTATTCAGAGGGAGGGATGCAGTGTATCACTCCGGCCAGCGGTATGACGGTGGCCCTGGACCCGGTGATGAGAGCATGTGGAGGCACTTGGGTAGCCCATGGTTCGGGAGACGCAGACAGAGAAGTCGTGGATGAAAAAGACCGCGTCCAGGTTCCGCCCGGCAAACCCAGCTACACGCTGAGACGGGTCTGGCTGACGAAGGAGGAAGAGCAACGGTTTTATTACGGGTATTCCAACGAGGGCCTCTGGCCTCTCTGCCATAATGTCTATGTCCGCCCCACGTTTCGTGAGAGCGATTGGGAAGTTTACAAAAAAGTTAACGAAAAGTTTGCCGATGTGGTTCTTGAAGAGCTGGGAGATGAAACCGGGTTCGTTTTTATTCAGGACTACCACTTTGCGTTGCTCCCCAAGCTGATCAAAGAGAGGCGGCCGGATGCGGTTGTGGGCCAATTCTGGCACATCCCCTGGCCCAACCCCGAAGCCTTCCGGGTCTGCCCCCAGGCTGAGGACCTGTTGTGGGGTCTTCTTGGCAATGATATCCTCGGCTTCCATACCCGATATCACTGTTTGAATTTTCTTGATTCCGTCGACCGGTTCTTGGAAGTCCGCGTGGACAGGGAAAGACTCTCGGTCTTTAAAAGCGGCCGGGAGACTCTGGTCCGGCCATTCCCCATCAGTATCGATTTTGAAATGATAGAAAGCCTGGCCCGGAGCCCTGAGATTGAAAAACGGAAGTCCGCCTTGAAAATAGACTTTCGATTCAAGAACCGGCGGCTGGGAGTGGGCATCGACCGCGTGGATTACACCAAAGGCATCTTGGAGCGCTTCAACGCCATCGACCGATTCTTTGAGAAATACCCTGAATACATCGGCAAATTCGTTTTCCTCCAGCTCGGCCCCCTTTCTCGGATCCATATCCCCAAATACCAAGAATACAATGATGATATTTATCATCGCATGGTTGATATCAACGAAAAGTACAAATCGAAAAATTGGCAGCCCATCATTCTCCATAAGACTCATCTCAGCCTCGAGGAAATCCTGGCTTATGACATGGCGGCTGACCTCTTCGTAGTGAGCTCCGTTCATGATGGGATGAATCTCGTAGCCAAAGAGTTCGTGGCTTCAAGAGTCGATGAAAAGGGAGTCCTGCTCCTCAGCAAGTTCACCGGCTCGGCGAGAGAACTGGAGCACGCCCTGCTGATCAATCCTATCGCCACAGATCAATTCGCTGACGCGATCAAGGTTGCGCTGGAGATGCCCCTTGACGAGCAAAGCGAGCGGATGAAAAAGATGAGGGAGATCGTAAAGGAAAATAACGTTTATCGTTGGGCCGTAAAAATCATCAGCGAAATGAAGAAGCTGATCTAAGACTATGGAAACGAACTTTAACTTCTACAGCCGGCTCAACCTTATTGAGCTTCTGGGGAGACGGGCCAAAAATGTCATCGAGTTGCTCGAAGGCTTGAGACAGGTCCCCGCTTCTTCGATCTATTATCACACTCACCGGTTTCTCCAGCAGCATCACTTTCTCTCGCCCGAGCCTCCGAATGATTTTGCCTTTTGGGTTGTGAATTCGTTAGGACTGGACATCCTGGGCGAAAAACTGGCCAGTGTTGATTTGGTCAAATTCCGAACCATCGAGGGTTTGAGAAAAAAATATATTGGACTCCTGGAATCATTCAATCAGATCCAAACCCTCCGCTGCGTCGAATCCCAGGAAGGGGAGGAATTCCACTTCATGTCGTGCCGGACGTTTGTCCTCCCGACCGGTTATGAGGCGAGGGACCTCAGGGAATTTTCCGAAATTCTGCAGAAAGTCAGCATCAACTCCATTTACTTCCATGTCTTCGAGGCCAGGCTGAGGCTCGAGCGGGGAGAAGACGATTTCTCAAATTGGCTCGAATCCATTGGGCAGAAGGCGCTCGCCAGGGAAATCTCACGTCTCGATCCCTACACCATGACTCTCGAAGGACTGCGGAAAAAAATCTTCGGAATGGTGAGTCGATATGTCAGGACTTAAGGATTATGCTCCCATCGCCGGAGAATCCACAATCGAAGAGTTATCTCTACTCGCCGATCGAATGAAGGGTAGAACCGTTCTGAACATCAATTCCACATCGGTCGGCGGGGGTGTCGCCGAAATCCTGGTCAGGATGCTCCCGCTTCTGCGCGACCTCGGGGTTAATGCCAGATGGGACGTGATCAAGGGAAACGAAAGGTTTTTCCAAATCAC
>Ga0315282_10017286_pt1 | contig 10428 bp, 11 predicted proteins | sample YL17G07_20_MG_FD_203693 | JGI IMG/M metagenome (GOLD analysis project Ga0315282, IMG submission 203693) | Sediment microbial communities from Yellowstone Lake, YNP, Wyoming, USA - YL17G07_20 | ecosystem: Environmental > Aquatic > Freshwater > Lake > Sediment | place: USA: Wyoming | collected... | reverse complement strand
GGGGCGATCCAACGGCAGATTGACGCGACCGACGCGGAAATCGACAGGCTGGTTTTCAGCCTCTACGGCTTGTCCAAAGAGGAAATCGCAATCGTGGAGGGGGCGAGCGCATGAGCGACACGGGCAAGTCCAACATTCCAGAGAGGGTTACCGCCCCGGACGAAATGCTGGCCCCGGCCATTGCGGAACTGCTGCCCCGAATCCCAGACAAGTGGCAGGCGTACCGGCCCGGCGATTTGACCGAAACGCAATCGCAGGCGCTTTTCCTGTTGACGGCGGCCGGATCGGGAAGGCGTTCGGCGAAGCCATGATCGCCCTTCGCGGCGGGAAGTAGGCGGCGCACGACCCCGCGCTCGAATCTGCGGCTACTTCCTGCCCGCCGCGCCTGCGCCTCCCGTAACGGCCTTCAGAACCGTCTGGCTTGCCAGGGCGTGGCCCGGCCCGCCCAGGTGGAGTTTGTCATCGCAGTAGAGCGTCGGGCGGGCATCGGCCTGGGCGCCGCGGTCGTGGAAGGCGGCGGCGACGTCGGCCAGGCCGGTCTTCTTCTCCGCGGCGGCGCCGCGCACGGCCTCGGCAAGTTCCTCCATCGTGTCCCATCGTTCCATCGCGGGGCAGGGGGTCACCCGACGTATTCAATGACGAAGTTCAGGTAGCCCTGTCTGCCGCGCCATTTGTTCCACTTCTTGACGGACTTCAGAATCCTCTTCAGACACAGGATGATCTCATCAACGGTCTTGGATTCCGGTGCGGGGGGCTGCTCGCCGTCCGCAAACTGGCCCAAAGGTCCTCTGCCCAAGCGCCATTCGCACATCGTGCGCACGTTCTCCACCAGCGCTCGCTCGATGTCCGAGAGGTTCAGCGGCTTTGGCGCTCGTCCGATCTTCTCGGCGACGTAACTGTCTATGACCGCCTCCAGGGCGCGCATGACATCATAGTCAGACATATCGGGATTGTCCCGGTAGGTCATGACGATGCCAGACTCGATGTTCTGGAGGACGTCGAGATACTCATCTTCTACTCGCACGGTTTTCTCGCGGCACGCCGTGGTTCTTGTCCGACACGCCTCAATCCATGCCGACAGGGGGCAAACGGCAGTATGGTAGCCGGGAAATGGCCGTTCTGCCAGTAGATTTCGGGCCCCTCGCCCGCACTTCATTCCACGATGAGCCGGTCCACGACCAGTTGCCGAAACGCGGGCGAGAGGGCGGCGAAGTATGCCGTAAAGCCCGTCACGCGAACCACCAGGTCGGGGTATTTCGACGGGTCCTTGTGGGCCTCGCGGATCTTGTCGGCGTCGATGACGTTGATATTGAAGAGCGTTCCGCCAAGACGGAAGTGCGTCTTGATGAGGGCCGCGATCTTCTCTATCCCGCCCTCCTGGCGCGAGAGACCGGGGTCCAGTTCCAGTTGGATCGGGGCCGTGTTCCCGTACAGCGGCTGGACGGCGGCAATGGCCTTGGCCATGGCGGTCGGTGCGGCATCTTTGCGGAAACCTGGGTCTGGATTCGCGCCGTGTGAGATCGGCTGGCCGGCCTTGCGTCCGTTGGGCGTTGCGCCGACGATCTTGCCCATTCCGATGGTGTTCGCCCACGAGAACCAGCCTGGGATGAGGTTCCGGCCGCCCGGCGTCGGCCCGGCCTTCACGAGGCCGGTAAACAGGCGGTTGATCGTCACCGCCCACTCGTCTCCGAGGCTGCCGCCCTGGCCGTAGCGGGGGCCGTGCTTCATCATCAGGCGGACGCGCTGGCCCTCGCCGCCGCGGTAATCGTTTTTCAGGTGCTCGGCGATCTCGGGCCAGGCGAGGACGTGCTCTCGCTCGATCCGTTGCTGTAGGGCGGCAAACGAGTCGGCGGCGGTCGCCAGGCCCGATCCGTCGATGCACATGTTGTAGAACTCCACGCCGCCGTCGCTCGCGTCCAGGCCCTTCTCGATGGGGCCGCGGCTCAACAGGTTGAGCATCAACTCCGGCTGATTGTCCTTCTGGTGAGCCAGGTGAAAGTCGATGCCGCGCGCCGCGCAAAGCACCGCCCGTCGCAGGTGTTCGGTGAACCGCTTGCGCAGATTCTGAACCGAGGCGCCGGCGGGCGACTCGCTCATCATCTCCCGGAAGGCTACCTCGAAGACCTTCGCCACGTTGATCTTCACGACGTCGTTCAGGGTGTACTCGCGCCCCGGAATCGCCATCCAGTGGCAGCCGACGGCGATGCGCTGGCGAGCGAGGGACGCCGGGTACCCGTTCCGCATGAAGCCCTCGGTCAAGCCCTTGTCGCCGGAGTATCGCGGCCACCCTTTGCGGTCCTCGAAGAGGTACTGCACGGACTTGAGGAAGAACTGCGGGTCCATCCCGTCGTGGACGCGGATGGTGATGTTGCAGGTGCCGCTCAGGCGGTGAGCCGCCTCGAGGACGAGGTACGAAACGTGGCTGGTCTGGTCGCGGCCGTCGGCGTCTGGCCCGCCGAGTTGGTAGTAGTGGGGGTCGTTCAGCAGGAGGCACGCCAGGTAGAAGATGGCCGCCTCGTCGTCGATGAGGCCCGCCGCCAGGTCGCGCTCGTAGTACGGGCGCAGGAGTTCGTCGAGTTGGCTGCCGGCCCCGTCTCCGTTGTAGGCCCGCGAGATGAGGCTGTACCATGCGATCCACTGGCAGGCCTCGCGCAGGGTCCGCGGCGGGCCGGCGATCAGCCACTCGTTCATCTCGGCCAACTGGCGGAGGTTCTCGCGAAGTTCGGGCCGCGCCTCGGTCGCCTCGGCCTTGCAGATGTCGGCCACGGTCCGCCGAATGAGGTCCTGGGCGCCCAGGATGACGTTCTCGTGGGCCTCGTAGAACTCCGCCTTCTCGGGGCCATGTTCGGCCCGGCAGCGGCGGACTTTATCAAGCAGGCCGCCCCAGCCGAGTTCGAGGCCCATCTGAAAGTCCGGCCCGAAATGCTGCGGGCCGCCGATGCCGGGGATGATCCCATACAGTTCCTGCTCGGCAACGAGGGCCGAGAAATCGAAGTCGGGGTTCCAGCCCGGATAGTAGTTGCCGTAAAGCGAGACGCTCCAGCGCCCGGCCAGGGCATCGACGGGGTCGACGTAGGTGGGGTATGCCTCCATCAGGGACCGGAAGTTGTCGCCCCAGCCCTTGGCGCCGTAGAACCCGCCGCTGGGATGGTTCGGCGTCGGCCGCCACTGCCAGCCCGGCGGCGGTTGGACGGAACCGTGGTCGTCGACGTCCATGTACCCGCGCGCGGCAATCTTCTCGCGCGTCTGGGCCATTTTGCGGTCGCGCAGCAGTTGCAGGCGGTCGGCGTAGGTCAACTCAGCCGGCGGCATGGCAGCGTTCTTCATGGTCTCACAATCTTCGGTACACGCCTTTGCGGTGTGCGACGCGGACCACCAGGACCAGGAGGCGTCGCTGGACAATCGTATAGACGATTACGTAGTCCTTGCTCGCATGGACGCGGCGAAGTTCCGGCCGGCCCTCCAGTTGTTTCGTTCCGAGGCGGCGGGGATCGTCGGCCAGCAGGTCAATCCACCGCGCGACGCGCCTCTGGACCGGCTTCGGCAGACGCCTCAACTCGTCGGCCGCCTTCGCCGCGAACTCGATGCGGTAGGGCACGGTCTAAAGCCCCAACTCTTTTTTCAGTTGCTCCCACGGAACGGCCTTGCGCCCGGACCTCTTGAACTCCCGCAGCGCCTTTCGGCCTTCCTCGGCCCAGTATCGGTCCTCCAGTTTTTCGAGGAGTGCGAGGTCGTCCTCGGAGACCAGATACACGGGCCTGGCGCCCCGGCGTTCGATGCGCACGCGTTCTCGCTGGTAAGCGACGCGGTTGAAGGTGTCCGGCGGGATGCGTGTTCGAGAGGCTTTCAGCGTAGTCATGGCTCATACTCCGACAACTTGTGCCACTTGTACAACTCGTCCGTCTTGCTCAATTATCGACCATAAACCGCGGAAAGTCAAACAGTTTCAGAGACTGTAGCAGCGCTACCGGCGATGACGCTACAGTCTCCAGTTTTATCCCTTTGTTCCGGCCACGCGTACGGGCACGCCGGACTTGCCGGCCTCGGCGGCCAGGGCATTCATCTTGTCCGAGACGCCGCGCGGTGCGGAGAACTCATCTTGCTCCATGCCAAGGCTCTCGTACTTGCCGGCCGCGAGGGGATTATGCGGCAGGAGTTCGTAGTAAAGAAGATTGGCGAGGCCGGCCAGGAGACTCCCGACGCGGCCGATTTCGGACGCCGTGTCATTAACGCCGGGGATCACCGGCGTGCGGATCACGAGGGGCCGGCCGGCGCGGCCGAGGCGCTGAACGTTGTCCAGGATCATATCGTTGGTCACTCCCGTCCACTGCCGATGCGCCGCGGGGTCCATCATCTTGATATCGGCCATCACGAGGTCTGTCACGCCCAGGACGGACTCCACTTGCTCCCACGGCCACGCGAGGTTGGTCTCGATGGCGGTGTGGATGCCCGCTTCCCTGCACAACGCAAGAATCTCACGGGCGAAAGCGGGCTGAAAGATGGGTTCGCCGCCGGAAATCGTGACCCCGCCGTCGGAATCGGCGTAGAACTCGCGGTCCTGCACCGCTTCCGCCAGCACTTCTGCGGCGGTCATCTGGCGGCCCACGAGGACCAGGGCCTCGGCATAGCATGAGCGGGCGCAGGTGCCGCAGGCCGTGCAGCGCTGGCGGTGAAAAACGCGTCGCCCCGACTCCATCCCGTGGGCCCCGCGCGGGCAGACCTTGAAGCACGTCCCGCACCCGATGCACTTGTCGAGGAACAGTTGCAGTTCCGGCCCCGGCCGCAGGGCCTCCGGGTTGTGGCACCAGCGGCACCGCATCTGGCATCCTTTGAGGAAAACCGTTGTGCGGATGCCCGGCCCGTCGTGGACGCTGAACCGCTGGATGTCGCTGACGATGCCGCTCATGTGCCGATTGAACCCGTGCGCCGGCGCGAGGTTCTTGCCGCCGCGGCCCATTCTACCGGCGCCCGTGGCGAGGGTCGAGGGACGTTGCCCGCGCAGGGCCTGCCGGTGGTAGTGCTCCTTGGTGGACGGCATGCCCACGGCGCTGTCGCCGTGGGCATGTTATCCTCTCGGACTGAGGGCATGCCCACGAGAACAGCGGCGTGGGCATGCCACCCGGCTAGACGGGATACGCTTGGTGACGCACTGCCGTCGGCGAATCTCTTTTCTTGCGAATCGCCGCCGGACCCACTAACATCTCCGGGACCGCACGGACCACCGGACACCGCACAAGGAGGACGACATGCCGAAGAAACTGAAGGTCGGGATCATCGGAACGGGTATGATTGCCGTGGCGGGGCACATCCCATCGTGGCAGAACCTCGCGGACGAGGTCGAGATCGTCGCCGGGGCCGACATCCTGCCGGACCGGGCGAAACTGGTCGCCAAGTCCTACGGCATCCCGCGCGCCTACGGCGACTGGCGGAAGATGCTGAAGGAGCAGAAACTCGACATCGTCTCGGTCTGCACGCCGAACGCGTACCACAAGGAACACACGATCGCGGCCCTGAAGTCGGGCGCCCACGTCCTGTGCGAGAAGCCGGTCGCCACGTCGCGCGCCGACGCCGCCGAGATGTACGAGGCGGCCGACAAGGCCGGGCGCCTCCTGATGGTCGGCCAGACGGCCCGGTTCTCGCCGCAATCGCGGGCGGCCAGGGAGATCGCGTCTTCCGGGCGCCTGGGCCAGATGTACTACGCCGAGACGTGGATCATGCGGCGGCGCGGCATCCCGACATGGGGACAGTTCCATATGATGAAACATTCCGGCGGCGGCCCGGTCTACGACCTGGGGGTCCACGCCATCGACCTCCTGTTCTGGATCATGGGCAGCCCCAAGGTGGTGGCCGTCTCCAGCGCGACCTACCGGAAGTTCGGCAACCGCGACGAGCGGCTGGCCACATCGCTGGCGGCCTCGGGCGCGCCGATGGGCGTGCTGACGCCGCGGCCGTACAACTGGCGGGACTTCGACGTCGAGGACATGGCCGCCGGCTTCATCCGCCTCCAGGGCGGCGCTACGGCGGCGTTCAAGACCAGTTGGGCCGCCAACATCCCCGACGGCAGCGGCCACACCATGATCCTGGGCACCGAGGGCGGCCTCGTCCTGGACCCCCTGACCCTGGTGACCAACGAGGGGAGTTACCTGGTGAACATAACGCCGCAGGTGCCGCCGGGCCGGCGGGTCGATTTCAGCGGACACTGGGAAGAGACCGAGCACTTCGTCAACGTCATCCGCGGCAAGGAGGAACTGCTGGTGAAACGCGAGGAGGTGCTGAACGTCATCCGCACCCTCGACGCGCTGTACAAGTCGGCGGCCGAAGGGCGCGAGGTACGCGTGTAGCCTGGGGTGGGCGTTTAGCCGCGGCCGGTACGGCCGCGAGGATTTGGCGTTGGCGCCCTGTCGCGTCGCCGTACGGGCGACGGCTAAACGGGCTTGGCCAACGGGGGGCAAGCGATCCGAGAACACGTAAGAGGAGGCGAGCCTTGAGCAAGACCTACCGAATCGGTGTCATCGGCTTCGGCCACATGCACGTCAACCACGTGGCGGCACTGTACGGGCAGCATCCCCAGGCGAAACTCGTCGCCTGTGCCGACACGGTGCCCGACCGGCCCGAACTCCGCGAGGGTCCGTACACGAGGGGCTGGAACCTCAATCACGCCCTCAAGGAACTCGGCGTGCCGAAGGCCTACGACGACTATCGCGAACTCCTGCGCAAGCAGGAGTGCGACATCATCATCTGCTGCTCCGAGAACGCCAAGCACCCGGAGGTGGTGGAGGCCTGCGCGGCGGCCGGCGCGCACGTGTGCGTCGAGAAACCCATGGCGATGTCGCTGGAGCATGCCCTGCGGATGGTCCGGGCCTGCCTGGCGGCCAAGACGCAGATGCTCGTCAACTGGCCGCTGACGTGGGACCCGGCGGCCCATAAGGCCAAGGCGCTGATCGACGCGGGCGCCATCGGCCGCGTGCTGGAGGTAAAGTGGCGCGGCGGGCACACCGGGCCGCTCGGGCCGGGCGCCGCCCACGCCGGAGTCAGCGAGGAGGCCGCGCCCCTGAACGGCGCCGAACTGGCCGCCACGTGGTGGCATCACGAGGCCACCGGCGGCGGGGCCATGCTCGACTATTGCTGCTACGGCGCGATGGTCTCACGCTGGTACATCGGCCAGCAGGCCCTGGCCGCCGTCGGCATGAAGGGAAACCTGAACAGCCACTGGGGCGATGCCGACGACAACGGCGCGATGATCGTCCGATTCCCGGCCGCCATGGGCCTGTTTGAAGGTTCGTGGACCACTTATGACCACGGCGTGCCGTACGGCCCCATAGTCTACGGCACCACCGGCACTCTCGTGATCGAGACGCAGGGCGGCCAGCGCGTGGTCCGCGCGGAGCACGGCGGCGGCCGCACGACGGTCCACGCCGCAGAACCGCTGGTGGCGGGCCGCGACAACGTCGCCGCAGAGTTCATCCACCACCTCGAGACCGGCCAACCGGTTCACACTACGCTGGACATGTTGTTCAACCTGGAAGTGATGGCCATCCTCGACGCAGGTCTTCGGTCGGCCCGCAGCGGCCGCCTTGAGACGGTGGACAACACGTCGTGGTGCATCGGCTGAGCGATCGGCCCGCGGATCGTCGCATGTTTTGCGCGGCAAGCGTTTAGCCGCGGCCGGTACGACCGCGAGGATGTGGCGCCCGCGCCCTGCCGCGTCGCCGTCCCGGCGACGGCTAATCGACAAGTGCCCCCCAATGAGGGGGCAGTGGCTGGCTTGCGGAGGTGCTTCCGGGAGGTGCGCATGCGCTCCATCCTCTTGCTGGCGGTAGTGGGCGCCGTGCTGGCGGCGGCGCCCGGGGCGGCGTTCGGCGTGGGCGGCGGCCAATCCGCGCAGGAAAGGGCAACCGAGTACGTACGCCTCGGCGCGCAACTGAAGTCTCTGTTCGCCGAGAAGAAGTACGAAGAGGCGGCCGAGACTTGCCGCAAAATGGCTGACCTCGTGCCGCAGTCCCCCGAACCGCACTACAACCTGGCCTGTGCGCTGGTGCACCTCGGCAAGAAGGATGACGCCCTGGCCGCCAAGGCCGACGTCAATGCCAAGACCAACGCCGGCGAGTCGGCCCTGCGGATCGCCAAAGCGCGCCGGTTCCAGAACATCGTGGCGATTCTCGAAAAGGCCGGCGCGAAGGACTAGCGCGATCGCCGGCCGCGGTTGAATGTCTCGTGGCCGGGTGGGCTTCTTGCCCCCGAGTGTGGTATAATACCCCGCCTGACCGAGAAGAAGGAGAGGGAGTGCGCGCCGCCCAAGACCAACGGACGATCAAGCGGTCCGACACAGGCACAATCGGCACCCGCGGGGCGGGCAGTTTTGTCCGCCGCGAGCCTGCCCGTCTCCGGCGCGGCGGGCAAGGCCGCCCGGACGTGTCTGGCGCGGGGTGGCATGGTGCACGATGGACGTCGGTCTGCGTTCTGGCGAGCGTTCTGGCCCTTGCCGCCGCGGCCGATGCGGCCGACCAGCCACAGTGGGGCGAGCGGTATACCCGGAACATGATCTCGGCCGAAACCGGCCTGCCCGACTCGTTCGACCCGGCCACCGGAAAGAACATCAAGTGGATCGCGCACCTGGGCGGCGAAACGCACGGCACGCCCGTCGTGGCCGGCGGCAAGGTGCTCGTCGGCACCAACAACGGCGATCCGCGCGACGGGCGGCACCAGGGCGACCGCGGCGTCCTGATGTGCTTCGACGAGAAGGACGGAAAGTTCCTCTGGCAACTCGTCGTGCCGAAGATCGGGGGCGACCCGTACCTGGACTGGCCGAGCGGCGGCATCTGCTCGCCGCCATCGGTCGAGGGCGACCGCGTCTATGCCCTCAGCAACCGCTACGAAGTGATGTGCCTCGACCTGGCGGGCCAGGCCAACGGCAACGACGGACCGTACCTCGATGAAGGCAGACACATGGCCGGGCGCAGCGGCGGCGCCATGGCGGTCACGCCGATCGACGCCGATATCCTCTGGGTTTTCGACCTCATCAAGGATGCAGGTATCTACCCGCACGATGCGGCCCACGCGTCGGTCCTGATCGACGGGCCGTTCCTGTACGTCAACACCTCCAACGGGGTGGACAACACGCACCGGAAGATCCGTGCGCCCGACGCGCCGGCCCTGGTGGTGCTCGAGAAGGCCACGGGGCGGCTGGTGGCCCGCGACCAGGAGCATCTGAGCCCCCGCACGGTCCATTGCACGTGGTCGACTCCGGCGATGGGCGAGGTGAACGGCCGGCGCCTGATCTTCTTCGGCGGGCCCGACGGCGTCGTTTACGCGTTCGAGGCCCTCAAGACGATGCCGCCCGCCGGCGAGGTCGCCAAACTCAACTGCGTCTGGCGCTTCGATTGCGACCCGGAGGGCGTCAAGGAGAACATCCACCAGTACATGGGCAACCGCCGCCAGAGCGCGTCGAACATCAAGGGCACGCCCGTGTTCTACAAGAACCGCGTGTACGTGGCGGCCGGGGGCGACATCTGGTGGGGCAAAGAACTCGCCTGGCTCAAGTGCATCGATGCATCCAAAACAGGCGATGTCACCAAGACGGCCGAGGCGTGGTCGTATCCCGTCAACCTACACTGCTGCGCGACGCCGAGCATCGCGGGCGGCCTGGTTTTCATCACCGACCTGGGGCGGACGATCCATTGCGTCGACGCCGAGACCGGCAAGCCCTGCTGGACCCACAAGTGCAGGGGCGAGTTCTGGGGATCGACCCTCGTGGCCGACGGAAAGGTCTATGCAGGGTCGCGCCGCGGCGATTTCTGCATCCTGGCCGCCGATAGGGAGAAGAAGGTCCTGAGTTCGATCGACCTGGACAGCCCCATCAGCAGCACCCCCGTGGCGGCCAACGGGACGATCTACATCAGCACGCAGACGCGGCTGTATGCCGTGAAGAAAGCCGCGCCGTAGGAGGGCCGGGGCGCCCGCCGCCGAGCGCGCCGGGCCCCCGGCCACAGACGGGAGCATTGCCGTGGGCACAGTGCAACTTCTGGGACTCCTGGCGTCGGCCGTCCTGGCGGCCGGGGCGGCCGTCTGGCCCGACAGGCCCAACGAGGTCGCCTTTCCGCCGCAGGAGGCGAAGTTCGTCCGGTTCGTCATCCACCGGACTTCCGGCGCCCAAGCCTGCATCGACGAGTTGGAGGTCTACGGCCCGGACGGCAAGACCAACCTGGCCCTCGCGAGCGGCGGGGCCAAGGCGTCGGCCTCGTCATGCCTGGAAGGACACGCCGAGCACGCGATCGAGCATCTCAACGACGGTCGGTACGGCAACGAGTTCAGTTGGATCGCTGCCGGCACGGGCGATGAGTGGGCGCAGATCGAACTGGCCGGGCCGGCCCGCGTGGCGAAGGTGATCTTCTCTCGCGACCGCGAGGGGCGGTATGCCGACCGCGTGCC
>Ga0315282_10017285_pt1 | contig 10429 bp, 9 predicted proteins | sample YL17G07_20_MG_FD_203693 | JGI IMG/M metagenome (GOLD analysis project Ga0315282, IMG submission 203693) | Sediment microbial communities from Yellowstone Lake, YNP, Wyoming, USA - YL17G07_20 | ecosystem: Environmental > Aquatic > Freshwater > Lake > Sediment | place: USA: Wyoming | collected... | reverse complement strand
CTCAGGCTTACCGAAGGAGCATCGCTTAAGCAGATCATCATTGCATCGCCTGTTCTTATTGTCTTTTCGAGCGCTTTCTTTGCGATGACCCTTCTCATCGTGGGCGGGGTGATGCTTGGCGTAGTGATAGGCGGCCTGTATGTCGCCGGCGCGGTCCTCCACACTGTCCTGAAACTCTTAGGCGGGAAAGGCAGCCTTCATCAGATGATAAAGGCATCGCTTTATTCCGGAGCGTCGCTTACGGCTTTTATAATCCCGGTGGTTTTCGCAATACTTATCAAGGCTCACCTTACGCAGCTGTGGCAGCTTTATACGCTGGAGAACATAGTCTACTACGGCGTCTGTTTGTATATTTACGGGTTATGGAGCATCGCCGGCAGAAAGGTCCATGACGTTCCCAAGTGGAAGGCTTTCCTGGCAGCCATACTTCCACTTGCTGTCCTTGTCCTCTTTGGCGTTGTTTTCCACGCCAAGGTGTTCCCGAAAGTCGACAAGTTCCTTGTGTGATCAGAACAGGAGGAGAGTAAATGCTTGGTATCACGGAGATAAGGTGGCACGGAAGGGGAGGACAGGGAGTGAAAACGGCGGCCCTGCTGTTTGCGGATGCCGCGATGGGAGAGGGATTATTCATCCAGGCCTTCCCGGAGTACGGGCCTGAGAGGATGGGGGCGCCGGTGGCGGCGTTCAACCGCCTCTCGGACAAGCCGATAACGATCCACTGCTCAGTGACCAATCCGGGCATCGTTGTGGTGCTTGATCCGACGCTTATGGGCAAGATCGATGTGGCTGCAGGGCTGCAAAAGAACGGCAAGCTCATAATAAACAGCCCCGATCCGCCGGCCGAGGTAAGACACAAATACAACATCAGCAATGGCAGCGTAAAAATATACACCATTGACGCTTCAAAGATCAGTAGGGAAACTATCGGACGAGACATTCCCAACACCCCCATGCTCGGGGCACTCGTCGCGGTGACGAGCCTCATCCCCTTCGACAGGATGATAAAGGACAATGAAATAAAATTAAAAAAGAAATTCGCCTCAAAGCCTGAAGTCGTTGAGGGCAACCTCTCGGCGATCAGGCGGGCGCATCAGGAGGTTAAATCAGAATAATGAAGAAGCAGTTGTCATGGAAGGAACTTCCGGAGGGTGATGTTCTAGAGGCGGGGACCGCCGTGGAATTTGAGACGGGCGACTGGAGGACCAACAAGCCGGTTTGGTTTCCTGACCGCTGCATCCACTGCCTGACGTGCTGGATAGTGTGCCCTGACGCCTCGGTGAAGGTTGCCGACGGAAAATTCGTGGGATTTGACTACAAGCACTGCAAGGGATGCGGGCTGTGCGCGGCAGAGTGCCCCACAAAGCCGAAATCCATCGAGATGGTGCTGGACAAGTAAAAACGGAAAGAAGGAGAGAATATGGTTACGGTCGCAAAAACTGGAAATGAGGCGATGGCGGAGGCGATGCGCCAGATAAACCCTGATGTCGTCGCCGCGTACCCCATAACGCCTGCCACGGAGATAGTGATGATATTCGCCGGGTTCGTCGCGGACGGGCTTGTGGATACCGAATTCGTGGCGGTGGAATCCGAGCACAGCGCTATGTCAGCCACACTCGGGGCCTCTATTGCCGGGGCAAGGGCAATGACAGCCACGTCGTCACAGGGCCTTGCGCTAATGTATGAGATCCTGCCGATAGCGTCGGCGCTTCGCGCCCCCATCGTGATGCCCGAGGTAAACAGGGCGCTTTCCGGCCCCATCAACATCCACTGTGACCACAGCGACACGATGGGAGGGCGAGATTTCGGGTGGATACACATATTCTCCGAGAACACGCAGGAGGCCTACGACAATGTTATCCAGGCCGTGAGGATTGCGGAGCACGCTTCGGTTCGGATCCCCGCGATGGTCACTACCGACGGATTCATAATAAGCCATTGCATGGAGAGGATCGAAACGGCCGACGACCAGGACGTGAAAAATTTTATCGGCGAATATAAAAGGGAGAACTCTTTACTTGACACCGCCCATCCTATCACCGCGGGCGCGCTGGACCTTCAGGATTATTACTTTGAGCACAAGAGGCCCGTTGCCGAAGCAATGAGGAACGCGAAGGACGTTATCATTGAGATCGGCAAGGAATTCGGCAAGAAGTTCGGCAGGACGTATGACCTCTTTGAAAAATACAAGCTCGATGACGCGGACATCGCCATAGTGGTACTTGGCTCCACCGCGGGAACCGCGCGCGCGGTCGTAGACGAGCTTCGTGACAAGAGAGTGAAGGCGGGCATGCTAAAGCTCAGGGTCTTCAGGCCATTTCCCGCCGCCGAGATCGCTGCCGCCCTCTCAAAGACAAAGGCGGTAGCCGTGATGGACAGAAGTGACTCGTTCAGCTCGCAGGGAGGCCCCGTTTTCACTGAGGTCCGCTCGGCGCTCTACGAAGTCCCAATGAAGCCAAAGATCGTTAATTTCATCTACGGCCTTGGAGGGCGCGACGTCAAGATGAATGACATCAATTCCGTCTACGATGCTCTCCAGAAGATAATCAAGACTGGGAAAGTCGAAACCGCGATCAATTATTTGGGGCTAAGGGAGTAGGGGAGAGGTCAGAAATTAGATATTAGAAATTAGAGATTGGAAATTAGAAATAAATAGAGGGGAGAACCGGTAAATGGCTACACTTAAAGAACTATCAAAACGAAAGGAACTTTTCACGCCGGGGCACAGGGCGTGCCTCGGGTGCGGGGCCGCGATAATCGCGAGGCAGGTAATGCTTGCGGCGCAGAGTTCCGGCGCGGAAATCGTTGTAGGATGCGCCACGGGATGCCTTGAGGTTGTTTCAACGATATATCCGTACACGGCCTGGGCGGTACCATTCTTTCACAACGCGTTCGAGAATGCGGCGGCTTCAATGTCAGGGGTTGAAGCGGCTTACAACGTGTTGAAGAGAAAAGGCAAGCTCAGCAAAGAGATGAAATTCATCGTCTTCGGGGGAGACGGAGGGACCTACGACATCGGTTTCCAATCCCTTTCGGGTGCAATGGAGAGAGGTCATGACCTCCTCTACGTTTGCTACAACAACGAAGCGTACATGAACACGAGCATCCAGCGCTCAAGCGCAACACCCCTGGGGGCCAACACCACCACGGCGCCCGTGGGCAAGGTGAAACAGGGCAAGGAGCAGTTCCGCAAGGACCTGACGGAGTGCATTGTCGCCCACAGGGTGCCGTATGTGGCCCAAACATCCGTAGGCTTCTGGGCCGACCTGACAAGGAAGGTCGAAAAAGCGCTTTCAATAAAAGGGCCCAAATTCATCAACGTCCTGCAGCCCTGCCAGCTCGGGTGGGGATACCCTGCGGACCAGACGATCCAAATGGGCAAGCTTGCGGTTGACACATGCTCCTGGCCGATCTACGAGGTGGAAAACGGCGTTTACAAGATAAGCTACAAACCGAGGGAGAAAAAACCGGTAACGGACTATCTTAAGACCCAGGCGAGATTTAAGCACTTGTTCAAACCTGCGAACGCTGCGATACTTGAAAAGATCCAGGCTGATACGGACATCAGGTGGGCTGAACTCCTTAAAAAAGCGGGAGAAGCTCCCGCATCATAAAGGGTTTTGCGGAAGGAGGCGAGATCATGAATCAGAAGCAGTTGGCGGGGAAGGTGGCGGGCAAGCTTGAGATGAAGAAGGCGGCGGTGGAGAAGGTGATAGAGGCGACCCTTAATGCTATCACGGATGCGTTGACGAAGAACGATAAGGTAAGGTTGGTAGGTTTCGGCAATTTCCTGGTAAGGTCTCGCGCGGCAAGGGTGGGGCGCAATCCACAGACGGGGGAGAAGATAAGCATCCCGGTATCCAAGGCGCCTGCGTTCGTTCCTGGGATCAATCTCAAGAAATCCGTAAAGAGCAAATAGATCGATAAACAATATCTTTAAGCCAAGGGATTAAAGATCCCGAAGGGTTTTTGGTCTCAGATGGACACACAGGCACTTGAAGAACTTAAGGAACTCATAGATGTCCTTCCGCTAAGGATCAAGAGAAAACTTTCCGACTTCCAAGATCCCCAAAACCTCGTTGAAGTCGTCCTTGATATAGGCAGGCCCCCGGAGGCCAGGTTCACCAAGCGCACGCTCTACATGAAGGACGACACCGTTTCCGCGGAGGATATCGAGTACGTCACATCCAGGGTCGGCGAGTTCACGTCGGACAACCGCGCGGGCATTGAGAGAACGCTCCATCGCATCTCCTGCATGCGAAACCGCACAGGCAGGATCATAGGGCTCACCTGCAGGGTGGGACGATCGATCGTCGGCACCATCGACGTCATCCGCGACGTGGTGGAATCCGGGAAGAACATCCTCTTCATGGGCCCTCCGGGGATAGGCAAGACCACCAAACTTCGAGAGGCCGCGAGAGTTTTGTCTGTAGAGTTTGACAAGCGCGTGATCGTTGTTGACACCAGCAACGAGATAGCCGGCGATGGCGACATCCCGCACCCCGGCATCGGCAAAGCCCGCAGGATGCAGGTTTCATCCCCCGACAAACAGCATGCCGTAATGATCGAGGCGGTGGAGAATCACATGCCTGAAGTTGTCATTGTGGATGAGATTGGCACGGAGGAGGAGGCGGCCGCGGCCAGAACGATCGCCGAGAGAGGCGTTCAACTTATCGCCACAGCTCACGGCACTGTCATCGATAACATCCTAAAGAACCCCACATTGTCCGATCTTGTCGGAGGCATCCAGACCGTCATCCTCTCCGATGAAGAAGCAAAAAGGCGAGGGACGCAGAAGGCCGTGCTTGAAAGGAAAGCCCCGCCGACGTTTGACATGGCCGTTGAGATACGGGAGAGGGATGTTTTCGCAATCTATAAGAACGTCGCATCGGCTATCGACGCGCTCCTTCGGGGAAGGACGCCTCACCCCGAGATAAGGGTGCGCACCCCTTCCGGAAAAGTGGAGATACGGGACAAGGGCAGGGAGGAGATGCCGGAACTCACCGAAAAAGAGGAGCAGGAGATCCTTGAGGTGAAGGGGCAGGGGCCCGTAAGGATATATCCTTTTGGCGTTAACAAGACCCAGCTTGAGAGGGCTGTAAGGGCAATGCAGGTGCCCGCCGTTGTGGTGGGAAATCTTGATGATGCAGACATAGTATTGACCACTGCGGCGAAGAGCCGGCCGGGGGCAAAGATAGTCCGGGCCGCGGACGAGCACAACATACCTATTCATGCCGTCAAGAAGAACACGTCTTCCCAGGTGATGCGATTCTTAAGGTATTATTTTAAGGTGAGCAACCCCGACGATGCGGAGGACATTGCAATGAGGGAAGCCAATGAGGCGGCCCAAAAAGTGAAGCAGACCAAGAAATCGATCGACCTTAATCCCCAGAACGCCTACATCAGGCGGCTCCAGCACCAGCTAATGGAGAAGCAAAAGCTGCGCTCGGAATCGGTGGGCGAGGAGCCGAAGAGGCGCGTCAGGATCTATCCGCAGAAATAAGTTTTGTCTTCGAATCCGCCTTACGCGTGTTTTTTTCGCAGGTGCTTATTGATATAATACACGAACATGCCCAGAAGAATTATTATTACCGCGACATCCAGTATCTTGCTGTACCTCATCACTATTTCCCAATTATTCTTCAGCGAAAAGCCCACGTAGGCGAGGAATGTGTTCCATAACGCTGCTCCGATCGCGGTGAATATTATGAACCTCGTCAGGTCCATCCCGGCAAACCCCGCGGGAAGGGATATAAGATGCCTTACAACTGGGATGAAGCGGCTGATAAAGATCGTGGCCTCGCCGTTCTTATTAAAAAACCTCTCGGTCGCCTTCAGTTCGTCCATATCTATGAGAAAGAACTTGCCGTGGGTCTTTAAAAACTCAACTTCCCCGAAATATCCTATAGCGTAGGAGATGAGGGAGCCCGTTATGCTTCCCAGAGTGCTGACAATGATGACCAGGGGCATTGAGAATCTTTGGCTGACTACAAGGAACCCGGCGAAAGGCATTACCGCTTCGCTTGGCACGGGGAGCACCATGCTCTCCATCACCATTGTGACAAATACGGCCGCATAGCCCGCGGCCTCCATGAACCTTGTTATGTAATTCGCAAGGAACTCAGTTATTCCCATGATGGGGAAGTATATACTTTCAGTCTTGACAAGTATAGTGTAAAAGGAGCAAAATAATTGAAATAGGACAATAAAAAAGGGGCTTTGATCCCGGAAGTCGGCAGCCCGTCAGGCTTGAAGAATTTTAATAAATTTTATCGGGAGGGGTTGCAAATGAAAGATCCACTTAAGATCTCCTGTAAGATCTCCTGCAAGATCGCACCTGCTGTATTATTGGTCGCGGCGGTATTTCTAATGGGGTGTGGGATTGCTTCGAGGGGCGGGGGGACGCCGCTTAACCCCACCAAACCAACGGTCGTCTATGAAAGCCCCAGCGATGGCGGAATGAACGTTGAAAGAAGCTCAAGGGTGGTTTTGACCTTCAGCGTGCAAATGGACCCCGCGACACTTAATACGTCCAATATTTCTTTGATGCAGGGCGCTCCCACGGCAGGTGGAGGAGGCATCACTGTTGAAGGCACAATATCGACGGATGATTTCAACGCTGTTTTTGCAGCTTCAGACATACTTACTGGGGAGACCACCTTCTACGTAAAAGTCACAACGGGCGTCAAGAGCATTTTCGGCGTTGCAATGGCGGCTACATTCACGTCAACATTTGAGACGGGCACGGAGGTAGACGTTACCACTCCGGAAGTAGAAAGCACAGTTCCCGGTAGTGACGAAACTGAGGTTGCCCGCGACGCAGTGATCAGAGCGACATTTGATGAGGATATGGACCCCACGACGGCCAATTCGGGCACATTCATCCTGACCGGGCCGGGAGCAGTGTCCGTTGAAGGCGTAATTTCGTGTGTGGGCCCGCTTATTTTGCTGTCGCCTTCCTTGCCTCTTTCTCCAAATACCACATATGAAGCAAGGCTCACGACCGGCCTCAAATGTACGGGAGGGGCCGGCCTTGCAAGCGATTATAGGTGGACGTTTATGACGCGTGTCTCGGGCGATACCCAGGGCCCGGTTGATCTCACAACAGCAGAAAGTTTTGGGGTCTTCGCCAGCGACCGGATTAATAATACCAACGACACGACCGTAAACGGAGATATCGGGGTCAGCCCGGGCACTACGGTCAGCGTCCCTCCAACAAGTTATTTCACGATGTACCTTGGTTCGAACCCGACCGCAAAGGCGGCAGACCTGGCAGTGGATGCCGCATACGCCGATGCGGATAATAGAACGATAGGCGCCGTTGAATTGTTCGGAGGAGGAGAAATCGGAGGGCTGACTTTCACTCCCGGCCTGTATACAACATCGGAAACACTTTCTGTTTCTTCCGGCAACGTTACTCTAAATGCTCAGGGGAACCCCAATGCCGTTTTTATCTTTCAGGTTAACACCAATCTCACGGTTGCAGCCAATCGCACCATAATACTTGCCAATAGTGCCCAGGCCAAGAACGTCTTCTGGCAGGTGGGGAATACCGTAAGCATAGGGAACAACGCGGTTTTCAAGGGGACGATATTGTCCAATTATGGGATCACACTTGGAAGCGGGGTTCACCTCACCGGCAGGGCGCTATCAAAGTCCAGCTCGGTCACCTTGCACGCTGATCTCATTGATTTGCCGTAGAGAAGTTTACTGACTGCTTATGAAAATATCCGAACCGATTTCCAATGATCCTGGGCGGCGATTGCCGCCGTTCAATCGCCGCCCAATTTCGGGGCGACCTTTTCGGATTGGACGATTTCAAGTTTTTCTTTGGCGGCAGATTCTTTTAATTCTTATAAGCTAAAATTATTGTTTTGGGTAATATCAAAATTTGTGCTAAGAGATGAAGCGGATGTGCCAATTGCCATATTAGCCCCTTCAAGATGAATATATTGGGCCATTTCTTGATGGAAATGATCTGGCATTTTTTTATTTCCGAAATGGGATTCGAAAAATACTACACCACAAATACAAATCAAAACTCCTATTGGTACCCATCTTTGACAACATGGGCATCGCTTAAACATCTGAAAACCTCCTTTGTATTGAAACGCGAAAATTTAGAACCTTGTCTAGGGTCATACTGCTTGACATTGAAGACGCCCCGAATTATAATCGAAAATAAATCGAAAATCAAGAGGTGGCATTAATGCTGACAAAGCGCCAAAAACAAGCCCTCAACTACATCAAGTCCTTTTTGAAGAGGGAGGGATATGCACCTTCACTCGAAGAGATCAAAAAACACTTAAAACTCTCGTCGGTTTCAACCGCCCATCACCATGTTAAAGCCCTGGAAAGCTTGGGGCTCTTAAAGAAGGAAGATAATCAGCCAAGAGCAATCGATATTTACAGAAACGATCCGCTAATAAGAATCCCATTATTGGGGACAATCGCCGCAGGCAAACCGATAGAGCCAGTTCAGGAAAAAGAGACTATTGCCGTTCCTAAATCTCAGCTCCCAAAAAGCGCTGAATGCTATGCCCTTCGAGTTTCAGGAAACAGCATGATAGACGAGAATATCAACGATGGCGATGTGGTCATTATCAGAAATCAACCCACTGCAGAAAACGGCCAAAAAATTGTTGCCTTGATTAACAATGAGGAAGTAACTTTGAAGAAGTTCTATAGGAAGGATGGCAGAATCCACCTGCAACCGGCCAACCAATCTTATGCTCCTATAATCGTTCTCCCTAGGAACCTGAAAATTCAAGGAGTTATAGTAGATGTGCTTAAAAATCAAGTTGAGCCAGCTACTGACATTGCTCCAAGTATAACTACAACAACAGAACAGAGGTCCGCAAAGACAGTTGATCAGAAAGAAACCCTAAAAAAATGGATAAATACCATACAATGTATGGATTGCGTAGAAGGAATGAAAATGTTGCCCGACAATTGCATTGACGTGGTCGTGACCTCTCCGCCATATGATGACATAAGGAAATATAATGGATTCAGTTATGATTTAAATGCGACAGGAAAAGAGCTCTTGCGCATTTTAAAAGATGGCGGTATTGCGGTAATGGTAATCCAGGATCAGACAAAGGAATTTGCTAAAACTCTCACATCTTTTAGAACAATTGTTGATTGGGTCGATAATATAGGATTTAGATTGTTTGAAACCGTCATTTACAGGAAGCATGGCACTGAAGGGGCATGGTGGAAGTATCGGTTTAGGGTTGATCATGAATATATGCCTATTTTTCTAAAGGGAGGTAGGCCGCAATACTTTAACAAGGAGCCACTTAAAATTCCCTCAAAACATGGCGGTAAGACAATGACGGGGAGCGGCAATAGAAGAACAGATGGCGTTACAACCAAAACCGTTACAAGAGCAATCAATCAAACAAAGTGCAGGGGGACAGTTTGGGATTATTTGATGGCAGGAGATAAAAACCCTTTAAAAAGAAAACACCCTGCCGTTTTTCCGGATAAGATACCATCTGATGTAATACAGTGTTTTTGCCCGCCAGAGGGGATCGTTCTTGACCCATTTATGGGGAGCGGATCAACGGCCGTTATGGCAAAAATGCTGAAAAGAAAATATATCGGGTTTGAGATATCGAAAGAGTATTGCGACCTTGCTAAGCAGAGAATAAGAACCACACCGGACACGCTTTTCTAATCAGGAGATCCTGTCTGGGGTCTCAAGCGTATATTCCATTTCTTGCCCACTGGTTATTGCCATTGATAGGGGCGCCTTTCTCATTAAGGCCAAGTATTTTGTGTTTGTCAAAGCGCTCAAAATGCCTTTGCTAAACTGATATAATTTATAATCATCCCAACTCCACTTCGCGTCATCATATTTAAGCGCCATAAATTTGGCCATTTCATTGATGAATCCGACAATTCTGTCTTTCTCGGTCTCGTGAATTTTGTATTGCCTATTAAGCGACTCTAGGTTTATTGGATTGCCCGAACTGTTTGTTATGCGTAATTTGTCTCCAGTTCGTTTGTTTCTACCGCCGATCCTATATGTCGACCCCTCGTATAACCCTTTAGCATTGAAACGATCCCGCATGCGTAAAAAATCATTCAATCCAACCATAATTTCATAGAAACTCATGTCATTTGAACAAAATAGATCATTTAATATATGTTCCTTATTATCAATGCCTAGCAATTTAAACCAGTTCAAACAATTTTCAGTATAACCGAATAAATTATTCCATACCCCATCAGTAAATAATAAGGGCCATACCGAGCTTTTTGGGAGTTCCTTGATTATCTTCGCTTTATGGTAAAGCGATAACAATAAATGAATTGTGCCAAAAGGATACTTGCTCTGAAAATTACTTTTGCTATCATAATTCATAAAAATATTTGGCTGTATACATGAATCATAATGAAGGTTTTTTATTGAGCCAAGCCTTTT
>Ga0315282_10017284_pt1 | contig 10429 bp, 11 predicted proteins | sample YL17G07_20_MG_FD_203693 | JGI IMG/M metagenome (GOLD analysis project Ga0315282, IMG submission 203693) | Sediment microbial communities from Yellowstone Lake, YNP, Wyoming, USA - YL17G07_20 | ecosystem: Environmental > Aquatic > Freshwater > Lake > Sediment | place: USA: Wyoming | collected... | reverse complement strand
CCTTAATCATCTCCAGCACTTTTTGTGATAAGGCAATGAATTCTCCAAAGGATTCTTCAGATACTGTAATGAAATTTCTCTTGTACTTTTCTTCTCCTAGGGGAATCGACTCAGTAATCTTCACAAACTTTCCATTCTCGTTTTCTTTCACATCGAAAAAGAAAGTCTTTCCTCTACTAGTTTTAAAACGTTCGCTGTAGATTTCTCGATCGGGCATCTACCCCTCCTCATGTGAACCCAGCCCCTATCGCTGATTTCACCCTCACCTTTATCCTCTCCCCTCAAGGGAGAGGAAAATATCATCCGGGCGACCGTAAAGGTCGCCCCTACGCGACTCTAACTACACTCACTTCCCAATATGCAGAAAATAGTCTGTGAAGAATGCTTAGAATTTCAGCCAAAAAACGAGGACGACACATTTGCTTCAAAGCAAAAATTTGTTCGACCCCGATTTATCGGGGAAGTTTATTTTTGCGCCCTCGAGAGTCCGAAGTTTTTTGGCGTTGAGAAATTCTGCTGTGATGAACAAACTATTTTCTAAGTAAACTATATTTTTTTAACTACTTCCTTCAATAATCTGGAGAGCTTCCTCTCTATTCCTTTTGCTACTCTCAAGGCAAACTGGTGACTCATTGCTTCTTTCGATACTCCTCTTCCCACATTGGTCACACAGGAAATGCCGAGAATCTTTAATCCCAGCTGTTTAGCTACGATTGCCTCGGGCACAACTGACATACCTACGAGGTCTCCCCCCATTCTGCGAGCCATCTCAATTTCCGCCGGGGTCTCGTAAGAAGGCCCTCTTACGCCAATGTACACCCCTCGTCGAAGGTTAATCTTCAGGGCTTTAGCACAACTCATAGCAGTACCAATTAAACCTCTGTCATAAACAGTGTTCATATCTATGAAACCGATTGTCCGACCCTCGGTTTTTTCTCCTATTAGAGGATTATCTCCCATAAAATTTATATGGTCGGTAATCAGCACCAGGTCTCCTGGCTCAAAATTCTCATTTATTCCTCCTGCTAGACCAGTGATAATTAGATTCTCTATTCCCATACCAGCCATTACCCTTATGGGGTAAGTAATTTCTCTCATGGTGTAACCTTCATAAAAGTGGGCTCTTCCTTTCATCATACAGACTTCTTTCCCTTCCAATTTGCCAATGACCATCTCTCCAGGATGGCCTTCTACAGTGGGATGCACAAAATGGGGAATTTGAGTATAAGAAATAATGCAGGCTTCTCGAACGTCATCAGCAATTCCTCCCAGACCCGAACCTAAAATTAAGCCAATTCCAGGCTTACCCAGAGCTCTGGAGTAGCTGGCTTTTACTATCTCCTGTAATGTTTCTAAAGTGTCTGTAATCATCTCTTATGTAATCTTTACAACTATATCGCCGATGATATTGGCCGCTTCGTCTCCCCTGTCTGCAGCATTGGAGAGATGCCTGTAAATTTCCCTCAATTTCAATATATGGATGAAATCTTTACTCTGGAACAATTCTGCCAATGCTTCGTGATAGAGGTGTTCTACATAGTTCTCCACTTTCTTTGCTCTCATAAGATGTTGGAGGCACGATTTCTGTTTTCTCTTCAATTCCTCTACTGCTAAACTTAAATGTTGAGCAGATTCGCAAAGGGCGTAAGCCATTTTCTTCAAATGCTCGTTTGTCTCCACTTTAAAAAGCAACATTTCCTCGACTGTACTTTTGGCATAATCCACCATATCATCGATCGCTCGTGAAAGAGCAAAGATATCCTCTCTATCTATAGGTGTGACAAATGACTTAGTCAATTCCTCAACTAGAACGCGTCTTGCTTCATCAGCCTCTTTCTCAATCTCTTTGACCCTGTTGCCTTTATCCTCTGTTACCTCCTCAATGAAATCTCTTAAAGCAGCCATTCCTTCTTCGGTCTTTACCGCCTGGTGAGCAAGCATCTTGAAGAAATCTCTCTTTTTAGGAAACAGTTTCATAATTATCTCTCGACTATAAAAATTTATTAATAACAAGGTAGATAAGCATGGACAGCATAGCCACAACTGGAATTGTAACTAACCAAGTAATCAAAATTTCCCTGATCACTTCCCATCTGACACCCTTTGGCCTCTCCGCTGAACCAGCACCCATAATTGTGGAAGTAACTACCTGGGTTGTGGACACGGGGAAGCCAAAAATTGCTGCAGCATAAATAATAATCGCTGAGGAGCTCTGGGCAGTAAACCCGTGGATAGCACGAATTCTGTACAGTTTCACGCCTAAGGTCTTAATAATTCGCCAGCCTCCGGTTAAGATTCCTAAGGCAATAGTGCCAGCACAGGCAACAACAACCCAGCGAGGAATGGTTAAAGTTCCTGATGGAGGTTGATAAAGTCCCAATACGACCAGAGAAAATGTAATTACTCCCATTGTCTTCTGAGCATCATTTGTTCCATGGGAAAGAGCCAGAAGAACCGAAGCGCCCAGTTGTAGTCTCTTGAATAGAGCGTTGGCTCTGGGAGAACACCACTGAGAAAAGAAATAGACAATCCTGGTAAATAGAAATCCGAGAAGTAATCCGGCTAGTGGAGATGCTACCAGAACTAAGAGGATGCCTGCGACCCTATTCCAGTTAACAATCGAAAACCCCCTGGAGACGACAAATGCACCCAGGAGACCTCCGATCAAGGCATGGGAAGAACTGGTGGGAATTCCAAAATACCAAGTAAACAGGTTCCAGCTAATTGCAGCTATTAAAGCAGCAAATACTATTATGATGCCGCTGCCAGTTACCTTGATAATTTCGGGGTTGACAATTCCTTTCCCTATTGTCTCAGCCACAGCTGTTCCTAAAAAATAGGCTCCGGTAAATTCAAATAGACTAGCGATGATTAATGCCCAGTAAGGGGATATTGCTCGGGAAGAAACCATGGTAGCGACAATATTCGAGGAATCGTGAGCCCCATTACAGTAGTCGAAAAACAATGCTACAGCAACGACCAATATAGCTATTGTAAACGAATCCAACTATACCCCTTATTTATAAATTTCAAATTTCAAATTACAAATTACAAATTTCAAATTTCAAATTCTAAAGCAGAGCTACTTTCTTTTCACTACCTTCTCTACTGCTCTTATGATATCAAATCGTGTCAACCCAAAATCCTGCATTAACTCCTGGGGACTTCCAGATTCGCCGAACCGATCCTTAATTCCCACCATTTCTACTGGCACAGGAAATTCCTTCACCACGACCTCGGCCACTGCACTACCAAAGCCACCGGAAAGTTGATGTTCTTCAGCAGTAACGATAGCTCCTGTCTCCCTTGCCGCCTTAAAAATTATTTCCTCGTCAATAGGCTTCACTGTATGTAGATTAATTACCCGTGCAGAAATTCCCTTTTTATCCAGCTCCTTTGCTGCTTCTAAGGCATCATACACCATAACCCCACAAGCAAAGATTGCTACATCCTTACCCTCGCGCATGGTTATTGCTTTACCAAGAAGAAATGGAGTATCTTCCGTAGTAATTACCGGGATAGGTGGTCTGCCAAACCTGATATAGACCGGTCCCCATACCTCCCCTGCCCGGATAGTAGCCTTTCTCGTCTCAATAGCATCGCAGGGCACAACGACCTTCATATTCGGTAAAACTCGCATAAGAGTAATCTCCTCAATAGACTGATGGGTAGCACCATCAGCACCAACGGAAATTCCTCCGTGACTTCCGCCTATCTTTACATTTAGATTGCTATAACAGATAGTGATTCTCACTTGATCCCAAACGCGGCCAGAAGCAAAAACTCCAAGACTGCAGCAGAAAGGAATCTTCCCCACTAAGGATAATCCACCCGCAGTACCAATCATATCAGCTTCAGCAACTCCCATCGTAAAAAACCTTTCTGGGAATCTCTTCTTGAACATCGAAGCTCGAGTGGAATCGGTAAGGTCGGCTGACAAAACTACCACCTGGGGATTCCTTTCCCCCAGGGCTACCAATCCCTCTCCATAACCATCTCTTGTCGCTTTCATCTCAAACATTGATTGTTTTTTTCTCTTCTATTATGAATAAAGACTGAAAATTCCTATTTTTCAATCCGGATAGGAACATAGATAGGAAGGACAATCAAGAATCTTCTAAATCCTTCAGGGCAACTTTCGCTTCTTCCTGGGAAGGCGCTTTCCCATGCCATTCAACCGCATTCTCCATAAAGGAGACACCCTTCCCTTTTATGGTTTTTGCAATGATAACTGTTGGTTTTCCTTTAATTCTTTTCGCTTCAGTGAATGCTTCAAGGATATCTTCCATTTTGTTACCATCAATTTCTATAGTATTCCAGCCAAAGGCTCTCCATTTTTCAGGGATGGGATTTGGACTCATTATCTCATCAATTGGTCCGTCTATCTGCAATCCATTGTTATCAACAATTCCACAGAGATTGCCTAAGTGGTAATGGGAAGTGGCCATTGCTGCTTCCCAGATTTGTCCTTCCTCAATCTCGCCATCGCCCATCAAGCAGTATACACGAGCCTCTATTCTATCCAGCTTGAGTCCCAAGGCAATACCATTGGCGATGGATAGACCCTGTCCAAGTGAACCAGTGGAAACTTCTATTCCAGGCAAACCGTTGGTTTTAGAAGGATGACCCTGGAGCCGGCTACCAAGTTTTCTCAATGTCTTCAGCTCTTCCAAAGGAAAGTATCCAGCTCGTGCTAAGCAAGCGTACATCGCTGGACAACTATGTCCCTTAGAAAGAATGAACCAGTCCCTATCTCTCCATTGGGGATTTTGGGGGTTATGCCTCATTACAGAAAAATAGAGAGCTACCATAATATCACATGCCGAAAGAGCTCCGCCTGGATGGCCCGACCCTGCCTGGGCAAGCATTTCAATGATATCTTTCCTTACCTGTCTTGCCATCTCTTCCAGTTTTTTGATCTCCTCATTTCTTTTCATGTTCTTTTCTCTTTTCAATTAAATAATTAACGCGTTTCAATAGGTGTTGGGCCTCGAAGGGTTTGGCTATGTACCAGTCAGCCTTCTTTTCTAAAGCTTTTTCAAAATCGGCCCCAGTATCAAGAGCGGTGAGCACTATAACTGGTATCTCTTTAGTATTTGGATCAGCCTTCAAAGTTTCACACACCTGATACCCATCCATTTCCGGAAGCATCAAATCGAGTATGATTAGATCAGGTTTCTTCTCTCTGGCCATTCGTAATCCCTCTTCCCCGTCTTTTGCTGAAATGGTCGAATAGTCATTCTTTCCTAAAATAAACTTAACTAATTTCACCATTTGTGGGTTATCTTCTATAATTAAAACCTCCCCTTTCGACATTTTTTCCTCCTGCTTTCTAACAATTTATTCTTTCACTAATTTCGTTTTTATTTCGTCAAGTAACTCCTGGGGACTAAAAGGTTTAACGATATAGCCTGAAGCTCCCGCTTGTAACCCTCTCATCACATCCATCTCTTGCCCTAAAGCGGAAAGGATTACAATCGGGATATCTTGGGTATTCTCATCTTCTTGCAATTTCTCAATAGCCTCGATTCCATCCATCTTCGGCATCATAACATCCATTAATATCAAATCTGGTTTCTCTTCTTTGCATATTTGCAAAGCTTCTACTCCATCATAAGCAATAAGAACCCCGAAGTTATTCTTCTTTAAAAGAAACTCAATCAATTGGACAGTAGTATGATCATCTTCTACTATCAATATCTTGGTCATTTCTTTTCCTCTCAATTAACAGAAGGATTGTGGTGAAGCGAGCGAAACCAAATCCCCAGCATACTTATTCAATGATGCGAAGCTTTGCTTCGCTACTCCAATCCTGGAAAGGAGTAGCGGAGCGATAGCTCCGCGTTATGGTAACGGAAGCTTTGCCTCCGTTATGGTAGTCGCAACCTTCGGGTTGCGTCTGGAAACGCTCCGATGAATCGGAGCGGCTACCTCAGGGCAACCGCAAGGGTCGCCCCTACGCGACTTCCTCTCGCTAAAGCACATAACTTCCTACGAAAAGTTGGTTTGTGAGGAGCACTTAATTTCTTGCGTTACTAAATCTTTGCGAGCGAAACGGTAAAATTTCAATTGTCCGAGCCCCGATTCATTGGGGCGAGTTTTTGAAATTTAGTGAAGCGAACAATAGATTTTGTTAGCAAGAAATTTCAGCAACGAGCAAACTAACTTTTAGTCCTCTAACCGAGCAACTCCGAAAACTATCCCACCTCTTTCGGGTTCGATAAATCGAACCCCTACAACCTGAGATTTTTGGCGGTGCTGGAAGAGCAAAAAATTGTCAGCGAGCGAACCAAATCCCGAGCTACTCTCCCTATTTCGGAAAAATTTCCTTGTGCCCGATCATAGCAATATCAAGAAGCATATTGAGATACTTATAGCCTTTCTTTACATCACTATAAGGAATAAAATGAAGAGAAATATTTGCGTCACTCAGGATTGCTCCCAGCATTCTGGAAAACTCGTCGGTTGATAAACTACTCCCTGCCGGAGGTCCTAAGACTATAGCAATTCTCACTTTAGCTGTCCTACAGAGTTCAGCAAACATCCCATAATTTATTCTCTTTTCAGCTATATATTCTTTCTCAAAAACTGCCTCCAACTGGAATTTCAACTTATGTTTGTTTGATACCTTATCAAATTGCACCTTGAGTTCTTCAAACTCCCTATCGTGGTCTTGTGGATAAAAGTAGGCTACTTCTACTTTCCGTAAGGATTTGTCAACTGGCGCTATCTCCACAGGTGGGGGTGGGATTTCCGGAGCAGGTGCTAGCTCCTTTTCTGCTCCTACTTTTCTTTCCTCGGTCGCTGGGGAGATTATTTCCCTCCTAATTTCCTCCACTTCCTCTTCAACCACCTCTTCCTTTGGCGGAGGAACTTCAGGAGCTGCCATTTCAGGAATTTCTTCAGGAGCATATTTTTTGCAATTATAGCAATACCACCGACCATATTTTTCAACATAGGTAAGCTTCTGTCCACAACTCAAGCACTTTCTCCTCTCCACAACTTCTAATGGAGGGGGAGTTGGCCTCTCCTCTTCTAATTCACGCTCTTTTATCTTTGCTGGCCTTGTTTCTACGAACTCTTCTCTTTCTCTCTCAGGCAGGAGATCATTCATCAATTCTCGAACCAAATTTATGGTTATCTCCTGTTTGGTCAATTGAGCATAAGCATTAATTCGTTTTAAGAAACCCTCAAGTTCGCGGATATTAGATTTCAATTTGCCGGCAACATATATAAGTATGTTGTCACTAAGATCTAAGTGTTCAAGCTCTTCTTTCTTCTTAAGAATAGCAACTCTTGTTTCCAAATTGGGGGACTTAATATCAGCAATCAAACCCCATTCGAATCTCGACTTCAATCTTTCCTCTAAAGTGGTCAGCTGTTTAGGAGGCTTATCTGAAGTAATTACAATCTGCTTGTGGGCATCATGAAGCACATTGAAGGTATGAAAGAATTCTTCCTGGGTTGACTCTGCCTCAGCCAAAAATTGGATGTCATCAATTAACAAGAGGTCTACTTGCCGATAGCGCTCTCTGAACTCTTCTATCGTTCCTTTGCCAATGGCTTCGATAACTTCATTCATGAACCTTTCTGTAGTAACATAGAGTATCTTTGCGTCTGGTCGTTTATTGTAGACGTAATGTCCAATCGCATGAAGTAGATGGGTTTTCCCTAATCCCACATCACCGTAGACAAATAGAGGATTATAAATTTCTCCCGGACTTTTTGCCACGGCCTGAGTAGCTGCGTGCGTGAATCTGTTAGAGGGACCAACCACGAAATTTTCGAAAGTGTATGCAGGATTCAACTTGAGCTCTCCCACTGGCCTGATGGACTGTTTAGCCTTTTCCAGCTCCATGCTCACCTCTTGCTTCCGAATTTCCTGTGCACCTCCTCCCTGGGAAACAGCTGGCTTGTGGGCTTCCATAGATTCATCCAGTATCTTGATTATCCTCTCCTTGACTTGGGGTTCAACATTATAAACATAAAAGGCCCAGTTGTATTCTTTGTCCCGAGGGATAAAAGGACGACTACAGATATTTCCAATCCTGTCCATTAAGTCGCTGACGTCCCTCTCGTCCCCCCAGACTCTTATCTTATACCTCTTTTCCCCCTTCTGAGTTGGAGAAAAACTCATGCTCCAACGTTCAATCATGTTGATCACCTAAGCAAAATATCAGACGCAGACTGAAGTCTGCTACTCCTAAGACGCTCCGATGAATCGGAGCTACTCCTTAACATTCGTTTCAATTCCAACCGGGCGCGACCTTTCTACCGTCGTTCTTCATTTCTGCTTTAAATACTTATTTTCAATCTCCTTAATCTTATTTATCCTGCGAAGATGCCTTTCCCACCCAAAAGGAGTGTTAAGCCAAATAGTAACTATTTTCATTGTTTTATTTTGATTAAGATTAGAGTTCAGGCAGATAATGTTTGCATTGTTATGTTCAGATGCCAGTTTTGCCATTTCTTCATCACAAACCAAAGCTGCTAAAACTCCAGGAACTTTGTTAGCGGCAATGCTCATTCCGATCCCGGTCTTACATATAAGAATCCCCTTGCTACAATCTCCGCTGGCAACAGCTTCAGCAACCACTACTGCATAATCCGGATAATCGCAAGAATCTTCCGAGAAACAGCCAAAATCGCTCACCTCATAATTTAATTCTTGAAGTTTCTCCTTCAATTCAACTTTTAATTTGAATCCTTGATGGTCAGAGCCAATAGCGATTTTCATCTTTACCTTTTTTGGATTGGAGGAACATCGAAAGGCACACTAATAGTGTACAATCTTCACAAAAGATTCTACATTTAGACTTGCTCCGCCCACTAATCCCCCGTCCACATTTTCACAGGACATCAGAGTCGAAATATTGCCAGGATCGATGCTCCCTCCGTATAAAATTCTAATCTCCTGAGCATTTCCCTCTCCAAACATTTGAACTAATAATTTCCGGATAAATCGCTGCACCTGTTCAGCCTGGTCAAGCGTAGCTGTCTTTCCAGTACCGATGGCCCAGACAGGCTCATAGGCCACTACCAATCCCTTACTTTCTTCCCTCGTCAATCCAGATAGTCCTGCCTTAACCTGTTCCTCTATTACTCTTAAAGTTTCCCCTTTTTCTCTCTCCCGAAGCGTCTCCCCTACACAAACAATGGGAATAAGACCAGTAGAGAAAGCTATCCTCGTTTTTTTATTTACGGTCTCATTTGTTTCGCCAAAATATCGCCGTCGCTCTGAGTGACCTATAATGACATAACTACAGCCAATATCCTTTAGCATCATTGGCGATACTTCCCCGGTATATGCTCCACGAACTTCCCAGTGCATATTCTGGGCTCCCAATTTTAGGGAGGAATCTTCGATTACTTGCTTTACTGAAGAAAGAACAGTGAAAGGGGGACAGAGAACTATTTCCTTGTCTGCAATAGTCCCTACCCTGTTTTTCACTTCACGGGCTAACTCCACTGCTTCTGAGGTTAACTTATTCATTTTCCAGTTGCCAACGATAATCGGCTTCCTCAATTTTTCTCTCTCCTTAAAATATAATTTAGCAAATTTAAGGATACTAAACAAGGAAAAAATGAACTCAACTCACCAAATCCAAAAATACCTCAAGTAAAAATTATTATAATGCACATTCTCCATAGTGTCAAGAAAAAAAGACCCCTTGTCGATAAAGGCAAATTGCTGGAAAATTTTCCCACCTTCTAAACAAAATTATTTATTTTCTTCACCCAACCGAGAACTATAAAAGCACTTCCATACAGCAAGAATACCAGCAACCGTCTCTCAACAAGGGGTCACCTTGCAGTGCAAATTTTTGAGCCTATTGATTATCTCTTTTTCTTCTTCTTTGCTTTTTTCTTCGCCATCTTTTTCCCCCCTTTTCTAGCAGTCTTTTTTTTGGCGGCTTTTCTCTTCCCTTTTTTACCGCCCCGCGCCATCTTAGCACGAGAGATATCTCCCTCTTTATCTAAGAAATAGAGATAACCAGGGACCTTTTTGACGCCAGCTCTAGCAACTTTTACGGGGCTCCCGCCTCTCTTGCCACCACGCGCCATCTTAGCACGAGAGACATCTCCTTGCTTATCGATGTAATAGAGACAACCTTCCTCTCTCCTTACACCGACCTTTGCAACCTTTTCTCCCATCTCTTTATCACCTCCTCTTTTTTGAGCCTAATAATTACGGGTCTATTCAATCTTGCCAGTTTCTTCAAAGCCCCACGTCTTTTTTGTTCTTTTCAGGCGGAAGCTTTGGCTGAGGCTCTTTGGGTAAAGTAATGATTTTCTCTTTTAGCCAAGCATCAATCATCTCTTTAGAAAACTTATACTGTCTGCCAATCTTAGAAGCCGGGATTTTTCTCTGGCGGATTAATTGATAGATTTTCGATTTGCTGAATCCTATATATTGGGACAGCTCTTT
>Ga0315282_10017283_pt1 | contig 10430 bp, 6 predicted proteins | sample YL17G07_20_MG_FD_203693 | JGI IMG/M metagenome (GOLD analysis project Ga0315282, IMG submission 203693) | Sediment microbial communities from Yellowstone Lake, YNP, Wyoming, USA - YL17G07_20 | ecosystem: Environmental > Aquatic > Freshwater > Lake > Sediment | place: USA: Wyoming | collected... | reverse complement strand
CGGGCAGTTGCTGATGACGGCCTTGCGCATGCGTCCGGACCGCATCCTGCTGGGCGAAGCGCGCGGCGGCGAGGCGCTGGACATGCTGCAGGCCATGGGCACCGGCGTGGAGGGCTCCATGACCACCATCCACGCCAACTCCACCGCCGACGTCTTCAGCCGCCTGGAGACCATGGTGATGATGGCCAAGCTGGATCTGCCCAGCCGCTTTATCCGCCAGCAGATGGCCTCGGTCATCAACCTGGTGGTGCAGACGGCGCGCATGAGCGACGGCACCCGCAAGGTCGTCGGCCTTTCCGAAGTGCTGGGCCTGAACAACCTCGACCTCCTGACCCAGGACATTTTCGTTTTCGAGCGCACCGGCATCGGCGACAACGGCCGCGTGCAGGGCAAGTTCCGCGGCACCGGCGTGCGCCCCCGCTGCCTGGAACGCTTGCGGCTGTCCGGCATCCAGGTCTCGCCGCGAGTTTTCGAGGACGTGGTGGTGGTTCAATAGGCGCGGCCGCCGGGTGGGACGGGCATTCCGGCATCGTCACCACCTGCATGGTCTACACGCTCGTGTTGAACCGTGGCGGCCGAGGGGTTCACAGCCCCCTGGACCGGCTGCGGGTGCCTGTCTCCGGCGTGATCCGGAGGATTATGCGCACCGACCGGTCAGCGTAAGACAGTGGAGGAAACCTGAGGAATGGGACAGAAGTGGTTATCTGGCAAGCACTTGTGACCCCGGCCCGCCGGCAGCGGTTTTGTCTTAGGCTGACCAGGGCCCGTCTTATACAGCTCTGTCGAATCAGGAGTTAGGCAGTTCGTTGGAGGGCATGCATTAATGACTATCGTTAAGGACAAGTACCGCGGGACAACCAAGTACTTCCACGTGCTTGCTGAACTGGTCCGAGCGGCGCAGTACCGCGGTCTTACGACCTACCAGGACATCGCGGTCATCATGGGCCTTCCGCTGAAGGGCGCCCACATGGGAGCTGAGACCGGCCATATCCTGGGCGAAATCTCAGAAAACGAGGTGCAGGCGGGTCGCCCGATGCTCAGCGCCGTTGCGGTTGGCATCAGCGGCAGACCGGGGCCCGGTTTCTACACGCTTGCGAGACAGCTGGGACACCTGGCTGCAGGTGAAGACGAACTGGGCTTTTGGGAAAGGGAACGTCAAGCCGCGTACGAAGCCTGGAAACGACCGCTGCCGGAATGAGAGGCAGTAGGGATCTGCCTAACGAGCCGCTGCAGGCGACGGCCCAAAGCGGGCCGCGCCTGAGCGGCCATTCGTTAGGCGAACCGGAAAAGGAATGATGGGTACTGCCGAAGTGGCGCTTGTGATTAGCGGGGCAGCCTTCGTCGCATCGGCGATCTCGCTTTGGGTTAACAGCGTCATGCCCTTCCGATTGAGGGTGTCCCACGACGCGCCGACCTTCTCCCTCTACAAGATCACCCCCGAGATCTCCGGAGATGAGGAGGGTAGAACCTGGTGGATACCCAGCTTCGACTTGGGCATATCGTTCTACAACACCGGTCGGCTCCCAGGCGAGATACTCGACCTGAGAATCGTGGCCAAATTCAAAGGGCATCGCACCACACGGCGGTACGTTTTCTATCCGAAATGGATAGTGAATTACCCACAATTCCAGGAACTACATGCGGAGCGTTTCGAATGGATCAACAAGGCTGTGGTGCGAGAGTGGTATTCCTTTTTGCTGAAGGGACAGAGCGAAAAGGAACTGCACGTCGTCCTTGAAACGGACCGTTGGGAACAGAGGGAAACGGGCTCGATGCATCTGTGCTTACAATACATCGCCTCTGCCAAGCGCGAGTGGATGACGGCTGCAGAGTATGAGTTTCACGTTAGCGACGACATGTTCGATGAGAAGGCGACGTATACCGCTCACGATGAGAAGGTCGAGGGACTCCGTAAATTGTGAGGTGGGGTCCGCCTAACAAACGGTTGGAGCGGACCGGCGGGCAGCCGGGCTACTTCCGTGCGAGCGTCGGTGGCCGCCGGCCGCTCAACCGTGGTCGTTAGGCGGCGGGCTATCCGGTCCAGATCGTCGCCCCATCCTCTCAGGCGGAGCTACGATGCCCCATCAGGCTACTGAAGTCGTCTACGCCCTCCTCGACGCCTGGAACAGCCGAGATCTGCCGCGCTTCCTGTCGCTCCTGACCGACGATGTGGAGTGGCACGACCTCGGGATGCCCGACCCCCCGGCCCGGGGCCGCGAGGCCGTGCGCAGCTTCAGCGAAGCAGTCCTCCGCGCCTTTCCGGACTTCCGGTACACCATCCAGTCGCCGCTCTGCGTGGCGCCGGACGGTTCCCGTTGCGCAGTGCTCTGGCAGATCACTGCCACGCACTTGGGCCCCTTCGAGCCTCCGGGCTTCGCCCCAACGGGTCGCCGCGCGAGCTTCGAGGGCGTGGACATCCTCGACCTACGCGGGTCTCAGATCTGTCGCATCCGCACTCTCTTCGACCCGCTCGAGGCCGCGAGCCAACTGCTCGGCATTCGCCTGCGACCGCGCCCCGGCAGCTTCCGCGAGCGCTGCGCCGTCGCTGCTCAGCGCATCGTGGCCGCTTGGCTTCGTCGCCGCCCTTCGATGCCCGCCGCGCCGGCACGCGGCTCACAGCCGAAAACCTGAAGAATCGTGTCCGAACTTTATTTGGTTTGTTTTCAACCGCGAGCGAGCCGCAAGGGCCGAAAAACTTGACAGCGTATGCTATAATGAAATTATGGGACCATAATGGTGATTCCAAAGCTTTACCGGCTCCAGCCGATAGATATCCATTAAACTAATGGCTACGGTAATGTAACTATAACAAAACAAACGAACTAGAAATGGATACAATAGTCCTATAATCCATTAAAATGGCCATTAAACAGCCGAAAACTGGCGGTCGGCGCCCAAATGCGCAGGGCCGGCGGGCAGCTCGTCCGCGGGGGTGTTGGGCAAGGCGAGCTAACCCCCTCGGAAACCGACTCACCCGGACGCCCTGCCGGACAGCGCCCGGAACGCGGAGCATCAGAGGGACGGCGGTGAAGCGGCGGGCGGCCGCGCCGGGTAGCGAGGCGGGATACGATTCGGGGCGAGATCCGCCGCCTGGCCGGCTCCGGAAGTTCATCTCGCCCCCGCCCCTGAGATTTCGAGGTTGTATCGCCGCCGTCCCGCGGTGCCACGTTTTCTCAACGCGGGCACCCGGTATGGCGCCGACGCTCGCAACTTCTTGCGAAAAAAGGGGTATTAGCAGGTAGACTCTAGTTTTGCCCTGGAACGCCGACACCGAGGGGGTACATGGCTTTTATCGGCCGGAACGTCTTACTGTGTTTGTGCCTGCTGTTGCTGTCTCAAGGATGGCGGAGCTATGCGCAGCCGCAGCAACCGGCGGAACAGAAACCAACGGAAGCTAAACCCGCGCCGCCGGCGGAACAGAAACCAACGGAAGCCAAACCCGCGCCGCCGGCGGAACAGAAGCCAACGGAAGCCAAACCTGCGCAGCCGGCGGAAAAGAAGGCAGCGGAAAAGAAGCGCGTGAGGCCGGCCGGGCAGCCGGACTCCAGCGACGGCCAGTTTTCGTTCGCCCCGCTCTATTGGATTGGCCGCACTCACCCGCTCATGAGAACGGGCCGGGCCGCAGCGGCCGGCGTGTCCTCAGATCTGGATTTTCCGGGGAAAAACACACCGGTGCTCGGCGGCGTAGTGAGTTTCCCCGCCGGGAACGACGACACGCTGCGGGTCTCCTATTTCCGGACCCAGGGCCAGGGCGACACGGTGGCCGGCAAGGATCTCTCTTTCTTCGGTGTGGCCTTCAGCACCGGGGATTATCTGTCCGTGGGCTACACCCTGCAGAATGCCAAGATCTCGCTGGATTACGTTTCGTGGCCGGGTCCTGCGCGAGCAACCAGCTTCCGGCTAAAGACGCTGTGGGAACTGCAATTCATCTCTTTTCAACCGAACATCTATGCGCCCTTCAAGGCCACCGAAGACAGCTCGGGCAATACCATCGAGACCTTCGCGACGATGAACAAGTGGTTCATCTATCCCTCCTTCGGCCTGGGGATCGAGAAGGCCCTTTCGCAGCATGTTCGGGTGGAGGTGAAAGCTTCCGGATTCGCTATCCCGCACCTCCCCACCGTCTGGGATGCGGAGACGCTTGTCGCCTGCCGGGTGAAACATTTCGAAGTGCTGTTCGGAGCCAGGGCGTTTCACTTCAAGACCTCGCCCAAGCGCGAAGAGTACGTTCGGGCCACCTTGCCGGGTGCGTATGCCGGTATCCGCTGGTATCCGAAGCGTCACGATTAGGGGAACCACGCCATGCCTGTCAGGTTGCCGATCTACATGGACAATCACGCCACCACGCCGGTCGATCCGCGCGTGTTCGAGGCCATGCGGCCCTATTTCACGGAGAAGTTCGGCAACGCCGCCAGCCGCAGTCACTGCTTCGGATGGGAGGCCGAGCAGGCGGTCGAGCAGGCACGCGTGCAGGTGGGTGCCGCGATCAATGCCGAGGCCAAGGAAATCGTCTTCACCTCCGGGGCAACGGAGAGCGATAACCTGGCCATCAAAGGCGCGGCCTGGGCCGGGCGCGAGCGGGGCGACCACATCATCACCTGCGCTACCGAGCACAAAGCCGTGCTCGACAGTTGCAAGCGCCTGCAGAAAGAGGGATTCCGCGTCACCTATCTTCCGGTGGACGGCAACGGCCTGGTCCATCCCGAGCAGATCCGGAAAGCCATCGACGACAAAACCATCCTGGTTTCGCTGATGGCCGCCAATAACGAGATCGGCGTGCTCCACCCCATCGCCGAGATAGGCGGGGTGTGCCGGGAAAAGGGCGTGCTGTTCCACACCGATGCCGTGCAGGCGGTGGGCAAGATTCCGTTCGACGTGGAGGCCATGAACGTCGATCTGGCCTCGCTCAGCGCGCACAAGATGTACGGGCCGAAGGGGGTGGGGGTGCTGTACGTGCGGGCGCGCGGCCGCCGCGTCCAACTGGCGCCGCTCGTGGACGGCGGCGGCCACGAGCGCGGCATGCGCTCCGGTACGCTGAACGTGCCGGGCATCGTGGGGCTGGGGCAGGCTTGCGAACTGGCGCGGCAGGAGTTGCCCGAGGAGTCGCGCCGCCTCACCGCGCTGCGGGAGCGGCTGCGCGAAGGCATTTTCGCCCGGCTGGACGAAGTGCACGTCAACGGCCACCCAACCCGGCGCCTGCCCGGGAACATGAACATCAGCTTCGGTTATGTGGAGGGAGAGGCGCTGCTGATGGGCATCAACGACGTGTGCGTGTCCAGCGGCTCGGCCTGCACCTCGGCCTCGGTGGAACCCTCGTTCGTGCTGAAAGCGCTGGGCGTCAGCGACGACCTGGCTGCCACTTCCATCCGCTTCGGCCTGGGGCGTTTCAACACCGAAGAGGAAGTCGATTACGTTATTGAAAAAGTGTGTACGGTGGTGCGGCGGCTGCGCGAGCTTTCGCCGCTCTATGCGCAGGTCAAATAGGCTTCTCGGTGAGGACTCGCGCAAGCGTCCCTGAGAGGTCGCTTGCTCGCTTCACTCTACGGCGATGGTGACGGTGTTGCCCCGCATGGCTCCTTGCGTGATTACTACAGGCACGGCATCGCCCGGGGTCACCCCATCCGGGACCTGCGCGTTCACTTGGTAAACAGCCGCGAAGCCCGGGGCCATGCCCGCGAATATCACCGCCGCCGACTGGCCCCCGATACTCACGCTCACCGGCGTTTTCACCCGAGCCAGCGGCTCGCTGCTGGGTCCGGGCTGGCCCGATGCTACCGGCGGGTCGGTGGCCCCCAGCCCGGTACAGAAGATCGAGATGTAGCCGCCGCGCGCCACCGGCTCGCTGGGCACGCCCGGCGTCTGCCGCATCGCCAGCCGGTCGGTATTGGCGATCAACACCGCTCCCTGCTGCGCCCCGAACTTGGGGTCCAGCGTGAAGATGCCCGGCTGGCTGCTCACCGTTTGCAGCGGCTCCGGCGCGCTGGGCACGCCATCGGTCTCCACCATCACCTGCAACGGGAGACCGGAGGGCACGTCAGCGGGCACTTGGGCGTTGACCTGGCCGTACCCCACATAGAACAGCGGCGCTTCCTTGTCCGCGATCAACACCCGCACCCCGCCGAGCTTGGTGGACAGCGGCAGGGCCGAAGCCGCGTAGAAGGTGGCTTGGTCAGTCGTGAACTTTTGGCCAAACAGCGAAATGATGCTGCCGGGGGCCACCGGCCCGCGCTGGTAACCCGCCGCCAAAACCACTCCGCCTTGATTCAGCAATCCCTTCGGATCGGGGTTGGACTGTACCTGGGCGATGGCCGTGGCCGTAGCCTCCATCCCCCGCCACAAGCCCCGCGCCGTAACTACCACTGGATTCACCTGCGTGTTCGGCCGCCAGAAGCCGTGATACTGGCCGTTGCTCAGGTCGCTCAGCGGCGGCACGTAGTCGCCGTTGCTAAGCGACAGCACCACCTGGCCGCCCACCGCCGGGTTGCCGCAATCGTCTCGGGCGTTGACCAACACCGTTGTCGGCCAGCCCACAACGGCATTGAAGGTGGAGAAAACGCTGGCAAACTGCAAGAGCAGTTGCTTGGGCGTGCAGGACAAACCGCCATCGTATTCGCCGTCCGGCTCGTGCCGCATGGCAGGCGTGAGGCTGCTGCCCGCCGGCAGCACCACAAACAGGAGGCTCACCGGGTATTGGTTCTGATCATTGCGCGTGTAGACGGTCAGGCCCCCACGATAGACCTGCGCTGCCAAGCCCCGCACATCAGGTTGCACCACAATTCGCCCCGGACTATCCCGGCTGGCCGTGCCCCCTGAATTGCGCTCTGGGCTGAGCTTCACCCAGTCGGCATCAAAGGTGTTGCTGAGAAACACGATGGACGCCTGCTCGGTGGTGTGCACCATGATGTTCTGCGAGCCGGGCGAGGAGCCGCCGGCCACCCCGCGGAAGATCAGCCCCGAGGGCCGCACCACCGCCCCCAGCGGCGTGCCCGCCGGCAGCACCTGTAAGTTCACCTTCAACACCTGCGGGGAGTTGTTCGCCGCGCTGGAAGTGACCCGGATCAGACCCGAGTACAGGCCCGCCGGCAGGCCGCTGGCATCCACAGACACATCCACCATGGGGATCTGCCCGGTGGCTGTCGCCCCTTGCCCGCTGGCAGGCGACACCTGCAGCCAGGAAACAGTCGGCTGCGCGCTCCAATCGAGCGCCCCGGCGCCCACGTTCAACACCCCGAACTGTTGTGGCGGGTCCGCCCCGCCGCCCTGCACCGCGCGGAAGTACAGGTTGGTGGAGCTGAGCAGCAGCACCCCCGCCGGGCTGGACACCACCAGGTTCACTGCCACGCTGACGCTCTGGTTGGTGCTCGGGCTTTGGACGCTGATCGCTCCGGCATAGGAGCCGGCCGTCAGCCCCGCCGGATTCACGCTGACCTGAAGGCTGGCCGGAGCGGTTCCCGACGGGGCCGAAACTTTCAGCCAATTGCCGGTTACGGTGCTGGCCTGCGCCGTCCAACTCAGCGCGCCGCCGCCGCTGTTCTCGATGCGCAGCACCTGTGCTGGCGGCGCTACGGCCCCCGCCGCCACCTGGAAGCTCAAGCTGGGAGGTTGCACCGACAGGCTGGCCGGTTGCGCCGCCGTCACCGTCAGCGTCACGGCAATTGTTGCCGACGACGGGAAAGCCACCGGCACGGAGATGGCGATGCTGCCCTGGTAGCTTCCGGCGGCCAGATTGCTCGCACCTACAGATACGGAAATGGCAGCCGGGATTTGCCCGGAAGCTGGCGAGACGCTCAGCCAGTTGCCGCCGCTGCTGGTGCGCGCGGTCGCCGTCCAGGCCAAGCCCACAATGCTGCTGCTCAGCGCCACTTGCTGGGCGGCGCTGGCCGCCGAGGCGGCCTGTGCCGAAAAGCTCAGGCTCAGGGGCGAAGCCGTAAATGAAGGCGCAGCAGCCCACACCTTGCGGATGCGGTCGTTATTCGTGTCGGCGATGTACAGATTGCCGATCGCGTCCACGGCCACGCCCTGCGGGTAGTCGAGGGAGGCGCTGGTGGCCGGCCCGCCGTCGCCGCCCGTGCCACCGCCCGCCACCGTGCTTATGATTCCCGACGAGCTGACCTTGCGGATGCGTCCGTTGTTCCACTCGGCGACGTAAAGGTTGCCGGCGGCATCCGCGGCCACGCCGCTGGGCCCGTTCAGCGAGGCGCTGGCGGCCGGGCCGCCATCGCCAGGAAACGCAGAACCGCCACCCGCCACGGTGCTGATGATCCCGGACGAGCTGACCTTGCGGATGCGGTTGCTGCCAAAGTCGGCGATGTAGAGATTGCCGGCGGCGTCCACAGCCACGCCGCTCAACGTTAAGCCGTTCGAGGAGGCAAGGTAAAGCGAAGCGCTGGTGGCCGGTCCGCCGTCGCCGGAAAATCCCGGCGTGCCATTGCCCGCCGCCGTGCTGATGACTCCGGAGGGGTTAACCTTGCGGATGCGGTTGTTGCCCCAGTCGGCTATGTAAACGTTGCCGGCGGCATCCACGGCCACGCCCTGCGGCAGGTTCAGCGAGGCGCTGGTGGCCGACCCGCCATCGCCCGAAAACCCCGCCATGCCATTGCCCGCCACCGTGCTGATGATTCCGGAGGGGCTGACCTTGCGGATGCGGCTGTTGAGCGTGTCGGCGACGTAGAGGTTGCCGGCGGCGTCCACGGCCACGGCGGCGGGCCAGTTCAGCGAGGCGCTGGTGGCCGGACCGCCGTCGCCCGAAAACCCCTCCGTGCCATTGCCCGCGACGGTGCTGATGATTCCGGAGGGGCTTACCTTGCGGATGCGGTTGTTCATCTTATCGGCTATGTAAAGATTGCCGACGGCGTCCACGGCCACGCCACCGGGCCGGCTCAGCGAGGCGCTGGTGGCCGGACCGCCATCGCCCGCGAACTTATACGCTTTGTTGCCCGCCACCGTACTGATGATTCCGGAGGGGCTGACCTTGCGGATGCGCTGGTTCCACGTGTCGGCGATGTAAAGGTTGCCTGCGGCGTCCACGGCCACGCCGCTCGGCTCGTAAAGCGCGGCGCTGGTGGCCGGGCCACCGTCGCCGGAGAACCCGATGGCGCCATTGCCCGCCACCGTGCCGATGATCCCCGAAGAGTTAATCTTGCGGATGCGGCTGCCGTCACTGGCTATGTAAAGGTTGCCGGCAGCGTCCGCAGCCACGCCCCAGGGCACTGGCAGCGAGGCGCTGGTGGCCGGTCCACCGTCGCCAGGGTAGGCCGTGCCGCCGCCGGCCACTGTGGTGATGATCCCCGTGGGGCTGACCTTGCGGATGCGGTTGTTTCGATAGTCAGCTATGTAAAGGTTGCCGGCGGCGTCCAGTGCCACGCCCCAAGGATTGGCCAGCGAGGCGCTGGTGGCCGGACCGCCGTCGCCCGAAAACCCCTGCGTGCCATTGCCCGCCACGGTGCTGATGATTCCCGAGGGGCCAACCTTGCGGACGCGGTTGTTGAGCGTGTCGGCCACATAGAGGTTGCCGGCGGCGTCCACGGCCACGGCGGCGGGCGAGTTCAGCGAGGCGCTGGTGGCCGGGCCGCCGTCGCCGGAAGACCCCGGCATGCCGTTGCCCGCCACCGTGCTGATGATTCCGGATGAGCTGACCTTGCGGATGCGGTAGCTGTCGGCGATGTAGAGATTGCCGGCGGCATCCATGGCCACACCCCCAGGGTGATCGAGCGAGGCGCTGGTGGCCGGACTGCCGTCGCCGGAGAAGCCAGCCATACCGTTGCCGGCCACGACTGTCAGGACTCCGCTCGGGGAGATTCTCACCACGAGGTTGTTGTCTCCGTCGCTGGCACAGACATTCCCCGCAGGGTCCACCACGACGCCCCATGTACGGCCCAGCGGCGCGCTTGTGGCCGGGCCGCCATCGCCGCGAAAAACCCAGGTGCTGCCCGCCACCGTGCTGATGACGTTCTGCGCGCGCGCCGCCGGCGCGAAAACAAACAGACAGAGAAGGAAGGAAAGGGCCCGCCAATTCCACCGGTTCATGGCGCCAGCCTCCGTTGCGCGCCGCGCAGTATACCACGCCGCAATAGGCAGCGCCGGTCCCCCGCCCAATGGCCACTTCGTCTTGCTCCGCTGCGCGGGCGCCGTGGAGGCCGCTGGAGCGGCCTTCCCCGAAGGGTCCCTGGCCCAGGGGTCTACGCCTCGGCTTTAGAAAAGGGCCGACCGAAACCCTGCGGCCTGCGGCCGGTCGCCGGATACATCGGCGTGGATATCAAGCGCAGAACTAACGGACCTGAAGGATGAAGCACTTCAGGTACAACGTCTCGGGAATGGTCAGGGCGATGGGATGATCGCGGGCCTGCGCGCGGCGCTCCAGCACCAGGGCGCGGCGGCGGGCATCGAGGGCCGCGGAAGCGACCACCTCCAGGAAATCGGCTTCCGAGACA
>Ga0315282_10017282_pt1 | contig 10430 bp, 7 predicted proteins | sample YL17G07_20_MG_FD_203693 | JGI IMG/M metagenome (GOLD analysis project Ga0315282, IMG submission 203693) | Sediment microbial communities from Yellowstone Lake, YNP, Wyoming, USA - YL17G07_20 | ecosystem: Environmental > Aquatic > Freshwater > Lake > Sediment | place: USA: Wyoming | collected... | reverse complement strand
GGGGCCGACTGGGGGTTCAGCCTGCGGATCACCGACCCGGCCGGCAACCCGCTCAACCTCGAGAGCAAGCGGCCGGGGGAGTAGGCAGGGCCGCCATCTGCAGGGCGCGCTCTCTGTCGCGCGCCCCTCTCCCTCTGACAGGCTTAGGGCCACCGGGGCCGCCAGCAGCGACTCACTGACGCAGGGCTCTGCCGGGCAAGGACGACGAGTACCCGTCGCGGAGCAACGGTGTACCCCCGCCCGTCAGGAGGCCCGACAATCCTGTCGGGCCGAGGTGGGGAGCGGTGATCCAGAACGGCCGAGCCCCACCCCGCGGCCGCAGCGGCCCGACAGGATTGTCGGGCCTCCTGGAGCGCCGGCGGACGCCGTGATGGGCTGGGGTGCAGTGCGGCGCGAAGGTGACGGCAGTCGGGCTACGGCTGAACAGAGCTATCCCCCAGAGGTACACGTGGGGCAGGCGAGTCGCCTGCCCCACCGGGTTTGTGGGCGCGAGGCGACGCACGGACCTGAGCGGCTGGGTCTACCCCGGCGACAGCTTCGCCGCCGCCAGGGCGCGGATGCGGGCCTCGGCGTGCTTCTCCTTGACGAACTGCAGGGCGGCGGTGTCGCCCTTGGCGACTAGCTCGTCGAGGTGCTGGTTCATCGCCTCGGCGCACTTGGCCGCCACAGGGCTGAGGCGCGAGGCGTCGGCAATCAGTATCAGTTCCTCAGTGCGGAGGGCGGCGCCGAGGGCATCAATGGACCGCTGGTGGTTCGCGAGCTTCATCGCGGCGCGCCGCCGGCTCTCCTCGAAGGCCGCGCCCCGGGCCACGATCAGCAACCCCTCGAGGGCCTCCGGCGACCTCGCGAGCGCCGTGCCCAGCTCATTGATGCACAGCTCCCGGATGGGGTCCGTGTCGCGCTCCGCCTCCCGGCGGGCGGCTATGTCCCGTGTCCGGTCCGCCGCGGCGGCGATGTCCTCCGCCTCGGCGCGGACGGTATCCGGGATGCCGCCCACGTCCTCCAGCGCGTCGAGGTCGCGGAAGACGCGTCGCCCCATCGCCATCTGCTGCTGAGTCGTCATGCGGCGCAGTTGCCGGCGGGCGCAGGCCGCCAGCATGAGCGGCCAGTACACGCCCCCCTGCGTGCAGGCGGAGACGAGGGCGCGAGCCGAGTACTCGGAGCACGTCAGCAGCAGCGTGCCCAGAACGTCCCAGCGGCCGGCGCTAGTAAGTGCCTCGATCCCCTTGGCGACCTCCTGGGGATGTGTTCCGTCCACGACCCTGTCCACCCACGAGGCCAGGGATAGTAGGCCTTGTAGCTGCAGTCGTTCCACCTCCCCGGTTCGGGCCGGAGGCTGTTGCCGTCCGCGGCCGCGTCGGAGCAGTCGCGGGCGCGAGCGGCCGTGGACGCAGAGGCTTGGCGATGTCCCATCCCAGCGGCGCGCCGCCCACCAGCCGCAGCTCCCGCGGCTTGTTCGTCAACGCGAAGTGCGCCACCACGAGGCCAGTTCCCTTGTCTAGCGCCCAGCCCTCCCCGGTGGCCGCGAAGCTGTCCAGCAGCGGCAGCACGTTGCCGTCCACCCACACGCCGCGCGTGCCCGGCGCGTAGAGGTAGGCGAAGCCCGGCAGATCGGCGGGGCCCCTGACCTCGAAGACGAGGTCGTTCGCGTCGCCCCAGAGCCCGTCGTCCGTCCACATCGTGAACGAGCAGTCGGTCCAGAGCATCCCCGCCTCGCGCCGCAGCGCGTACAGAGACACTGACTGCGGGGGCACCTCGACGGTGTCCTCGGGCCCGAGCTGTACGGGCTGCAGCCGGTCCACGTCGAGCGCCGGGCAGCCCGCCGGGGCCGGCACCCCAAGCGCCTTGAGGTCGAGCGCGACCGGCACGGCCGCCGGCCCCCGGTTGATCGCCGCGGCGAACGTGAGGCCCCCGGTCGTGGTGGCCACGGCGCTCGGCGGGAAGCCGGCCCCGTAGTGTGTCTCGCCCGCGAAGGGCCGGTACTGGCTCAGCGCGGCCCGGTACTGGGCCAGCGCCGCGGGGGGCAGGCCGCGCACGTCGAACGACAGCGAGGTTTGCGCGCCGGTGGCGAGTGCCGCCTGCAGCCAGTCCAGATGCAGCGGCAGCGCCTGCGGACCGCCCGTCAGCGCCCCCATGTTCGCCCGCTGACCCAGCGCGAGGCCCTGGTAGAGGGCGTAGTCGAGGTGCTGGCGCAGGCCGCCCAGCGAGTACGGGTAGTCGAAGTTGGGGCTCTCGTCGCCGAAGCGGAACGTGTGGCAGTAGGGATCGGCCAGCGGCGAGGTGCTCCAGCAGGACTCGATGTACGGCTGGCGGTGCAGCGCCCACTTCGCCGCGAGGTCATGGGCGAGCTGATAGATCTCCAGCACCTGGGAGTCCGAGGTGCCGAAGATGCCGGCATCGTAGCTGAGGTCGTGGGCGATCTGCTCCGCGCCGCCGCTGCCGACGCCATCGAGCTTCATGCCGTCCACGCCGTACACGCCGTAGAACCGGTACAGCACGCCCTCCAGGTAGTCGCGGAAGTGGGCGTTGAAGAAGTCGAAGGTCCACGAGTCGGGGGCCACCGGCAGCAGCCAGTTGGTGTAGTTCTCCTGCACCCGCGCGCGCTGCAGGGGCTCTTCGCCGCCGGCGCTCTGAACGCCCGGCACGTTCAGGTACAGCACGAAGTCCATGCCCTGGCTGTGGGTGTAGTCCACGAGGTCGCGCATCCCGCGAGGGAACTTGCGCGCGTCCGGCTCCAGCAGCGTCGTGCGGGGATCGCCCGCCGGCACCCACCAGCCGGAGTCCAGCACGACGTGCCAGGCGCCGAGGTCGCCGAACTGCGCCTTGAGCGCCTTGACTTCCTCGCGCATGTAGTCGTCCGAGACGTCGGTGCCCGCCGGGTACCAGCTCAGCCACTGGTACCGCACCCAGGGCGGGAGCTGCAGCGGCGGGTACAGCCGCTCCAGCGCCGTGCGGAACCCCGCGAAGGCCTGGCGCGCATCGGTCGTCCCGGTTGGCTCGACGTACAGCCACGGCGAGGCCACCGACCAGCCGTCGTAGGCCGAGAACCACACATCGGCCCCCGCCTGGTCCACGGGCCGGTCCACCGTGAGGCGGGGCGGACGGGACCAGTCGAGGCTGCCCAGCACGAGGCCCCGGCCCTCGCGCTCGTTGGCCAGCAGCAGCGGCCCGCCCTGGCTGCTCACGTCGCTCATGGTGTCGGTATAGCAGAGGCGTTCGTCGCGCAGGTAGCTGCGGTCCCAGATGGCGCGCACCGGCCCGGCACCCAGCAGCACGTTCGCCGCGCCCGAGGGGCGCATCAGCTCGAACCCGGGCTCCACAGGCCGCGCGCTCTTCTCACTCAGCATGATGCGGTACGTGAAGTACGGCGAGTCGAGGTACAGGCCGATCCACAGCTCGCCGCCGATGGTCTGGTCCGCACTCAGGAACGGGATACGGGCGATCTTCCCCGGCCCCAGGCCGCCATCGGGGCAGTCGCCGATGACCACTTCGCACGGGCGCAAGATCATGTCCCGCAGCGGCACGCTCACCCCCGCCTGCACCACGACGGACGGGGCCACCTCAGCGATCACCAGCTCCTGCTCCGGGACCTGGTACACGCTCAGCAGGCCCTTCTGTGGGCCCGCAATACCGAACGTGACGCTCAGTTGGTGGTTGGTCAGCACCACCTGCCCCTGGTCGGGGAGGTACTCGGCCGCCACGCGCAGCTCGTACTCGCCCGGCACCATCGTGCGGGCGAGGTGCCCCTCGCGGCGCTCCAGCATCCGCACCTGCTGCTCCACCTCACCCGTCCCGTCGCGGCGCAGCCGCTCGATGCCGGTGACGTACTTGATCTGCTCGCGCATCTGCTCGTCGGTGGGGGCCGTAGCCAGCGGCTCCAGCGTCGCGTCCGCCCAGTCGGCGTGGGCGGAGGTGCCGACGTCCCCCTCGACGACTGCCAGCCGCAGCTCCTGCACGCCGTACACCGGCACCTCGATGCTGCGCGGCGCTTCGCCGGTGATCAGCGGCCGGTCGAGGTAGGCTAGTTGGCCATCGAGGAAGACGTAGAAGGACGCCGAGCCCAGCACCTTGCCGATCTCGTCGTCGAGACCGATCGCCGCCCGGAAGCGGGCGTACTTACCACCTAGCGGGAAGGTGAGGGAGGAGCGCGCCTGCGTCCCGATGCCGCGCTCGTAGGCGGTGCCGGCCAGCGTGAGCGGGCGGCCCTCGATGGAGCGGTCCAGCCGCGGCAGGAACGAGCCGTCGTCGGACCACCCGGCGGCGGCTTCGATCGGCGCGAGGTCCGTCACGTACACCCGGTCGGGCGGCGCCGCAGCGGGGCCAACCCGGGCGGTCAGCCAGGCGGCGTGGCAGTAGGCCGCGCCCTGCTCCGTGGCGTTGACCCGCAGGTACAGGTCCACGGCCTTGCCGGCGAAGGCGGCCAGGGAGCCCTCCAGCGCCACCGCCACATCGCCCTCCTCCACGCGCGCCCGGCAGACCTCCACGCGCTGCTCCGACCCCCGCTCGGCCGCCTCCACCACGAAGACGGCCCCGGCCGTCTGCTCCCACAGGATCGCCACCTGGCCGCGGAACACGGGATCGGTAATGCCGGCCAGCTCCACCGGGAACCGGCCCTCCACCATCCCGTCGGCCGCCCACTGCGGGTGGGTGGCCAGCACGTAGGCATACGGCTGCCCGCCGACCCGCACGTCGCGGCGGAAGACGGCGCTGCCCTGGCTGTCGAACTGCCAGTTGCCGCCGAAGGTGAGCGCCTCGTTGGCGTTGCGCCACGCGGCGGCACTGGCCGGCCGGATGAGGTCAGTGCTGGGCTCGCCCAGCGCGGCGGTCGCCGCGAGAACGAGCAGCAGTGCAGTCAGGCGGAAGTCCCACCGAGACATTGGGCGCCCCCCCGTGTTCGATGGTCTAGTGGTCGCCCCCCAAGGGGTACGTGAGGAAGTAAACGCAATTCCGGTTCCCTATCGGCACCCGAGGTCCTCGCGCGTGTTGGCAAACTGCGCGTTATGTTGCTGCACGGGGACAGGGGAACGTCAGGTGATCCGCCAGAGGTCCACTGCCGAGAGCGGCTGGGCCATGGCGCGATCGGCCCAGAGGGGATGCGGGGCGAGGGCGGGCACGCGGAGCACATCGGCGAAGATGAGCGTCGGCGGCAGCTCCGGGTTCTTGGCGCGCGCACGGCCCACACCGACGCACAGCTCGTAGATGCCGGCCGGATCCACCGCGACGCAATCGTGGACGACGATCCGGCCGGACGCGGTCTGTACCAGTTGCCGCTCCACCTCACCGGCCGAGGCGAAGAACTGCGGGAGCGGCGCCGGCTCCCGCAGCGCGGCCCGCTGCTCCGCGGGGGCCGACGCCAGCGCCAGGCGCAGCAGCTCCGCCCGCAGCTCCGGTGACGCGCCGAAGATCACCTTCGGCTGGTGGTACCGGGCTCCGAGCGCCAGCTCGTGCTCCAACGCGCGCAGCGCGCCCTCGCCGCTGGTCTGCTGCACGTGCGCCAGCGTGAACTGGTCGAGGGTCATGCGTTCGGTCACGGCCCGCACCAGCCCCGGGTTGTCGCGGCAGTAGAAGTCCGCGCACTTACTGGGCTTGGCGCCGCCCAGGAGGCACTCACCGACCAGGAAGAGGCACACATCCGGGCGGGCGCCGCGCCGCCCACGACGGAAGCTGGTCTCCGGCCCGGCGATCGTCAGGAGCGCGTCTTCCGCCTGCGGCAGCTCGCGCAGGATGCGCAGCGTGGTGAAGCGGATCGCCGAGAACTGCAGACAGCGGGTGAGGCCCGCAGCGTCGGGCTGGAACTCCTCCTCAATGAAGCGGATGAACCCCTCCCAGTCCTGTAGTACCTGCGCCAGCCGGTCCAGCGGGTGCGAGGCCGCCAGCGCGCCCGCGGCGTTGTCGGCATAGCGCGCGTTCAGGAGGCGCGCGACACGCTCCAGCGCCGCGAGGTCCGCGCGCAGCCGCACGGCCCGCTGCTTGAGCCCCGCGCGCACCTGCTCAGCGAATGCCGGCCGCAGCAGCGCGGCCTTGACGACGCGCGGGATGTCGTGCGAGCCCACCATCGTGCCCTGATGGCAGCAGTTGGCCTCGCACGCGCCGCACACTTCGGCGATGATGCCGCCCAGGAGACTGCGCGCCGCCTCGGTGGCAGAGCTCTCAGTGCTGTCCACGAGTGTTCGCCTCGGCCCCTCGCGTCGGTCCCCCGACGGATGCAAGGACTATTGGACAGCCCGTCGAAGCAGACCTGCGGACAGGTAGGCCCCCTCACCCGCCGCTGCGCCGTGTCATGCTGAGCGCAGCGAAGCATCTGCGCTGTGGCTGACGGCAGAGACCCTTCGCTGGCGCTCAGGGTGACACAGCTGGGGGCCGGGCGGGGCCACCGGGAGGTCCAACCCATGCACTCCGACATCCGCGTCCTCGCCGTCGAACCGCACTACACCGACGAGGTCTGCCGCACGCCGCTCAAGTTCGGGGCGGTAACCGTTGAACGCCTACCGTTCTGTCGGGTGAAGGCCACGGTGGAGAACCGCCGTGGCGAGGTGGCCGAGGGCTGGGGCGGCATCTTCCTCATGGACTTCTGGAGTTGGCCCACGCCCGACCTGCCGCACGAGGCCAAGTCCGCCGCCATGGTCGAGATCAACCAGCGCTGCGCGCGGCTAGCGGCCGAGGCCGGCGGCTGGTGGCACCCGGTGGACCTCTTCCTGCACCTGGAGGACGGCTACCGCGAGGCGAATGAGGCCGTCTGCCGCGAGCGCAGCCTGGAGCCGGCGCAGACGTTCCTGGGCGCGCTGGTGTGCGCGTCGCCGGTGGATGCCGCGATCCACGACGCCTTCGGGAACGCCAACGGCATGGACAGCTACGCGGGGTACGGTCCCGAGTGCATGGAGCACGATCTGGGCCACTACCTGGCGCCGCGCTACGCGGGCAAGCACCTCGCCGACTTCATCCGCGATGCCCACCTCCCCGAGATCCCCATCTTCCACCTCGTGGGGGGCCTGGACAAGCTCACCCGCGGCGAGCTGGATGACAGCGATCCACAGGACGGCCTCCCCAACTGCCTCGAGGACTGGGTCGCGCGCGACGGCGTCTTCTGCCTCAAGGTGAAGCTGCGCGGCACGGACCTCGAGTGGGACGTGGAGCGCACGCTGGCGGTGCATCGCATCGGCCGCACGGAGCTGGCGAAGCTAGGCATCGAGGCGCTGCACCTCACGGCCGACACGAACGAGCAGTGCGAGCATCCCGGCTACATCGTCGAGTACCTCCACCGCCTCCGGGAGCGCTCCCAGGACGCGTACGACCGCATCCTGTACATCGAGCAGCCCACGGAGCGGGACCTCACCGCCAGCCGCCACGACATGCGGCCCATCGCGGCGCTGAAGCCGGTGCTGGTGGACGAGAGCCTCACCGATCAGGCGAGCTACGAGCTGGCGATGGAGCTGGGCTGGTCAGGCATCGCGCTGAAGACCTGCAAGTGCCACTCGGCGGCGCTGCTGCTAGCGGCCCGCGCCCGCGCCGACGGCATCCCGTATGCGGTGCAGGACCTCACGAACCCGAGCCTGTCGCTGATGCACTCGGTGGGCTTCGCCGCGCGCCTCTACACGATCATGGGGGTCGAGGCCAACAGCCGCCAGTTCTTCCCCGCCTCGACCACACCCGGTGAGCAGCGCGTGCACGAGGGCCTCTTCCGGGTGCGCCGCGGCGTCGCGAGCACCGCGAGCCTGCAGGGGACGGGGTTGGGGTACCGAGTGCGGGAGACGGGGCAGTCCGCGTAGCCGCTGGCGGAGGTCCGTCTCAGGCGAGTGGCGTGCTGGGCAGGCGAGCCGCCTGCCCCACCGGTGCCGTGAGTGTGGGAGCGCAGGGCGCCGGCCCACGGCGCGACCTTCCGCCCGGGGCCACGGAGGTCCAGTTGCGCCCGGGCGCCAACCTCCTGCGCGGGGACTTCCGGCCGTAGAGCTTCGAGCGTCGCTGGTACCCTCATCCATGCTCCTTCAGCCAAGGGGGCTAGCCGCATGCGCATCGGCTGTCAGACCTACACGTGGGAGATGCTGGGAGACAAGTGGACCGGGACGCCGCAGGACATCCTGGACGCCGTCGCCGCGGCGGGCTACGAGGGCGTGGAGTTCTCCAATGCCATGCTTGGCCCGTATGCCGGCCGGCCCGAAGCGTTCGCCGCGGCGGCGCAGCAGCGGGGCCTCGCGCCGGCGGCATACGCCTTCGCCTCGACCGGCTTCACCGACCCGGAGTGCTTCGGCGCCGACCTTGAGGCGGCCGACGACGCGCTCAGGTTCGCCGAGGCACTGGGCGTCCTGCTGGCGCTGGGCGGGCCGGCCAAACCAGAGGAAGCCCAGTACGACGCCGCGCTGGAGCAGGCCATCCACTTCTACCGCATCGTGGCGGAGCGCGGCTCGGCGCGCGGCGTGACGGTCTGCGTGCACCCCCACTCGCACTACGGGTCGCTGCTGGACAGCGCCGAGCAGTACGACGCGCTTCTTGCCGCGACGGTGGACTCCGGTCTCATGTTCAACCCCGATGCGGGGCACATCGTGCGCGGCGGACAGGACCTCCTGGACTGCTTCCGGCGCCACCGTGACCGCATCCGGCACGTGCACATCAAGGACGTGGACAGCGCCGGCAACTGGCAGGCGCTGGGCGAGGGCACCTCGGACTGGGCCGCGCTGTTTGCCTTGTTGCGGGAGACGGAGTACACCGCGTGGGTGGTCGCCGAGGAGGAGTCAGCGGCGGCGTTCGCCGACCAGAACGCCGCCATCTCCCGTAACCGCGAGTACCTCCGGCAGTTGGGGCTGTAGGCGAGGCACCCGCGGAGGGGCGCGGCACAGGTCCGAACGGAGGACGGCATGGCGGGCAGGAATGCCCGCCCCACGCGGACCGGAAGGGCGACCACGTTGGGTCGCCCCTACAGGCGGACCACAGCAGGAGCAACCATGACCCGCAGAGATGCCGTGCGCATCGTCGCCGCGCTGGCCGGGCTGCTGGCCGCCGCGGGCTGCCTTGCGCAGCCGGTGGCGTGGATCCACGTGACCGACCAGGCCGGGCAGCCCTCGCCCGCGCGCGTGCTGATCACGCGGGAGGGCACTGACAAGCCCGACCTGTACGTGGTGTTTGCGGACGCCCAGGGCGACTGCCCACTGACTGACGTCCCCCCCGGCCAGGCCTCCATCGAGGTGAGCCGCGGGCCGGAATGGAGCGTGGAGACGGTCGAGGCGGTGATCCACCCGCTGCGTGGCGAGACCCAGACCGTGACCCTGCGGCGGCTGTGCGACCTGCCCGCCCGCGGCTACTACGGCGGCGACAGCCACATGCACTCCACGTTCAGCGACGGCGCCCAGAAGCCGGAGGACGTGGCGCGGCACTGCCGGGCCGAGGGCCTCGAGTGGGCGTTCCTGACCGACCACAACAGCGTCGCGGGACACGAGGCGTTCAAGGCGCAGGCTACCGCGGACTTCCTCCCCATGGGCGGTCAGGAGGTCACCACGGGCCGCGGGCACATCCCGGCCCTCGGCATCTCGACGCTGGTGTCGCCCGACGTGACCCAGGGCGCCGCGGACGTGGAGCGCATCTTCCGCCAGGTGCACGAGCAGGGCGGGATTGCTGTGATCGCCCACCCGCAAGTACCCGTGATGAGCTTCCGGGACTGGGACGTGCCCGGCTACGACGCCATCGAGATCCTCAACGGCTCGCTGGCGCCGTACGGGCCGGTGTTTGACACGCTGCAGGCACGCCTGCGCTGGCACGAGTTCCTCAACCAGGGTCGGCACCTTGCTGCCATCGGCAGCTCCGACAACCACGACAACGCCGAGGGCATCGTGCGGGAGGCCTTGCGCGACCCCGAGGCCGCGATGCAGCGCGAGCCGCTGCTGCGGCTCCTCTGGGCGATCCCCAACCGGGAGCAGGTGCTGATGCCCTGGGCCCGCAAGGGGCTGTTCCTGGGCATCTACCGCACGTACGTGAAGACCGAGGGGCTCCGCCAGGAGGCGATCCTGGAAGGGCTGCGCGCGGGGCGGGGCTTCGTGACCAACGGCCCGATCATCGTGGCCACAGTCAACGACCAAGACCCGGGCAGCGACATCACGGGCCCGACAGCACACGTCAGCTATGAGGTGGTCGGCAACCGCGGGCTCACGCGGCTGGATGTCGTGGTGGGCGGCAAGGTCGCACAGTCGGTGCCGCTGCAGGGGCAGGAGGCCCGGGGTGAGGTCGAGGTTCCGGTGGGCGAGGCGCATTGGCTGGTGCTGGAGTGCTACGGCCCGTGGCCGGAGTTCGCGACGACGAACGCGTGGTACGTCACGGGGGCGCCGTAGGGCCGCATCAGCCGACGCTCCGCCTGTTGGCAGCGGGCCGCGGCCTGTGGTATACTGCGCACGGTGGGGGCGGATGGGGCCTGGTGGCTTCCCTGGGCTTCAAACCCAGCGTCGGGC
>Ga0315282_10017281_pt1 | contig 10430 bp, 11 predicted proteins | sample YL17G07_20_MG_FD_203693 | JGI IMG/M metagenome (GOLD analysis project Ga0315282, IMG submission 203693) | Sediment microbial communities from Yellowstone Lake, YNP, Wyoming, USA - YL17G07_20 | ecosystem: Environmental > Aquatic > Freshwater > Lake > Sediment | place: USA: Wyoming | collected... | reverse complement strand
CATTTCATCCGCTGCCAACATCGCTCTTATTCCCTCCCCCGAGGTCCCGCGGGATGGCTCGGTTGGGTTTCCGATCACCGGCGTGCGGGGCTGGTCAGTTTTGCCTCTTCCCATTGCTTCCTGTTCCGCCGCTTCCCGTCCATTCCCATCTCTTCTTAAAATCCCGCGGCATCAGCCGGTGTAGTTGATTACCACCAGCATGCTCGCGGGACGGTTGGTTTCGTTCACGATCTCCCGGCCCTCGCCCGGCCCGATGTAGATGGAGTCCCAGGGGCCCAGGGTAACCACCTCTCCCGACCCCCCCTTGACCGTTACCTCTCCCTCCAGGACGAAATAGACCTTCTCCGCCGGGGAGGCGTCGAACTCGGCGCCCCCGCCTGGCAGGAAATGGGAGAGGCCCACCCAGAAGGTCCGGGCACCGGTTTCCTCCAGGCCGTGCAGCTTGAGCGCGGTCATGTTGAAATGCTTGGGGGCCTGGTAAGTTTTTACATCTTTTAATTCAACCTTCTTCATGATCCTGTTCCCTTCCGTTTATCCTTATCTCCTTTATGAAGGGGATGTTCCTCGTTCCTCCACGATGGCCACCAGGCGGACGATGGAGCCGTCCCCTTTCTCCCAGCGGATGGGGAAGCCGGCTATGGTCACCCGCTTGCCCAGGACCATATCGATGTCCCCGCCGACGTTCTCCCAGCCCATGATGCCGTTCCCCAAAAGGAGGCGGTGGCAGGGCTCCCACTCCGGGAAGTCCTCTATAACCTCCCGGCCGGTCTCGCGCTTGTACTCCTCGCAGACGCCGGGCAGCAGCGGCCCGGTGCCATGGGGGCCGATGGCGGTGGCCAGGGGATGATCCAAGGCCTGGTGGTCCACGCCCACCGCCTTCACTCCCCGCTCCACGAGCCATTCCCCCGCCTCGCGGTAGAGGCCGGGGGAGTAGGCGAAGTACTCGCGCGAGTCGGAGTACTTGGAATGCCAGCCGGTGTGGACGATGACGATGTCCCCTGGCTCGATCTCAGGACGCGCGTTCTCCAGGTCCTCGGGGGTGATCACCTCCCACTTCCCCTTGGGGATGTCCACAACTACTCCCGTACCGTAGTAGCTGGAGAGGGGGATCTCATCGGTGTATGGGGCCCCCTCGATGACGTGGGCGGGGGAGTCGGCGTGGGTGGTGCAGTGCATGAAGGTGGTGATCTGCTGGGAGAGCACCCCCGACTTGGCGTGGTAGTGGAAGCGCTCGATTTTGACATCCGGGAAGTAGGGCCATAATGGGGCGTTATGCCCGAAGGGCTGGCTCAAATCATATAGCTTTACGCTGCTCATCTACGATACCTCCTCTGTGGTGCAGCCGTTCTGATATCCTGGCCGCCGTCTCCCTGACCAGCCGGACCACCTGGGAGTCCTCCTCCCCGGTTAACCGCTGGGAGGGGCCGGCGACCACCACCGCTGCCACCGGCCTGTCCTCGTGGTTGAAGATAGGGGCGCCGATAGCGTTGATGCCGATGTCTATCTCCTCCCTGTCGAGGGAAAACCCCCTGTGACGGATTTCCTTGAGCTCACGTTTATAGGCCTTGGGGTCGGTTATGGTGTTAGGCGTGAGGCTGGGCAGATCGTCTCCCAGGACGGTGTCGGTTATCTCCTTCGGAGAGAAGGCCAGGATGGCCTTGGCCCCGGCCGCGGCATGGTGCGGCAGGCGGTCCCCGATGGAACCGGCGATGCGCACCCGCTGCGGCCCCTCGGCCACGTAGGCCATGACCGTGGAGGTCCCGGAGATCACCTCCAGTACGGTGGTCTCGGAGAGCGTGTTTCTGAGCTCGTCGATAAAGGGCTTGGCCAACTGCACCATGTCCGTGTTCAAAGAGTAGTTGGCCGCGCGCCCGATATCAAAGGCCGCCGGTCCCAGCATGTACTTCTTGGTCGCGGGGTTCTGCTGCAGGAAGCCCCGGCTGGTTAAAATGAGGATGATGCGGGATGCGGTTGCCTTGTGCAGGCCCAGCTTCTGAGCGAGTTCCACCGTCCCCATCTCCTGGTTGTAGGGGGTGAAGGAGAGAAGGATCTCCAGGGCCTTCTCGATGGAGTTGGATTTCTTCTCGGTCATCGTTGATCGAACCTTGTTTATAGCCCTTCTATCGTCCAGTATTCCAAGCTCTTACAATATGAGACTTGATATCATATTATGATACATATTTTGAGATGTCAAGACTGATCAGCAGGTGCATGCAGGAGTTCTGGACGGTTATGGAGAGATGGTTTTCATTGCCCTCGAAGCGGGTGAGGTTACCGAGGGTATGAAGATCGCGCCACTTGCCATCAAACACGCGGGTATCGCCCTGTGAAAATATTTTACATTTTTATGCAATTCAACCTCGATCGGTCAAGTCAAATGAGCGAGGCGGAGGCATGTAATTGAGCGTTCCCGATCTTAAAGGTGTTGCATCTGCACGAGCTTCACGCATAAGCTTCATCATTGGCAACATCGACTCAGGGAAACATTGGTCAAACCAAGTACAGCAAAGGCGGCAAGAATGAAGAAGGTTATCTTTAACAAATATATCTTCGTTATCCTGCTTGTCGTCCTGATATTTTCCATTGCCGTCAAGATTCATTCATCTCTGTCGTTCCCGGAGATCGGCAACTGGAACTACGATCATCTACGGATGATAGACCAGAGCCAGAATGAGTTCTCCTTCGCGGTCTTCGGCGACAACAAGAATGCGGCGAAAGACTTCGACACCCTGATAGACCGGGTTAACCAGGATAACGTCTCCTTCGCCATCGCCGATGGGGACCTGGTCTACGACGGGGACAAGGAGAAGTACGCGTTCTTTATCAAACAGATGAACAGATTCGAGAAGCCCTGCCTTACCGCCGTCGGTAACCACGATATAAAAAAGGGCGGCAGGGCCAACTATTACGACCTATTCGGTCCCTTTTATTATTCCTTTACCGTCGGCGAGAGCTACTTCATCGTCCTGGACGACGCCGACGAGCATAACCTCGACCCCTTCCAGATGGACTGGCTGGAAGGAGAGTTGAAGAAGAGCCGGCAATATAAGTACCGCTTCGTCATCATGCATGTTCCCCTCTACGATCCCCGCGAGAGCGGGGAAGCGCTGGGGCACGCCATCCAGGACCCTGCGGCCGCCCGTGAACTCAACTCCCTCTTCAACCGCAGCCAGGTGACTATGATATTCGCATCGCATATCCACCGCTACATGACCGGGACCTGGGGTGCCACTCCCTTCATCATCACCGGCGGCGCCGGTGCCGAATTATACAGCGGCGACTCCGGGGGTGAATGCCATCACTATATAAAAGTCGATGTTACCGGGGACGGGGTCACCTTTGAGGTGGTAAAGCTACCGACCCCCGGCTCCGGTTGGTTGGAGCGGTTGGCCCACGACGCATGGCTGTATATCTACTCCTACACATCTACACATTTCTGGGCCATCGTTACCGTGCTCGTCCTGGCTTACCTGGCACTGTTCTTTTTCTATGCCCGGAAGAAAAGCCGTCCCGAAGAGGAGCTTGCGGATGTGGATCAATAGGCAGGCGCATAGAAGAGATATTACCAATAAATGGGACCTCCTTGTCCACGTTGATGTGCTTATGTAGTTTTCTCTCCGAGGATTGCTTGCATTTTACCCTTTAAATCAATGACTTCGTCGCTGGCAACCTTTGAGGTTAGCTTAAGCTCGATGCACTCCAGAATATGCTGGATAAAGATTCGTGGGCCCTTATTCACAGGATGGCCCTTTGCTCCTTCAAGATCCTCTCCTTCAGCAAAGGGTGGAGGAAATCATAGATCAAGACATCGACCCCTCTTCCGAGCAACCCCTCCAGATCTATCTTGAGGCTGGCCAGGTCCAGCAGGCTTTTCTCTCCTTCGAACCCCACCAGCAGATCGATATCGCTATCCTGGGTATCCTCTCCTCTTGCTATGGAGCCGAAAAGGGGGGCCTTCGATACATCGTATTTATCCAATATGGGGATTATCTTCAGCTTTATATCCTCCAGCTTCAATCTATCCTTCTCCTTAGTGACAGACTTGCCCCGCGAGCCTTATGCTATCAGCCTTCTTTATCATAAATGTAAAATGAACGGGGTTTCGACCTGGCCTTTGAAAAATGGTTATTCTCCCTGAAGCGTGGGTATCTAAGAGGCGGTTATTAAGGACCTTTTTGAAGGGTTCCTGGTAGCCAAGGAATCGGTAAACGATCGGCAATCAAGCTATGAGCTTGTCGTCCATACTTTATAGCGAAGAGCCTGAAAAACTGAGCCGGAGGTGATTGCCTCCGACTGGTTTCTTCTTGGTGTGCCCAGCAGGACTCGAACCTGCGACACGCGGATTATGAGTCTGGTTTGCTGGTGTTTTGCCTGGTATTTCTATATATTTCTTGATATTGCTCGTAACGCTCTATTCCGCATCAGGACAGGGCTTCATTTATATCCTGTTCTTGCTTTCCTTTTCTACCCTCCTCAGCGTGCATCCTGTTTGGTGGTCATATAGTGGTTACGGGGTATCTATTATTCTCCGTCTAAATAATCCCCGAGTTCCTCTACTGCCTCCAGGTTGAGGCAAGTTATTATTTAATGCTTAATACTTTCTCGTTTGAGAAACCAACAGCCCGCTTTCTAATATCTTCAAGCTGCTCATTTATTCTTATTATAATTTCATCGGTCTTAATCTTCTCTGGAATTTCTTCCAGCTCATTCGGTATCTTGATCATTCTAATTCTATCTGAAGTACTGTTTATTGCATTGACCATTTCCTCAACCATATTGGCTGCTGTATCTACCCTCTCTTTGATATCCTCTGGGGTTGTATGAATCTGTAAACGCTGAAGTCTTCTTAACTTGTAATATGATTCAAGTAGAATCCGAGCTATTGACGGAACGTGCTTAAACTCATCAGGGAATATGGAAAGCCTTCCAAGATTAGTTATGTTTTCCATCCTCTCGAAATACTTCTTATACTCTATCTTGAAGTCATTTCTCTCTTCATAACCTAACATACGCATATGATTGTATGTTTGACTCAAAGAATTTGAAAGAGGCTCTAGGAGCTTCTCGCAATATGCTTCAACCGTAACTGTGTATATCTTCTCTTTCTTGCGTTGACTTCTATTTAGATAATGGCTAAGCACTGCTCCGCTAATTGCACCTCCTATTCCTCCCAATAATATACTCAAGATAATAGTTAGATACGTCGGCATTTCCTCAAGACCTCTTCCTTCCACCCATCCTTCAATAGAGGCTAGCCCCGCTGAGCCGCTGCTCCAAATCGTATGGCCAATTTCGCCTCTCCATCAAACCCCGAGTTTCTCTTTCCAGTCTTTCTCAGACAACAATTCATCAAGTCCTGCCGCGATACGTAATATGTCCAGACCAATCCTATTCAAGTCCGGATCATTCCACATCATCTCATGAACATGTTCGTAATTTTTCTGTTCGAGCTGATATATCGTATCCGAAGCTTCTCCTATGTTCCTAGCTAAATCACCCAACAACCCCTCCATTTCCTGAACAATATTTCTGACCCTGGGGTCGTTGTCATCTATTTCTCCCAAGATAATCAATCTGCATATCCTTTTATGCCATGTAAGCAGTTTTCTCGACTCACTTTCGATGGAAGAGAAGCCGGCAGGCATGAACGATAGCTTCACCTGCTGTTCTACATTTTCAAGCCTACGATCGTATTTGTAGTATCTCCTGTTCAGTTCTTCCACAGGTTCATCTAGGCTTTGCTTCATGTCGAGATATGTTCTGTATAGAGAATCTCCTAATCGAATAAGCAGTCTGTCGCAGTATGTTTCAACCATCCGCGCCCAGAGCTTATCCTTCTTGTTCTGACGTGCTGTAAACTTATAAATTAAGTAAGCACCTACGGCAGCTCCAATTATCGTACCTACGACACCCACCAAGGCTATCAAGTACCCTGTCATCTATTCCAAGTCCTCCTCGTTCGATCTATCCTTCCGCTGCACCTTTTGCACCCAACCGGCTTGGATGATAAACACGATCTCTCTGAATTAGATTTGCTCTGTCCGTTCCTTCGGCTTCTTCGTTATCTCTTTGATTTGTTCGACCACGGATAGAAGCCTACCTTCCATCTTCGATCTCCACTGAAATGACGCAATTTTGCTCATGTTTTCAGGGATACGTCCTACTATGGCAATCTTCACTTGGCAGTCGTCGCAGTAGATTCCCATCTGTCTAGCCAGTTGTTTCTTCCACGCTCCCTTGAGATCTCCGATGCAATAGATTAGCCCCCCTCAAGCCTACATGTCTGGCAATTCTGGGATTTCCTGTCACTAGGGCGAGGTAAGATATTGGTTGTTACAGTGGCGAGAGATCCAGGAAAGGAGGCGATAGCATGTATAGCACCGGACAAAAACCGGGTAAAGGGAGATATCGATGCTTGAAATGTAGCGAGATCATCCGTCTCGACGACGCTTCCGATACGCTGCCCCCCTGCCCTAGATGCCATAGCACAAGATGGATGAAACTCTAACTCGATAGATTCGAATGACTGGTCCTTTATTTCCTTGTCGCTGTAGCATAACAATTTGCCCCAGTACCAATGTGATGCGAACTCGCTCCCTTCTGGGGCATTTTTGATAAGCTCCGATTGGCTCGACCGAAGTCTTTAGAACATGAATGTCATTTGTTCTCGCGGAAGGATTTGCGAAGCTCCGGATAGAGGGGCAATTAGATTACCTAGGCCCGGGAAAATGATGTCTTTGATGTTGCCTCCGATACCCCTGAGCATCTATATAGGCTTGGTAATAATGTAGTGGGTCCTATAATAGGAGTTAGCTAGCGATTGTTTGGACTGTCAACGCTGGGGGTGATGCGACAGATGTCTGCAGAAGAATATGACGAGGTGTTCTGGATTGAAGGAGAGGATCTATACTCCTTGCCAGTTCGGCCCATGAAGGAAGGAATCTTTGGAAAGAGACTGGAAGATGCACTCCAGACTCTTATAGAAAAGCACCCAAGCGTTATTCCCGGCCAGATGATTGACCCGGGAAGCGAGGATCCTCCTAGACTTGTTTTGCTACGCCGTGAGATGCCTATAAGCAGCTGGCCACTTGATCATCTGCTTGTCGATCAGCGAGGAGTGCTTACCCTTGTCGAGACTAAGCTGATACAGAATCCAGATGCGCGTCGTGAAGTTATCGGACAGATTATGGAGTATGCAGATAATGCGGTTGAGCGCTGGAATGTAAGCAGATTGCAGGAGGATGCCGCCAAGTATTGGTTCGATCGCGGCAAAGAGCTCAGTAATGTAATTGAAGAGGGGCTTGGATCGGGTATCGTAGCGCAAGAGCTGTAGGACTCGATTGAGGAGAACCTGAAGCATGGAAAAATCCGACTGATCATCGCAGCTGACGAATTGAGCCCCGAAGTCCGCCGGATTATCGAGTATCTCAATATCGAGATGGCCAACGCCGAAGCATATGGCCTTGAGCTGAAATGCTATGGCGATGCTTCAAAGCTCGTTCTGGTCCCTCGTCTTATTGGCCAGACTCAAATGACGGCTGATCGCAAACAAGACCAGACCTGGAGCATGGAAAAAATCCGCTTAGCATACGACCAATTACTAGATCGTGATCTTGGTAAGCGCCTGGCAGAGGTGCTGGAATGGGCTGATTCTAAGGGCTTGTTCCTTAGCACCGTTGCGAAAGAACCCGCTTTTGGACTTCGAGGGAATACAGGAAGCCGAGTCCTGTCGTTTTTCAGCAATGGAACCATCTACTGTTTTTTTACTGAATCATGTTTTTCTCGAGGGAAAGACGAGAGAGACGAATTAATTCGTGACTTGAAAAAGTTAGGACTCCTCAATCCCGATTTTGAAGCTGACCAGGTAGCCTCTGGTAGAAATCTCATTAGAAAGCTTATAGCGCACCCAATTTCCTTGGACACGAAATGAGGTTAACTGTGCCGCCCCCGGTTTCTTGGACACAACTTTGGACACTGTTCTGACTCAAGCCACCGCCGTGAGACCTATATCCCAAACAACATGTTTGGCTATTCCCGCCCTGACTTCTTATATTTTGCAAGACTCCTCGTTTTAAGTTGTCGATTAAATGAGGTCCATCTCCGCCTCGCTTTCGTTGTACTTCTGATCTGGAGATATGGAAGATTACAAGCCAATATAAAGCAGTATCTCCTCTGTACATCATGCTCAAAGCAATGGAAGCGAGTGGTCCCGGGTTAGAGCCCTACCTCGAAGAGCTGATAGTGAGACGAGAACTGAGTATGAACTTTATCTGAAAGATACCTCAGGTAATATTGATTCCATGCCCTGTGAACAGCGGATGTAAACCCAACCAGCCGCTAGCTGATGTCAAGCGGCAAGGTCGCGTTGGTCGAACCACACGATGGTGGCTGCTAAAAATACCACAGTCAATCCGATGAGGATGGAGGCGTGCACCCAGTTTATGCCCGTTTCCAGGGGGCTTTTACCGGTATCCCCGATGTAATAGTAGAAGGGTGATAGCTTGCGCCACGGCTCCATCCCTTCCACTACCGCCGCCAGGGAGTTGATCAGGTAGGCGCCCACCGCCAGGGCGGCGGAGAGGCCGATAGCCAGCCCCTTGCTGCCGCTGGCCGCCCCCGCCAACAGGGCCACGGCCCCGAAAGTCAGAGCCAGCAATACCGCACTGAAGGTAGCCTCGGCCATACGCAGGTAACTGATGTCCATGCTCACGGCCAGCGCGCAGACGGCCAGGCCGATGTAGAAAGCGATGGAAACCGCCAGGACGGCCGCGCAGAGGGTAGCGTACTTCTCCAGCACCGCCCGACGGCGGCACAAAGGCGTGGAGAGGAGCAGGTCCAGGGTGCCCCTCCCCTCCTCCCCCGCCAGGGCGTCGCTGCCCAGGGATATGGCCAGGATCAGCAGGAGCAGGGGGATCATCAAGAAAAAGAGCCGGCCGTTGAGATAACCGGTGGGTGTGTTGAAATTAATGTTCCCGATGAAGACCTTCATCGCTTTTTCTTGAGTCGAACTCATGTTCTTTAAGAATGCCTCCATGTCAAAGCTTTTTCCGATCGAGGGATAGAGAAGCACCTGCAGCATGGTCATGGCTATCACGGCAACAGCCCAGATGGAAAGGGAGAGGCGCCGTTCGCGCAAACCCTTGAGGAAGACGTTATTAAGCACCGCCCTCACCTCCCCCATAATAAGCGAGGAAGATCTCCTCCAGGCTGGGCTCGTGGCTGATCACGTTCAATACCTCGTAACGGGCGATGGCCTTGATCACCGGGTCCATGCTTCCCTGCACGGTGCAGTGAAGGACCCCATCGTCCATACGCATGTCGCGCAGGCTTGGTATGCCGTCGAAGGCGGTGGGGGGCGGGGGCGAGGCGAAGCGCACCTCCAGGCGGCGCAGGGCGCGCTCCTTGATGGCGGCCACCTCCTCCACGTCGACCAACCTACCCTCACGGATGATACCCACGCGGTCACAGAGCCGTTCCACCTCGGGCAGGTTATGGGAGGATACGAAGGCGGTGCGCCCCTCCTCCCTGCATGCCTCGATTATGCGGTAGAACTCCTGCTGCACCAGGGGGTCGAGGCCGCTGGTGGGCTCGTCCAGGATGAGCAGCTCCGGGCGGTGCATGAGGGCCTGGATGAGGCCGACCTTCTGCTTGTTGCCGCGGGAGAGTGAGCGGATGGGCACGGAGAGGTCGCTCTCCAGCCGCTGAGCCAACTCCTCCACGTAGGACCAGTCCACGCCGCCGCGCAGGTGGCCCATAAACCGCAGCAGGTCCCCCCCGGTCATCTTCTCATATAGGGCGAGCTCGCCGGGAAGGTAACCTGTGCGCCGGTGGATCTCCACGCTGTCCCGGCGGCTGTCCAGCCCGAAGAGGCGCGCGCCCCCGCTCGTCGGGTGGATGAAGTCCAGGAAGACGCGGATGGTGGTGGTCTTGCCCGCCCCGTTGGGGCCCAGGAAGCCGAAGATCTCGCCGGCGGCCACCTCGACGTCCAGCTCGACCACGCCGCGCTGCTTGCCGTAATACTTAGTGAGCTTGTCCGTTGCGATCACTGTTGTGCCCATGTTGCAGACTCCTTTGTGCCTAAACTATAGCTCAGTATTTATTCCCCAAATTTGACGCGAGTCCAAGCCATAGCAGCTCTCGCAATAGCTATAGACCATGCCGGTGGCTGTACCCTCAGCGTTACCAACGTTATAGCCTTGTAATTGTGATGTCCTCCAGAAGCATTCATTTCACGTAGAGCGAACGCAGGCGCCGTGGCTGTAGGCCCCGGGTGGATGTAATCCCCTAGCCTTTCGGCAGGAGCCTCAATCCCGGTGGCCGTACCTGGTTTCCCGCGAGCGCTCATCGAACCCGGCGTGCGGTTTTCCCGCACCGGGCTCTCGGACTGGATTCATTCACAAGGCATTCGCCATGCTCCTGCGAGGAAGACT
>Ga0315282_10017280_pt1 | contig 10430 bp, 9 predicted proteins | sample YL17G07_20_MG_FD_203693 | JGI IMG/M metagenome (GOLD analysis project Ga0315282, IMG submission 203693) | Sediment microbial communities from Yellowstone Lake, YNP, Wyoming, USA - YL17G07_20 | ecosystem: Environmental > Aquatic > Freshwater > Lake > Sediment | place: USA: Wyoming | collected... | reverse complement strand
TAAAAACAAAAATTCAAGGGATTATCGAGAAAAATGTGACGATGAAGGGACCAGTGATGGTTGGAAAAGACACGATTATTCGCTCCGGTAGTTACATCGAAGGACCAGTAATAATCGGTACGAACTCTAAGATCGGCCCGAACTGCTACATCAGACCGTACACTGCCATAGGTAATTACTGTCATATTGGAAACGGCTGTGAAGTGAAGAATTCCATTGTCATGGACTATAGTAATGTTCCTCATCTTAATTACGTCGGTGACTCTGTGATCGGGCAACATTGTAATCTTGGGGCTGGAACGACAGTTGCGAACCTCAGACTTGATAAAAATAATATTCCGGTGGTCCTGAACGGGAAGAAAATTGATTCAAAACGACGGAAACTCGGCGTGATCATGGGGGATAACGTGCAAACCGGGATCAACTCCATTATTAATGTAGGTACCATGATCGGAAACGACGTGTTCATTGGTCTGGGGGCAATGGCAAAAGGGGAAATCAGACCGAACTCGAAGATATTCTAAGATATAGTTTTGTGATGCAGTATCTATTTAAGATAAATACATAATTCACCCCCCGAATGATTGCCAGAAAATCATTACTTGTCGTTGTTGCTCAATTCTTAACAAGGTCCCTTGGTTGGGTTGGCTTAGTTGTTCTCGCAAAACTATGGGGAGGATTTGCACCTGACGCTCTTGGGGTCATTGGTTTTGCCATGGCATTTATTGGAGTGTTTAATATCGTCGCTGACCTTGGTTTTGGTCAAGCACATGTGAAAAAAATATCAGAAGGAAGAGATCTCGGTGCGTGTATTGGCACTTTTTTTACCATTAAAATAATCCTCACAACCGCAATGGCAGCCATTGTACTCTTCGTCATGTTTTTCCTAGAAAATGTTCTTCATCAAGGATTTCATGATGCAACAAAACAATCGGTCGTTTTCGTCTTTCTTATTTATTATGTACTCCTCAGCATTCAACAGATAGCATCGTACACTTTTAATGGCAAAGGCGAAATAGCAAAAATGCAAATCACCTCTATTTTTGAGAATATCGTAAAAGTACCTCTGATGATTCTTGTAGCCCTCTCAGGGGTTGGTCTAGTAGGTCTTGCTCCGGTTATAGAGTGGCCTGCGTTTCTTCATCCGGCTCAACAATTTGTCGCAGGTCATCCAATAGGATCTTTAGCAATGGCTTATGTATTTGGGATAGCGACAACGGTGCTCGTCGGGTTTTGGTTGATGAGAAAATATCCTTGGAAAAAACCAAGCAGAGAGTTGGGGAAGAGTTATTTGTCCTTTGCTCTCCCTATGTTTCTATATTCAATTATCGGAACGATTACTGCGAATATTGATAAACTCATGATCGGGTATTTTTGGACAGCAACAGAAGTTGGATATTATTTTTCTGTGCAACAGATATTACAGATCATTTTGGTTATTTGCGTTGGATTCAACACGGTTCTTTTCCCAGCATATTCCGGGTATTGTGCCAAGAAAGACTTTGAAAAAATAAACCGGACAACTCGTACAGCGGAACGATATATCTCCATGGTTATCATTCCTGCTGTTATAGTAATCATTGTTTTTGTTAATCCTGTGATTAGTATCATGTTAAATAGCGCCTTTTTACCAGCATCATCTACTCTTATTGTATTAACACTCTACGCGCTTCTTGCAAGTCTTATGGCGCCATATTATTCATTGATTATGGGGGTTAATAGACCAGGTATTTATACAAAAATTGGTTTGGGAATGTGTCTGATTAATATTACTTTGGATCTTTTATTTATCCCGCAGGGGGGGCTACTCTCTGCATTTATGATTTATGGTCCGTTAGGTGCGGCAATTGCTATGGTGTTATCTAATGTGGTAGGTTTTTTCTGGGTACGATTCTCAGCAAAAAAGTTGACAGGAATAAGGCTTCTACAGAGTCATACCCCTCGTCATATTATTGCTGGATCGGTGATGGGTGCATTGTTATATCTTCTCGCATTTTCCACAGGGCTTTTCCCGGATATTCATTGGTATCATCTTCTCCTTTTTGTAGGAACGGGCCTAGTAATTTATCTTGCATTATTGTTTGTATTAAAGGAGTTTAACAAAAAGGATTTAATGTTTTTCCTAGATATGTTGCGCCCTAAAGAAATGCTTAGCTATATAAAATCTGAATTAAAAAAGGAAAAAGAGGATATTAAAAAATAAGTAAAACGAAGCGCATCACCTATCCCAACCGCCGCAGAGCTCCGAGGTATTAAACCAAGGCGGGGATAAATTATGAAGACTTTTTTTAGCATATGCTACTTACATTTTTCATAAATTTTTTTTCCCAAAAATTCAACTATTTCATGTAACTGCTTGAGGTCTACAGTTATTCTTTTTTTTTGACAGAATCAGACACCGGTGCAATCTTCTCAAAAACATCGAGAATCGTAATAAATTTCCCTTTAACCTTTGGAGCAAAGCGCCCCTGTGCATCGAAAAAAAGCCTAGCAATTAGACGACGGTCCGGAGCAATATTTATCAAACTCGCCATAAGTGCACGATAGCGTTTAGGTATAATCAGAGACATGGCCGCCGCAATGGACAGCGGCACACCATAAAGATTTCGCTCACGTATGGTCATTCTGCACTTTAGACTAATGATGGCTTGCTTGGCGCCATATTTGCTCAACACAAGCCTCGCATAAACAACACAAATCTGGCGTAGACGATAACGAGCATAATTCACCCGCAGATTTCCCTCATCACCAAAATTTTTGGCAAGTGATTCCATGGACAACAGCCATGAAGTATTCGAATCTGTACCTGGAAGTATCACTTGTTGCAGACGAAGTGTCATGTCATGATCGGGAATATTTTTTAGAAATTCATTCCCCTTGCGTTCCAAATCATTATAGTAATAAAAACCAAACGATTTTGGGCTTATTCCTATGGTCACAAGGGGTTGTGGGACGATCAGAATACGCTTCGCCTTGAACATCAGTGCATTTGCGGCGTAAACGTCTGGATATGGAGACTGATAGAATGAACCGTATTTCCCCATATCCTGGATCAGTTTTCTGCTAACCAAATAAACCTGCGCATTGTACGTAAAACTCGTCCTAAAATTAATAGAATGGTTGACCAATGCCACGGACTCCGATTTTTCCAACCAGAATGGCTTGCGTGCGTTCCGATAAATTTTGCCGCGACCATATGGTCTGAGAAATCCGTCAGGAAAACCCGGCATAACGCCAGGATAGGCAAAGAGAAACGCACTGGTGTAGATAAAATCTGGAGCATCATATTCTTCAATCACTTTTTTCAACGTCGAAAAATAGCCCTGCATCAGACCATCATCATCTCCTAGCATGATGACATAATCACCATTACTTTTAGCAAGCGCGTTATTCCAATTATCGGTAACAGGAACAAATTTGTCAGTGCGATAGCACTTGATTCGCGGATCGTTGAGCGATTGCACATAACCTACGATGTCTTCTTCAGAAAAATTATCGAAAACAATAATTTCCCAATCAGAGTAGTTCTGTCTCCTGACCGTCTCAATGGTATTAGAAAGCAAATCAAGGCGATTTCGAGTTGGCAGCATTACTGAGAATTTCATCTCAGGCCCCCTTTCTAAAAACTATAGTGTACGCACTTCCCTTTCCCTCGATTTTTTCAATCGGACTAAATAATAGGCTTACTAATCTTCCAATCAGGATACAGGCATACCACAATACTCTCTTGATGCGAAATTGTGAATCTAAATTGGCGAAGAAAGCCACCCATCCAAAAGTATTCCAGCCAATGCTTCCTCGATCAGTTGTTGTAATCAATTCCGATTTCATCCCCAAGGCATCCAATTTCTCAGCGAGAAGCTTCATGGGGATTAGCATTAAATGGCGTGGTGCATCAACATGAGGCCAGTAGCGACCCATTATTTGAAATTGAAAGGCATCTGGGTTAGGAGCAGACAACACCACAATTCCACCTGGCTTGAGGCTCGCACAAATAGCATCCAGTGTTGACCATGGATCAGGTAAATGTTCAATTACTTGCCAAAGGGCAATCACATCATAAAGCTTCATCTGTCGAAGCGCCGCGATGGGGTCATCGCTGTTGATAGCATTCACACCGATAACCTTATTCAGAAAATGGCAGCATCGTGCATTCATTTCAATGGCCTCAACCTCGAATCCAGCTTTCTTGGCGAGGTAGGCGAAACCACCATATGACGGACCAATCTCCAGCATTCGCCCGTCGCGAACGAAGCGTTGCACGATATCGATTTTGTACCGTTCAGGTTTGGACCCAGTTTCTAGGTATGACGCAGACTCAGGTACAAAATGGTATGTCTCTGGGTAATAGTCGGAAAGGTTGGCGGGGATTGGCACAATAAAAATCAGCTCGCACCGAGGGCAGCGATAATGATTAAACGTGTCTTTAGTGATGTTCCGGTTGTAGTCCTTGCTCTGAAAATAGAGCGGGGAATATTGCTTGCATAGGGGACAGGAAACCATCATGTCACCTCAGTTGAAGTTATTCTGTTCTGACAGATTTGGCATTGCGTCCCAGTCAATTTTAATCATAATTCATATCCCTTATCTTTTTTTATAAACTCAACTATTTCATGTATCTGTTTCATGTCGACAGTAACCCCTTCTTTTTGCATGATTTTTGCCCCATCCATTATCGGTTTCCATGTGCTAGAAATGCGTGTCGATTGCATCTGCATTTTCAGCTGCTCAGGAACGAACTGCATTATTTGATCACGTAAGGTTGCTGCTGAAAATATATGACGCCTCTTTTTACAATAGTCCAGATATGCGCCAACAGCCAACTTAAAATCTTTTAGTACTGTTTCTTCATCAGCTCCATCGATCTTAGCTAATTCGGTTGCTGTATTGTCATAAAATAACTTTACTTCTGCGCCATAGCTAGGATCTTTGATCCATGTGTCAAATTGCAATTTTCTATTCCATTTGGTAAAATCTATTGGTCTGTTTTTCATGTTTCTTAGCCACATCAAATCTTCAATTACCATTGAATTACCTTGATAGCATGTTGCTAGCTCGAATTGAAGTTCTCCAACATATGGTGATGAAAATTTTCCTTTTGTGAGTATTTCGATGCTTTTTTTCCATGCTTCAGAACGCTGCACTGCATATGTGGTTGAACAAACATATGGATTCATGTGCTTTATCATTCTTTCTTTAGCTATTGCTCCAAAACACCCATATCCTTTCATTTCATTGTACATTGGCGCTGCCATTATTCCCCTTTTTGTAGAATAAAACCCCAGACACCGTCCAATGCATGCCATTAATTCTTTATGTGTTTTTAATTCATCTATACAGTGTTTCAGTGCACATGGAATAAAAAACTCATCGTCACACAACAATGCAACATATGGTGTATCGACAAGTTCCAATGCTTTCCTAAGTCGTTCTTCATAAGAACAAGGCAGGTGATAATAATGCACATTCTCTCCAAGACTTTTGAGATCCTTAGTATCTATTGGATTGCTTGTGCCATCCAATATATGAATTTTTACCGGAGTATTAAACCAAAAATGCAATTGTCTCAGTGCGTAATTTTGACGATTGTATGTTGGTACAACGAGTGTCAGTTCTGAAAGATTTGGCATTGTATCCCAGTCAATTTTGATCATGTCTTGCCAACTCATTTGTTTCACTGCTATTTTTCAATAATTGAATTCAGTTTATTGCGAGAACCCCAAAAAGCCATTGGTTCATAATCAGAATATGGACAGAAACCCAGGTTCAGTTTAATATTCCCTCCGCGCTCAGCAATTCGTTTTTCCACTAGATTACGTATTGATATTGGTTTCCCACTGCAACAGTTTATAATGTCTGAGCATTCAGGATGCTCTATTAGCAATACTAAATTTTTTGCAACTTCCTCAATTGGCAAATAATCCCGTAACTGTTCTCCTCCAGACATGTTGAAGATTGCATCTTTATTGTCAATTGCCTTGTCTAGTTGTGCAAGTATACTCTGTGGATTCTGACCGGTTCCGAACATGTAAAACAATCTTACCCATTGCAATATGAAAGGATCTTTTTTCTGAAGAGTCTGAAGAAATTTTCTTAATGTGTCTTTTGCCAATCCATATGGATTTGATGGTAGCGTAATGGTTTCTTCAGATAGCTGACCATTCTGCATGCCATATTCAGCACATGTTCCTGTTACTAGGACATGTTGGACTCCAGCTATAATCATTTTTTTTATAAAATTATAATCATTTGGAAGATTTCTCTCGAAATGAAATAATTCCTTGTAGTTTGGTAGTCCTGGCCAAGCAAGATGGATCATGACGTCTGGCACTCCAAATTCTCCTGCTGGATCGAGCGTTGCATCGTATATATCGTTTGCATGAAAAGTCACTTTTTTATACCATGGCAGCTCTTTTGCTTTTTCCAGATTGGAGTCAACTGCAATGATATCATGTCCTCTTTTCAATAGCTCTGGTATGACATGCCGACCGACAAATCCAGCGGCTCCAGTTACAAGAACCTTCATAAGATTTTCAACTCCGGTATGGCAGTCACGAATTTCCCGCCCCATTCGTTGATATAGGAAAGCTGTGTCATAATCTCTTCTTTTATGTTCCATGGAAAGATGATGATGCAATCTGGTTTGAATGATCTGATGTGGCTTTCATCGACAATTGGTATTCTACTTCCTGGCAAATATTTTCCTTGCTTATCTGGGTTTTTGTCAACAACAAAAGTTATTAGGTCTTTCCGCACTCCCGCATAGTTTAAGAGTGTATTTCCTTTTGCCGCTGCACCGTATCCAATTATTTTCTTTCCCTTTTTTTTCTCGTTAATAAGATACAAAAGAAAATCATTTTTTATCTTGTCTACTCTTTCTTGGAAACCAGTGTAATATTCTACCTTTTTCATTCCCACTTTCTCTTCAGCATACAGCAGTTCTTTTACTCTCGATGATTCTGGATGCAATTTTGTTCCCTGTCTACATACAAATATGCGCAGACTTCCACCCTGAGTTAGCAATTGCTCAACATCGAATATAACAAGCCCATGCTTTTCGAACACACTTTTCACAGAGGTCAATGACAGATACGAGTAATGCTCATGATACATAGTATCAAAATTATTTTGTGCCACTAGGTTCGATAGATAAGCGAATTCGAATGTTGCAATTCCGTTTTGTTTCAATAGAATCGAGAAACCTTCCACGAAATCATGTATGTCTGGCACGTGGGCCAGTACATTGTTTGCCACCATGAGATCTGCATGTTTTTTTTCCTTTGCCAGTTTCTTTGCTAGCTTAGCACCAAAAAATTTCTCAACAATATCGATCCCTTTCTCACGTGCGGCTGTTGCTGTGCTGTTCGTTGGTTCTATCCCTAAACATGGAATCCCTTTTTCTTTGACGTATTGCAATAAATACCCATCATTCGCGGCCACTTCAACAACATGGCTCTTTGAATCCAATCCAAATCGCTTTACAACATCTTGAACGTATTTTTTTGTGTGTTCTAGCAACGTGGAGGAAAATGAACTAAAATATGCGTAGTCTTGCGTAAAAAGTTCTTTTGCCCCCGAGTAATCCTCCGTCTGTACCAACCAACATGATGTGCATATCTTAATTCTAAGTGGAAACCATTTTTCTGGTTCGTTAATCGTCTTTGTTGTCAGATATGCATTTGATGGTGGTGCACTCCCGAAATCTACAAAGGTCAAGGATAGTTTTTCACCGCAATTACGACAATTCATAATTTCACTCCGCTATATTCAGCATCCATTAATTTAAAACTCTTGTCTTTTTCAGATAAATTCTTTATTGGGAGTGGCCATTCTATTGCTATCTTTTTGTCTTGAACATGTAATCCTCCTTCTGCCGCCTTTTTGTAATAATTTGTATGCATGTATATCAATTCACAATCATTGGTCAATGTCTGAAATCCATGAGCGAAACCTTCTGGAATGATGAGGCTCTTTTTATTTTTTGCAGATAGTTTCTCGCCGTGCCATGATAGGAAGGCCTTAGATCCACGCCGCAGATCAACAGCAACATCAAAAACCGCTCCTTTCATACAACTGACTATCTTTGTTTCAGCGTTAGGTGGCAGCTGAAAATGCATACCTCTAACAATCCCTTTCATTTTTGTTATAGAGTGATTAATTTGAACGATTGGTTTGTTCAATCCAATCTTGTGGAACTCATCTGTGCAAAATAACCTACCAAATGATCCCCTATCGTCCTCAAAATATTTTCGCTCCACAATCCATACTCCGGGCAATGATGTTTTCGTAAATGTAAACTGTTCAGTCATAACTTTCCTCGCCATACATATATTTTTCAATTTGATTCAATGAATACTGCTGCATGTTTTTTTTATGTTTTAATGCTTTATACCAGTCAACTGTATTCTTTAATGCCTGTGAAAGAGACCATCTCGATTTCCAACCCAAATTCATATGGGCCAAACTCGAATCAAGGCCCAATAGGTTGCTTTCATACGGGGCATCTTGGTTTCTTTCTACATTCACTTTTGCATTATCCCTCCACAACTCGGATAAGGCATTAGCGATCTCACCAACTGTTGCTTCCATATAATTATCTGGAGCGAAATTCCATGCCCTTGCAAATTTTTTAGGTTCGTTCCACTGTGCTTGTGCAAGTAACAGATAACCGCACAGTGGATCAAGAACATGTTGCCATGGTCGTACGCTATCAGGATTGCGCAATATGAGGCTTTTTTTTGATGCAAATGCTTTCATGGCGTCTGGGATCAATCGATCTTCCGACCAATCACCGCCGCCTATGACATTTCCAGCCCTCACCGATGAAATGCTCTTATTTTGTTTTTCAAGAAATGATTTCCGATAACTCTCTATTATTATTTCGGCGCATGCCTTGCTTGCACTATATGGATCGCTCCCACCCAATGCATCGATTTCACGATAGGGATAAGGCCACTCGCGATTTTCGTAAACCTTGTCAGTTGTGATCATCACTGCTACTTTAATTGATGGAGTATTTCTAATTGCTTCAAGAACATGTGCAGTTCCCAAAGCATTTGTTTCAAACGTGTATGAAGGTTCCCGATAGGATGGTCTTACCAGCGGTTGCGCTGCCATATGAAATACTATTTCTGGTTCTGCTTTATCAAAGGCATTGCATACATCCGCTTCATTGCGAATGTCAATTCTCATATCTAGATCAATGAATCTTTTGACTTCTGCTACAGAAAATAGATTTGGTTGTGTTGCTGGATCTAACGCTAGCCCATGAACTTTGGCGCCCATCGAACCAAGCCATAATGATAACCATCCACCTTTGAATCCTGTATGTCCTGTTATTAATACGGTCTTGCCGTTCCAAAATTCCGGAGTTGGCAACTTTTTCTTTGTTCCTTCAATCATTTCCAGACCTTCCAAGGTGCTTCTTTAGTTTCCCAAAGATGCTCCAATTTGTTCTTGTCTCGTAATGTATCCATCGGCAACCAAAATCCATAGTGCTTATATGCCATCAATTGTCCTTCTTTTGCAAGTTGTGCTAATGAGCTACCCTCCAAGCTTGTTTTATCATTTTTTAGGAACTCAAATACTTCTTTTTCCAAAACAAAGAAACCGCCATTGACCCAAGCGTTGTCCCCTTTTGGTTTTTCAATGAACCGTAGCACTGAATTTTTTTTATCTACATCTATCGATCCATACCGACCTGGTGGCTGCACTGCCGTCAATGTTGCTTTCTTGCCAGCTTTTCTATGAAATGCAATAAGCTTTTTTATATTGATGTCGCTCACACCATCCCCGTAAGTTAAACAAAACGTCTCATCCCCTACATATTTTTTAACTCTTTTTAATCGCCCACCCGTCTGGACATCTTCTCCGGTATCCACAAGAGTGACGATCCATGGTTCACAGGTTGTATTATGAATCTTCATTTTGTTATCTTGCATGGTGAAAGTTACATCTGATTGATGAAGAAAATAATTTGCAAAATACTCTTTAATTATATAGCCTTTGTATCCAAGACAGATGATGAAATCGTTCACTCCATAATGGGAATAAATCTTCATTATATGCCACAGTATCGGCTTACCACCGATCTCGATCATCGGTTTTGGCCTTGCTATTGTCTCTTCACTTAGTCTTGTACCATACCCGCCAGCAAGAATAACAACTTTTATAGTATCACACCCTGCAATTTTTCTCTCTTGTTATATACTATTTATATACAATCTTATTTTCTTCATCCTAAATCTGATATCAAAATAAGGTTAGTTTAATAAAGTTATCGATTGGACTGAACCCCTCTGAGGGGGGTCACAGATTAATCTTTTTGAAATCTGTATTTTAATTTTGATTGGTATACATTTCAGCACAACATACTGTCTGAAATGGTGCAGAGAAGGTAATCACTGTGTTCGTCACGGGAATTTTGTCAG
>Ga0315282_10017279_pt1 | contig 10431 bp, 9 predicted proteins | sample YL17G07_20_MG_FD_203693 | JGI IMG/M metagenome (GOLD analysis project Ga0315282, IMG submission 203693) | Sediment microbial communities from Yellowstone Lake, YNP, Wyoming, USA - YL17G07_20 | ecosystem: Environmental > Aquatic > Freshwater > Lake > Sediment | place: USA: Wyoming | collected... | reverse complement strand
CATTGTTTTCCCGTTTTTGGTCCAAGTTCAACATTGATGTCAAGGTTCCAGCGTCGCACTATTTTACCTTTCGTTTTTACAGTGGGATCAAGCTTTGAATATCCGGAGCTGATATTGTCTTTGCAGTACATTAATATTTGGGGTGCATCAATTTGAAAATTCTCCAATATATAACCGAGTCGTTTGCAAATCGTTCGATTTTTGAACTGTGACATGTAATTTATAAGCTTTTCATCGTTGCGATGTTCACTGTCGAAATATTCCTTAACGACCTGCACTATATGACGTATTCCACCACCAACCGCTGGTTCATTTAAAATATCCATTATCGTACGAGAAGGATCAGATACTTGAACTTTTGTTTGTTGCCTCCAGACATCTACAGTCCCAAAAATTCGTTCTCTGGGAACAACCTTCAGGATAAATTTAGTATCTTGAACTTGCTGTTTGCGAGTGCGCACCCTACGGGCAGTGAAGACTACAATTTCTGAGAATATCTGCTCAGTAAAACCCCAATGTTCACATGCACTCCAGCCACCAATATAGGCTTGTTTAAAAAGAGTAGCAGCCACAATCCAAGGATCTTCCCTGCGTTCGGAAGGGTGCCGCGCCCCGAGCGGAACTGTGATATATACACCCCTTCGAATACGGCTGAGCCACCCATGCGACGCCCAGTAAGCCAAAAGGCGTGCCGTATTTTGATGGTTCTTTCTTAAAACTTTGGAAGCAATGGAAGCAGTAAAAGGCCCTGTCGTCTCACGGTGAAGTTTATCCAGCAGGTGGCGATTATCCTCTGTAATACCCCCCATTTGTTGCTTTGCGGTATATTGTAATCGCATTAAATTCCACCCCATCAGTATTATTGCGACATTATTATATCATATCTCCAATATTATTCACTGTACCGAAGCTGTTGTATCAGCCTGCAGTATTTTAAACGCACGTCTCCGACTACCCTATCAGCACCCCACTCTTTCATATTGAAAGGTGGATTGTTTATAATATAATCGACTTGCAAGTCTCTATGCCTGTCATCAAAAAAGTATTGCCAAGAATAATATCTCCTTAAAGGTCTCGGATAGCCAGATTCATCTTACAAATGTGCCTTGTTTATTTGATCAATCCATACACTACTTTATCTCTTGATCGAACAAATAATATAATGATATCGAACAAGATATAAAGATAGATGATGCCTGAAAAAATTTATCCTAGCATCAATAAAATTTTATTCATCGCCTTAATCTCAGCAGTCAACTTCAATATCGCTGCTTGCAGCGTAAATGATACTAAAGTTGTGGAGATAACCACCACATCTCAAAACACTGCATCAGAAACTGAGACATCTCAGGCCATTGAAGAAACCAGCGATGAGCAGTCCCCCGCTGGAGAAACCGGCTCCGAAAAATCGACAAAAAAGCTCTTAGGCAACCGGGCTTTGAGCTTTATTGACGCCGTCAAGTCAGGAAACGAATATGATTACTTCAGCAGCGCGACCAAGGAAATCGTTGGCACCGAGGAGGAGTATAAAAACGGCACCAAATCGGATATCTACTTCATTATCGCAGAGAGTCATAGGAGCTGGGAGAACCTGCAGGTCGTCATCGTGAATCTTACCTCAGCCAACAGCGCGGAAGTAATGATTAAGGGAGATAGAAAGGCAGAGGGTACTGATTATATAGGTGACGAGGTTACTTTTCGTTTTGTTATTGAAAACGATGAATGGAAGATTGATTTTTCACAAAAATGATTTATAAGTCGATCTTAAATTATTTATTTCCAATACTTGCTTATCTTCTTGGTTCCATATCACCTGCAAAGCTAATCGCAAACAGCAGAAAAATCAGTCTTGAGGAGAAAGGGCAGAATCCAGGGACGGCAGGTATATATCGGACTTTTGGCATATGGGCAGCAGTGCTGGTTTTTCTCATCGATGTGGCCAAAGGACTACTACCTATCATCACAGCCCGACTCTTAAACCTATCCGAGTGGACAGTCATAGCTGCTGCAATTCTTGCAGTGGCTGGGCATAACTGGCCTATCTATCACAGGTTCCGCGGCGGTGGAGGGCTCGCCACAAGCATACCCGTGATCGCATACCTCCTGCCAAGGGAATTTCTGATTGCTTTTCCCATTGCGGTAATCGCCGGCTTTATTCAGCGATGGATCCCTTTTGGGGGGATAGTCGGCTTACCCCTTATGGTCGTGCTGGCATTACTATTCAGAGAGCCTACTCATCTGGTTGTATTTATCCTTGCGCTGTCGATAATGATGCTTATTAGACGGCTTGGGTTTCTCATACACTTCCTTAGAAAAAAATCGGATACAAACAGGATTAAGACACAGGAATAACTCTAAACATCCTTTAGTGACTGCTGCAGCATCGAATTAACGATATCAGGATTTGCCCTGCCCCTGCTCTTCTTCATGACCTGACCGACCAGGAATGCCAGTGCACTTGTCTTACCGCTCTTGAAATCCTGTGCTGCTTTCGGATTCTCGCGAATCACCTCATCTATCATCAGTCTAATATCGGACTCGTCCGATATCTGCGTAAGCCCCCTGCTCTCAACTATATCAACAGGCGACTTCCCTGTTTCAAAAACCTCAATCGCGATCTCCTTGGCTATCTTACCGCTGATCCTACCCTGATTAATCAGCATTATCAGCTCCGCAAGATTTCGCGGGGTAATCCTGCTCTCATCTATCAATATCGATTTCTCATTTAAAAATGCACTGACCTCTGAGAAAATCCAGTTATAAACTGACTTGTAATCTTCACAAATAGCAGAGCTCTCCTCGAAAAATTTGCACAGCATAGGATTCGACGCCAGCAGCTCCGCCTGATCCTTTAAGAGGCCGTAATCTCGCTGATATCGCGCAATCCTCTGCTGAGGCAACTCACTAACCCTTGTCTTCAGCTCCTGGATGTATTCCTCACTAATGTTCATCGGGACGAGGTCGGGCTCAGGAAAATATCTGTAATCGTGAGCATATTCCTTGGATCTGAGCGAACTCGTCCTGCCGGTCCTTGAATCGAAGTGCCTTGTCTCCTGAACCAGCTTATCGCCGTGTTCAAGAGCATCGATCTGCCTTTTTATCTCATATTCAAGACCTTTCTGAAGATACTTGAATGAGTTTATGTTCTTGATCTCGGTCTTTACTCCAAATGCGCTTTCGCCCTTTTTCCTGATCGAGATATTAGCATCGCAGCGCATGGAACCCTCCTCGAGGTTACAATCAGACACACCAAGATACCTTAGAAGGTCACGCAGGGAGACCATGAACAATCTTGCATCCTCTGTGCTGTGAATATCGGGTTCGGATACTATCTCCAAAAGTGGTATGCCCGCGCGGTTAAAGTCAACAAGGCTATACTCCGCCTCCGTTATGCGGCCGGTATCGCCGGGATGAAGCAGCTTTGCCGTGTCCTCCTCCAGGTGAACCCTGGTGATACTGATCCTTCTGCTTGAATTCCCCTCTAAGTCTAAATAGCCTTTGCGCGCAAGCGGGTAATCATACTGTGATATCTGATAGCCCTTTGGAAGGTCAGGATAAAAATAGTTCTTGCGGTGAAACTGGGTAAAGCCGCCAACATTACATTTAAGCGCCAGACCCACGATGAGCGCGAATTCAACTGCGCGCCCGTTTATCACGGGGAGCGTGCCTGGAAGAGCAAGACAGACAGGGCATACCAGCGTGTTCGGCTCAGCTCCAAACGTGGTGGGGCAGCCACAAAACATCTTTGTCCTCGTCAGCAGCTCAACATGAATCTCAAGTCCGATTACCGGTTCGTAATTCATTTCACTGTCCAGTTCAGCCCCAGCTCTTTTTCCAGCGCGTAAGCAGCATTCAAAATCCTTTCCTCGCTGAAATGCGGCCCGATGATCTGAAAACCGACCGGCAATCCATCGGACTGTCCGCACGGGAGCGAGAGCGCGGGCAGACCTGCCAGGTTAACCGGGATCGTGCAGATATCGGATAGATACATATTCAACGGGTCATCCACCTTCTCGCCGAGCTTGAATGCCGTTGAAGGTGACGTCGGTGAGACAAGTAAATCATACTTTGAAAAAGCATTACTGAAGTCCTTAATTATCAATGTTCTTACCTTCTGCGCCTGCCCGTAGTAAGCATCGTAATAGCCGGCGCTGAGCGCATAGGTCCCGAGCATTATCCTTCGCTTGACCTCTCTGCCAAACCCTTTTGCCCTCGTCCTGCGGTACATCTCCCTTATCCCGCTTGCCCCATCATCCCTGAAACCATATTTGACACCGTCATATCGCGCTAGATTTGAGCTCGCCTCCGCGGGTGCGATCAGATAATAAGCAGGCAGCGCATACTTGATATTGGGCAGCGATGTCTCCTCAACTTTCACACCGATCTTCTCCATCCTCGCAAGCGCAGCCCTGAAAACAGCAAGCACCTGGCCGTCAATACCCTCACCTGACAACTCTTTCGGTACGCCGACTTTTATGCCCTTCACGTCTCTCCTCAGTGATCCAAGATAATCGACGCTTTCCCTCTTAATAGAGGTTGAATCAAGTAGGTCGTGTCCTGATATTACGCTCAGCAGCAGGGCGCAGTCCTCAACCGTCCTCGTCATGGGCCCGATCTGATCCAGCGATGAAGCGAACGCAACAAGTCCGTACCTGGAGACAAGCCCATAGGTGGGTTTAAGCCCGACAATCCCGCAAAACGACGCAGGCTGCCTTATTGATCCTCCTGTATCCGAGCCAAGCGCAACAGTTGCATGACCTGCTGCCACGGCAGCAGCAGATCCGCCGCTTGAGCCACCAGGCACCCTGGTAATGTCCCAGGGATTTTTAACAGGACCGTAAGCGGAGTTCTCATTGGACGAGCCCATCGCAAATTCGTCCATATTCGTCTTCCCAACCATCAGGAAATCACTTTCCGCAAGCTTCTTAACCACAGTTGCATCAAAAACTGGAACATAATTCTCAAGGATTTTCGAGGCACACGTAGTCCTGATCCCACGAGTGGAAATGAGGTCCTTAACAGCAGTTGGAATACCAAACAGCACACCAAACTCATCGCTGTTCTTTAATTTCAAGTCAAGAATTTTTGCATCAGCAAGTGCTCTTTCGGGGGTCAGCGTCAGATAACATTTAAGACCTCGATCGTCCTCGTAGATCCGCTCAAAAATGCTCTCTATAACCTCAGACGGCTTAGCTTCCCGTTTCTTGTATAAGTCCAGCAGTTGTAGGGCAGTCAGCTCGTAAAATCTCATGTCAGATTATCGGAGGTACCTTGAAACTGTTCACTTCTATAAGCGGGGCGTTACTTAAAATTTCTTCCCTATCAAGAGGCTTAATCGGTTCATCATCCCTGAAAACATTTTCCGTCTCAACCGCATGCGAGGTCGGTTTGACATCTCTGATATCGAGCTCCTTGATCTTTTCAACGTGTTCAAGGATCTGTGACAGTTCAGCAGACATCCTCTTCTTCTCATCCTCGCTCAGATATAGCTCCGCCAGATTTGCAATATGTTGAATCTCCTTATCTGATATCAAAAGCTCACCTCGTGAAAATATAGTAAAAAATTATTACATAAAAGATATTGTTTAGTGAATGGATTATTATGGGGGCAACAAGCGATTTTGTCCTGTCGTAAACAAAGGTCAGGACAAAACCGATGAACAGAAGAGGAACTATCTGATAAGGCTCCAGGTGAAAAACCGCAAAAATCGCCGCTGATATTATCATACCTACCCATCTTGGAACCCTTTTTATCAAACCAGCATAGATGAACCCTCTAAAGAAAGATTCCTCGATAATGGGAGCAACGACTACCACGATCGGGATGAGGACATAAATCGACACATCGCCCTTTAACAACAACCCTAAGATTTTGCTGTCGGGTATCTCAAATCCAATATATTTAGAGAGCAAAAATATCAGAATGCCGTAAATAAAATTGACAATAATTATCAGGATGAACAAGGAGACAGAAATAACCAGCGTCTTGAGCGGATTCGCCGGCTGAAAACCGAGGTCAAATAGGTTGCTCTTTCTTTTGAAGAATACGAAAAACCATATCAGCCCGATCATTACAAACGACTGAATTGCATATGAGACCACAAGGTCAAAGGTACTTATGCTCCCGCCAGAGGCAAAAAGATGCAGCGAAGATATGTTCAATACCAGAAAAACAGGATAAAAAATAAGCATGAAAAGAGGGAACAAAAGAATGGATGCGATTATGGCATCGGAGAACTTCCATTTTATCTCTTCAGGATCTATCCCTAGAACCAATTCTAACCACCAACCAGCTTCTTGAACTCTTCCTCGCTCAATAAACGAATTCCGAGATTCAATGCCCTATCATATTTACTGCCGGGATCCTCGCCAACAAGTATATAGTCTGTACTCCGGCTGACGCTCTCCGAAACCCTGCCGCCCAGTCTTTTTATCAACTGCTCAGCATCTGCTCGTGTGAAGCTATAAAGCTTCCCTGTCAGCACAAAAGTCTTACCTGCAAGTTTTCCCTCACCGCTGACTGCACTTTCCCCGGACATCATGACACCAGCGTTTCTAAGACGTTCGATCAACTTCAGGTTTTCATTTTTCCTGAAGAAATCATATATGCTGTCAGCCACCACAGGTCCGACCTCTTTTATCGCCATTAGCTCTTCCTTGCTCGCCCTCATCAGCGAATCGATATCGCTGTAATAGCTGACCAGCACCTCTGCCATGTGCTCGCCTACCTGCCTTATCCCCAGCCCATACAAAAGCCGGGCAAGCCCCCTGTTCTTGCTTTCGGAGATGGCATTACACAAATTCTCTGACGATTTCTCCTTAAAACTCTCAAGCTCAAGGAAATCCTCTTTCTTCAAGTAATAAAGGTCAGCCGCGTTATCAACCATGTGTTTTTCCAAAAGCTTCATGACAACAGATGGTCCAAGACCCTCGATATCCATCGCTTCTCTTATCCCGAAATGTATCAGCCGTTCAAACTGCTGTGCCGGACAAGCAGCATTCGTGCATCGTGTCGCGGCCTCACCTTCAAGACGCACGACCTTTTCGCCGCATACTGGACATACTTTTGGCATCTGATAGCTCTTCTCGCTGCCAGTCCTTTTTTCTTTGATGACTTTTATTATCTCGGGAATAACCTCACCTGCCTTGTGCACAAGGACGATGTCGCCTATCCTCACATCCTTCTTTCGCATCTCGTCCTCATTGTGCAACGTGGCATTACTAACGGTCGATCCGGAGATAAATACAGGCTCGAGCTTGGCAACCGGCGTCAACACACCCGTGCGGCCGACATTCACCGTGATATCGAGCAATTTTGTTGTCCTCTCCTCACCGGGAAACTTATATGCAATAGCCCATCTCGGATTCCTGGTCGTCTCCCCAAGTGTGATCTGATGGGCAAGGGAATTTATCTTTATAACCACCCCGTCAACTTCATAGTCCAGATCATCCCTTTTATGCTGCCACTTCTGACAAAATGAAATCGCTTCTTCCCTGCTTCTTGCCAGCTCTATGTTAGGGTTGACCCTGAATCCGCTTGTCCTAAGGAACGTGAGCACCTCCCATTGTAAAGTAAGATCCACCGGCTCAATAAAACCGACGCCATAGGCAAAAAAGTTAAGGTTTCTCTTAGCGGTGACCATCGGGTCAAGCTGTCTCAGCGAACCTGCCGCTGCGTTACGCGGGTTGGCAAATAGCGGCAAACCCTCATCCTCTCTTTGCCTGTTTAGCTCCTTGAACGACCTTATGGGTAAATAGACCTCACCGCGCACTTCTACTGTGCTGTGCCTGGAGTTAAACAACGCTAGCGGAATGGACTTAATCATCTTGATGTTCGGGGTAACGTCCTCCCCGATAACGCCGTCGCCCCTGGTCGAGCCGGATACAAAAATACCGTTCTCATAGCGCAGTGAGATCGCGGAACCGTCAATCTTCAATTCGCATACAACCTCCGGGTCAACCTTCAGACCCAGGTCTCTCATCATCCTGTCGTAGAAATCAATGATTTCCTGATCCGAAAAGGCATTTGACAGGCTCAACATCTTAAGCATATGCCTTACAGTTGGAATATCCTCCCTGACAGGAGCTCCAATCTTCTGGGTTGGCGAGTCGGGCGTGATGAGCTCAGGGTACATCTGTTCGATATTGACCAATTCCCTTAAAAGCTCGTCGTATTCCTGGTCACTTATCTCAGGTTGATCAAGCACATAATACAGATAATTATGCCTGTTTAGCTGTTCTCTTAGCTCTTTTGCCCTTTTGGCTGCGTGAGAAAGATCCAGCATATCAGCTAATCGAGATAGGAATGGGCATAGAGGACATTATTCTGAAGGATATCAAACGTCTTAAGCTTATCCGTCAGGCTCTTATCAAGTGGATTAATTATCGCAGCATCCAGTCCATTCATTAAAAGCATGATTAAGAAGGTCGAGTTCAGTATGGATTTCAGATGAGGAGGCGATGACTGTGAAAGATTACTAAGCCCGACAATCGTCCTTGGCGACGGCTCAGCCAGCTGCTTGAAAAGCTTGATTCCTTCCAGAGTTTCAAACGCCTGCGGTTGAGCAACAGCTACGGGCAGCGTCAGTGGATCAAGATACAGGTCTTCCATCGGAATATCGAACTCCTGCGCTGCTGCGATTATGTTCATCGCAACCTCACATCTTTCCGAGGTATCCCTCGGCACTCCTTTTTCTGTCATTGCCAGTCCGACTATGCATGCATTGTACTCCCTGGTTAGAGGCAGTAAAACTTCCAGCTGCGACCTCTCGCCAAGCGTGGAATTTATCATCGCCTTGCCCTTATGTACCTCAAGCCCTGCTTTTATAGCATCTACGTTCTTGGTATCCAGCGCTAAAGGTTTATTCACAACCTCCTGGATGGAGGTCACGATCCACTTCATGATATCTGGCCCGTTCTTCGTAGCTGGACCAATATTTACATCGATATAATCAGCCCCAGCATCAGACTGCTGCTTTGCCATCTCCTGAAGTACTTTTTTATCCCTATCCTTGATTGCCTGACTTACTTTCTGCGATATTACACTGATGTTCTCCCCTACTATTATCATCTGGTTCTCTCCTCTCCTGAATTTTGCTAATAGATTTACAATAGTCCGATATTAAAATGCCCAATTAAAATTAATATCATATTTTATATCATATTAAAACATCAGGTTTTGGATCTATGTTCTTTATCTTCTCGGATAATTTCAACACCTCCTTGGGGGTTTCTTATTTGTCGAAGTAGAAAAATATGGTTATAAAAATTCATTCCAGTTAATATAAAGTAGTTTTCGCTCAACGAATTGAGCTCAAAACAACCTTAATATTAACATCCTTACTTGATATTGGAATTGGATCAATTGATGCCGTTGATGTATTGAAGTCATAGGTCATTGGTTTATACCCTTCGGCCTGTATTTTTAGCTCTACCCTGGTGCCACTCGGAAAAGCACTTGTGTAAAATTGATTTCCTTTACTGCCAGATCCTCCAGCCTTAATCGTGCTGGCATAATACCATGTCCCATGGTCGTCAACCCGAATTTCCACCTTCCATTTTGAAACAGGATTTCCTCTCGTATCAGTAATTGTGCCAGTTATTTCATATCCAGGTTTCAATTTGATATTTAGGCCACCTACTGGACCGTTAACATTTATAATACGTGCTTTGCTCCTGTCCACAAGAAATATATACCATGGAACTACGGTTCCATCAGCTTTGAGAATTCCACCTACATACTCCTCATTTTTAAAATCATATGCATCAATGTACTCTCTACCTTCCATCACATCAAATTTATAAAAGCCCTTGGAATTGGTTAGACCTGAATTCATACTCCAGAGTCCTCCGCTAACCCAGCGAACGGTAATATTTGCAAGCGGCATGCTAGAATAGTAATTGGTCACCTTCCCGGAAATAGGAAATAATGTGGTAGCATTTGCTGTGAGTATCGGGAAGTTGATTGATAGAATTAGTGTGATGATCAAAATAAGCACAATGAATGAGAGCATATGCTTTCTCATGTTAATACTCTCCTAGAATAAAAAATGATAAAAGTTACCTTCTAACCTTGAATTTAATCGTAACATAATATTATCAAAAATGTGAAAATACCTACTTGAAAAACTCAGCCATCAAAAAGTCGATGGCTGAGTTCGTCATTTTATGGAATTCGTACTAACTAATAGAAAAAATATGAATATCTATGAAGCCTATTTTTTCTTTCCTATTATTGCAATTACCAAAGCGACAGCACCTACAATAATTTTGATAATTGCATACCAGGCAGGTCCAAGTCCCAGACCTGGAATAAAACCTAATATTCCCATTAAAATGACAATTATTCCAACTATCAGCAATGTCCATTTAACCATTATTCTCACCTCCAATCTTTTATATATTATATTATATATTTTTTTAGACGAACCA
>Ga0315282_10017278_pt1 | contig 10433 bp, 9 predicted proteins | sample YL17G07_20_MG_FD_203693 | JGI IMG/M metagenome (GOLD analysis project Ga0315282, IMG submission 203693) | Sediment microbial communities from Yellowstone Lake, YNP, Wyoming, USA - YL17G07_20 | ecosystem: Environmental > Aquatic > Freshwater > Lake > Sediment | place: USA: Wyoming | collected... | reverse complement strand
AACTCGTTCGCGGGCATTGTTTGCCGTCGCCGGGCCGGCCTGGACGACCGCGCCCGTGGTTGCAAGGGTTGAGTCACAGGTCGTACCGGACGTCCGTGCGGACCAGCCTTGCCAGGTCCGTTCGCCCGTCGAGCCCGACGGCCTCGAGCACCTCGCCCGGACGGGCCCACACCTGCCCGTCGGAGGCCAGCGAGAACCGCAGGCGTCCGTCTTCCAGGCGAAGGCCGCCAACGAGGGCTTTGAGGTCGATGGTCCTTGTGCGGCGGGCCTTGGCGGGCCTCGTGGCCCCGTGGGCGGGCGTTTCGGCGCCCCGTTCAACCGGCCAGGCGTCGGCCTGGTTGAACTTGGCGGCACGATCGGCCAGTCGGGCCTGCCCGGCTTGATCGATGGGCGCCTCGTAGTCCACGCGCCGCACCCGTGGCGGCGCCTTGGCCTGCAATACCTCGGCGCGAGTGAACGTCATTCCGCGGGGCGCCTGCGCGTTTAGCAAGTCCAGGAGCGTCTGTGCCGGCATCGGCTCGGTCAACTGCATGACGGCCAGGTCGGCCAGAGAGGCCACGCCTACGGGCCTCGGGCATGCCAGCGACAGAATCGGATGCGGGTTGAACCCCTGGGTGTACTTGACAGGCAGGCGTGCCCTTGCGGCTGCGCGTTCGACAGCCCGAACGGTATCCCTGTGCGACAGGAACCGCAGGTCAGACTCGATCGTCAACCACAATCCCCATTTCTGGGACGGCTTGGGCGAACTTCCTTCCGTTTTCTACCTTTCCGTTGCCTTGTTTCATTGCTGGACGCCTCCGGGGTGAGGCCCTTTTGGACCTGTTGCGCCCGGGGCGTCCTGGTTTCGTTGCGGCCGCGACCGCCGCGGCCGGCTGTTTTCCGTCAGGCTCGCACTCCCCCGCCCATGAACGGCACGGGCGGCTGCGTGCAAGCCGGTGCGTTTCGGTTTCACTCCGTGTACTCCTCCGGCATGACTCGCCGGATTTCCGCGCGGAGATAGTTAAGCGTTTCCATGTCGGAGTCGAAGCTCATCACGCGCCTGGCCACCTGGAGCGCCTGCTCCATGCTCGTCGAGCGGATGACCTTCTTGACTCCTGGTATCGCCGGCGGGGCGCAGGAGAATATCCGCAGCCCCAGTCCCAGCAGGAGCATCGTGAACATGGTGTCGGCCGCCATCTCGCCGCAGAGGCTCACGGGTATTCCGTATCGCTGTCCGGCGCGGATGACTTCCTTTATCAGCCGAAGCACCGCCGGGTTGGCGGCCGAGAACATCGCCGCCACGCGCTCGTTGCCGCGGTCGACGGCCAGCGTGTACTGGATGAGGTCGTTGGTGCCGATGGAGAAGAAGTCCACCTCCTGTGCGAACGACGAGCACTGTAGCGCCGCCGACGGCGTCTCGACCATTATCCCGATGGGGATGTCCTCGCGGTGTTCGATGCCTTCCTCCTCGAGGTCCTCTATGACGTCGCGGACGATGGTCTTGGCCTGGCGAAGCTCCAGCACGTTGGTCAGCAGCGGGAACAGCAGGCTGACCTGGGCGTTGAAGCTGGCGCGGAGGATCGCGCGGAGTTGCGTCTTGAACATGGGCAGGTTCTGGAGGCACAGGCGTATCGACCGGAGGCCCAGGAACGGGTTTCTCTCCGGCACGCGGGCGCGGGCCTGGGTGTACTTGTCGGCCCCGAGGTCCAGCGTCCTTATCACCAGGGGCCTGCCCGCGCACGCCTCGATCACCTTGCGGTAGGCCAGGTAGTGATCCTCCTCGGACGGCTCGGTGTCCGACGCCAGGTATAGGAACTCCGTGCGGTAGAGCCCTATCCCCTGGCCGCCCTTTTCCAGGACGGTCTGGACCTCGCCGGGAAACTCGATGTTGCCCAGCAGGGCGACCTCGTGGCCGTCCCTCGTGATCGCCGGCAGGTCGCGCAGGGCGTCGAGCTCGTGGACGAATTCCACCTGCTGGCGGGCCATCTGGCGGGCCAGTTGGAGGGTCCGCTTGTCGGGGTCGATAATCACCAGCCCGCGGGTGCCGTCGATGACGACCATGTCGCCGCTGGACGCCTCGGCCGTCACGTCGTTGAGGCCCACCACCGCCGGTATGCCCAGCGCGCGGGCGACGATGGCGGTGTGGCTGGTCTTTCCCCCGGCGTCCATGGCCAGGCCGCAGATGTGGCTGCGGTCCATGCCGGCGGTCTGGCTCGGCGTCAGGTCGTGGGCAAGGACGTTCATGTCCTTGGTCAGGTGGCTGAGAGACTGGCGCTTCTCGCCGATCAGGTTGCGAAGCAGGCGCTTCTCGATGTCGTAGATGTCCTTGACGCGGTCGGCGAAATAGGCGGGCATGGACTGGAATTCCTTGGCATACGCCCGCAGCACGGTGGCCACGGCGTACTCCGCCGTCACGTGGCCCTCCATGATCGCGTCGGTGAACTTGACGATGACCTCCTTGTCGTCGAGCAGGCCCAGGTGGAAGTCGAAGATGCTGGCGATTTCCTTGCCGATCCTCTCAGCCGTGCGGTCGCGAAGGTCCTGGACCTCCTGCTTGGACACGGCAAGGGCCTTCTTTAGGCGCGCGAGTTCGACCTTGCCGAGGTTGCTGGGCACCTCTCGTCGAGGCACGTCGAACTCCTCGGTGCCGATCACCACGGCCGGGGCAATCGCCACGCCGGGGGAGACCCCTATGCCTTTCTTGATCTTCATGCTTTGCCCTCGGCCAGGCGTCGATTGCGCACCGGCCGGGCTTGCGTATTGTTCCGAGCCAGCCTTGAGGCTATTCCTCGCCGAACCCTTCCGCGACCAGTTTTTCCAGGGCCTCGACGGCCGGTGCGGAGTCCTCCCCGTCGGCCACGATCTTGAGCACGGTCCCGTTGGTGGCCGCCAGGCGCATCACGGACATTATGCTCTTGGCGTCGACCACGAGGGAACCGTTGGCGACCTCGATCTTGCAGTTGAACCTGTTGGCGATTTCCACGAACTGCATCGCCGGACGGGCGTGCAGTCCGTACTTGTTGACGATCTTGACTTCTCGTTGGAGCGTTGCCAATTCGCTATCCCGGCGTCCGGCGCTGGCCCGCGAGGTCCAGGCCATTTAGCCGACCTCGTCGGCTTCCTTGATCAGGTCGATGATCGCTTCCCGCGACTCGCTCTGGCGCAGGAACTTGCGGAAGATGTCCCGCTGAACGTGCTTGAAGATCGTCTCCATCGCCTGGAGGTGCTCGTCAGGGTTGTCCGGGCTCGACAGCAGCAGGATCACCGAGTAAACGGGCTTTTGATCGAGAGAGGCGAAATCGATGCCGTCGCTGGAGCAGCCTATCGTGGCGATGGGCTTCTTGACGCCCTTGAGTTTGGCGTGCGGAAGGGCCACGCCCTTGCCGATGCCCGTGGTGGCCTGGGCCTCGCGCGTCAGGATCGCTTTGGTGATCTCCTTGACCTTCTGCTTGGACACCGCTCCGGCCTCGGCCAGAGACTCCACCAACTCCTCTATTACCGCGTCGCGAGCCTTGTTGGCCAGGCTCGGCACGATGGCGTCACCGATGATGATGTCCGACAGTTTCATTCCAGGCTCCTGCTAATATGCGGCATAGACCGACTCCGGGGCCGCCTGGGCGGCGATCACGCATCCGGGCCTGCCCGGCGCCCAGGCGGCAAGACGGACAGAGAGTCTACCGCGTCCGGACGCCTATGGCTAGTGGACACAACGCGGAATTTCGCGCTGGGCCGGCTACTCCGCCTCGGGAACCTCCGGCACGGCCTCGGACAGCGAGGCGCCCTGGTGATTGCGAACCTTGTCCTTGTGCCGGCGAATCTGCTCGACCATCTTTGCAAGGCACTGGTCAACGCCCGCGTAAAGGTCCTGGTCGCGATGACTGGCCACGAAGGTCGCCTTCCGCCGGGCCTTCACGACCATCTCGACCACGGTGTGCTCCGCCTCGACGTCCAAGATGACCTCGACCGACCCGATGCCGTCGTAATAACGCGGGAGCCGCGACACCTTCGACTCCACGTAAGCCCGGATCGCCTCCGTCACATCCATGTGGCGCGCTTCTACAGTTATGTTCACGCTGGTATCTCCTTACTCTTCCTGGACTCCAGAGGTATAAAACCCCGTTGGGCCTGTTTGAGGCTCAACTCATCCATCGCCCGGCACTGTCACCACAACCTCGCTCCGTTCCGCCGGATGGTTCCCCGTCCGGCTCGCTCTATCTCAGTCTATTCGTGCCGGCAGGAAAGGTCAAGCGATTGACAGGATGTTGGTCGGCGCTCGCAACTTCCGCGCAGGTCGTTTACAATGTCCCCGTGAACCGCGGCCGTCGCGGGGCGTTTAACTCCCAGGTGGTTCGGCGTCTTGGAAAGGTTGTTGAATTGACACGCAATAGCAAATACGTGAGCGCCCTCGGCGCAGCCTTCGTGCTGCTTTGCCTTTGCCGGCCCGCGTGGCCTGCCGGCGGCCAGAAGGTTCCCTCGCCGGACTGGCCGGGCTGGCGAGGCCCGACGCACGACGGGCAGTGCGCGGAGATCCCCCCGGCCATGCCAAAGTTCAAGCTGCTCTGGAAACAGCGTATGGCGGGCCGCTGCGACGCCGGCCTGGCCGCAGCCGACGGCGCGGTGGTCGCCCCGGACAGCGACGGCAAGCGGAACGACTACTACTGGTGCTTCGACGCCGCCACCGGCAAGGAACTCTGGAACGCCAAGGTCGCCAACGGGCGGAGCATGGACTACAGCTCGGCCCCGCGGGCCACGCCGTGCATCTACAAGGGCAAGGTGGTGACCATCGGCGCATTGGGCGACGTGCACTGTTACGACCTCAAGACCGGCAAGGTCGTCTGGGAAAAGAGCTACCGCAAGGACTTCGGCGCGGGCAACGAGCCGCCGAAGTGGGGATACAGCGTCGCGCCGCTCATATTCGACGACAAGCTGATCCTCATGCCCGGCGACCTGGTCGCGCTGGACCCCAACACCGGGCAGACCATCTGGCGGGCCAAGACGGACGGGGCCAACTACTCCGCATTCACCCCCGCCGCCGTCGGATCCGTGCGGGAAATAATCGGCTACGATGCCAACAACGTCGGCGGCTGGGACGTCGCCGCCGGCAAGCCGATCTGGTCCCTGCCGGTCGACAACTCCAAGGGCTACATCGTGCCGTCGCCGGTCGTGTTTGGCCAAAGGCTGCTGCTGGCGACGGAGTCCGACAAGGCCCGGCTGTACAAGTTCGCCGCCGGCGGCGCGATCGACACCATGCCGCTGGGCGAGAACCGCGACCTTTGCCCCGAGATCGCCACGCCGACCCTCCAGGGCGGGTTGGTCCTCGGCGTAAGCCACGGCCTGATTTGTCTGGACCCCAATGACGAACTTAAGAGGCTTTGGATTCAGAATAAGGAAGACGCGTTCCAGGGCATGGCCCACATTGTCGCGACAAACGACCGCGCGATGGTTTTCGGCGACAGAGGCGAGATGGTGATGATCCGCGCCACGCGGGACAACTGCGAGATTCTGGGCCGGGCCAAGCTCTGCGGCGGACAGGAGAAGGGCGCGGTGGTCTGGTCTCATCCGGCCATTGCGGCCGGCGTGATCTTCGTCCGCGACGAGAAGTATCTTTACGCGTGGCGGATGCTGTCGGCCAAGGACGACAAGTGAACCTTATGGAGCCCGCGTATGGCTAGAGTGGTTCTCGACAAGGTGTGCAAGACCTTCCCCGGAGGCGTTCAGGCCGTCAGGGACGTGGACCTGCTCATCGGCGAGGCGGAGTTCATCGTACTTGTCGGGCCGTCGGGCTGCGGCAAGAGCACCACTCTTCGCATGGTGGCCGGGCTGGAGGAGATAACCAGCGGCACGATCACCATCGGGCAAACGGTGGTCAACAACATCCCGCCGAAGAACCGCGACATAGCCATGGTCTTCCAGAACTACGCCTTGTACCCGCACATGACGGTCTACAAGAACATGGCCTTCGCGCTGAAGCTTCGTCGGATGCCCAGGGCCGAGATCGACCGGCGCGTCCGCGACGCCGCCGCGATACTGGAAATCGCCGAACTGCTGGACCGCAAGCCCAAGGCACTCTCGGGCGGGCAGCGGCAGCGGGTGGCGGTCGGGCGGGCCATCGTCCGCCAGCCCAAGGCGTTCCTGTTCGACGAGCCGCTGTCGAACCTCGACGCCAAGCTCCGCGTGGAAATGCGGGCCGAACTCAAACGCCTCCACCAGCGGCTGGCCACCACCACCATCTACGTGACCCACGACCAGGAGGAGGCCATGACCCTCGGCGACCGCATCGTGGTGATGAAGGACGGCCTGGTCCATCAGTGCGGCTCGCCGCTGGAGGTCTACAACTGCCCCCGAAACCGCTTCGTGGCCGGGTTCGTCGGAACGCCGCCGATGAACTTCCTGACCGGCACGCTTGCCGCCGATAACGGCAACCTGTGCTTCGACGAAGGCGGCGTCCGCATCCGCCTTGTGGGCCGGCAGGCCGAAGCCTTGGCGGGCCGGGCAGGCCAGGAGGTGGTCCTGGGCGTCCGCCCGGAGGCAATGAGCCTCAGCGGCGAGGGCCGGTTTGCCGGGAGCCAGAACGTCCTTCCGGTCCAGGTGGCGGTCGTCGAGCCGCTGGGCGAGAAGATGGACCTCTTCGCCTCCTCGCCGAGGCACCCCCACGTCGTCGCCCGAATCGACGCCCGCACCGACGTCCAGGCCGGCCAGCCGCTCCAACTCCACCTGGACATGAGGAAGACTCACGTCTTCGAGCCCGGCCCGGCGGGCAAGAACCTGGTGGCCAACAGCAGCAGCCAGTAGTCCGGTAGCCCGTAGCCGGGAAGGAAGAAGAACGGCGGAACCCGAAGAAGCAAACGGCGGAACCTGGAACCCGGAACCCGGAAGAAGAGAACGGCAGCCCCTGCCTGCCGGCAAGACGGGAGCCAGGACTTGAAAGGGAACTCGTAACTCGAAACCGTCTCCGGTTCTTCTTTTCCTGGTTCCGGGTTCCTATTACCTGGTCCCGCCGTCTTGCTCACTGCTGCCTGCAACCTTCTTCCAATGATGATCCGATGCAACGCCGGAGTTGACGTTTCTCCCCGCGTGCAGGCGCGGCCAGCGGAGCCTGCGCGGCGGCTCTGAATGATTCTTCATTGACGTAAAGGCCAGCAACACCGAAGCGTCGGACACGCCAACCCGACGGACGCCGGCCAGTCCGACGGCCCGCGGCATCCGGTTTGCCGCAGGACATAGCGCTCCGGGAGCCTTTCAATGCCGAAAAAGGAACGCCGTGAACACCGCCGGACCCGGCTGCGGCTTCGCATCTCACGGATCGAGGGCTTGACTCTTCAGGATGCCGCTGGCGATCTGTGGACTCGCGACGTCTCGCCGGGCGGCATGTACCTTCAGGCGCCGGTGGTCGATCCCGTCGCCGTCGGCACGCGGATTGCCTTCGAACTGAGCATTCCCCCGGGAGAGGGCTATTCCCTCTCGGCCGGAAGGATCAGGGGAAGCGGCAAGATCGTCCGAATCGAGCCCTCGGCCGAGCCCGCGGCGGGCATCGCCGTGGGGTTCACCTCGCCGCTGGCGCTGGATTTCTGACCGCCCGCCAAGGCAGGTCCCGCCACAGGCCCCATGCGGGAGATCACCTATCGGCCCTGGGTGATTCCACCCCCGCCGGCGCGGATGATTCTCGGTTGCCGCGCGGGCGGCCTGCCAAGCTCCAAATAACAAGCACCAAATAGCAAACAAGCTCCAATTAACAAATTCCAAGCACCCAAACGGCTGACGCCAAATCCACCCGCCCCCGAGCAACGGGTCCAACGACCAAGAACATGGTTGCCGGGTTTTCCATGAGTCGCGGGTTGGTAGCCCAAGAGGCCGCTGTTTGGAATTTGGGGGTTGTGATTTGGTCCTTGTTTGAGTTTTGGTGCTTGCTATTTGGTACTTAATGGCTCGCCGACATGCAGAACCTGCCGGGTATGGTAGTCCGCCACCGACAATCCTCCGCACCCTCACCCCGCATCGCGACGCCATATCCCTTGCGTGCCGTTGCCGGCGGCGCTATACTTTCTGTTCCCGTCGCGGGCCTTCGCGGCATGGGCGTGCCCGACGGCAAGATCGCCGCGCCTTCGCCAAAGTGGCCCAAGGGCGCGGGAAGAAAGATATCTCAACGCGGAGATCGCAGAGGTCGCGGAGACGAATCAATAGGATTTCTTGTCTTCATCTTCTCTGCGTGCTCCGCGTGCTCTGCGTTGAGAACTCCTCATAAGAAAGGCGGATAGCAGTGACCGACAGCCTCTTCAGCGTTGAGGGCAAGTGCGTGGCCATCACCGGCGGGGCCGGCGTGCTGGGCCAGGCAATGTGCAAGGCACTGGCGGCCCGCGGCGCCAAGCTGGCAGTGATGGACCTCGACGCCGCCCGCGCCGGCGAGCTCTGCCGGCAGATCCAGGCCGACGGCGGATCGGCGATCCCGATCGAGGTCAACGTCCTGAAGAAGGACTCCATCGAGGCCGCGTACGACCTGGCGGCAAGAGCCTTCGGCCGCGTCGACGTGCTCATAAACGGCGCCGGCGGCAACAAGAAGGAGGCCACCTGCGCCCCGCCGACGACGTTCTTCGACCTGCCCGCCGACGCGCTGCGCTGGGTCTTCGAGCTCAACTGCATCGGCACGATGCTGCCCTGCCAGGTCTTCGGCAAGGCCATGGCCCAGGCAGGCCAGGGCGTCATAATCAACATCTCCTCGATGAGCGCATTTCACCCGCTGACGCGAGTCGTGGGCTACTCGGCCGCCAAGGCCGCGATAAGCAACTTCACCGAATGGCTTGCCACGTACATGGCCTTGAACCACTCCAAGAACATCCGCGTCAACGCCGTCGCGCCGGGCTTTTTCCTGACCGACCAGAACCGCTTCCTTCTGACCGACGAGAAGACCGGCCAGCTTACGCCGCGCGGCAGGCAGATCATCGACAAGACGCCGATGGGCCGGTTCGGCACGCCCGATGAGCTCATCGGCACGCTGATATGGCTTATCAGCGACGCGTCGAGATTCGTCACCGGCGTCGTCGTGCCCGTCGACGGCGGATTCAACGTCTACACGATCTGAAAGGGCGAACCCGAGCAACAGGGGCGCACGAGAATGGACGCAATGGAAGTCATCCTGTCGCGGCGAAGCTGCCGGTCCTTCACGCCCGAGCCGACCGCGTCGAGGGCCTGTAGTAAAAGCTCATGGGCATGCCGGAGAACATCACGCCGTTCTGCGTGATCGCCGTCGGCCATCCCGCAAAGGCCCCCCGCTCGATCGACCGCCACGAACCGCGGCGGGTCCATCGAAACCGGTTCTGAGCAGCTGAAGCAAACGAAGTTTCGAGAAGGCGCACACGTCGGAAACAACACGGGCGGCGTGCCCAAGGGCTACGGCCTCCCGCCTTGCAGGATCGCGCAGATACCGCTCCCACACCATTCCGACACCTATACCATCCTTGTGCAGGAGGTGGCTGCTAATCCCGTAGCCGTGGGCAAGATGGGCCAGTAGCTTCAGACCCGGATCGACACTTTCGGTGATGTGCTTCGCGATTCCCGCAAACGACCACCGCTGCATTACGGCCTGGCGCTGTGACTTGGTCATGCCGTGTCGCAGGGCTTCATTCTCATCGTCGCTTAGAACCAAATCTCTGAATGGACGCCACTTTAAATCTTCGGGATCGGGGACATCCTCAAGAATACGACTGGCTCTCTCGCTCTGCTGTCCTTCCTGGAAGTCGGGCATCGACTCCCAAGACTCGTAGGCTTTCTGCCGCATCTCATCAGGCCTGCCTGACATCATGTACACATACTTCACCGTCCCCTCCAACACAGCGCGTGTGACGAGATCCGCATCCCAGTCCTTCCCCTCACGAATGAGGATCAGCACGCTTTCGCTTGTGAGATGGCAGTCGATGAAGAGTTGATCGCTAACGAATCGAAGATATGGGTCGAGGCCGCGGCAATCCGGATCGATGTATGGCTTAGCAGTGTCAAAGCATTCACCGATCAGGTGGCTCGCGGCTTCGGCCCAAGTTGTGCGTGGCTGGCTTGCCATTGGTCCTGAGCACCTCCGTGGCATCGGCCATCTGCGGCGTCGTGACTTAGACCGAGTATCATATCCGGGGGCTGAGGCGCGGCCAGTATCGAATTCTCCAGCAGACCTGCCATGACTTCCCGTGAACCGGCTCATCAGGATAGGAACCCACCCGTGCGCCATGGGAATCTCAGTTGTGACCGATGTAGCTAATGTAGTGACGCAGAAGAGTTGTAACTTATGATAACATCGCAGGATCGGTCGGTTTTGCCGTATTCGGCCGTGCTGCGGCCGAAATCCAGGCTGTTTGCGAGAAATCATAAGTGGGTCTTCCGGATATTGCGTAGGTAGGCAGGGGACAAGACAGCCCTTCCGGCGGGCTCTTGGGGGCCCCGCCCCCAAGAGCCCGGAGTTTATCGCTTTA
>Ga0315282_10017277_pt1 | contig 10433 bp, 5 predicted proteins | sample YL17G07_20_MG_FD_203693 | JGI IMG/M metagenome (GOLD analysis project Ga0315282, IMG submission 203693) | Sediment microbial communities from Yellowstone Lake, YNP, Wyoming, USA - YL17G07_20 | ecosystem: Environmental > Aquatic > Freshwater > Lake > Sediment | place: USA: Wyoming | collected... | reverse complement strand
CCGTCTTGATGCTCCTTTGCGCCGTAGATAGGAGGTCTCGTCGCCATCCTGGTCCCTTGCTGTGGGGGGTCTTTGGCCGGGTCTTGGCTGGCGTCCTGAAATCTCGAAATCCCTATTTGACGGATTCGATGTGCTCTTTATATCCCCGTTCTCGACACTGTCAACTGCGTCAATCGCATGGATTGAGTGTCACTTGCATGATGTTGCCGTTGTTGCGCAAAGTGTCCAGCAGCGTGTCCGATGGGCACTGGTCCAACAGGGTGGAGCAGCACGCGGCGGCCGCGCCGGCGAAGATTGTGTTTTCCACTTCTTCGACATTGATTCCCTCCTCACGGAGGCTGCTCAGCACGTAGGCCAGCACGCCGACGCGATTGAGGTGGCGGACCATCAGGCGGTACTTGGCGGGGGAGTGGGCACAGAGGTTGACGGTGCCCGCGGGGCGGCCTGTTTTGACAAAGAGTTCGACGATGCGTACGACCTCGGCGGCGACGGCCTCCGAGGCCTGGTCGGTGGACGCCCCGACGTGCGGGGTGCAGGTCACCAGTGAGGCCAGGTCCGTATCGGCCCAATCGGCTTCAGTTCCGGCGGGTTCGGCCTCGAAGACGTCGAGGCCCACGCGCAGGTGCTTGGCGGCAATGGCGGCCCGGAGAGCGGTCGTGTCCACCAGCCCCCCGCGAGAGGTGTTGATGAGAATGGCGCCGGGCCGCAGGGCGTCCAGGAACTCAGAACCGACGAAATGCCTGGTTTCGGGTGTCAGGGCCAGATGGATGCTGACGGCGTCGCAGGCGGCGGCCAGTTGTTTGGGCGAGGCCGCGTAGCCTACGGCCTGCGACTCGGCCTCTTGAGGCGTGAGGCTTCGCGACCACGCGACGACCTTCATTTCCAGCCCGGCGGCGCGGCGGGCGACCGCCTTGCCGATGGCCCCGAAGCCGAGGATGCCCAGGCTGCGTCCGGCCAGGCCGCGGGCCTTGCCGAACTCCTTCTTCCGCCATGCCCCGCCGCGCATGGCCAGGGTCGCGTCGACGATGCGGCGGTCGGCGGCCACCAGCAGTCCGATGGCCAGTTCCGCCACGGCCGCGGTGTTCTTGCCGGGGCAGTTGGCGACGTAGATGCCGCGGTCGCTGGCGGCCGCCAGGTCGATCGTATCCACGCCGGCGCCCGCGCGGATGATCAGCGAGAGCCGCGGCGCGGCCTGGATCGCCGCCGTGGTGACCTTGGTGGATCGCACGATCAGAATATCCACCAGGCCCATGGCGCCCGGCAGAGTCGCGGCGTCCAGGTCGCCGCGGACCTCGACCCGGAGGCCCAGTTTCTCCAGCGCACTGACGGTGTCGGGGGACAGCTTATCGGCAATCAACACGTTCATCGTTCGGCTCCTGCACAATACTGTTCCAAGGTGGATGAGGACGGATTGCCGCGTTGCGCGGCGCAAGGCGGCATGTCCGGCACGATGACTCGGACGAGCCTCGGCACGGGTCTTACAATACCCACCCGACAACGCCCAAACAAGCCGTGTTTCGCTATCTGCCCTCGACATTCCCGGCGTCGCCGGCCAGCCAGCGGTTCAGCCTGGCCTCGGCTTGGGGGTTCCAGCCCTTGTAGCACTGCGCCATGGCCTGGTCGTATGCAAGCGCGGCCGGCCTGGTCCGCGCCGCCGTGGCGTCCTTGCCCGTTCCATCTTCGACTTTGTTGTTGGCTTTCCTGGCCGCCGGCGCCTCCTTGGCCGCAATCAGCCCGGCCTGCACCTGCTGGCGCCATTTCAGAAAGCTGGCCTTGTCGTAGGCGATCACCTTGCGGTGCACGGCCGGATAATCCACGATCTTGCGCAAGGCCGCGTCCATTTGCGCCGCGACTTCGGGCCGCTTTTGCGCGAGGTTGTCGATCTCCTCCGGATCGTCGGCGAGGTTGAACAACTGCGGCTCGTAGCCGCCGTAGGCGACGAGTTTCCAGTCGCCCTGACGCAGCATGTAGAGCGTGGTGTTGACGGTCAGGTCGCAGTACATCGCCACGGCCGTGTTGCGGCTTTGAGTGGTCTTGCCCGTCAGCAGCCCCAGCAGCGACTCGCCGTCCAGTCCCGCCGGGACGCTCAGGCCGGCCATTTCCATCAGCGTCGGGCAGAGGTCAACCAACTGGACGATATTGTCGAGGATTTTGCCCTTTTGCACGCCCGGGCCGGCCACCACCAGCGGCACGCGCGCGGAGGACTCATAGAAGTTCATCTTATACCATTGGCGATGCTCCATGTTGTTTTCGCCGTGGTCGCTGGTGAAGACGACGTGGGTGTTTTCCGCCAGGCCGAGGCGCTCGACCTCGTCCAGCAGCGAGCCGATCATCGCGTCCACCTCGGCGCACATGGCGTAATAGATGGCTCGCGTCTTCAACACGGACTCGCGGTCGAAGCCGTGCTGCCAGGTCTTCGTGAGGCGCTGGTATTTCATCACCGGGTGCAGTTCCTTATCCTCGGGCGGCACGGTGACGGCGTCGCGGTCGATCATCGACAAGTAGCGGCGGTTGGTGGTGAACGGCGGGTGCGGCGAGTCCAGGCCGATGTAAAGAAAGAACGGCGCGGCGTCGTCTTTGTGCTCCGCCATGAACGCCTTGGCCCGATCTACGATCGCCCAGTCGCCCGCGTTCACGCGCTGCGCCTCGTCGTCGTTAACCTTGGGCGCGGACATGCTCATAATCGGCAGCTCGATATCCGCCGGGCCGGTCCAGGCGCCGAGGCGGTTGAGCAGCGAGTGCCCGCCGGAAAGATAGTCCATCTTGCCCAGGCCGGCGGCCGACGAGGCCAGGGTATAGCCGGCATCGCGCAGCCGCGAGAAGGCGGTCGGAGCGTCTTTCTCCAGGCCCTTGTAGTTGTTCCATGCCTCACAGTGCCAAGTATGGAGGCCCGACCACATGGCCGCGCGCGAGGGGCAGCAGATCGGGTTGGGGCAGTAATGGTTGCGCAGGACGGTGCCGCGTGCGGCCAGCCGGTCCACGTTGGGCGTGGCGCGCTTCATCGCCGCCTGGCCGAGCACGCCGAGGATTCGCCCATCCCAACTGTCGGGATGGACGAGGATAATGTTGGGCCGCCGCTGTCCTGCCCCGGCGGCCAGGCTCCTGCCCAAGGCCAACGTTGCCGCGGCCAGGCCCATCCGCCCCAGAAAAGCCCTGCGGGTCAGTGCCGATTTACTCATTTTGGTATACCCGGTTCAACGGCGATTACGCCTATGGCCTCGACGCGATGGCCTGGTCCTTAAACGTCTCCCATTTGTCGGCGTCCGGGTCGCCGAGGCGGACGGTGTACGTGCCCTCGGCGAAGACCCAAGGCTTGACCGTGTTGCCCGTCAGCCGGATGGCGTAGACCAACTCGCCGGTCTTCTGGTCGCGGACTTCCAGCACGGCGTTCTTGACGTCCTTGGCCGACACCTCGGGCAGGAATCCGACGATCTTTCGGCCGTAGTTGTCGCGCTGGGCGATTGTCAGCGGCCAGCCGGGGAACTGGTCGTCCGCCTTGGGGTGGTCCAGGTCGGCCAGGAAGTGATAGCACTGGCAGGTGTAGGTGCGTTTGTCGCGGTCGAGGATGACGACGGCGAACCCGCCGGCCCGCTGGTCGGACCACTGGTAGCGGTTGGCGGCGCCGGCGCCGTTTCCGGCGGGGTTGCCGGCGGCGTAGACGTACAGAAGGTTGCCCAGGCCGTCGGTGTACTGGCCGGTGTCGGGCAGGTTGTGGGCCGGGCGGTCGGTGTGGGGCATGTTCAGGCGGTCGGGGTTCCACCAGCGTTGGTAGCACGAGCAGACCGCCGGCGTACAGAACGACCAGCACGAGTCCCGCGGCTCATCCACGCCGTACTGAATGAGCGTGGCCAAGTGCTGGTCGCCGTCGTAATGAAGCGGGAAGCCCTTTCGCATGGCGCGGATGGCCCTGTTGCGGGCTAACTGGGGCCAGCCGCCGGAGTCCAGGTCCGCCTGGAGCGAAAAACCGTAGCTGCCGTGGTGCGTGGCCGCGCCGGCAAAGACGGTCTGCGACAGCGCCATCTTCATGTCCGCGCCGCGCCAGTCGGCCGCCCAGTGGTCCAGGAACTTCAGTTGCCGCTCGCCCAGCAGCGTCAGGCCGGGCTTGTCGAGCGACTTTACGTCGAAGTTGGGGCCCTTGACCCAGTCGGGCCTCGGGTCGTCGGTCTTGACAAGTTCCGGCCCGGACTTGAACTGGCGGTCGGCGAGGATCGCGAAGCTCGTCCGCCCGTAAACCCAGTCGCCGTAGTAGACGGTGATTCCCTGGAGGGCCGGCGTGGGGTCGTAGGGGTCGGGCATGTGGGCGGTGTTGGTGCGATGGACCACGTTGACCATTCGGCCCGGCTCGGCGTACCCGCCCTCGGACGACGTGCTCTTGCCGGCGGGCATAGGCTTGCCGCCCTCGCCCCAGAGGTTGCCGTGGAACACGTCGTGGTCGTCCGGCAGGCAGACCGCCGGGCGGTCGCGAAGCATGTCCGCCCAGACCCAGCCGAACATGTACCACTTGCGGAGATAGCACAGGATCGCCCTGTCGGCGGGCTCGCGAATGATCCCGTACCCGCCGTTGGCCTCGTATATCTGGTCGCCGGAAAAGAAGAACAAGTCCGGGTTGACCTTGGCAACGTTGTGAACCACCGGCGAGTATGGGTAGGCCTGGTGGAAATGCCCCGTGAACCCGGCCACGACCAGCGGGTGGTCGGTTGGATCTTTGCGGACCGTGCCGGCCCACTCGGCGTCGCGGTCGGCGGCGCCGTTGAATTTCTGCGCGTAAACCAGGCGATACGGCACGTCGCGTCCGCCCGGCCAGTTGGGGACGCGGAAGGTCGCGGTGCGGGCGTCGGCGTCGATTCGCTGCTCGCCCAGCGACTTCCAGGCGTCGGCCTGGCGGACCTCCAGGCGAACGGCCTGGGAGTCAGCCTCGCCGATCGGGGGCATCTGGGCGGTCATCTTCATCACGTAGCCGTCGGCGCCGCGGGAGTTGGACAGCGTGTGCATCGCCAAGAGGATCGGGCCGAACGATTGGCCGGGGTTCTCGGCAACCTTGTCGCCATCGATCGACCAGTCGTTAAACCAGAACCGCGCATCAGCCTTGGCGCCGGCGGCCTTGGCGCCGGCAGCCTTGGCGCCGGTAGCCTTGGCGCCGGCGGGCTTGGGACTATCGGCGCCTGGCCCCGGGACAGGCGGGTTGTGCGACAGGGCGAGATTGCCGATCAACGTGTCCGCGGCCACCGTCGCCGTCGCCTCGCCGAGCCGCCGGCTCGAGGCCGTGTCCGTCGCCGTCAGAGTCAGCGTCGCATTCGCGCCGTCGCACTTGGCCTCCAAACGCAGCGTCACGTCGGCGAGGTCGGACGTCTCAGCCAGCTTGACCGTCTTGCCGTCGAGGACCAGCTCGCCGCCGGTGGCTATCACGGCGCGAATGCCCTTGCCGAAGAAGAGATTCCCGCGGTAGTCATTGAGCGTGTCGTGAACGCCGACGGCAAACCCGGCCGAACCGCTGCCGCCCTCGATCCTGCCCAGCCGAACGGTCATTGCAAGCGTCGAGCCGTGCCGGCCGAGTTGATGAGTCAGCACGTGGACATTGCGGTCCGGCGCGGGCGAGGTGCATTCGAGCCGCCCGGCCTCGATGCGCCAGTCCTCCATCGGGTTGGCCCATAGGTCCGGCCCGGCCCAGACGCGATCGTGCATCCGCGCGAACTGGCTGTGATAAGCCCCGGCCTGTGCCGAAGCGGCACACGCCGCCATCGCCGCTGCCATCGCCGCTATCAGAAGGTTCCGTGTCATCGTAAGACTCCCGGTAGACAAGAACGAACCAATCCACATCCAAGGCCTGCCGCTTAAACATCGCCTGGCCCTGTGCACGCATTATACCCCCGTTCTCGGCAGCGTCATGTGCCGAAGGAACGAGGGCTTGGATGGCCCATGCCTTGCAGCCCATGTCTTGCCGCCCATGTCTTGCCGCCCATGTCTTGCCGCCCATGTCTTGCCGCCCATGTCTTGCCGCCCATGTCTTGCCGGAAGGGCGCCGAGTTCGTATGTTGGCGGCGCGGTCGAAGGGTCTTGGATTCAAGATTAAGGATTCAAGATTTGAGATTTGAGATTCAAGATTTGAGATTTGAGATTCAAGATTTGAGATTTGAGATTCAAGATTTGAGATTTGAGATTCAAGATTTGAGATTTGAGATTCGAGATGCGAAGAAGGCGCAGTTTCAGCCAATGACAGTCAAAGATCTTCTTGTTCCCGCAAAACGTTTCGCGCCCGCCGGCGGGGCGTTTCGGTGGCCCAGGGACGTGCGGCTGGTGGCGGGGTGGGGGGCGGACAAACTTCCACTGGGTCAGCTCGAGCGGGACATTGAGTCATATCTGCCGCGGCGCGGGCAAGGCGCGGCGGAAGTGCGGGTGGTCCGCGACGCCGGCATCGGCGGCATCGGCGGCGTCGGCGGCAGCGAGACGTATCGTGTCACGATCCGGCCCGCGGAGATCGAGGTGGCCGCGGCCGGTGAGGCGGGGGCGTACTACGGCGTTCAGACTTTGCGGGCGCTCTTGGCGGCCGGCGCAGGACCACAAGAACTCCGGGGTGGCCTGCAAAGCCGCAAGAAAGGGGACAGGCACCTTCGCGACGAACAGCATGCCGCGTCGGAGCCAGTCCCCATTTTCGCGGCCGGCGGGGCGAGCAGCGGCGGGGCCGCCGGGGCGGAGATTCCTTGCGGCGTGATCGAGGACTGGCCGGACTTCCGGCGGCGCGGGGTCTACCTCGACTGCTCGCGCGGCAAGGTGCCGACGCTCGATACGCTCAAGCAACTCGTCGAGCGGCTGGCGCACTGGAAGGTCAACGAGCTTCAGCTTTACGTCGAGAACGTCTTCACCTTCCGCAGGCACCCGGCCATCGGCGTGGGCTACAGCCCGTTTACGCCGGAGGAAATCATCGCCCTCCAGGACCATTGCCGGTCGCATCACGTCCGGCTGGTCGGCTCGCTGGCGAGTTTCGGACACATGGAGCGCATACTCGAGCTGCCTCAGTACCGGCGCCTCGGCGAGATGGCGGGCTTTCGCGGCCTGCCCGGCGGAACGACGCTCTGCCCGCTGGATGAAGGCTCGATCGCGCTGGTGGCGGACCTGTACTCCGAGTTCGTGCCGCTCTTCGACGCCGTGGACTTCAACGTCTGCTGCGATGAGACGTGGGAACTGGGCAAAGGCCGAAGCGCGGGCGAAGTGGGACGAGTGGGGCTCGGCCGGGTCTACCTGGGCTTCCTGCTGAAGCTCCGCGAGCTTTGCGGCAGGCACGGCAAGCGAATGAACGCATGGGCGGACATCGTGCTGGAACACCCGGAAATGCTGGGCGAACTGCCCAAAGACATAGTGATGCTCAACTGGGAATACGGCGCCGGCGGGCCGCGAATCGCCCGCAGCGCGGAGATCGCCGATGCCCATCTGCCGCTGGTGGTCTGCCCGGGCACGAGCGGGTGGCTTTCGCACGGCAGCCGGCTGGCAAACGCGGTTGCCAACGTGGCAAACTTCGCGGCCGAAGGCCGCCGGCGCGGCGCCGAGGGCCTGCTGAACACCGACTGGGGCGACGATGGGCACCGCAACACGCTGGGGGCCAGCCTGCACGGCTTTGCCCACGGCGCGGCCTACTCGTGGCACGGTGCGGCCGTGAACGATGCGACGTTCACCGAGCGTTTCTGCCGGCAGTACCTTCGCCAGGGGGACGATCGGCTCTCGTCGTACGTGCGGCTGCTTGGCGGCACGCATGACATGATCCGTTCGCCGAGCGCGTACCGGGTGTCGCTGTATCGCGCGCTGGTGGACCCGCTGGCGGCGCCGGCCGATGCGGAGGTGAAGGACTCGATCGGCCAGGTCCCCGCCGACGGCGCCCGGGAGGTCATCGAGCGCATTGGCGCGGCGCTGGCTGATTTGCCCTGCCCGGCCGGGCCGCGGGACGAGTTCGAGCGGCTTGCCCTTGCCGAGCTCGCCCTGGCCGGGCGAATGGACATGCTGGCGGCGCGGCGCGCGATCGCGGGCGGCATGTTGCGAGCCGGCCAGATGCCGCCCGCCGCCGAACTCAATGCCCTGGCCGACGAGACCGCCGAGGTGTCCGGCGAGTTCCAGTCGCTCTGGCTGGCCAGAAGCAAACCCTCTCGCCTGGCCGACAACGTCGCCAAACTCGACGCCGCCGTCGCCGAATCCCGCCGGCTTGCGAAATACTGATTCGGTATTCATTAGTAGTTCATTAGTACTTCCTAAGAACGTTTTGACTCTCGCGTTATGGATACGTGGCGGCGCAGGCTTGCCGTCGTGGCGCCGGCTTGCCGCCAATGCGCGCGGTGGGCCGCGAAGGCGTGGAATATGACGCCCCGCGGCGATGAGTGGGCGACATTCGGGCTCTCAGGCAGTAGAATCTTCTGGCGAGAGCTTTTTTTAGCTATGTTTGAGAAGTTGAGGAACATCTGGGGACTGATGCGCGGCCAGCGGCTGCTGTACGTTTCGGCCGTGCTTGCGCTGGTGGTCTCGGCGGCGCTGATGTACCTGCCGCCGCTGATCCGCATGTGGGCCATCGACCACGTGATCGACAACAAGCCGATTGCCGCGCCGTCGATGCTCCTGAGCGTCATCGACTTCTTCGGCGGCACGAGCGTGCTGGCCCGCAACCTGTGGATCGCCGGCCTGATGATGATCCTGGCGACCTGCATCAGCGGCCTGTTCACGTACTACAAGGGCCGCTGGACGGCGGTGACGGCGGAGGCCGTGGCAAAGAGCGTCCGCGAGCGGCTCTACGACCACCTTCAGCACCTGCCGGCCAAGTACCACGACAAGGCCGACACCGGCGACACCGTCCAGCGGTGCAGTTCGGACGTCGAGACCGTGCGGTCTTTCCTGGCCGACAGCGCGGTCGAGGTGGGGCGCGGGGTCATACAGTTGGCCGTCGGCCTGCCCGTGATGATCTGGGTCAACGCCAAGATGGCCGTTGCGTCGGTGATCCTCATGCCGATCATCGTGGGATTCTCGGTGGTGTTCTTCATGCTTGTCCGCCACAAGTTCCGGCTGTCGGACGAGGCCGAGGGCGCGATGACCACCGTGCTGGAGGAAAACCTCACGGGCATCCGCGTGGTCCGGGCGTTCGGCCGGGGCGATTTCGAGAACCGCAAGTTCGCCGCCCGCAACGCCGAGTACCGCCGCCGGTGGAGCGGCGTGGTCAGAGTCTTCGCCGTCTTCTGGTCGGTCTCCGACGGGATGTGCATGATGCAGATCGCCATCGTCACGATCACCGGCGCGTGGCTGCTGATGGCCGACTGGGGCAAGCCCGGCGGGCTGACCGTGGGCGGGTTCATCGCCTACATGACGTTCGTTCACCTGTTCATGTGGCCCATCCGCCAGCTCGGGCGGCTGCTGGCGGACTTCGGCAAGGCGACGGTCTCGATGGACCGCATCTTCGAGATCCTCCGCCAGCGGCGGGAGTCCAACTGCGAGGCCGACGCGGCCTCGGCCCCTCGCATGAGCGGCGAGTTGGCGGTGGAGCATCTGACTTTCGCCCACGACCGGCATGCGGTGCTGAATGACGTTTCCTTCCGCATCCGCCAGGGCGAGACGTTGGCCTTGCTGGGGCCCAGCGGGTCCGGCAAGAGCACGCTGGTGAACCTGCTGCTGCGGCTGTACGACTACGACGAGGGCACGATCCGCCTGGACGGCACGGAGCTTCGCGAGTTGGACCGCAAGCACGCCCGGGCGCAGTTCGGCGCGGTATTGCAGGAGACGTTTCTCTACTCCAAGACCGTGCGTGACAACATCCGCCTGGGCGGGCACAACCCGGACGACAGCCGCGTGGCGGAGGCGGCCAGGATGGCCTGCGTGGACGAGACGATCCGCGAGTTCGACAAGGGTTACGACACGCTGGTGGGCGAGCGGGGCGTGACGCTCTCGGGCGGCCAGAGGCAGCGCGTCGCCTTGGCGCGTGCGGTCCTGAGCGACCCGCCGGTGCTGATCCTCGACGACGCGCTCAGCGCCGTGGACACGCGGACCGAGTCGATGATCCTCGACGCCCTTCGCGGCCGGCGCGGCAGGCGGACGACGCTGCTGATCGCGCATCGGCTCAGCACGCTCATGCAGGCCGACAGGATACTCGTGCTGGACGGCGGGCGGATCGTCCAGGACGGCACGCACGAGGAACTCCTGGGCCGGGAGGGCCTCTACCGCCGGTTGTGGAACATCCAGAGCTCGCTGGAAGAGGACCTGCGCGGCGAAGCGGGCAATGGCAATGGTGGCGGCGACGGCGGCGGCCGGGGCGGCCTGTCCGGCCAGGGGCCGCGGGCGCATCCGGAGGGCCCGCGGCCATGACCGACCCGGCACTGCACGAGGAGGAATTTCAGGGCCAGCTCAAGCTGGGCCTGTGGTGGAAGATCCTCCGCCTGGCCCGAGGCCAGTGGCTGGCCATGCTGGCAATG
>Ga0315282_10017276_pt1 | contig 10433 bp, 8 predicted proteins | sample YL17G07_20_MG_FD_203693 | JGI IMG/M metagenome (GOLD analysis project Ga0315282, IMG submission 203693) | Sediment microbial communities from Yellowstone Lake, YNP, Wyoming, USA - YL17G07_20 | ecosystem: Environmental > Aquatic > Freshwater > Lake > Sediment | place: USA: Wyoming | collected... | reverse complement strand
TTATTGGGTTGCGTGGTTTCATGAGTTCTCTTAGTAGTATTGTTGCGTAGGAGCCACGATACAACGTGAAGCTTACTTCCGCCTTGTGTTTTGATGGGTTTTCTGAATCCTCTGAGATTTCATCTATCGAGAAATTGTTCAGCGGGGTTATAGCAGTTCGCAGTTCTCCTCTCATAGTGATTTCTGGCATGGTTGAGATTTTGAAGCCTTCTTGACTAATGCCTTCCTCTTCTATGATTTGTTTTTCAATTTCTCCTTGAACACCGAGCGATGTACGCTGTTTAAAACCAATTAGAGGGATTGCTAATCGCATTTTCCCAACTTTGATTGCCTTGTTAATCTCTGTTAACGCTTCAACGCTCGCAATCTTATGCATTGTAAGCATCGGCAACCCAGAACGCTCCACATTCACAACATAATCCCCAACTTCAGCCCTAACCAGCGGAAGCCCAGAATCGATTCTTCTACTTAGAAACTTGTTGAAAAGGTAAGATTGATAGGCTTGCGGAAAAAGTTCTCGCAACTTTATTGGGAGTCTTCTAAAGGCGCCTACATAATCGTCTGGCTTTTTGGCTAAATGCCTAAGCATTAAGCGTTCGTAATGCAGTTGTTTTGGAAAGTTTTTCAAAGCTTGTTTGAAATCTTGTGTGGCTTGCAGTTGCTCTCGGGCTTGTCTAGATTCTGGATGCTCATGCGGACTTGGTTTAGCCAGAAAAAGCATCGCAGCCTTTCTGAAGTTTCCTTTAACCATCACCTTTCCAACCAAATGTGTTATTGGGCGGGTTGTGCCGAAGCGTTGGTGACCAAAAAAATTCGGAACTCCACCCAGCGTTTTCAGCTCTTGAATCGTTTTTGTTGTTCGTTTTTTTATAATGGATTTTGAATGATTTATGGCTCTGATGGTGATGTGAAAACTGTTTCCTAACAGATAATACGATGAAAGTTTACTTCGAAAATAACCAATCGGACGAATTTTTATGTCTTTAACTTGAACTTTTTGAATTTCTTCGGCTGTTACGCCTCCGACTGTAATGTGTTGAGCGGTGACAGCTTTGGCGTCTTTTATGCCCGCAAAATGAATATGTTTTGTGCTTATGTCCAGTTGTTCAGCAATAAGCCTAAGAGCTTGAAACATGTCCCAGTTCCGCTTAACTAAGACGCATAGCAGATAACGTTCTTTAGTAGCAGAAGAGCTTAACAGTCCACGTTTAACATAGCTCTCAGACTGGTTTATTTCTGCTTTAGAACCATCCACAAGCACTTCTTCAACAACAAAATCCTCCACAAACTGTCGAATGATTCCGCCGATGCCTGAGGATCGTGTGGAATAAACCTCTATGCCGATTAGCCTCTCCAATTTAGGAACAAGCAAACCTTCAGCCTTCTAAACGAGAGGAAGCATACCAGTAGTTTTGTCTATCTTTTCAGCTGGCGCAGGACCAATTCCCAAACAAGTTACTGTTCCCGGAGGAACCTCTGTAAGACCTCTATCTATGATCAATGCGCAGGGCAACGCCAAATCCTTCGCCTGCTTCTCCAACTCTAAAAGTTCTTTTTCGCTTCTCACTTTAACGGCTATTTTGCACTGTCCCTCTTTCATCCATGCTTTCCACCATTCTTTATGACTTTTTCGGGCTTCCTCAGCCGCTGAAATTGCAGCGTGTCCCGCCTGAGCCGCAATTTTTCCTTTACTCAACCTCAAGTCAGAACGAAAAACAATAACCTGTTTGTAACGAAATTCGGACATGCTTTTTTCAACTGTTTCTTATCAGTTTATTATTTGAAGATTTTAAGGATTTGCAGACAGAAAGAGGAAAAAGAAATAGAAGAGAGCCGTCAACATTCTAGGGTTTGGCAAAAGGCGCAGAAGGGATTGCCCTTGAAAATCTATGTCTTTAACGTTTTGGAGGCTTTTGTCCAAGTTAAGTTTTTTGCATAAACTAATGGCGTCGTCAACCTTCTCGTCAGACATGGCATCAAGCATTTTCCTAATCGTAAGCATAGTTTTTACATCAAAACCTAAGATTTCTTTGCATCGCCTTTGATATGCGCTCAGAAATTCCGAAGAAAAATCGTTTTTACTCAAAGCATCGTAAGCAACCTCGGCTGCAACTCTCGCACAGGTCATCCCAAGAATCACGCCGCCTCCCGTTGTAGGCTTCACTTGCGAGGCTGCGTCTCCAACGGCTAAAAACCCGTTTAAATAGGTTTTTGTTACTGGTCCCCCAAGCGTTAAAGGGTGAAACCCTATTTGAATGATTTTTGCAGTGTGCAGCTTCTTTGAAGCGACAGGATGTTTGAACATAAGTCTGCTCAAAAGCTCTTTGGGATTTCCAGTTTTCGTGGCTAATCCAACTTTTGCTTTCCCATCACCTATAGGGATAAGCCATGCATAAAAGCCCATGGCATAGTCCTTCCCAAGAAAGACCTCTACCATGTCTTGTTCAGTGTCTTTAACATTTTCGACTTCCGCTTGCACACCATTAACAAGCATATGACGGTTAAGGCCTGATAAGCCAGCCAACCTCAAAATCCTTGAAGATATACCCTCAGCATCTATAACAATTTTAGCAAAAGATTTTTCCTTTGTTTTCCCATCTTGCTTGACGTTTACTCCTTTCACGAAACCATCTTCAATGTTTAAGGATTCAACCCATGAATTTAGATGATACTGCACCTCAGCATCTTCAGCCATTTCTGCAATGTACTTATCAAAAAGAACCCGATTAACAACGCATGTTACTGGCTGGGAAAAACGAACTGAGAAACTTTTACCTTTTGGTGAGTGAAAGATTGCCCCGTAAAAGGTGTTTTCAACGATTTCTTCGGGAAGCGGATAAAGTCCTAATTGTTTTAGACCTTTAATGCTTAAGTGACCAGGACAATGCGATGGAACACCGATCTCACTATGTTCCTCGAAAACCGTTACGTTAGCCCCTTGTTTTGCGAGGTTAAACGCCGTGAAAGAGCCGCATGGCCCGCCTCCGACGACTATTACGTCTGAAAGGTTTTTCATTTACCGCACACTGATGGCTTAGCTGGCTGGCTACTTATGTTACAAGTTCAATCCGTCTTTTTCCTCGAACCATTGAGGCTGTGTGTATTCTTCCACTAATTTCTAAACGCATTAACAACTCGTTAAAGTCCTTGAAGCCTAAATCTCTAAACTCTTCACTTAACTCTTCAAAAAGTTCCGCATCTGTCAAGGTGCCTTTTTTTTTCAAAATTTCCAATAGAAAGTAGTAGGTGGGATGAGTTTTCCAAGTTTTAATGGGCAAGGCTATATGCTCCTAAGCAACTGGTGTTGCCGGTTTCTGCACCTGCCGAACCTGTACTATAAAACTCTTGTACCATTTTTCCATGTCCGGCGTGACTGACGGCCCAATGCTTTTAATTGCTTCCTGAAAATCTATCATCGTAACCTCTTTGGCGTTAACATCCCTTCTTAAGGCATGCATACCTGCTTCTCTGCAGAGGGCTTCTATGTCAGCGCCTGAATAATTCTTAGCCATAGCAACTAATTGCGATAAGCCTACGTCTTTAGCCAACGGCATGTTCTTTGTGTAAATCTTGAATATTTGAAGCCTGCCTTTCTCGTCTGGTTCCGGCACATATATTAACCTATCAAATCTTCCAGGCCGAAGCACCGCTGGGTCCACAATGTCAGGTCTGTTTGTGGCTGCTATAACAACTATGTCCTCTAGGGCTACTATTCCATCCATTTCCGTCAAGAGCTGACTGATAACACGTTCCGACACTCCGCTGTCTCCAAAACCTAAGCCTCGACGAGGCACAAGAGAGTCTATCTCGTCAAAGAATATCACTGAAGGAGCCGCCATTCGAGCCTTTCTGAAAACTTCCCGTATGGCTTTTTCGGATTCTCCAACCCATTTTGAAAATACTTCCGGACCCTTAATCGTTATAAAGTTGGCTTCGCTCTCAGTTGCAACAGCCCTAGCCAAGAGGGTCTTACCACAACCAGGAGGCCCGTAAAGAAGTATTCCCTTAGGCGGCTTTATGCCAAGCCTCTCAAATATTTCTGGACTCTTAATCGGCCACTCTACCGCTTCTTTAAGCTCCTGCTTTACTACTTCCAATCCGCCTATATCGTCCCAGTGGACCGTAGGCACCTCGATGTACACTTCACGCATGGCTGTTGGCGTTACTTCCTTATAGGCATTCATGAAGTCCTCCATCTTTACTTCCATTTTTTCCAGCACGCTTGGCGGTATGCGTTCTTCTTCAAGGTTTATCTGCGGTAAATATCTGCGTAGGGCTTTCATGGCGGTTTCTCTGCACAAGGCAGCCTGGTCAGCACCAGTATATCCATGAGTCATTTCCGAAAGTTTCTTCAGGTCAACATCCTCTGCCAGAGGCATTCCCCGCGTATGAATTTGAAGGATTTCGTATCTTCCTTTCTTGTCTGGAACACCTATCTCAATCTCTCTGTCAAATCTGCCGGGTCTGCGAAGGGCTGGATCAAGGGCGCCAGGCCTGTTAGTGGCGCCTATCACTATGACATTTCCTCTACCTGATAAACCGTCCATTAGGGCAAGAAGCTGGGCAACCACGCGTCTTTCAACTTCACCTGTGACCTCTTCTCGTTTGGGTGCTATTGCGTCGAGTTCGTCAATGAATATTATGCTTGGGGCATTCTGTTGGGCTTGCTGGAAGATTTCTCTAAGTCTGGCTTCTGATTCTCCATAGAACTTGCTCATTATCTCGGGTCCGTTTATTGAGAAGAAGTTTGCTTCCGACTCGTTTGCTACAGCCCTAGCCAGTAGGGTTTTACCACAGCCTGGAAATCCGTGAAGCAGCACTCCCTTCGGAGGCTCTATTCCAAGCCTTTGAAATAGTTCGGGGTGCCTTAGCGGAAGCTCGACCATTTCCCTTACTCTTTGAATTTCCTCCTGCAATCCTCCAATGTCTTCGTACGTTGTTCGTGGCAGTCCCTTTCCTTCCAGCGCTGGTTCGTTCAAAATTGTTAATCTTGTTTCTGTGGTGACCTTTATTATGCCATGAGGGCGGGTTTTTGTTACAGTGAAAGGTATAGCATGTCCAAGCATCATAACCAAAGTTGTGTCACCCTCAACCAACGTTCTTTCCATCAGACGGTTTCTCACAAAATTTGTAAAATCTTCGTCAACGTTTAGGCGCATGTCTACTGGCGCCAAAGTTATGCTCAAAGCGCTTTTAACCTTGGCTGGTCTTACGAGGACATATTCGTTTATGGCTACTCCTGCATTTTTACGTGTGAAACCATCTATTCGTATCATGTCCCGATTTTGGTCTTCGCTGTAGGCTGGCCAGGCTATGGCTGAAGTGGTCCTTTTGTCAACTATTTCTACCACATCGCCTGCTGATATGCCCAGTTTCTGCATTGCCCTTTGGTCTATGCGGGCTATTCCTCTTCCAACATCTCTTTGTCTTGCGTCGCCAACACGTAATTGCAATTCACTCAACTAGAATCCTTCCCGTTATTGTATAACACGTTTCGAAACAAGAGTTCATTCCTATATAAATCCTTTCATTTCATAATCTCATTGCTATTTATTAACTTGTTGCGTGTCTTTCACGTGTGAGAATCATTCCAGTAAAGCTTCATCCTCATATTTTAATGGACATTTTTTGACATCAACTATTTGGAGAGGCAAATCAAACTCCACTCGAAATTACATTTTCTAGAAGCAGTTTAGCTTCACACGATCAAATCAATAATTTTTGAAATAGTTGCTTGAGGGTTATCTGCTTGTTCTACGCACCATAACTGACTGTATCTGGCTTATTTCGCTTATCCCTTCCAGTTTCTTTTCAAGCTCATCAAGAACGCCACTTTTGTCTTCTGGGAGTTTAATGTGCACTATTAAGACTTTCAAGCCGAAAGCAATAGGCTCCTCGCCATATCCCATGACAGAAGCAAACTCTGGCAAGCATGCCTCAATTTCTTTCTTCAAATTGCTGAAGTCAACTATTACGTCCGTTGGGAATATTTTGTATGATAATATCACACTACCCATCTTAAACCCTCTTTCATTTTATGGTCCGATAAAACCGCATTTTGGACACTTATATAGACGACCAAACTTTCTGCATTTTCCGCAACGCCTTATCAGAATTTCTCCACAGCTTGGACAAAGAAATTTTGTGGCATCCGCTCCTGGTTGAACTGGTTTACCGCAACTTGTACAAGTTACTAAAGTCAAAGTCGCTGCCCTTTCAGCCATTATGATTCCCCAAGTGATGGCTCTGTAATGGTAAGACTTCCTTATATTTTATATGTTCTAAACCACAAAAACCAGATGAGGTGAAGAACATGATATATCTTGTAATCACAGAAAAATTAACTCCGGAAGGGAAGAAAAACTTTAAGAAAGTCTTGGAATGGCAGAAAAGGTTTGATGAATGGCTTATATCTCATGGCACAACATGGAAATTTGTGAAGCATTTTGTAACTTTGATAGGCGAACCAGTATATGAAACTTGGCTTGAATATCCAAACTATTCAGCATTAGATGAAGATGAAGAGAAAGCCAAAGAGTTTGCTAAAAATCCAGAATGGCAAGAACTAATTTCGAAAATGAACGTTTATTTCCAACGGATAAACAGCAGAACCATGAAAGAAATTTAGTGTTCCAAAGATAGTCTCAAAATTCCGCTATGCTCTAAATTGTCTGACATCTAATTTCGCAAGTTTATTATTGCAGTTTCATGCCTATATTTCACGGGGTTGCTTTGGGCGTAAACCTCCGCGACCTTGTTCCGAAAACGATTGTTAGACTTGAGGATTTAAGTGAAAAATCCATAGCAATTGACGCTTACAACGCTTTATATCAGTTTTTAGCCATAATCCGTCAGCCAGATGGTACACCATTAAAGGATGCCACAGGAAGAATTACAAGCCATTTAAGCGGTCTCCTTTACAGGACAAGCAACCTTGTGGAAATGGGCATAAAACCAATCTACGTCTTTGATGGAACACCACCCGCGCTTAAGGAAGTTGAAATAAAGAGGCGCGTGAAAGCGAAAGAGGAAGCTCTAGTAAGGTATGAACGCGCTTTGAAAGAGGGCAAAATCGAAGAAGCCCGCGTGTACGCTCAAGCCACATCACGTTTGAAGGATTACATGGCAGAGGATAGTAAAAAACTTCTAGATTTGATGGGAATTCCATGGGTTCAAGCTCCAAGCGAGGGGGAAGCCCAAGCAGCCCACCTTGTAAAACGCGGCGATGCAGATTACTGTGCAAGCCAAGACTATGACAGTTTGCTTTTTGGCGCACCAAGACTTGTGAGAAACGTGACAATTTCAGGGCGGCGAAAGCTTCCCAGCAAAAATGTGTTCATTGAGGTTGTGCCGGAAGTTGTTGAGCTGGAAAATGTTCTAAAAGAGTGTGGAATAACCTATGAACAGTTAGTGGATATAGGCATATTGATTGGAACAGACTTCAATCCGGAAGGCATAAAGGGTTTAGGACCGAAAACAGCCTTAAAACTGATAAAGGAGCATGGAAACATAGAAAATGCTTTGCCACACTTGAAAAATGCAGAGTTTCCAGTTGAACACCAAAGAATTAGGGAGATATTCCTAAAACCAACGGTAACAGACAACTACAAAATAGAGTCGAAGGAACCAGACATCGAAGACGTGGTAAACTTCATCTGCAGAGAAAGAGACTTCTCAGAAGACCGTGTGAGAAAAGCCCTAGAGAAAATGCGAAAAGGCGCTGAAAAGCTAAAAGGAAAAACGACTCTGGAAAAATGGTTCGGTTGACATTTATACGAGCGCAAAGTCACGTTACAAATAGAAATCTTTAACTTGAAATCTTGTTAATAAGAAAAGTCTTTCGAAAGGGTGAAAATCGTGGAGAAGAATCAAATTACGCTACCTGTCGAGGAACTGCCAACCAAATGGTATAACATTGTACCTGATTTACTTGAACCGTTGCCGCCGCCAAAGGAACCGGAAACAGGCCCCTCACGTTTAGAATTTCTTGGAAAAACTATGGTGCATGAATGCTTAAGACAGGAGATGACAAATGAACGGTGGGTTCCAATTCCAGAGGAAATAAGAGAGTTGTATATTCAAGCTGGGCGTCCTCGTCCTCTCTACAGAGCCAGAAGACTAGAGAAGTACTTGGGATTAAAAAAGGTACGATTGTACTATAAACGTGAAGACTTGTCGCCCACGGGTTCGCATAAAGTCAACACTGCATTGGCTCAAGCTTACTATGCGGCGAAGGAGGGAAAAACAACTCTAGTCACTGAGACAGGAGCAGGTCAATGGGGTAGCGCTCTTGCATATGCAGCCACAGTTATGGGGCTCGACTGCGTGGTTTTTTGGGTGCGAGCTGTATATAACTGGAAGACGGATCGGCGCACATTAATGAAACTTATGGGAGCAGAAGTCTATGCTTCTCCGAGCAAAGAAACAAACATCGGGCAAACACTTCTAGCTGAGAATTTAAATCATCAAGGTTCATTGGGCATAGCAGTTTCAGAAGGTTTGGAATATGCCGAGACCCACGATGGAACTGTTTACTGCCTTGGTTCTGTTCTAAATCATGTCCTTATACACCAGTCGATCATCGGTTTAGAAGCCATAAAACAGTTTGAACTTGTCGATGACTCTCCAGACTTGATTATAGGTTGTTTAGGCGGAGGTTCAAACTTCGGCGGGCTAGCTTTGCCTTTTGCGGGCGAAGTTCTACAGAAAAAACGAAAATGCGAGTTTTTAGCTGCACAGTCTGAAGCTGCGCCTAACCTTGTTAAGGGTGAATACCGTTACGACTTCGGCGACGTAGCAGAACATACACCTCTGCTCAAAATGTATACGCTTGGGCATAAAACTGAAATGGTGCCAATCAAGGCTGACGGCCTGCGTTATCATGCAGCAGCTCCATTGATCAGCGCTCTTCGGAATCACAACATCGTAAAAGCCGTAGCCTACCCAGCAAACGAAAAAGCAATCTTTGAAGCCGCAAGAACTTTTCTGCAAACTGAAGGATGGCTTATAGCGCCAGAATCCAGCTATGCAGTGCGAGCGGGAATAGATGAAGCATTGAAAGCGGAAAAAGCTGGCGAAGAAAAGGCAATATGCATGAACATAAGCGGACATGGCTTCTTAGACTTACAAGCTTACAAAGAAAAACTTTCAATAGGATAGATCTAAAAATTGTGTCCATAACGTCCAGTTAATGGGACAAAAGCTACTCCGCCGAGGTTTTCTTCCCTAGTTTTTCCGTTAACTCCTTTCGTAATTTTTATGAGACTCTGGAACAAGTGAACACTTCCCAGAGGAATTAGCATGATCCCTGTAGGTTTTAACTGTTCAATTAAAGGTTTAGGAATATCTGGCGCGGCGGCTGTCACGAGAATTCGGTCGTAAGGAGCCTTTTCAGCATATCCCACAGAGCCGTCTGCGCAGATTATTGTTACACGATCACTGTATCCAGCGTTCATAATATTCTTCCTAGCAAAATCAGCCAAACCTTGAACAATTTCCAGGGTATATATGCGTCCCCATTCGCTTCTAGGCGCATCTTTTGGAGCAATAATCTCAGCTATTGTAGCCGCATGCCATCCACACCCAGCTCCAATTTCTAACACTTTGTTGCCGATTTCCAATTGTAGGGCTTCATTCATTATTGAAACCATGTTTCGCCTAGCCCAGCAACAATGCCGAGACTATGTGGCGCTGAAACCGTCTGCCCTAAACCAATCGGAAGCGGTGTGTCTACTGCACTATAGGATTGCATGTTTTCTGGAAGGAATTTGGAGCGTTGCACGGAACGCATGGCTTTGATGACTTTTGGTGAGTGGAGAATGCCTTCTTTTATTAGATTTTCAATGAGTCTCTCCCATTCTTCTTTATCCAAATTATGGCACCAAATAAATAATTGTAGAATCGGCTTTTAACGTATTTGCATTTAAAAGAAGGATGCCGAATAAGAAGTGGGCTCGGTGAGGCTAAGACGTGTATTGTTGACCTTCTCTTGTGAACGTCTAGCCTTACGCAGTTACAGCGAATATTTTCTTTTGCAGACTATGACTGCTAGCAGTGTTGCTGCCATGAATAGTGGCAGAATTATGACTGATGGGAATTCCGGTACTATCCATGTGCCTTTTACTTGTATTTGTTGAGCGCTATGAGTGTAAGGTATGCAGATATAGGTGTAGTCTGCGTCTCGGTTTTTGTGGCAGTTGCCGCTTATGTCTGTGCCATTTGCGAAAATTATCCATTCATCTATGTTTGTGCAGTCCAGCAGGGTTCTTGGAATTGTTATGTTGCAGAATCCCGTTGTGCCCGACGGCCCAGTGACATTAAAGCTTATCTTTTTTTCTCTTTGGCTGAAGTTAAAAGTCTGAGTTGGTATTGTCGAGTTGGTTACAACGGTAATGTCGAAGGTTTGGCTATCGGCAACTGCTTGAAAATCATAT
>Ga0315282_10017275_pt1 | contig 10434 bp, 12 predicted proteins | sample YL17G07_20_MG_FD_203693 | JGI IMG/M metagenome (GOLD analysis project Ga0315282, IMG submission 203693) | Sediment microbial communities from Yellowstone Lake, YNP, Wyoming, USA - YL17G07_20 | ecosystem: Environmental > Aquatic > Freshwater > Lake > Sediment | place: USA: Wyoming | collected... | reverse complement strand
CCTGCACTCCGACCTGCCGGCCCAGGTGGCCGGCACCGGCCTCGACTACACCATCATCCCCCTGCGCGACACCGACGCCCTGGCTCGGGCACACGTGGACATCGAGCTGCTGCCGGCCTTCGAGCGCGACTACGCCGAGGTCTACCCGTGCGCCTTCACCGGCGAGGAAGAGCCGTGGGCCGAGGCGCGCGGCCTGTTCCCTCTCGAGGCCATTCCGGAGGACCCGGCGACCGGCAGTGCGGCCGGCCCGCTGGCCGCCTACTTGGTGGCCCAGGGCCGCCTGGCGCCGGGAGAGACGCGCGTGCTCCTGCAAGGCCGCCACGTGGAGCGCCCCAGCCTCCTGACGCTGTGTGTGCAGGGTAGCCGCGAGGCGATGCGGGACGTGCTGGTGAGCGGCGGGGTGGTGCCGGTTCTCAGCGGCGAGCTGACGCTGTAGCCGGGCAGCCGGGCTCTGCCGACCGCACCCGGCTCCTCGCGCCGCGCTCGACCGCGCGCCTCGGCGCGCCACGGCTGACCCCACGCCGCAGCCGGTCCCGGCGGGTCGCGCTCGACCGCGCCGCCCCCGGCCCGCGTGCCGAGCCGAGGGGCTCTGCTAGAATCGGCAGTCATGCCGCCGCCCCGTGTCCGCGGCCCGGCGGCAGCCCGCAGCAGGCCATCGAGAAGGACGCCGCCATGAGGATCGCCGCCGGAGCCGACCACGCCGGATACGCCGTCAAAGACATGGTCGTGCGGCGCCTGCGGGCGCTCGGCCACGAGGTCGTCGACGTCGGCACCGACGGGCCCGGCGAGTCGGTCGACTACCCCGGCTACGCCCACGAGGTGGCGTCGCTGGTCGAGTCCGGCGGCGCGGAGCGCGGCGTGCTGGTTTGCGGCACCGGCATCGGCATGTGCATGACCGCCAACCGGCATGCCGGGGTGCGCGCCGCCGACTGCGTTACGCCTCACATGGCCGAGATGAGCCGCCGGCACAACGATGCCAACGTGCTCTGTCTGGGCGGACGCTTGCTCTCCGACGACGAGGCGTGGGCGATCACCGAGGTCTGGCTGGCGACGCCCTTCGACGGCGGCCGCCACGCCGGCCGCGTGGCGCAGATTGACGAGCAGGCGTCGCGGTGAGACGGACCAGCGGGGAGAGGCGGCGCGAGCCACCGCAGCGGTCCGGCCTCGAGGTCAGCGAGCTGCTCCGCGCCGGGCTGCGTCACCAGGAGACGCCACAGTTGCTGGACCACCTCATGCTGTCTGAGTCCCTGTGAGCGACTGCGCGGAAGCAGCCCAGAAGGCGACGGTGAACGCGGCCGACGCTGCAGCCGCGAGCGCCGGCGAGGACGTCGCAGACGGCGCGGCGCAGCGGTCCGCGGCGCGGCGTCGGCCCAGCTGGGACGAGTACTTCCTGCAGCTGGCGCGGCAGGCCGCGACGCGCTCCACCTGCCTGCGGCGCCAGGTGGGCGCCGTGCTGGTGCGCGACAGGCGCGTGCTGGCCACCGGCTACAACGGCGCGCCGCGCGGCGTGCGGCACTGCCTCGAGGTGGGCTGCCTGCGCGACCAGCTCGGCATCCCGTCCGGCGAACGCCACGAGCTCTGCCGCGCCATCCACGCGGAGCAGAACGCGATCATCCAGGCGGCCGTGCACGGCGTGGCCGTCGACGGCGCCACGCTGTACTGCACGCACCAGCCGTGCATCCTCTGCGCCAAGGTGCTCATCAACGCGGGCATCCGCGAGATCGTCTACGCCGAGGGCTACCCGGACGAGTTCTCGCAGCAGATGTTCGCCGAGGCGGGCGTGACACTGGTACAGATGGACCTCCCGTAAGCGGCGAGCCATGCTCGACCTGAGCTACAACGAGCTGCTGGGCGCGCTCGCCTTCGTACTGGCGGGGCTCATCGTCTACGTGCTCACGCCGTTCATGGCCGGCTTCGCGCACCGCGTCGGCGTGGTCGACGAGCCCGGCGACGAGCGGCGCATGCACCTCACGGCCACGCCGCTCCTCGGCGGGCTGGTCCTCTACCTCGCCGTCCTGGTCACCGTCCTGCTGCTGGTGCCCTTCGACGGCACCATCAAGGCCATCCTGGTGGGCGGCACCGTGATCACCGCCGTGGGCCTCATCGACGACCTCGTCGAGATCAGGCCGCTGGTCAAGTTCGCCGGGCAGCTGCTGGCCATCGCCGCGGCGCTCCTCTTCGACGTGCGCATGCACACCTTGTCGTTCCCGTTCGTGGACGACGCCCTGCACCTGCCGGCTTGGGCGTCGATCGTCATCACCGTGCTGTGGTTCGCCGCCATCATCAACATGGTCAACTTCATCGACGGCCTCGACGGCCTGGCGGCCGGGATCTGCGCCATCTCGGCCGTCACCTTCGGCGTCATCGCCTTCTCGCTGGGCCGAAACACCACCGGCATGGTGGCGGTCACCCTGGCCGGCTCCACCCTCTCGTTCCTGCGCTTCAACTTCCATCCCGCCAGCATCTTCATGGGCGACGCCGGCTCCATGTTCCTCGGCTTCGTGCTCGGGGTGCTCAGCGTACAGGGTGTGATGAAGAGCACGGCGACCGTGGCCCTGATCCTGCCCCTGCTGGTCCTCGGGGTGCCGTTCGTCGACCTCTTCCTCATCGTGTTCCGGCGCGTGCGCCGGCGGGTGCCGTTCTACACCGCCGCCCAGGACCACGTGCACCACGACCTGGTGCTGGTGGCCGGCTTCAGCCAGCGCAAGAGCGTGCTGCTACTGTACGTCTGGTGCATCCTGCTGAACGGCACCGCCGTCGCCATGGCGCAGCGCTCGTGGCCGGCGACGGCCGCTCTCGGCGCCGCCTCGCTCCTGCTGACCGGGTTCATCGCGCGCCTGCTGCGCCGGTACCGGCGCGCCGCGGCGCACTCCGCGGGCGCGGCGGAGGCGGCGCAGACGAATGCGCCGGCCGCGGACGACCCGCAGGAGCCGGCGGCTTCCGACGAGAGCTTGGGCGAAACGCGTCCCGACTCTCTATAATGCTTGGGAGTGGCGCGTAAGTTGCAGCGCCAGCGATGCGCCGCCTGCAGATCGGCACCGTGCCGCTGTTGCCGGCCGTAGGCATGTTCGCCGGTCTTGCGTTCGCCCTGTACGTGACGTGTTTCAGCAGCGCTGGCGGCAATGTGATATGGGCGATACGCAGACCGATATGAGCAGATACAGGTCAAGCGGCAAGCAGTCTGCGACGCAGCATACCGGGACCGACGCGCCGAGATGAAGGGTGCATGAGGAGCAAGGATGGCATCGGGAGGGTCGGACGAGCCTGCGAAGGACGGCCGCCGGAGTGAGCCGCGGGTCCGCGGTGAGTCCATCGCGCTGCTCGTGCTCGCCGGCATCGCCCTCGGCGGCGGCCTCGGGTATCTCGTCGACTGGCTTGCCGGTACGCTGCCGCTGTTCCTCATCATCGGTATCTTCGCCGGCTTCGCACTGGCGCTCTACGCCATCTATCTGGAGACACGCTAGCCTCGAGGCGAGGGGAGGGGACAGGCGCGGGATGTCCGCCCACAGACAGCTCTACGTGCTGGCCGTGACGGCAGGCGCCACGCTGGTGGCCGCCATCCTTGCCTGGGTCCTCGGGGTCGAGGTGTGGGCGGCCGCGCTCGGTGCGGCTCTGGTGCTGGTCTACTGGGGTGTGGGCGGCCTCTTCGCCGGCCTGGCGGGGCGCGCCGCGACCAGCGTCGCCGTGGGCATCGGTGTCGCCGGCATGGTGGCGCGCCTCACGCTCGTGGTCGGCTGCTTGATCGCCGTCGGCCTGCTCGCCCGCCCCAGCTTCGCCACCTGCGCCGTGAGCTTCCTCGCCGTCTTCAACGTCTCCCTTGCCCTCAATCTGGTCCTCGCGGCGGTTCGCGGCAGGCGGACGCCTCGCTCGAGCGGCCGATGAGCGTGCCGGCGTCATCCGACGAAGCGCCGCGGACGCCGGAGGCGGCGGGCCCGGCGCCCGCCCGGCATCTTCCGGGGTGGGTCTGGCTCATCGGCCTCGGCCTCGCCGCCGTCGGGCTGTTCCTGATCCCCGGCGGCGCCAAGCAGGAGTTCAAGGTCGCCGGCGAGTTCGTCCTCACGCCCATCGTCAAGCTGCCCAAGCTGGGCCCCGTCGACCTCTCGATCACCAAGGCCGTGGTCTATCTCTGGATCAGCGTCGCCATCCTCACACTGGTGGCGCTGGTGGCGGTGCGCACGCTGCAGATGGTGCCCGGCCGCTTCCAGCTGGTGTTCGAGGTCCTCTACGACCTCGCGCGCGACGGCATCGCCGGCGTCATGCGGTACGGGCGCGATGAGTGGTTCCCTTACATCGCTTCGCTATTCGCCTTCATCCTCATCAACAACCTCGTGGGCCTGATCCCGCTGCCCTTCGGCGAGCACCACCAACTGTCGTTCTACTCCGCCACGGCCAACCTCTACGTGACCATCACACTGGCCATCTTCACCTTCGGGCTCACCATCTACGCGGGGATCCACAGGAAGGGCGTCGGGGGCTACTTCAAGAGCATGGCCATCTCCAACGCGCCGCCGATCCTCAAGCAGTTCATCTTCGTCATGCACATCGTCAGCGAGTTCTTCCGCGTGGTCTCGCTCTCCGTGCGACTCTTCGCCAACATGGTCGCCGGGCACGCCATCCTGGCGGTGTTCTTCGCCATGACGCTGCTGTTCCAGAACTACCTCGCCGCCGCGGTGCTCCAGGGCGTCTCGATCGTCCTGTTTCTCTTCGAGATCTTCGTAGCCTGCATCCAGGCGTTCATCTTCGCCATCCTGTCGGCCATCTACATCAGCAGCGCGATGGAGGAGGGGCACTGACGCGGGGATGAAGCGCGGGCGGCGGGCGGCGGAGCGGCCGGCCGCCGCGGGACGCACGGGAAGGATCCGTGCCGGGTTCGCCCGGCGCGCCAGCGACGAGGCGGCGGTCAGGAGCCGGGCCGGCGTCGAGACAGGAAGAAGGAGGACCCTGAATGGATCCAAGTGCAGCGAAGCTGCTCGGCGCCGGGCTCGCCATCGGGCTGGGTGTGCTCGGCCCCGGCATCGGTATGGGTATCATGATCGGCAGCGCGCTGGAGAGTATCGCACGCCAGCCCGAACTCTCCGGCGAGATCCGCACCAACATGTTCATCGGCATCGGCATCATCGAAGCGCTCGCGCTGTACGCCTTCGTGGTGAGCCTCATCTTGCTCTTCGTGGTCTAGTGAGGCTACCGGGCGACAGGCAGGGCGCGCGACGGGGAGGCAGACTCTCATGCTGAACCAGCAGTGGGGGTTGATGGTCTGGACGCTCATCACCTTCGGCGCGGCCGTGCTCATCCTCTGGCGCTACGCCTTCGGTCCGCTGCAGCGCATCATCGACGAGCGGCGCGAGCGGATCCAGGAGAGCATCGACACTGCACAGGCGACGCGCGACGAGGCGGCCAAGCTGCTGGAGGAGTACAAGGAGACGCTGGCGAGGGTGCGCGCCGAGGCCGACGAGATCCTCGAGCGCTCGCGGCGCGCCGGCGAGGCCACGCGCAGCGAGGTCGTCGGCGCGGCGCGCGGCGAGGCCGAGCGCTTGGTGGCCAAGGCGCACCAGCAGATCGAGCGCGACACCCAGGCGGCGCTGCAGCGGCTGCGCGACGAGGTCGCCGACCTGACCCTGCTGGCGACGCAGAAGGTGACCGGCAAGGTGCTCACCGAGGCCGACCACCAGCGGCTCATCGAGGAGGCGCTGCGCCAGGCGAACCTCGACGACCTGGAGCTCGGCGCGCGTGGCTGACCTTCGCCAGAGGGGCCGCGCGGCGGCCCGGCGGAGGCCGGCGTGAGCGGAGGCCGCGTGGCGCGCACTTACGCCGAGGCGCTGTTCGCGGCCGCCCAGGGGGCCGGCCGGGCGAAGGAGGTGCGCGCCGACCTGGGGGACTTCGACGACGCGCTGGAGAGTTCGCCGGAGCTGCGCGCCGTCCTGCTCGACCCTCGGGTCGACAAGGCCGGCAAGGAGCGGGTACTCGGGAGTCTCACTTCCGGCGGCGACAAGCTCGTGGCCAACACGCTGCGGCTCTTGCTGCAGAAGGGCCGCATGACACTCGTCACGGACGTGCGCCGCGAGCTGGAGCGCCTCGCCGCCGAGGCGGCGCGGGTGGTCGAGGTCGAGGTGACCTCCGCGGTGCCGCTCGGCGAGGCAGTGGAGCGCGAGTTGATCGAGCGCGTGCAGCGCGCCACCGGTCGGCGCGTACGGCTCGAGAAGAGGATCGACCAGGACGTCATCGGCGGCCTGGTGTTGCGTGCCGGCGACGTAGTCCTCGACGCGAGCCTGCGGGCCCGGGTCGGACAGCTGCGTGAACAGATGTCGGGAATGAGAGGCGCCTAAGTTGAAGCTCCGTCCAGAAGAGATCACCGCCGTCCTCAGGGCACAGATCGAGAACTATCAAGCTGAAGTCGAGGTTGAGGAGGTAGGTACGGTCCTCGAGGTCGGCGACGGCATCGCTCGCATCTACGGGCTGCGCAACGCAATGTCCATGGAGATGCTGGATCTGCCGCACGGCGTCACCGGCCTCGCGCTCAACCTCGAGGAAGACAACGTCGGCGCCGTGCTGCTCGGCCACGACACCCTCATCAAGGAGGGCGACGTGGTCAAGCGCACCGGCAAGGTGCTGCAGGTGCCGGTCGGTGAGGCGCTCGTGGGTCGCGTCGTCGACCCGCTGGGGCAGCCGCTCGACGACAAGGGTCCTATCGAGACCACGGTCTTTCGGCCGGTCGAGTTCAAGGCGCCGGGTGTGGTGGAGCGCCAGGGGGTGAAGGAGCCGCTGCAGACCGGCCTCAAGGCCATCGACGCGATGATCCCCATCGGCCGCGGCCAGCGTGAGCTCATCATCGGCGACCGCCAGACCGGCAAGACCAGCATCATCATCGACACTATCCTCAGCCAGAAGGGCCAGGATGTCATCTGCATCTACGTGGCCATCGGGCAGAAGGCCTCGACGGTCGTGCAGATGGTCGAGAAGCTCGACCAGTACGGCGCCATGGACTACACCATCGTGGTCGCCGCCACGGCGTCGGCTTCCGCCCCCCTGAAGTTCCTGGCGCCCTACGCCGGCGCCGCCATGGGCGAGTACTTCCTCTACGACGGCAAGCACGCGGTGTGCTTCTACGACGACCTCAGCAAGCACGCCGACGCCTACCGCCAGATGAGCCTGCTGCTGCGTCGCCCGCCGGGCCGCGAGGCGTTCCCCGGCGACGTCTTCTACCTGCACTCGCGGCTGCTGGAACGCGCCTGCAAGCTGAGCGACGAGCTCGGCGGCGGCTCGCTCACCGGCATCCCCGTCATCGAGACACAGGCCGGCGATGTCTCCGCCTACATCCCGACCAACGTGATCTCCATCACCGACGGGCAGATCTTCCTGCAGAGCGACCTCTTCTACTCCGGCGTGCGGCCGGCCATCAACATCGGCATCTCGGTCAGCCGCGTGGGCGGCTACGCGCAAGTCAAGGCGATGCGTCAGGTCGCGGGGCGCCTGCGCATCGACCTGGCGCAGTACCGCGAGCTGGAGGCCTTCGCGCAGTTCGGCTCCGAGCTCGACGAGTCCACCCAGAAGACGTTGGCCCGCGGTGAGCGCATGGTGGCGGCCCTCAACCAGCCGCGTTTCGACCCCATGCCGGTGGAGGAGATGGCGGCCGTCATTTTCGCCGGCACCCAGGGCTACCTCGACGACGTCGACGTGGGGCGCGTGCCCGACTTCCTGCGCGGCCTGCGGGCGGGGCTGAAGGCCGACTACGCCGACCTGCTGGAGGCCATTCGCGCCAGCGGCGAGCTATCCGACGAGTCGGAGGCCAGGCTGCGCGCGGCCGTCGCCCAGTTCCACAACGCCTTCGCCGGCGAGGAGGCGGGGCCGGCCGCGGCGGCCGCCGGCGCCGGGTCGGACGAAGCGCCGGCGGCCGAGACCGTCGCCGACGCGGGAGAACGGGGCGACTGACGTGGCCACCCTGCAGGACACCCGCCGGCGCGTCGTCTCCACGCAGAACACGCACAAGATCACCAAGGCCATGGAGATGGTCGCCGCGGCCAAGCTGCGGCGCGCGCAGCAGCGCATCGAGGCGCTGCGCTCCTACGCGCTGAGCATGATCGACATGATGCAGGACTTGGCCCGCTACGCCGAGAGCCCCACCCTCTACCCGTTGCTGCGCCGGCACGACGCGGTGCGCGACATCACGCTGGTGGTGTTCACCGGCGACCGCGGCCTGGCCGGCGCCTTCAACGCCAACGTCTTGCGCCGCGCGACCGAGGTCTACCGGCAGGTGACGGCCGAGGGACAGAGCGTGCACTGGGTCGTGATCGGCAAGAAAGGCATCGGTACGCTGCGCTTCCGCGGCTATCAGCTGGACCGTACGTGGGAGGGCCTCAGCGACCACCCCGACTACACGCACGCGGAGGAGATCGCCCGCCACCTCATCGAGCAGTACACGAGCGAGAAGACCGACGAGGTGCACCTCATCTACAACCGCTTCCGCTCGCCGCTCGAGCAGACGGTGAAGGACGTGGTGCGTCTGCCGATCGAGCCGCCGGAGGTGCGGCGCGGCGGGCAGCTGCCGGCCACCTACATCTACGAGCCGGATCCCGGCATCATCTACGAGCAACTGCTGCCGCGCTACGTGGATATCACCGTGTTCCGCGCCCTGCTCGAGAGCAGCGCCAGCGAGCAGGGCGCGCGCATGACGGCCATGCGTAACGCCAGCGAGAACGCCGACGAGATGATCGACCACCTGACGCTACAGCTGAACCGCGCGCGCCAGCAGTCGATCACCCAGGAGATCCTCGAGGTGGTGGCCGGAGCCAACGCCCTCGGGTGAGCGGAGGAGACGACCCGGCGGCCACACGGCCGCCGTGCAGAGCAAGCTGTGGAGAGAAGCGCATGAACAAAGGACGTGTGGTCGAGGTCATCGGCGCCGTGGTGGACGTGCAGTTTTCCGGCGAGCTGCCGGCCATCCACAACGCCCTCACCATCCCGCTGAGCCGCGACGGGCAGCAAGGGGAGCTCACCGTCGAGGTGCAGCAGCACCTGGGCGACGACAAGGTACGCACCGTGGCGATGGACTCCACCGACGGGCTGGCCCGCGGGGTCGAGGCCGTCGACACCGGCCAGCCGATGACCATCCCGGTGGGCCCGAAGACCCTGGGGCGCCTGCTGAACGTGTTGGGCCAGACCATCGACCACGGCGAGCCGCTCGGTGAGGTCGAGCGCTGGCCGATCCACCGGCCGGCGCCCGGCTTCGGCGACCTGGAGCCCACCGACGAGATCTTCGAGACCGGCATCAAGGTGGTCGACCTGCTCGCCCCGTACGTGAAGGGCGGCAAGATCGGCCTCTTCGGCGGCGCCGGCGTCGGCAAGACCGTGATCGTTCAGGAGCTCATCCACAACATAGCCTCCCAGCACGGCGGTCTGTCGGTGTTCTGCGGCGTCGGCGAGCGCACCCGCGAGGGCAACGACCTCTGGATCGAGATGAAGGAGTCGGGCGTCATCGAGAAGACGGCGCTGGTCTACGGCCAGATGAACGAGCCGCCGGGCGCGCGCCTGCGCGTGGGGCTGGCCGGCCTCACCGTGGCCGAGTACTTCCGCGAGGAGGGCGGCCAGGACGTGCTGCTCTTCATCGACAACATCTTCCGTTTCGTGCAGGCCGGGTCCGAGGTCTCGGCGCTGCTCGGCCGCATGCCGAGCGCCGTGGGCTACCAGCCGACGCTGGCCAACGAGATGGGCGAGCTGCAGGAGCGCATCACCTCCACCAAGCGCGGCTCGGTCACCAGCGTGCAAGCCATCTACGTGCCGGCCGACGACCTCACCGACCCGGCGCCGGCGGCCACCTTCGCCCACCTCGACGCCACCACCGTGCTCAGCCGCGCCATCTCCGCCAAGGGGATCTACCCGGCCGTCGACCCGCTCGACAGCACCTCGCGCATCCTCACTCCCGACTCGGTGGGGGAGGAGCACTACGCTGTGGCGCGCGCCGTGCAGGAGATCCTGCAGCGCTACAAGGACCTGCAGGACATCATCGCCATCCTCGGCATGGACGAGCTCAGCGACGAGGACAAGGTCACCGTCGGCCGCGCGCGCCGCATCGAGCGTTTCCTCAGCCAGCCGTTCAACGTGGCCGAGCAGTTCACCGGCACGCCGGGCCGCTACGTGCCGCTCAAAGAGACCGTCCGGGGCTTCAGGGAGCTGGTGGAGGGCAAGCACGACGACCTGCCCGAGCAGGCGTTCCTCATGGTCGGTGGCATCGACGAGGCCGTCGAGCAGGCCAAGCGGCCGCGCGGGGCCTGACGCATGCCCGACGGGGTCCATCTGGTCGACGTCGAGATCGTCACGCCCGACGGCCACCTCTACACCGACCGCGGCGACCTGGTGGTGGTGCCGGGCGTCGAGGGGCAGCTCGGCATCATGGCCGGCCACCAGCCGCTGGTCAGTCTGCTGGCCATCGGCGAGATGCAC
>Ga0315282_10017274_pt1 | contig 10434 bp, 8 predicted proteins | sample YL17G07_20_MG_FD_203693 | JGI IMG/M metagenome (GOLD analysis project Ga0315282, IMG submission 203693) | Sediment microbial communities from Yellowstone Lake, YNP, Wyoming, USA - YL17G07_20 | ecosystem: Environmental > Aquatic > Freshwater > Lake > Sediment | place: USA: Wyoming | collected... | reverse complement strand
AAGATTTTGGGGGGGGCGGGCCAGACCGGCCGATCGTGGATTCCCGATCGGCAGGATGGGCCTTCCGTCACCTTGGGCCGGGTGCGACAAAAACTCGTTCTTCAAGGCTGGGGCCCTCGCGCCTCGCCGCCACAAAGGCTTTACACCGCCGCCAATCCCCGGACAATAAGGCGAGCCCCGAACCATGCACCCCGCGCAGAAGCCGTAGCCATGCGGAGGCGTATTTTTTGGTTGCCAAGCGCTCCCCGCGGGTCTAAGATGCCCTATTCGCCAAACGGGCGATCCCCGAAAAAGAGCGGCAGAGACCGGAAGGAGTCCTTCGCGTGGTACGCATTCGTCTCAAACGTCTGGGCCGGACCAATCGGCCTTTCTGGCGGATCTGCGCCACGGATCGGCGTGCCGCTCGCGATGGCCGCATTCTGGAGGAACTCGGGCACTTCGATCCGCTCCTGGGCGACCAGGACAAGCTCAAGATCAACCGCGAGCGCGTGGTCCATTGGCTGAAGCTCGGCGCGGTCCCGTCAGACACCGTGGCCCAGATGCTGCGGCACCTGGGGCTCGACCTGAAGGGCAACGAGGTCCCGCCGCGGCCGTGGCGGAAGAAGAGGAAAGCGCTGCCGAAGCCGGCCGCCGCCCGCGTGGCCGCCGAGAAGGCCAAGGCCGCCGAAGCCGCGGCTCCCAAGGAACTGCCGAAGGAAGGCGCGGCGCCGTAGGGCGCAGGGCATCGGGTGAGGGGATGGCATGGCGTTGCGGTTCGACGTCATCACGCTCTTCCCGGAAGCTTTCACGAGCGTTCTGGAGTCGAGTATCATCGGCCGGGCGCGCCGCGAGGCCCGGGTCGAAGTCGTCCTGACGAACCTTCGGAGCTTTGCCTCCGACAAGCGCGGCACGGTAGACGACAAGCCGTTCGGCGGCGGGCCGGGCATGGTGCTCATGCCCGAGCCGATGTTCCTCGCGGTGGAGCGCGTGAAGGCGCTCGACCTGCGTCCGGCGCCGGTGGTGCTGCTGACGCCGCAGGGCGCGCGGTTGACGCAGGGCGCCGTGCATCGGCTCGCGGCTCACGAGCGGCTCATCCTGGTGTGCGGGCATTACGAGGGATTCGACGAGCGGATCCGGACGCTGGCGGACGTGGAGCTTTCGATCGGCGACTACGTGCTGACGGGCGGGGAGCTGCCCGCCCTGGTCGTGATCGACGCCATCACGCGGCTTCTGCCCGGCGCGCTGGGCGCCGAGGACGGGACGCGCGAGGAAAGCTTCAGCGTGGCCGAGGGGTTGCTGGAGTACCCGCAGTACACGCGGCCGCGCGAGTTTCGCGGCTTGGCGGTGCCGGAGGTCCTCCTCTCGGGGGACCATGCGGCCATCGCGAAGTGGCGGGCCGAGCAGGCCGAGGCCCGGACACGCCAGCGGCGAAGCGATTTGTTTGAAGACAGGGACCGGGGAACAGGGACTGGGGACTAGGGAAGGCAACAACGGCAACAGCGTCACAGCGGCGCCATCGTTGAGCCGCGGCCGGTACGGCCGCGATATTGTTCGTCGCCGTACCTCGGAAGGGTTGACCATGAAGCGAGCAGCGCTGGCATACGTGGAGGCCGGATACCTGGTGAAGGATCGGCCCGGCTTTCATGTCGGCGACACGGTGGACGTGGGCGTCCGGATCATGGAAGGCGACAAGGAGCGGATCCAGGTCTTTACGGGCCTGGTGATGGGCCGCCGCGGCGGGGGCGTGTCGGAAACGTTCACCGTGCGGCGGATCGTGGCGGGCGAGGGCGTCGAGCGGACGTTCCCGCTGCACTCGCCGTCGGTCTCGTTCATCCGGGTCACCCGGTCGGGCAAGGTCCGCCGCGCGAAGCTCACGTTCCTGCGGAAGCGCGTGGGCAAGGCGACGCGTCTGGCGGAGCTTCGCCGCGAGCTGGGCGAGCAGGCCCTCCCCGAGACCCCTGCGGCCGCCGGGGCCGGCGACAGCGAAGCCGGCGCGTAACTGGCGCGGCCGTTCCGACGCCGTAAAGGCGAATGTTAAATGCTAAATGTTAAATGCTAAATGAAAAGAGAAAAACGGATTGGGGTCCCGCGGGCATTACAAAGAAGATACGTGTGAAGGTGAGCAAGATTCTTGACATCAAGGTGCCGGACGTTGTGATGTGGCTTATCTATGCGCTCCTAATTGTGATGGCCCTGTTCATTGTGTTCTGGGTCCTCTCGGCATCGCGCTGGCACATGTGAAGGACATAGTTATGGGCAACGCGAAGAAGCCGACTATCCGCGAACTCTTCGAGCTTCGGCTCCGCCGTTCATTTAGCATTTAACATTTAGCATTTAACATTTCCGTCACGGAGCGGGGTACGACATGAAGTCGTTCTGGAAAGCCCTGCAATACTGCCGGCCCTACCGGGGCCGCATCGTCCTGGCCTGGATCTGCGGCGTTCTGGCCGCCGCCTTCTGGTTCGGGACCATCGGCGCCATCCTTCCGTTGTTCAACCTGCTCTTCCAGGAACCTCCCCAGGGCGTCCGGTTCAGCGAGATTCCGTCGCGCCAGGCCGGCGGCCGCCGGGAGCGGATCCTCGAAGCCACGCCCGGCCTCTGGACCGTGGAGGCGGACCCGTCGGTCGCCTCGTTCGAAGTCAAAGGCACCACGATCCGCGTGGCGCCCGACGTGAAGGTGATCGAGCCCAAGAGGGGCCTCAAGGGCATCGCTCAACAAGCACGGGAGGACGGACGGCCGTATGCGTTCGCCCTGACGGGGCTGGCCGACGTGCTGCCCGAGGACCGCTACCACTGCCTCCTGTGGATCATGATCAGCGTGATGGTCATGGCGGTCTTGCGCGGCGTGCTGGTCTACTCGAGCGAGTACCTCGTGGGCCACGCGACGAACCGGGCCATGCTGAGCCTGCGGCTGAAGGTTTTCGAGCACGTGCTGCGGTCGCCCCTCTCGCTGTTCTCGAAGATCGGCGCCTCCGACGTGATGAGCCGCTTCCAGCAGGACTGCTTCTACATCCTGGAGGGCACAAAGATTCTGCTGGGCAAGGTGGTGACCGAGCCGCCGCGCGCCATCATCTGCGTGGTTCCCGCGATCATCGTCGGGGCCTCGATCGACCCGTGGCTTCCGGTCCTGGCCCTCGTGCTGGCGCCGGTCGTCGGCTACCTGGTGCGGCGGTTCGCGGTCCGCATACGCCGGGCCAGCCGCAAGTCGCTCGAGAGCTGGGCCTCCCTGATGGGCATCCTCGAGGAGAGCCTGTTTGGCATCCGCGTCGTCAAGGGGTACGGGCTGGAGGCCCACGAGCGCCGCGCGTTCTTTGCGGCAAGCCGCCAGCTGTTCCTGCAACTCCTGCGCACCATACGCCTCGACGCGCTGACCGACCCGACGGTGGCCGCCCTTTTCACGATCGGCGCGGCGGGCGCCGCCATCCTCGCCGGCAAGATCATCATCGACCGCGGACTCGGCAACGATCTGGGCGATTTCATCCTCTTCTTCGGGCTGTTGGTGGGGGCGCTGGATCCGGTGCGGAAACTTTCGCAGGTGTCGAACCGCCTCCAGCAGGCCGCCAGCGGCGCCGACCGCGTCTACGAACTCCTCGCTTCCGACGTGGAGCCGCGCTATGGCGCCACGGGCAAGGATCTGCCGCGGCTCGCGCGCGAGATCGAGTTCCGCGAGGTCGCGTTCGCCTATGGCGAAGGCCAGCCGGTCCTCCGGGACATCAACCTGACCGTCCGGCACGGCGAAGTCCTGGCCGTTATCGGCCGGACCGGCTGCGGCAAGACCACGCTCGTGAGCCTCATCCCGCGATTCTTTGAGCCCACCGGCGGGACGATCCGGATCGACGGCGTGGACCTTCGCGACGTGACCCTCCGCAGCCTGCGCGGCCAGATGGCTTACGTGCCGCAGGAGACTACCCTCTTCGCCGACACGGTGGCGGGAAACATCGCCCTCGGCGCCGTGCAGCACAACCCGCACCAACCCTCGCGCGAAGCCATTGAGCAAGCCGCCCGGGCCGCCCACGCCGACCGTTTCATCCGCCAAATGCCGCAGGGGTACGACTCGCCCATCGGCGAGCACGGCACGACGCTGTCCGGGGGCGAGCGGCAGCGCATCGCGCTGGCCCGGGCCATCCTGCGCGACCCGGCCATTCTCATCCTCGACGAAGCCACCAGCGCCCTCGACGAGGAAACGCAGGCCCTCGTCCAGGAAACCCTGCGCGAATTCGTGAAGGGCCGCACTACCATCCTGATCGCGCATCGGCTGTCAACGCTCACCATCGCCGACCGCATCGCCGTGATGGATGTCGGCCGAATCGTGGGCATCGGAACGCACGACGAGCTTCTGGCCACGTGCCCGCTTTACAGGCGACTGAGGGAAGTCGGCCTGGATGGGGTATAACGCCTTGCCGCGCGCGGGCGACGGCGCGCAAGCGCCTTTCAACACACGACTTAGACCCAAACAAAGTCTGTGCAAACCGTGTGGACAGTTTCCGTCCCCGGTTGTAAACCCCTTGCTCACAACGGGTTATGGCGCGACACCCCCAAGGCGCTATTGTTAGCAGTGCCCGTCCGCCCCTCTGGGTGCAACCACGGGCGAGCTCCGGAAAATGCACCCTCCTGTCAGCATCCGGGCATCCTGATGGATGTGAACCACGTGCCCGGTTCGGGCCGTTGGCGGCGTAACCAATACGACAGCTATACTCTGACCGGTGCCCGGCGGGTCTCCTGACCCGCCGCGCGCGTGTGTCTTCTGGCCAAGCCGGGGCGCTTCCTGCGCGGTGGGTCAGGAGACCCACCGCGCACGGGGCCAAGTGGCTGCGGCCTGTCACGCGCCCACGAGCGTGCCTGCGGCGCGCCGCGATCTGCATCTGCTCTCGTGCCGGCGCGAGGCGTGCTCTGGCGGCAAGAGATTCTTGTGCGCGCGCCCGCCGACGCAGTATCTTTACGTTGACGACGGCGCGCGGTTGTGGTAGTGTGCGCGTGTTGCCCGGGGGCAATTCAGCAGGACCTCCGGCGCGGGTCGCTTGGGCCACCGCCGCAGACGGCGACCGGTTCCGGCGCTCGTTATCTATCAACGGATTTCCACAAGAGAAGATACGGGAGATGCCTCGCATGGCGTCTTCGCCCTTGGAACATTGGCAGCAGGCCGTCGCCCGGGTCCAGGAAGCATCGCTGGGTTTCGATATCCCGCCTTGGCTGGCCCACGCGCGGCTTTCGGAGCTGGACGCGTCGCACGTCTCGGTGGCGCTGCCCGAGGCGCCGCACGGCGCCGAGATCGACACGGCGCTTCGCTCGGCGCTCGAGGGGGCCCTGGCGCAGTGCCTGGGCCGTCGCGTGTCGCTGGAGTTCCGCACGCTGCCGGCGGAACCCCTGAGGATGGGCGCTCTCGTCCGGCCCGTGACCGCGGCCACCCCAACCTTGCCCGGCCTGGTGCCGCAGGAGGATCGGCCGCGCCTGAATCCGCAGTACACCTTCGAGAACTTCATCACGGGCCCGTGCAACCGCATGGCCCACGCCGCGGCGCTGGCCGTCGGCGACTTGCCGGGCCGGTCCTACAACCCGCTGTTCCTCCACGCGAGCGTCGGCCTCGGCAAGACCCACCTGATGCAGGCGCTGTGCCACAAGATCCTCCAGAACCGGCCCGACGTGGCGATGATGTACGTGTCGTGCGAGGACTTCGTGAACCGTTTCATCGCCGCCATCGAGCGGGGCCAGATCGAGGAGTTCCGCTACCGGTTCCGCTACCTCGACGTCCTTGTGATCGACGACATCCACTTCCTGGCCGATAAAGAACGGACACAGGAAGAGTTCTTCCACACCTTCAACACGCTCTACCAGGCGCAGAAACAGGTGGTCTTGTCGAGCGATTCGCCGCCGCAGGAAATCCCGCGGCTCGAGGAGCGCCTGGTCAGCCGGTTCAAGTGGGGCCTGGTGGTGCGGATCGACCGGCCAAGCTACGAGACGCGCGTGGCCATCGTGCAGACCAAGGCCCGCCTTCGCGGCCGCGAGCTGCCCGAGGAGGTCGTCAAGTACATCGCCACGGTGGTCGACTCCAATAACCGCGAGCTCGAAGGCGCGGTGGTGCGCGTCCTGGGCTACGCGTCGCTGTGCAACCGCTACATCGACGTCGACCTCGCGAAGGAGGCCCTGCGAGACCTCGTGGGGACCCGCCAGCCGACCCTCACCATCCAGGCGATCGCCGATGCGGTGCTGCGGCGGTATAACGCGCGGCTGTCGGACCTGCAAAGCAAGCGCCGCACGCAATCGGTGGCCATGCCAAGACAGATTTGTATGTATCTCGCAAGGCACCTGACGAACCAAAGCCTCGAGGAGATCGGCGCGTTCTTCGGCGGCCGGGACCATACAACTGTTCTTCACTCAGAACGCAAGGTCAAGCGGATGGTCGAGCACGACCCGGCTTTTCGAGGCCTGGTCGAGGCCATTGAGAGGGACGTCCTTCGGGCATAAGGAGTGTGGAGAACCGGTGACGGCGCGCGTGGCGCTTGCATCCGTATCTAACGACTGGCCCCTTCGGCAGCCGTAACTAACCGAGGGCAACAGGCAAGCGCCACAAGGCATTCCACCGCTTATCCACATGGCGGCCCCGTTAATGCCGTCTCTAACCTCTTGTGGGAGCGGTGGTTACGTTGGACGGGCCACGAACCCAGAGTTCTTCACAAACATACTAGGACTACTGACTCCTTGTAACTGATTCTAAAACGACAAGAGTAAACAAAGGAGGTCCCGATATGAAAGCAGTTTGCGATCGCACCACACTGACCCGTGCGGTTCAGGTGGCTTCGAGTGTAGTGGCGCCCCGAAGCCCCAAGCCGGCCCTCGGCTGCATCAAGCTCGAAGCGGACAAAAAACACATGACGCTTCTGGCCACGGACCTCGAGGTAGGTGTCCGCATCGAGCTGGACAAGATGGATATCGAGGAAGCGGGCGCCGCCCTTGTGCCGGCGGATCGGTTCCACGCCATTCTCCGGGAGCTTCAGGAAGATACGATCTCGGTGGCGGCAACGGCCCAGGAAACCAAGATCGTGGCGCCGGGTTCCCACTTCACGATCCTTGGGAGCGACCCGAACGATTTTCCGGCGGTGCCGGAGTTTCCTGAATCGGGCGCCCTGACGGTGGCGGCGGATGATCTTCTAGCGCTGGTTGAGCGGACCCTCTTTGCCACGGCCAAGGAGAATACGCGATACGCGCTTAACGGCGTTCTCTGGGAAGTGGAGGGCAACGGCCTGACGCTGGTTTCCACCGACGGCCGCCGCCTGAGCCTCGCAAGGGGGAAGTGCAAAGATGGTCCGAAGGAGAAAACGTCTGCCATCGTGCCCAGCAAGGCCATGCAGCTTATCGAGCGGTGCCTGACGGACGTGGAAAAGGTGGAGGGGAACGTTCGCGTGGTGCTTCGCGAGAAGGATATTCTCCTGGAGACTCCGCCCTCGGATGGGACCCGGCGGATCATCTACTCCCGCCTGGTCGATGGGCACTTCCCGAAGTATGAGGATGTGATCCCGAAGGACTTCGACAAGAAGGCGACGATCAAGACCGAGGCTTTCCAATCGGCGGTGCGCAAGGCGGCGCTGCTGACGAACGAGGAATCGCGCGGCGTGATGCTCAAGTTCTCCAAGGAGGAGCTCGTCATCACCAGCCGGACCCCGGAAATGGGCGAGGCCGAGGTTCGCATGGCGGTTGCTTATGAAGGCGAGCCGCTGGAGATCGGGTTCAACCCGGTGTACCTGATTGACGCCGCCAAAGTGATCGACGCGGAGGAGTTTGCGTTCTCTTTCAAGGGTTCGAGCAAGCCCGGCGTCATCACCGAGGGGCGGCTGTTCACGCACGTGGTGATGCCGGTCAGCATCGTCTAGAAGCTGTTTCACAAGCGCCCATCAGCGCCGCATAGCGCGGCGGGCAGTCTTGCCCGCCGCGCGAATGCGGGCGCGAACGCGCGGTGGGCAAGACTGCCCACCGCGAGCTCGCCGGCTCTGAAACAGCTTCTTTACCGGCCAAGCGGAGGAGTGGGGTGTCCACCGGGTTGAAGGAGGCGTCGGACTACGAGAAGGACCGGTCCGTGCCGGTGGGCGAAGTCATCCAGCGCTGGGTCAGGCGCAGCGGCCTGGTGCGCCTTTCCGACCGCGAGCGCCTCTGGAATACCTGGCAGGTTGCGCTGGGGTCCGACGCGTCCCACACCCGTCTGGAGGCGCTGAAGAACCAGGTGGTGACGTTCGTGGTGGATTCGAGCGCCCTCCTGCTGGAACTCCGCGGCTTCCGCAAACAGGAGCTACTCGAGACCCTGCATCGCGAGGTGCGGAGCTGTTTCGTCCGTGATATCCGGTTTCGCCTGGAAAAGCGCGGGCCGCCGCAAGGCCGTCCGCCAAGGAAGGGGAAGTGACGGAACGTATGGCCAAGGAGAGGAAAACTCTGGAAGAAGAAGAGGGTAACGGGGCGGCCGAAAAGGGCGCTGCCCAATACAGCGCCGACGCCATCAAGGTCATGAAGGGCCTGGAGGCCGTCCGCAAGCGGCCCGACATGTACATCGGCGACCGCCACCAGCGGGGTCTCCACCACCTCGTCAGCGAGGTCGTCGATAACTCGATCGACGAGGCGATGGCGGGCTTCTGCACGGACATCTACGTCACGGTTCACGGCGACGGCAGCGTCAGCGTGGCCGACAACGGGCGCGGCATCCCGGTGGACCTCCACAAGGAGGAGAAAAAGCCGGGTGTCGAGGTGGCGCTCAGCATGCTCCATGCCGGCGGCAAGTTCGACCACTCCACGTACAAGGTCTCGGGCGGCCTGCACGGCGTGGGGGTGAGTTGCGTGACGGCCCTGTCGGAGTGGCTGGAGGTCGAGGTCCGCCGCGACGGCGTCGTCTGGCGGATGGCCTTCGCCCGCGGCAAGAAATCGAAGGACCTGAAGAAGGTCGGCACGGCGAAGAAGACCGGCACCACCATCACGTTCAAGCCCGACCGCGAGATCTTCGAGGACCCCACGTTCAAGTTCGAGCTTCTCGAGGGCCGCCTGCGCGAGCTCGCGTACCTGAACGAGGGCCTCCACATCCACCTGACCGACGAGCGCGACGATCGCGAGGCCGACTTCCGCTTCAAGGAGGGCATCCGCGCGTTCGCCAAGCACCTGAACGAGGGCAAAGAGGTCGTCCACCGCGACATCATCTACTACCGCCGCGACGATCCCGCCACCCACACCGAGGTCGAGGTGGCCATTCAGTACAACGACGGCTACGCCGAGAACATCCTGTGCTTTGCCAATAATATCAATACGATCGAAGGCGGCACGCACCTGTCGGCGTTCAAGTCGGCGGTGACCCGCACCCTCAACTTCTACGCCAAGAAGCAGAATATCCTGAAGGGCGACTCGGCCCCCAGCGGCGACGACCTGCGCGAGGGCATGACGGCCGTCCTCTCGGTCCGCGTCAGCGATCCCCAGTTCGAGGGCCAGACCAAGACCAAGCTCTCGAACAGCGAGGTCGGCACGTTTGTCGAGACCGCGACCAACGACATGCTGGGCCAGTATCTGGAAGAGAACCCGGGCACGGCCAAGAAGATTGTCACGAAGGCCGTCCAGGCGATGATCGCCCGCGATGCCGCGCGCAAGGCCCGCGATCTCGTGCGGCGCAAGGGCGCCCTGGCGTCCGGGAACCTGCCCGGCAAACTGGCCGACTGCTCCGAGCGCGATCCCGCCCTGTCCGAGGTCTTCCTGGTCGAGGGCGACTCGGCCGGCGGCTCCGCCAAGCAGGGCCGCGACCGCCGCACGCAGGCCATCCTGCCCCTGCGCGGCAAGATCCTCAACGTCGAGAAGGCCCGGATCGACAAGATGCTCGCCCACGAGGAAATCGCGACCATCATCTCGGCCCTCGGCACCGGCATCGGCACCGACGACTTCAACGTGGACTCGGCCCGCTACCACAAGGTCATCATCATGACCGACGCCGACGTCGACGGCAGCCACATCCGCACGCTCCTGCTGACGTTCTTCTACCGCCAGATGAAGGCGCTTGTGGAGCACGGCTACGTGTACGTGGCCCAGCCGCCGCTGTACCGCGTCCGCCGCAAGGGCCGCGAGCAGTACGTCCAGAGCGACCGCGAGATGAAGATGACCCTGCTGAAGCTCGGCGTCGAGGGCGCGACCTTGCGCTTCAACCCCGAGCCCGGCAGCCGCAAGAAGACCGCCGAGGAGATCGCCGGGGCGAAGCTCGAAGAACTCTCCCTCATCCTCACCGACGCCGAGGAGCTCGTGCGCTCCGTCGAGCGGCGCGGCGTGCCGTGGGAAACGTTCCTGGCGGCCCGCAACAAGGCCGGCGAGTTTCCGTCCTGGGCCGTGCGGCTCGACGGCGCCATGCGGCTCTTCCACACCGAGGCCGAGGCCCAGAAGGCCGTCGCCGCCGCGTTCCCCAGGCCCAAGAAGGAGGCGAAGAAGGAGGAGGGCGACAAGGAAGAG
>Ga0315282_10017273_pt1 | contig 10434 bp, 16 predicted proteins | sample YL17G07_20_MG_FD_203693 | JGI IMG/M metagenome (GOLD analysis project Ga0315282, IMG submission 203693) | Sediment microbial communities from Yellowstone Lake, YNP, Wyoming, USA - YL17G07_20 | ecosystem: Environmental > Aquatic > Freshwater > Lake > Sediment | place: USA: Wyoming | collected... | reverse complement strand
TCCGCTTCCCCCTCTTCATCCCTGGCCTCCCATCCCCCTTCAAATGGGTCGGCAATTCTATCTTCACCCGGTGTCTAAATTTTGGGGAGTACTATAGTACGCCTCTTCCACCCGCAGGACGACCGCTGCCACGCCCGGGTGTTTCGGATCATGCCATCGTTTCATGCTCTCGAATATAGGGCCTTCCGTGTGATACGTCATCGCGCCCTTCACCTGAAACGACTTGCGCTCCTTGGTGATGAACAGAATGGCGCCCGGCTTGCCGTTCTTGATGTTGGCCCGGGTCTTGCAGAAGTAATTGTCCGCCACAACAAACCCTACGCGGGCATCGTACTGGATCTCACCCACGTAAATGACGTTGGGCTTCCCGGCCGCATCCACCGTCGCCAGGATCGCCGGCCCCTCCCGTTCATCCCACGCCTTGGACAGCGTCGCCATGCCGTTCTCCATAGAAGATACCCCTTTCATGAGTTGTCTCCGCACAGTGCCTTGCCCTTGCCTTACAGCGCTCCGTGAAGAAGAACGATTGTGCTGATCCCTGCCAGAATCAGCCCAAGTTGTTGCACGATGCTCCTCAAGTTCGTCTCTTGCCTGTGGCCTGGGATCAGGTCGGCCAATGCGATGTAGACAAAGCTTGCGGCTGAGAAAGCCGTAATGTATGGAGCGACCGATCCGGCCATGGACACCCATGCGTATGCCAGCACCCCACCCACCACAACGGCAAGGCCCGACAGAAGGTTATACGCGAATGCCTTCCCCCTGGTGAAGCCGCTGTCGAGCAGAATGAAGAAGTCTCCGATCTCCTGAGGTATCTCATGCGAGGCAACGGCAACGGACGCGGCGATCCCCATGGGAACGGATGTGACGAATCCCACGGCGATGGCGACGCCATCCACGAAATTGTGCAGCGAATCTCCAATGAGTATGAGGCGGCCGGCGCTGGAGTGGAACTCGCACTTGTGGACATGGCAGTGCCTCCAGATCGCCAGTTTCTCAAGAATGAAGAAGGCGATGATGCCAGCCAGCACGGTCGCCAAGACACGGGGCGCCGAAAGCTTGGCAAGGGCGTGTGGCAGAAGCCCCAACAACGCTGCCCCCAGCAGAGTTCCCGTGGCGTAGCTTACGGCAAGAGGCGTTAGCCGTTTGCGCGCCGGTTCGGACAGCAACAACGTCGCTCCCGCCAGCGCAACGGCACCCGCGCCGGTCAGAAGAGTGCAAGCGATTATCAACAGAAGCACCATGTGTCACCGGCCTCCTGGCGAGTGTTCCGCAAGAACCAGGCTGCCTGTCGGCACGCCAATATGCCGCGTCACAACCGCGCACTTAACCCTCAGGAGAAAGAACATGTGCCGCTCGACGCCGCTGAGTGTCTCGTAGTTTCCCTGGCCCTTGGCCAGGACGAGGGCCGCACCGCGGAAGCGAGCGCAAAAGTCCGCTGAGCAGTCTTCAAGAATTGTGCCTGGCGCGTCAGAGCCGGAGTCAATGACCTTCACGAGGGCAGTCATGCCGCTCGCTTCCGCGTCCGCCATGACGGCGTCGTTGATCACCGGGCTTCCTCGAACAACGAAGGTGACCCTGGCGGGACCGAGGACCTCAATCAGAAGCCTGTCGAGGACAATCTCACCAGCGTTGTCGCCGATGTACAGTATGTCACGGCCAAGCTCCGCTGCGCGGCGGAAGGAATCCAGAGCGCCGCCTTCCAGGGGGGCCTCAAGGGATGCCTCAATGGCCTCCGCGATCTGCGACTCCTCGACCCCGCTCTTCACCCCCAAGTCAATCACATTGCCGGCGGCGGCCAACCGCAGGGCCGCCCCCAGCGGATCGGATGCGCACCTGACGCGTTGAGCCAGCCTCGGGTATAGCTCCAAGGCAAGACGGTTCTGCCGCTGTTTGACCTCACGGTAGGGGTCTGGATCACCGGTCTCCGCGCGGATCAGTCTGTGGACGAACTGGCCCATGGCTGGCGGGGACTGCCGAAGATCCATGTCGCTGGCCGCCTTGAGGACGGTCCGCAAGACCTTCTCCTGGACGGCTTCGTCCATTGTGACACGCCGGAGCGAGTCGAGGGTCTGTCGGACGAAGCATGGGACGCAGTCAAGTTCGGTGCGCATGGCTGATTGGCTCAGTTCCTTTCGCGATTCGCCTGTGCCCGATAGTACAGGTTCCCGGACACCATTTCGGAAGTGACACTGCCACGACTCAGAAGGATCGTCAGACACTTGAGGACTTCACCCCTGTGGATCCCCAAACCCTCGGCGATTCCTTCGGTGGTACAGGGACGCCGGCTCAGGAGAGCCAGCACTGATTCGCCGCGGATGGCGGTTTCGGCGCGCACATCGGTTCCACGGTAGTCCGCAATGACCTCTGTATGCCCATCGAACATGGAGGCAAACCGCTCCATCTGCTCCCTTGGCACGGGCAGCGCAAAGCTCTCCGCGGGCGGCCGCGCGACCGTGTTCAGTTGCACGCGCTCGGGAGCGATCCTGCGTGCCACGCGGGCGATCTTCGCGACCTCGGTCTCCAACCCCGTCACACCACCCAGCAGGAACACCTCCAGCCAGACTCTCCCGGTGTATTCGCGGCCAAACGCCATCAAGCCTTCCACCATTCTGCCGAAGGAAATCGAAGGATGCGGGCGGTTGACGTACCGGAACAAGGTCTCGTCCCCGGCATCCAGCGACGGGATGACGATGTCGGCCGCCGCCAATGCCGCGCGCACAGTGTGTTGCCAGAGGAGGGAACCGTTGGTCAGGACAGCGACCGGAATGTCCGTCAACTGCTTGATGGCTGATATCAACTCCCCCAGTCCGGCGTGCAGCGTCGGCTCCCCCGACCCTGCCAGCGTTATGACGTCAGGACGGAGTCCTGCCGCCAATGCGATCTTGACTTCTTTCACGACGTTCCCCAACGGGACGTAGCATTTACGCCTCACGGTCTTGCACGTCGTGCGCCCAAGCTGGCAGTAGACGCAGTCGTACGTGCAGGTCTTGAACGGAACCAGATCCACACCCAGCGAGCGGCCCAACCGTCGCGAGGGTACTGGGCCGAACACGTGTCGAAGGCGGCGTGTCACTCGCGTCTCTCCTCGCACGATGGCCTGCCACAACGCTGATCCCGCCCGCAGCAGGTCTTGCCGGTGCTGCGAAACGCGCACGATGAACCGGAACCCTTGGTGAGTACTCCTGCACCACCACTGATGAGACGCCGCACGCTGCGGCCGCACTTAGGACAGCGCTTGGCCGGTCGTGCGCTCATTCCGTGGAACCTTTCAAACCGGTGGCCGCAAGCGTTACACTTGTAGTCATACGTTGGCATGGGCAGGTCTCCCTTGCTTAGGCAGGCCCCGCATCAACTCAGCATACAGCCCTGCGAACGCCCCGCGCAGTTCAGGCGCAGCGTCCACTATGGACTCGCCGCGCGAGTAGGCTTCCGCAATCCGGCGGTCGTCGGGGATCTTCAGCAGAACGGGGATGTCTTCCGCGCGGCAGTACTCATCCACGCGCCCATCGCCGCAGTCGGCCCGGTTGATGACAACGCCACAGGGCAGCTTCAACTCGCGCACCGTCTCCACGGCCAACTGCAGGTCGTGAAGGCCAAAGGGCGTGGGTTCGGTGACAAGCAGAACGAAGTCGCTTCCTCTCACCGCCGCGACGACGGGGCAGGACGTCCCCGGCGGACAGTCAATGATGGTGAGTCCGTCCTTCGCGGCATGACGCTTGACGGCGCGGATGAGCGGCGGCGAGAGGGCCTGGCCGACATGCAGCCGACCCTGGACGAACTCGATCCCGTCGCGCGTTCCGGTCTCGATGACGCCAATCTCCCGCCCCACCTCGGAGATCGCTCCCTTCGGGCAGACCTCGAGGCACCCACCGCAGCCGTGACAGAGTTCGGGGAACACAAGTGGCACCTTCTTCAGACAGACAATGGCATGGTACTGGCATATCCGGCTGCACTCGCCGCAACCATCGCACTTCAAGGCGTCCACCGATGGCACGGGCACGCTGACCGGCTCACTGCGCTGGATGTCGGGCTTCAGAAAGATATGGCAGTTCGGCTCCTCCACATCGCAGTCGAGCAGGTGAACTGGGGGCGGGGCGGTCAGAGCCAGGGCAACGGCCACGGTGGTCTTGCCCGTGCCGCCCTTGCCCGAGGCGATGGCGATTTTCATGGCGTCTGCTCCACAAGGGCCCACAGCGCCAGGTTTAGCAGGCCCCCGGACACAAGGGCCGTCGTGATCATGATGGCCGTCGCCTTGAGCATTCCTCTAATGCCAAGTTCCCTGGCCATGACTGCGAACGTGGCAACACAGGGGAAATAGACGGCCAGCACGACACAAGCCACGACCGTTTGCCTGAAGGGGAGGTGAAGGGGGGCCAGCATCCCTACCGCCACGTCCTTCCGGAGGAAGCCTACCACAAGCGCTCCGGCAGCATCGGACGGCAATCCGAACACACCCGTGACGATGGGAGAAAAGATGCGCCCAATCAGCCCCATTACCCCCAGCGTGTAGAGCAGGTTTACGAGAAGGACACCCATGAACACGAAGGGCACCGCTTCGAACACAAACGAAAGAAGCCTTGTCCACACCTTCTTTGCGAGCCCCACAGCGTAGGGGATTCGATAGGGCGGCACGTCCAGTATGAGCTCCGGACTCTCGCCTATCATCGCCCGTCTGAGAATAATCCCCAAGGCAAGCCACACGAGGAAAAGAGTCCCGAAGATGACGGCCAGTGCAGTGGCGCCGTAACGGCCCGCGAGGCCGACTATCATTGCTGTCTGGGCCATGCAGGGAACGGCGATGGCTACCAACGTTGTGCAGATGAAGCATTCCTTCTTGCTTTCCATGATTCTGCCGGAGAGTATCCCCGGCACGTTGCACCCCAGGCCGAGGAGCATTGGGATCACGCCCATCCCGTGGAGCCCCACGACGTGCAGCAAGCGATCGGCCAACACCGCGAGCCTGGGGAGGTATCCCGAATCTTCTAGCACCGACAGCACGAGGTAGAAGGCGAAAACGTATGGCAGAACAGCCCCAAACGGCACAAACAGTCCGGTGGTCAACAATCCGAAGGACTCGCCGTAGTTTATTGCCCCTTCCGAGAGCCTTCCGATTAGGAGGGCGTGCAGGAATCCGCTGCCGCCGAGAAGAGAGGACAGCCGGAGCATCAGGGGCGACCACACCGCTTCAAAGAATGGTTCAAGTGCAAAGCGGATCAGCCCTTCCCCTACCAGTCGCACCGTTTCAAACGACAATCCAAGCACGAGGAGCGCGATCACGGCCCCAGTGAAGGGCCTCAACGAGGCATCGCCTAGCCGCTCAAGCAATGTATGGTGCCGGTGAGTGATGACTTGGACCTCTTTCAGTATCCGGCCGACCTCATTCCATCGCCGCGCTTCTTCGAATTCGTATGGGGACACTCCCGGCCGCGAGAGGCGCTCCACGAGGGCCTTGATCCCCTGTCCGGTCAGGGCAACCGTGGGTACGCATGGCACGCCCAGTATTTTCTCAAGGAGCGCGGCGTCAATCTGAACGCCGGTGTGTTGCGCCTCGTCCCACAGGTTAAGTGCGATGACCATCGGGTAGCGGCGCTTTATCAGCTGAAGGGTCAGGCCGAGGCTGCGCTCCAAGTTTGTCGCATCTACAACGTTAATGACAACATCGTCGTCCTGCCTCCCGGCCAGCACCTGGACCGTGACTTCCTCTGCCCTGCAGGTCGGCTCCACCGTGTAGGTTCCTGGCAGGTCGATTACCTCGGCCGCGCTGTTCCCCACCCGCGCCTTGCCCTTAACTATCTCGATGGTGGTTCCAGGATAGTTGGACACGACGACGTTCAGCCCGGTGAGCCTGTTGAAAACCACGCTCTTGCCCACGTTTGGATTGCCGACCAGGAAGATTCTCACGACGGGCCCCCTCGGGGTGGGGCCTCAATCTGCACCAGAATCTTCGCGGCCATCCCATGTCCCAAGGCGAGATTGACGTTTCCTACCCGGATCGTGACGGGACCGTGGAACGGCGAGCCGCTTATCTTCTCAAGTCTTACGCCCGGCCTTATTCCCATGGAATCGAGGCGACTGGTCAGGCCAAAGCCAGCTTGGATGACAAGGACCGTGCCGCTTTGTCCCTGTCCCACGTCTGCAAGACTCACGCAATTCGTCACGGCTTGCCCTCTTCTTGGTTTCATCGGCGTGTCGCCCGCTGCTGCCGGGCGGCCCTCGACAGGTCACGGTACAGAAGGCAGACCGGGCCTGAAGCGGTAAGCGCCAAGCTCACGGCGACCGTGGTCTTGCCCGTGCCGCCCTTGCCGCTGGCAACGGCAATGATCATCCTGTTACTCCCCGGTTCTCCGCTTGAAGCAGTGCACGTCCTTGGAGCGATTGGCGAGGCCGAAGACTCCGCCCGACGTGACGGCGTGAACAATGGCTTTGCTTCTCATGTGGTGATCGCTCACCGCAAGCACTCCTTCCGGTCTCAGCACCCGCTCGATGCCGGAAATGACGGCGGCCGGGTCGTCCAGTTCGTGCAGCACGTCATGCATGAGCGCAAGGTCAACGGCGCGGCAGGGCAGGCCTGCCGGGCTGTCACCGACGATGGTAACGATGTTCCCAAAGCCCAAGCGCCGGGCGATGTTCTGAAGTCTCCTCACCGCCCACGGGTTGATATCCACAGCGAAGACTCTCCCGCTTGATCCGGCCAGCCGCGCCGCGGCCAGGGAGTAGCCCCCCGGGCCGCAACCGAAATCGAGGACAGCATGCCCCGGTGAGACGCCAAGCTCGCGCAACACCGTATCTGGCGGCCAGACGGCGTCGCGGACGCGGAACAAGACCGTCATCAAGGCAAACGCCAGCCGTCCTGAAGACTTGAACACCTGAAGCCCCCTATCCGCGCAGTTCCTCGATGACCGTACCAGCGCATGTCGAACAGTTCATGGCTGGACCGCCACCCATCATCTTCCCGGCGCCGCCCTTGCCGCTGGCCACGGCCACCGTGGTTCGCCGCGATGCGCTCCCTGTGTCCGGAATGCCCTCGTGCTGCGTCCTAGAAGTAGAGATCACGAGCATCCGTCTCCTGAATGCGTTTCAGGCGCCCACGCAGTTCCTGCTTCTGGCTCGAGTCCGGCTGCTTGGCCAACTCGCGCTCGACGGCCTTCAGCCCAAGCTGGCGCGTCTCTGGCGAGGCATAGTCAACAAGGTACTCCGTCAGCGTGGCCAGGGCATTGGGCGTGCAGTAGCGCTGGATGAATCCGGGTATTGCGAACTCCATGAAGTGCTCGCCCGTACGCCCCAGCCGGTAGCAGGCCGTGCAGAAGCTGGGCAGGTAGCCGTCTTGCAGCAGTTCGCGCAGGACCTCGTCCAGCGAACGAATGTCGCCCAGCGAGAACTGCTCGCGTTCCATGACCTGGGCATCGCCAGCCTCGGTGTACCCGCCCAGTTCGATCCTGCTGCCAGCATCAATCTGGGAGACGCCGAAGGCCATGACTTCGCGCCGAAGCTCCGGCCGTTCACGGGCCGTCAAGATCAAGCCAGTGTACGGCACTGAGAGCCGCAGGATGGCAATCAGCCGCTTGAAGTCGTCATTGCTGACCAGATGGGGCCAGTCCGTCTCAACCCCGCAGGCGGAACGGAGGCGGGGAAAACTGATCGTGTGAGGCCCCACGCCGTAGCTTTCCTCAAGGTAACGGGCGTGGCTGACCAACCCCAGCACCTCAAAGCGCCAGTCGTACAACCCGAACAGTGCTCCGATGCCAACGTCATCGCAGCCGGCCTCCATGGCGCGCCCCACGCCGTGCAGCCTCCAGAGGTAGTCCGCCTTCCGCGTGCCGCGCGGGTGTATGTTGGCATACGTTTCATGATGGTATGTTTCCTGGAATATCTGGTACGTGCCAATGCCCGCGGCCTTGACCAGGCGGTATCCATCGTGGTCCATCGGTGCGGCGTTGATGTTTACGCGCCGGATCTCGCCATGGCCGACTTTGAAGTCATAGACGGTGCGCACGCACTCGGCGATGAAGTCGGGCCCGTACCGCGGATGCTCGCCGAACACGAGGATCAGGCGTTTGTGCCCCTTGTTCTCAAGCGCGCGCAACTGTTCGCGGATTTCATCCTGGGTCAGCGTCCGGCGGACCGCGGCCGGGTTCGAGCGCCGGAAGGCGCAATAGCGGCAGTCGTTGACGCACTCGCTGCCGATGTACAGCGGCGCGAAGAGCACAATGCGGTTGCCGTAGACTTCTCGCTTCAGGCGTCGCGCCGTCTCGAAGATAGCCTCCGTCGAGTCGGGATCGCTGGCGGCCAGCAGCGCCGCCGTCTCCTCGGGTTCCAAGGGTTCCTTCGCCAGGCTCTTGGCCAGCAGTTCACGAACGCGTTGCTTGTCGGGACGCGCGCAGGCCAACCAACCGGCGAGCCGCTCGTCGTTGATGAAATCCTTTGCGTCCGTGTGCGTGGAACACAAGACGGTCATGATGCGGCCCTTCCACGGCCCTTGCCACCGCCCTGGCCGCGGCCAGCGCCTTGTCCGCCGCCGCCACCGAGCCCGCGGCCTGCCCCGGCCATACCGCGTCTGCCGCGGCCAGCGCCGCCACCCTGGCCGCCCATGCAGCGGCCACGACCGCGCCCCGTGCCCGGCCCTTGTCCCGTCGGTCCCGTACCATCTCCGCGTGGCATGATTCATCCTCCTTCAGTTGTTTTCCCGGACAAAGATTTCCTGATGATCGCGGATCACGGCCGCGATCTGCGCAAAACACTCCCGGCCTTCGGCACAGCTCAGTTTCTCGACGACCTGTAGGTCCACGTCCGCCAGTGGACGACCCAGCAGGTACTCGCGCAGCCGCTGCTCGGCCTCCGGGCACGTGCCGCCGCTCACGAATTCGAACGCGCTGAACGCGAGTTTCCCCGACGCATCGCTGAGCGAGAACCGGATCCGGTCCGCGCACGTCTCACTCCTCGTCTCTTGCATCAGCCTCTCGCCTCCGTGCGGGTGCTGGAAGGCGTTTGTGCGCCCCGACAACCCCGCGCGCGCGCCGTCTTCTCGTCAACTTCGTCTTGCCACCCGTTCCGCGTACCGTCGATTCGGTCGAACCGGGCTGCGTACGGCTTGATGTCGAGCAACGGGGTGCCATCCAGGATATCCACGCCATTGAGATGCAAGAGGTTGCCTTCGCGGCGCACCAGTTGCACGATGCTCAGGCCGATCGCGTTCGGCCGGCACGGAACGCGCGTAGCAAAGACGCCCCGCTCGATATCCTGGAGGAACGGCTTCACTGTCAGCCTGGCCGGCCCGGCGCGGTCAAGATGATACAGCAGGTAGACGTGCGAGAAGCCGTCGAGATCCTGCAGTCCCTCCGCGTACTCCGGGAGGATCTCCGCCCGTCCTTTACAGCCTTGAGCAAAGACGGGCTGGATCGGAGTCTCTTCAGCCTTGCTGTGCCCGCTGCGGATGACGCCAATTGGCTTGTATGCTATCGTTCCACGGCTCACGCCCAGTGACCCTCGACATCGGCTGACTCAGCAGGCTTCAGTTTGCCGGACCTGAAAGCCTGGATTGCCTCGGCAACCGTCCCACCCGCGCCGACCACCACCCCGATGCCCGCGGCACGGAGCGCGCGGAATGCCTTCGGCCCGCAGTGGCCCGTGATGACGACCTCCGCGCCCAGCCGCGAGACCGTCTCCGCGGCCTGAATGCCCGCGCCTTGCGCGGCGTTCAGGTTCTGAGCGTTGTCATGGACCTCAAACGCGCCTGTGTCCGCGTCAACAACCGTGAAGAAGGCGGCGCGGCCGAAGCGCGGGTCCACCGGCGAGTCAAGCGTGTTGCCACTGGAGGTTATGAGCAGCTTCATGGTGCCATCTCCTCAATTGCCTGGAAGACGAACGTGGAGTAAGTTAACGCCGGGCCGCCGCCCATCAGGATGGCGACGCCGCAGGTCTCTGCTATCTCTTCCTTTGTGGCACCCGCCTCAAAGGACTTCTTCACGTGAATGGCGATGCAGTAGTCGCACGTTGAGCAGATGGCGATGCCGAGGGCGATGAGTTCCTTCTGCTTCGTGGTCAGCGCGCCGTCCTTGAGGACATCCGGCATGAGCTTCTTCGTAAAGTCGTCCGTCACCTGCGGAATGGCCCTTTGCATTTTGGGCATATTGGCCTGGAACTCCGCCAGGGTCTCCTTCGGGGACTTAGCCATTCTCTCCTCCTCAGTGTTGGTGGCCACCAGTCCGCTTGGGAGAGCGGCCTTCCGAGGCTCGACTCTCCCGCAGCGGCCCTGCCGTGCCTAAGCCTTCTTGGCCGGTTGGGCACTCAGCTCCTCAATGCGCTTACGCATGCCGTCAACCTGGCCCTGCAGCGCCTCAACCTGCTCCTCGAGCATCTCTTTCTCGACTTCCGGCGCCGGCGCGACGGCCCGGGGAACGCCGAAGCGCATCCACCCGGGCAGTCCCGTGGCGTAGT
>Ga0315282_10017271_pt1 | contig 10435 bp, 5 predicted proteins | sample YL17G07_20_MG_FD_203693 | JGI IMG/M metagenome (GOLD analysis project Ga0315282, IMG submission 203693) | Sediment microbial communities from Yellowstone Lake, YNP, Wyoming, USA - YL17G07_20 | ecosystem: Environmental > Aquatic > Freshwater > Lake > Sediment | place: USA: Wyoming | collected... | reverse complement strand
GGGATGGCTTTCTTTACCAATGCAACACCCTGATAAGATAGAAAATTATGTTCAGTCAAGGTTTCAACTCACCCACAGATTCTCAGGACGAGCCAAAATTATGAATGATGAATTCTGAATGATGAAAAAATTGGCTTTGTGCCTTTGTGTCTTCGTGGTGAAAAATCTTTCTTAAACTTGGACCCCGGCCAGGAACTCGAGCACCAGCCGGTTCCAGAGCTCGGGCTGCTCGATGCAGGGCACGTGCCCGGCGCCGGGGATGACTTCGAGCCGCGAATTGGGGATCGCGCGCTGCAGGGCCTGCTGGGTGGGCAGAGGCGTGAGCTGATCCAGCTCGCCGACCAGGATCAAGGTGGGCACGGAAATGCGCGCCAGCCGCGGGAGAACTTCCTCGGCCGAGCTTTTGTCCCAATTCGCGAACAGGCCCCGGATGGCGCGGGCATAGCCGAGCCCGGGGTCGGCCAGGATCTGGTTGCGGACCAGGGCCGCGATTTCGGGCTTGGTCTCGAGAAACTTCGCCGAGAACATGAGCGCCAGCGTGTTTTCCGCCAGCACTTTGCGGCCTTGCTTTTCCGCGATCGCGGCCGAGACCTCGAACAGTTTCTGACTCTGCTGCCGTTCCGCTTCGCTCATTCCGGTCAGAATCCCGGCCGAGTCCGACAAGGTCAGCGAGGCCGTGGCCTCGGGATGGGCGAGCGCGAAAGACCAGGCGATCCAGCCGCCCATGCTCAGCCCGCCGATATGGGCCCGCTTGATCTCCAGATGCTCCAGCAGGGCATACTGGTCTTCCACATACTGCTCGATGCTGTAGCCGTCCGCGGCGACCTCGGAGCGGCCGTGGCCCCGGCAGTCCCAGAGCACGACCCGGTATTTAGTTTTGAATACAGGCGCCTGGAAAAGCCACATGCCATGGTCTCCGCCCAGGCCGTGGGCCAGGACCAGCGGGAACCCCCGGCCGTGCTCCTGATAATAGATCCGCGCCCCGTTTAAAATTGTTTGCGGCATGCCTCGCTCTTCTCCCCTCGCGCCGGAGCCGCTTGCTCCAGCGCCGGCCTCTATTCAAATCACAGCGGCGGTTCGCTGTCAAATGGAGACGGTCAGGCAGCCAGGCCTTCGAGGTCCAGCGGATACCGGCCCCAGCGGTCGAAGAGCTCGGCTTGCAGGCTGACCGCGGCCGGGCTGACGCCGATCACGTTCGGCTCGACGTAGGGCCAGGCCACCAGGCCGCCGTTGAAGTTGCCGAGCTTGCGGATCATCTCCTTGATGTGCGCGGTCAGCTCGGCCTCGTCCCCCCGGGGGTAAACGGTCTGGATGTCGGGAGAGTTGAGGAAGGCGATCTTGCCGCCGGCCTGCTCGGCCAGGAAGTCGAGCCCGGTCATGAGGGGGCTGTCGAGCTGGAGGAAATCGAAGCCGCAGGCGAGGAAGTTGGGGAGCAGGTTGCGGAGGTTGCCGCAGGAGTGGATGCCGCAGTGCATCTTGCGGCAGTGGCATTCCTCCACGACCCGCCGGTAGCGGGGCTGGAAGAACTCGGCGAAGTGGCGGGGCGAGATGAAGCTCCGCTCCTGGGTGCCCCAGTCGTCCAGCAGCATGAAGCCGTGGGCGCCGGCCTGGTGAAACTGCGCGACCACGACGAGGGTGGCTTCGGTCAGCCGGTCGAGCAGCTCGCGCACTTCGGCCGGATGGAGGATCAAGTCGGAGAGGGCCTGCTCGAAGCCGCGCAAGAAGCGGTAGCGCTCCCAGATGGAATTCTCGTTGACGCCAATCCAGTATTTGCCCTGGCCCAGGGTTTTAGCCCATTGGGCAAAAGTCTGGAACCGGCTCCAGTCCGAGAAGTCCGGGACCTTAAGCTGATCCAGCTTGTCCCAGCCGTCCTGCAGCGCGCCGTGGCTGACCTCGCCCAGCGAAGCCACCGGCGAGACCTCCCAGATGCAGCCCCATTCGTCAATCGCCTGGTGCCGCTGCTGCTTCCAGCCTTTCGGCAGCTCGCGCTCGGGCTGCCACAGCTTGGCGGCCAGCACCAGGGGATGCACATATGGATAATAAGGCTCGGGAGGCTGCCAGCTCTGCGGGGGGACGGGCAGGAGCGGGAAGAAATCCTTGACCGATTGAGGCACCCGGTCGGGACCCTTGAACTCCAAGGCCCGCGTTACTCTTTCTTTGCTGTCCATGAGAATTTTTCACCACTAAGACACGAAGGCACCAAGCTATTCAATTATGAATGATGAATGATGAATTTTGAAAATTCTTTTTGTGTCTTTGTGCCTTGGTGTTAAAGATTCTCCTCCGCCTTGATCTCGATTTCTGCGATCTAAGGGCTAAGGCGGCGAAGGACACGGCTTGACCACCGAGAGCACGTAGGCATCGAGCTTGAAGTAGGTCTGGGCCGCTTTCAGCACTTGCTCCGCGGTCACGGCCTGGATGCGCTCGGCGAAATGCTCGGAGTCGCGATAGCCCAGGCCGTAGAGCTCGTCAAAGGCCAGGTGCGAGGCCTGGTTACTGTTCCGCTGCAGGTCAATCTCGAAGCCGCCGATCAAAGATTTTTTCGCCCGCTCGAGTTCCTCCGCGGTGACCGGCTCGGTGCGGATGCGCTCCAGTTGCGCGATGATGCCGCTCAATGCGGTCTCCTCTTTTTCCGGGGCCGTGCCGATATAGACCCAGATGAAACCGGGATCCAGCCCGTCCTCGTTCGCGGCATAGACCGAGTAGGCCAGGCTCTGCTGATCGCGCAGGATCAGGAAGAGCCGGCCGCCCATGCTGGAGAGAATCCCGTTCAGCGCCAGGAGGCGATAGCGGTCCGGGCTGTCCAGGGTGGCGCCCTGGAAGCCCAGCACCAGGTTGGATTGGTTGCGGTCCATGCAGGCCGTGACCTTGCGGATCTCGGTCGGCGGCGCTTCCCGGGGAATTTCCGGCGGCTTCCCGGCTTCGCCGCCCCAGTCGCCGAACAGGGCCTCGATCCGCTTCTTGACCGCCTTGGCCTCCACGTCGCCCACTACCGCGATCACCAGGTTACCCGGCCGGGCGAGGTTGAAGTAATAATCTCTCAATTGCCGGGGCGAGAGCTTCTGCACCACTTCCTCGGTGCCGAGGATGTTCATGCCATAGGGATGGTCGGGGTACAAGGCGGCGCGGAAATTATTCATCGCCACCCGCTGGGGCAGGTCCTTCTGGGTCCGGATGTTGGACAGGATGATCAGCCGCGCCTTGTCCATCTCCTCGGGCGGGAACGAGGGATGGCGGATCAAGTCCGCCGCCAATTCGAGCGCGGGGTCGAAGAACTTGCTCAGGCTCTCGAGCGTCACGCCCAGGCTGTTGCGGCCGGAGAAGCCGTCGAGCGAAGCCGCCATGGCCTCGATCTGGCTGTGGATCTGCTTGGCCGTGCGGGTCTCGGTGCCCTCGGTAATGGCCTGGGCGATGAAGTTGTTGATGCCGTTGTCTTCCTTGGTCTCGTCCAGGACCCCGCCCCTGAAAACCGCCCGCACCGTGACCAGGGGCACGTCGTGCCGCTCCTTCACGATCAGCCGGATCCCGTTCTTGAGGGTGAAGCGGACCGGCTCCTTGACCCCAAGCTCTTTGGCTTCAACCCCGGCCGCGGCCGCCGGCACCTGGGGCGCAGCCGTGGTCTCCTTGCCGGCCCAGGACGCGCTCTGGCCCCCGGTCTCTTCCTCGTCCACCCGGTGCACCGCGGCCTCGGCCTTGGCCGAATTGAAATCCTTGGCGTCCTTGTCCGGCACCAGGGCGGCGAGGGTGAGGTTGGTGCTCTGCAGATACTTGTTGGCCACCCGTATCAGGTCTTCGGCCGTTACCGCCTGCACCTGCTTGAGGTATTGGTCCTCGTAATTCGGATCGCCGGTGAGCACGGCAAAGTAGCCGAGCTTGCGGGCCTGCCCCTGCACCGTCTCGCGGGAATAGTCCGCGTCGCTCTCGATCTGGAGCTTGGCTTTGTCGAGCTCCCACGGCTCGACCGGCTGGTGCTTGAACAGATAGACCTGGCGGAGGATCTCCGAGAGCGCTTCGGGCGCCTTGACCGTCATCAACTCCGCCCCCACCAGGAACAGGCCGGGGTCGAGCGGGGTGTAGTCATAGCACAAGATCTTGTTGACCAACTGCTTTTCCGAGCGCACCCGCTGCACCAGGCGCGAGCTCTCGCCCATGCCCGCGATCACCGAGAGCGCGTCCAGCGCAGCCATGTCCTCGCTGGCAAAGGCCGGAGTATGGAAGCCGAGGGAGAGATAGCTCTCTGCGATCTTGGCCGGATGGATGGCGATCCGCAGGCCGGTCTGGGGCGGCTCCTTGGTGTCGCGGGCGCTGCCGCCGGATCGCGGGTCGGTGGCTTTGGGCATCGCTCCGAACAGCTCCTGGACCTTGGCCGCCGCGGTCTCGGCCTTGACGTCGCCCACGATCACCACGATCAGGTTATCCGCCACGTACCAGTGATGGTAAAAATTCACGATCTGGTCGCGGGTAAAATGGAGCAGCGTTTCTTTGTAGCCGATGATCGGCCGGCGATAGGTATGCACCTGATAGGCGGTCTCGAACAGGTAGCGGTAAATCTTCTCGTTGGGGTCGTCCTCGCTCCGCCGCAGCTCCTCCATCACCACTTCTTCTTCCTTGGCCAGCTCGGTCGGGTCGAAACTGGAATGCTCGATGGCGTCGGCCAGGATGTCCAGCCCGGTATCAAAATAGCGGCTGGCAATCACCAGGTGGTAAACCGTCTGGTCGTTGGAGGTGAACGCATTGATGTCGCCCCCGGCTTCCTCGACCTCCTGCGCGATCTCTCCCACCGCCCGGCGCTCGGTGCCCTTGAAGAGCATGTGCTCGTGAACGTGGGCGATGCCGGCCTCGGGGTCGGTCTCGTCGCCGCTGCCTACCTTGACCCATACCGCCATCGCCACCACCGGCGCGGCATGGTTTTCGCGGATCACCGCCTTGAGGCCGTTGTCCAGAGTCAACATCAGGATATTCCCTCTTTTTTCCATCCGCCCCCCCGCGTTTGCAATCTCCACCGGCTTCAACTTCTTGAGCCAGGCTCTCCGGTCCCGGGCCGCGTGGCCCGAAACCGTCATCGTCAGGATGCTCAGCACCGCCGCCGCCATCCCCAACCTCTGCACCGTTGTCATCGCCGCTTCTCCTTGCCGAACTGATCTTGAATTTGACACAGGGTTTCCCCTTTGTCAACGCCGCAAAACTAAGGGCACGCCCGGCCGCCTGAATCTCCGGCTAAGCACAACTGTATATCAGGTGGCGGGGAAGATCTTTTATGGAGTGCGGCGGCTTGCCGCCGCTTTTGCTTCCGCGCCGGGAGCTCGCGTCGGCTCCAGGCTTTCACCCGGCCGGTGCTCCCGGCGACTTCGCCTCGATTCGCGCCCCAGCCAGCCGGGGCGCAGGAAAGCGGCAGCAAGCTGCCGCACTCCATAAAGTTAGCCGGAGATTTAGGTGAAGCCGGAGAACTTGACAACTGGTTCTCTAAACATGATATTAGTCGCAAAAGAGGAGTTTTTCGATGCACCGATCCGGGCAGAGTAATGCCGTCGTCCGCCGCTGGCTTTGGAGGACTCTCGCGAAGGCCGGCGCCGTCTCTTTAGGGCTTGGCTTGGCCGCGGTTGCGGCTTGTTCAAGGCAGAACGCCGCGGCCCAATCCGGCCCGGCGTCGGCCGGCCCGGCCGCGCCGGTCGAGGTGGCCCTCGCCGCGGCCGAGGATGTTCCGGTGGACCTGAAGACCATCGGCACGGTCCAGCCGATCATTTCGGTCGCGGTCAAGGCTCAAGTTGGCGGGGTGCTGACCGAGGTCCATTTTTCCGAAGGCCAGCACGTGAAAAAGGGAGCCCTGCTGTTTGTGATTGATCCGCGTCCCTATGCGGCCGCGCTCCATCAGGCCGAAGGCATCCTGGCTCGGGACTCGGCCCAACTGCAAAACGCGATCAAGGAAGCGGACCGGACCGCGTCTCTCTTTCAAAAACAGTTGGCCTCCCAGGAAGACTTTGACAGCAGCCGCGCCGGCGCCGAGGCGCTCAAGGGCCTGGTCCAGGCCGATCGGGCCGCGCTCGAAAACGCCCGGCTGCAATTGGAGTATTGCTCGATCCGCTCCCCCCTGGACGGGCTCGCCGGTCAGCGCATGGTGGACCCGGGCAACGTGGTCAAAGCCGGCGACGCCACCCTGGTGATCATCAACCAGCTCAAGCCCATCTACGTCAACTTCACCGCGCCGCAGCAACAGTTGCCCGAAATTTTGCAATACCGCGCCGCCGGCCGGCTGCCGGTCCAGGCCCTCATCACCGGCCAAGACCAGCCGGCCGAGGGCGAACTGACTTTTGTAGATAACCAGGTGAACACGACCACCGGCACCATCCTGCTCCGGGCCACCTTTGCCAACGCCGACGAGCGGCTGTGGCCGGGCCAGTTCGTCAACGTGGTGCTCACGCTTTACACCCAAAAGAACGCGGTGGTGATTCCCTCCCGCGCGGTCCAGACCAGCCAGCAGGGCCAGTATATTTTTGTGGTCAAGCCCGACCTGACCGCGGAGATGCGGCCGGTCACGGTCAGCCGCACCACCGATACTTGGGCCGTGATCGCCGGGGGCCTGAAGCCGGAAGAGAAGGTGGTCACCGACGGCCAGCTCCGGGTGGTGCCCGGGGGCAAGGTCGAGATCAAGACCAACCAATCGCCCGCGCCGGCGGCCAAGCCCTGATCCCCGAGGAACCCGCATGAACCTCTCGGAAATCTGGATCCGCCGGCCGGTCATGACCACCCTGGTCATGGCCGCGATCCTGCTCTTCGGCGCCATGTCTTACCGCAACCTGCCGATGAGCGACCTGCCCAACGTGGACTTCCCCACCATTCAAGTCTCCGCGGTTTTGCCCGGGGCCAGCCCCGAGACCATGGCCTCCGCGGTGGCCACCCCCCTGGAAAAGAGCTTCACCACCATCGCCGGCATAGACTCGATGATTTCCTCCAGCCTGCTCGGCGCGACCCAGATCACGATCCAGTTCAATCTCAACCGCGACATTGACGCCGCGGCCCAGGACGTGCAAGCCGCCATCACCAAGACCATGCGTCTGTTGCCGCAGGATATGCCCTACCCGCCCTCGTACCAGAAGGTCAACCCCGCGGATCAGCCCATCCTGATGATCGCCCTTACCAGCCCGACGCTCCGGCTCTCCGACCTGGACGAGTACGGGCAGACCCTGCTCGCCCAGCGCATCTCCACCTTGAGCGGCGTAGCCCAGGTGCAGGTGTACGGCTCCCAGAAATACGCGGTGCGGATCCAACTCGACCCGGACGAGCTCGCGGCCCGGGGCATCGGCGTGGACGACGTGGCCGCCGCGGTCGTCAACGGCAACGTCACCCTGCCCACCGGCGTGCTCCAGGGCCAGAACCGCGCCTTCATCATCCAGGCCACCGGCCAGCTCAACGACGCCGAGTCTTACCGGCCCCTGATCGTGGCCTATCGCCAGGGAATACCGGTGCGGCTCCAGGAATTGGGCCGGGTGATTGACAGCGTGGAGAACACCAGGATCGCGGCCTGGTTCGTGGACTCCAAGAGCCAGCAACGCTCGATCATGCTGGCCATCCAGCGCCAGCCCGGCACCAACACCGTCGAGGTGGCCAAGAGAGTGCGCGAGTTGCTGCCCACCTTCCGCACCCAGCTCCCGGCCTCGGTTTCGCTGCGCATCCTCTATGACCGCTCCGAGTCCATCCGGAACTCGGTGCGGGACGTGGAGACCACCTTGCTCCTGACCCTGTTCCTGGTCGTGCTGGTCATCTTCCTCTTCCTGCGCAACTCCTCCGCCACCATCGTGCCCAGCCTGGCCCTGCCCATGTCCGTGGTCGGCACCTTCACCGTCATGTACTTGCTCGACTTCAGCCTGGACAACCTCTCCCTGATGGCGCTGACCCTGGCGGTGGGCTTCGTGGTGGACGACGCGATCGTCATGATCGAGAACATCATCCGCCACATGGAGCAGGGGGAGGACCGGATGACCGCGGCTTTCAACGGCTCCCGGGAAATCGGCTTCACCATCCTGTCCATGACCCTCTCCCTGGCCGCGGTCTTCATCCCGGTCCTGTTCATGGGCGGTCTGGTGGGACGGCTCTTCCGGGAGTTCGCAATCACCATCGGGGCCGCGGTGCTCATCTCCGGCGTCATCTCCCTCACTCTCACCCCCATGCTCTCCAGCTTGTTCTTGAAGGCCCCGAGCGAGGTGGTGCATGGCCGGGTCTATATGGTTTCCGAGCGCGTCTTCACCGCGATGATTGATTTTTACGCCCGCACGCTCCGCTTCGCGCTGGGGCGCCGCCGCAGCACCATGATCGTCTCGGCCCTGATCCTGGCCGGGACGGTGGCCCTCTTTTACTTTATTCCCAAGGGCTTCATCCCCAGCCAGGACATGGGCCAGCTCTTCGGGTCCACCGAGGCCGCGGAGGACATCTCCTTCGCCTCGATGGCCGAGCACCAGCAGGCGGTCGCCCGGGTGATCCAGCAGGACCCCAACGTGGAAGAGTTCATGTCCTCGGCCGGGGCCAGGGGCGCTTCGGCCGCGGGCAACCAGGGGAACCTCTTCATCCGGCTCAAGCCCCGCGCGGAGCGCAAGCTTTCAGCCGACGAGACCCTGCAGGAGCTGCGGAGCAAGCTGTTGGCGGTCACCGGAATCCGGGCCTATCTGCAGAACCCGGCCGCGATCCAGATCGGCGCCCGCATGTCCAAGGCCATGTATCAATATACCCTCCAGGGTTCCGACCTGGAGGAGTTGTATCAGAACGCCCAATTGCTTCAGGGCAAGCTGCGCGCCTTGCCCGAGCTGATGGACGTGACCAGCGACCTCCAGATCAAAAGCCCTCAAGCCAATCTCGAGATTGACCGCGACCTCGCTTCCAGCCTCGGCCTGACCGCGACCTCGATCGAGACCGCGCTGGCCCTCTCCTACGGCACCCAGCAGATCTCCACCATCCTCGCCCCCAACAACGAATACCAGGTGATCATGGAGCTAGATCCCCGCTACCAAAGCGACCCTGCCGCGCTGGCCCGACTCTATGTGCGCTCGCAGAACGGCGCCCTGGTGCCCCTCACCGCGGTGACAAAACTCACGACCTCCGTCGGCCCGCTCAGCGTCAACCATTCCGGGCAGCTCCCCGCGGTCACCCTCTCCTTCAACCTCAAGCCCGGCGTTTCCATCGGCGACGCGGTAACCAAGGTGGACCAGACCGCGCACGCGCTGCTGCCGGCCACCATCAACACCAACTTCCAGGGCACCGCCCAGGCCTTCCAGTCCTCTTTCAAAGGCATGGGCCTGCTCCTGGTCCTCGCCATCCTGGTCATCTATCTCGTGCTCGGCGTGCTCTACGAGAGCTTTATCCACCCCATCACCATCCTCTCGGCCTTGCCCTTTGCCGGCTTCGGCGCGCTCCTCACCTTGCTCATCTTCGGGGTGGACCTCTCCCTCTACGCCTTTGTCGGCATCATCATGCTGGTCGGCATCGTCAAAAAGAACGGCATCATGATGATTGACTTCGCCCTCGAAGCCCAGCGCTCCGAAAACAAGGACCCGGCCGCCGCCATCTACGACGCCTGCCTGATCCGCTTCCGCCCCATCATGATGACCACCTTTGCCGCCCTCATGGCCGGCCTGCCCATCGCTCTCGGCCTCGGCTCCGGCGCCGAAGCTCGCCGGCCGCTCGGCCTCGCCGTCGTCGGCGGCCTGATCTTCTCCCAGACCCTTACCCTCTACGTCACCCCGGTCTTCTACCTCTACATGGAAGCCCTCCGCCACCGCCTGAGCCGGTCATCCCAACCCGAGCCTTCGCCTTTCCCTGCTCCCGGCGGCGGTCAGTAGCCCCACGGCGCAGTATCCGGTTTGGAGTGCGGCAGCTTGCTGCCGCTATTCGTTCCTGTGGCTTGCCGCAGGGAATATGATGCGTAGGATTAATCGTGGCGAGAAGAAAAACGGAAGGAAACCGTTAAGTGTAAAGTGAAGCGTTGACCCCGATTCCAAATCTTTTCAAAAAGATCTAAAAGCTAAAAGCTTTTCTCTGGTGTCAGGGCTAGTGAGGCAGGTTTCAGAACGACAAAATCAATATCATTAGCACCAATCTCTTTAGAATTTTTAAAATAAATTACTCTTTTATGAATTCCTAAATCCAATATAGGTTTCATATTCTTTCCATCACTAGAAATTAGACCTGGAGCAAGTATATATGACTTATTTTGTCTATAAAGCATTTTGAAGGTATCCAGATTTTTCAAAGGTAAATGCGATTCCATTCTGCGAAACCTACTTACTAACATAAAAAAGTCTTTGTTTGCTTGGAAGCCATGCTTTAAATAATTTTTCATTGCTTGCTCTGGATCAGCACCTATATGAACTGAATAACCAGGATCTTCTCCTGGTATATCTCCCTCAATAATTGAGATTCGCAATTCCTCATACTCATCATTTCTTCA
>Ga0315282_10017270_pt1 | contig 10435 bp, 8 predicted proteins | sample YL17G07_20_MG_FD_203693 | JGI IMG/M metagenome (GOLD analysis project Ga0315282, IMG submission 203693) | Sediment microbial communities from Yellowstone Lake, YNP, Wyoming, USA - YL17G07_20 | ecosystem: Environmental > Aquatic > Freshwater > Lake > Sediment | place: USA: Wyoming | collected... | reverse complement strand
AAAGTGATGGCGCACTTGATGTTCGGAATCCTGGCGCTTACGGTTGACGAGATCTTACGGCTCTGTACGTAAGCTGCGGGATGGCGGTGAAAAAAATGAAAGAAAATGTTTTAACGGGCAGCGGTCCCCCCTAACCGCGGTCCGCGCCTGGCTCATTGCTGACCAGGGACTCAAAAGCGGCCCTCTGACGGTGTTCAGCAACCGGCCAAGCGTTTTCCGGACTGAAGGTCCCGAGAATTTTGCAAGTGGTTCGGGTGTCAGGAGAACGCACGCAGGCGCGCGACGGTTGTTGCTACATCGGCGGTCTGGAAGAGGCGGATGGCGGCCAGACCCGCTGCGCCGGCATCCAGGCAGGCGGCGGCGTTCTCCAGCGTGAGGCCGCCAAGCGCCAGCACGGGAAAGCGCAACGGCACCACTCGACCGCAGGCCTGGCGCAGCAGCTCCACACCCAGCGGCGGTCCCTTGCCCGGCGTAGCGAAGATGGGACCGAGCACGGCAAAGCTTGCGCCTTCTCGCGCGGCCCCTTCCACCTCCTCCACGGTGTGGCAGGAAACGCCCACCAGGAAGTTACGCGCCGTCGCGCGGCGCACGACGCCGGCGGGCAGCGAGTCGGCCGGCAGGTGAACGCCGTCGGCGCCGCAGGCCAGCGCCACATCCAGCCGCTCGTTGACCAGCAGTTTTCCGGCGCCCTCCTCGGGGAGCCGCGCGACGCGCCCCACCAGCCCGCACAGCGCGCGCGCCGGCATGCGCTTCTCCCGCACCTGCACCCAATCGACACCGGCCCGGAAGGCCGCGCCAATGCGCTCCAGTAGGGCATCGACGCGCTCCGGCGTTTCAAGCTGTGAGCTGTCGGTGATGTAATACAGGAAGGGATGCCCGGCCATGGAGCAACTCTCAGCTTTCAGCTATCAGCTCTCAGGTTTCAGTGGTGGAACCGCGGGCGAACTGAAGACTGACAACTCAGAACTGAAAACTTTTTTACGGCTTGCGGCCCGGCGGCATGGACACCATCTCACCCTCGCCGGCGTGCCGCGCCGCAGGCGTCGCCTGTTCCTCTTTCCCCATCCGCGCCAGGTTCTCCCGGGAATTCCACAGATCGGAAACGCCAATCCAGATGTCGATCAGGCCCAGCCCGGTGAGCGCGCCGCGGAAATAATTGCTCAACAGCAGCGGCCGAAACGCGGGAAAAAGCGAACCGAGAATATTCCGTTCCCAGAGCGAGGTCCAGGGCAGGGCGGCGAGAAACAGTCCCATCTCGATGGCGAACAGGACGAAGACGAAATACAGGATCCGCTTCCACATTTGGCGGGTACGCGTCTATGTTCCCTGCAGTCCGCGGATGCGCTCGGCAACGTCCCGGTAGTCGATGTTCAAGGCGTAGACTTCCATGAAGCTGTCGAGCGCGGCCTCCTTGTTGCCGGCCAATTCGTTGGCCGAGCCGATTTCATAGCGGAGGGCCAATATGTCCTCGTGTTCCAGACCGGGGGCCTTCAGCGCGTTCTCCAGCCAACGGACGGCGGGCAGCGGCATGCCTTTTTCGACAAAGCAATGGGCTAGCAGGGTGCAGCAGCGGACGTAGTTGCCGTAGCTCTTGGTGTGCTCCGCCGTCTGGTAGGCCTTCTGCAACTCACCGATGGCCTCATCGAACAAGCGCATCTCCTTGTAGGCGACACCCATGTTGAAATGGGTTTCGATGTCGGCCTCGGAGCCCGCCGCCTCCTCCTCCATGTCCTTCTTGAAGTCCGCAAAGACGTCGGCGAGCGCGCCGCCCGATGCGGCAGGCGCGGGCGCGGCAGCAACCGCGGGCGGCGGCACGGCGGCCGGGGCAGGCGGCGGAGCCGCAGGCGCCTTGGGCGGCGGCGCGATGCCCTCCAACTCCTCTTCCAAGGCGCCAACCAGACTGTCGATACCCGACGGGACGGGCGCGGCCGGGGGCGGCGGCGGAGCGATGGGAGGCGGTGCAACGGCGGCAGGCTTCGGGGCCGGGGCCGCGGCCGGAGGTGGAGGTGGAGGTGGAGCCGCCGGTTCCTCTTCCAGGGCCAATTCAAACTCTTCGGTGGCTGCCGGGTGCTCCGCGATGTGGAGTTGAAGGTCGGGTGCGGCAACCGGTGGAGCCGGCGCGGCAACAGGGATCGGCGCGGGCTCCGGCTCCGGCCACGCAGGTGCCGCCTGCGGCTCCGGCCACTCTGGCGCCGCCGGTTCGGACACCGCTGCCGGCTGCTCGGCGACGGTCGGCTCGGGGGGCGGTGCCGGGGCTGCCGGCCATTCCAGCGTGGGCGCTTCCGCGCCGGCGGGCTCCCCGAACGACCCGAACTGGAACTCCTGGACAGTCGAGCTGGCCTCGGGGGCCGGCTGTGCTTCCGCCGAAACCAACTCCATCTCCGCAGCGGCGGGCTGCGGGGCGGGCGCGACCGCCTCTACCGGCATGCCCATGGCCGCCATGGCCACGCGTTCGGCCAGGGAGTCCAACTCGGGCGCGCCAGCGAACCGCTCCTGCAACTGCGAGAGCACCGTGGTGGCCTCCGAAATCTGGCCCGACCGCAAGTACTCTTCGATCTGCTGGCCGCCCTGGGCCAAATCCGCGACGGCCGGCGGTGGCGGCGCGATAGGCGCAACCTCGTGGGCCGCCAGCATCGCCTCCCAGTCCGACAGATCCACCTCGCGAACAGCCGGAGCCGGCTCCGCCGCCGGGGCAGCAGCCTCGAACCCGGCCGGCGCGGGCGGCTGCTCGATGGGGAATTCGGCCACGGGCGGGGCCAGCGAGAACTCAGGGAATTGCGGAGCGGCGGCCGGCGCCCCCGCGGGCTCGGCCACAACAGCCGCGCCGGCCCGCTCCAGCAGGCGGGCGCGCCTGTCCGCATACGTCGCCGCGCACTCGGAGTCCCCGGCGCCGCCGTAGACGCTTCGCAAGGCCTCGGCCCGCGCGGCCGCCTTGTCGAACTGCCGCCCCTGCTCGTACAGTTCCAGCAGCCGCTCGTTCAGGGTGATGTTGCTGGGAAGCCGGGCCAGGACGGCTTCCAGTGGAGCGATGGCCTTGTCGGTCTGGCGGTAGGTGACGTATAGATCGCTCTCGGTGATCGCGGCGTTCAGCGCTTCCTGCTCCTGCGCGGTCAGCGGCTGCCGGACGGCCACCGGAGGCGCAGCCAACTCCTCGGCGAAAGCGGCTTCCATGCGGCCGGCCCCGGGCAGGGGTGCGGCCGGCCGCCCCAGCTTGGCTTCCACCTCGCGCAGGTCGCGGAGGTACTGCTGGTTGTCCGGGTCGCTCCCAACCAGGTCCTGGAGCAAGGCCTGCGCCTCGTCCAGCTCGCCCAGCTCCGTGTGGGCACGCGCCAGTTGCTGGCACGTTTCGGCCAGGGAGCCGGATTCGCCGGTCTTCTGATAAACGTGGCGCAGCAATTGGAGCGCGCCGGTATTGGCGGACTCCGCCTTGACGATCTTTTGCAGCCCCTCGACCAGCGGCGAGGTGTTGCGCTCCGCGATCAGGCGGTCGGCCATGTGCCGGTAGTTTTCCAGCGCCTCGGCGTACCGCTCGCGGTCCAGCAGCCGGTCGCAGGCCATGGCCAAACCCGCCACATCGTCGTGCTCGTCCAGCAGGCGGCGGGCGATCCCGGCGGCGCCGCTCCAGTCCTCCAGCGAACTGTAGGCATGGAACAGGACGTTGAGCGCCGCCTTGTGGTCCTGCTCGGGGGCCAGCGCCCGCAGCGTCTCGATGGCCTGCTGCGCCCGGCCGTCATCCACCTGAATGCGTGCCTGCAGCACGGCCGTCTCGGGTCCGGAAATGCCCAGCTCCCGGGCGTGGGCCAGCAGTTTCTCCGCCTCAGCCGGTTTGGCGCGGTCCGCCAGCCCCTCGGCGGCCGACAGGTACATCGCCGCCGCTTCCTCCCGCCGATTGACCTGCTCATAGAGTTGCGCCAGCCGCTGCTTGGCCCCCACGTTCTCCGGGTCCAGCAGCAGCGTCTTCTCCATCACCTCGACGCACTTGGCCGTCTCGTTCCGCTGCCCGTAATACTCGCCCGCGGCCTGGTACTGAGAGCGCGCCTCGTTCAGTTGCCCCTGAAGGGTGTACAACTCCCCCAGGCGTATGATGGCGTCGATGGCGTTGGCGTCCACACGCAGAATGCGCCGGTACACGGCAATGGCGTTGCGCGTGAACCCGCCGTCCAGGTACGCTTCCCCTAGCTTGTAAAAGCACTTGAGCGCGTCTTCGGCTTTGTTGATCCGAAGATACAGGTCCCCGACGATGTTCAGGACCGTCAGGTCGCGCGGTTCGTTTTCGAGGATTTTTTCGTATTCCTGGATCGCAGCGGGGATCTTGCCGTGCTGCACGGATTTCTCCGCTGCCGCGAGGATCTTTGCCTTGTTATATCCCAAACCGAAGGCCATGGACACACCCGGACTCGGGAATTCGATATCGCAGAATACCCCAAAAGTCGAACCAGCGCAAAAGCTTAGTTCAGGCTGGAGGCTGGAGCCTGGAGGCCGGAGGGTGCGCCGGGGGCAGCAGCAGCGGCTCCAGCCTCCGGTCTCCAGCCTCCAGCCTGAAGTCAGTCGATGCGGACGCTGCCGCTGCTCGTGCGGATGAAGACGCGGTTGTCCGGCCGGCCCACCAGCCCCCGCAATTCGTGCTTGCCCGAGGCCTCTGTGCGGGTGAGTGGGTGGGCGGTGCTGATGCGGCCCGAGCCGCTGTGGGCATCCAACTCGAAACCGGTGCCGGAAGGAAGACTGACCGTGACCGGCCCGGAACTGGTGCGCAATTCCCAGCGGGCCGCTTTGGGCCGGCCGTCCACCTCGATGCCGCCACTGCCGGTCTTGGCATCCACGTCGGCATTGGCCTTGGCCACGCGGACGCGGCCGGAGCCGGTGTGGGCGCGGACGCGGCCGGTGGCGCCCGATACGCTGATGCTTCCACTGCCGGTCTCAGCTTCGGCCGAACCCTTGATGTCGTTCAACTCCAGGCCGCCGCTGCCGGTGATGGCGTTCACGTCGCCCCCGGCCCGGCTAACGGCAATGGAACCGGCGCCGCTCTTGACCAGCACCCGGGCGCCAATGTTTTCCGCATTGACTGAGCCCGAGCCGCTGGCGGCATCCACCGGTCCCGCCACGCTGTAGACGGCAACCGAACCCGCGCCGGTTCGCGCCCCCACCTGCGTCTGCTCCGGGACCGTCACTTCGTAAGAAATGCTGACATGCTCCCAGCGCCGGACCTCGGTTCCAATGGTGATGGTATTGCCGCTCTGGCGGATGGGTGGATTCCGCTCGATGTCGCGCACCAGCGCCGCGTCGCCGCGCGAATCGGCACGGATGTGCGCCTGGATGCGGACGCTGTGGGAGTCGCCTTTCCGCACCCGGATCGAGCCGGAGCCGGTCGCGATGCGAAGTTGCACGGGCCCGGAAACAGACAGGGTCTGCTGGAAACGGCCCTCCGGCCTGGGCACGATCCCCGGGGAGTTCATCACAAACACGGCCGCCAGCGCCACCAGCACACTCACCACGATACGCATGAAAGCCTCCTACGCCATCTTCTTCGGCGGTTAGACGGACAGGTCCCCTATTCGTAATCGCCTTTTACGAATCCGGCGCCCTGGTTGTTCCGTGATGTCCGCCCGCGGCGCCGCACAGGGGCGCGGGGTCGATCCCGACGGGTTTTGATACAATCGGGCTGGAGCGGTTCCATGCTGCCGTTTCCCGTTGTCTATTCGGACGATTACGAACTGAGCCTGGGCGACCACGTTTTTCCCGCCCTCAAGTACCGGCTGATCTACCAGCGCCTGCTGGCCGAGGGCGCCGCCGAGCCTTCCGATTTCGTAGCCCCACGAGAAGCCTGCGACGAAGACATCCTGCTGGTTCACACCGCCGAGTGGGTGCGCAAGCTGCGGGCCGGCACGCTCAGCCAGTGGGAAATCGCGCGCCTGGAAGTTCCCTACTCGGCGGAACTGGTGCGGGGGTTCTGGCTGTCGGCGGGCGGCTCCATCCAGGCCTCGCGCCTGGCCCTGGAGCGGGGCGCGGCCATGAACCTGTGCGGCGGATTCCACCACGCCCACCCCGACCACGGCGAAGGTTTCTGCGTCGTTCACGACATAGCCGTGGCCGTGCGGCGCTTGCAGAAAGACGGCGTCATTCGCAGGGCCCTCATCGTGGACACCGACGTGCACCAGGGCAACGGCACGGCGGCCATTTTTGGCGGCGATCCGGAAGTCTTCACCCTCTCCATCCACCAGCAGAACAACTACCCGGTTCCCAAGCCACCCAGCACCCTGGATGTGAACCTGGCCGACGGAGTGGAAGATGCCGAATACCTGGAGCTACTGGGCGAAGCGCTGCGCCGCGCCTATTCCTCGTTCCACCCGCACCTGGTGTTTCACCTGGCCGGGGCCGATCCTTACAAGGAAGACCAGTTGGGAGGCCTGCGGCTGACCATCGAGGGCCTGCGCCGGCGCGACGACATGGTGTTCGGCATGGCCGCGGAGCGCGGCCTGCCGGTGATGGCCACACTGGCCGGCGGTTACGCCCGCCGCGTCGCGGACACGGTCGTGATCCACGCCAACACGGTGTTGTCGCTGCGCGATGCCGTGCTGGCGGCGAAAACCCGGACCGGCAGCGGGGGAGGCTGACCATGGGCGGGCCACGAACCTTCGACGTCGTATGTCCTTGCTGCCACGCCCGCCTTCGAGTGGACGCGGACCTGCGCGCGGTCATCTCACATGAGAACCCTCCCAAGCACCCAAAAATCTCCGACCTGGCCCAGGCCGCGCGGGCCTTGCGCGACAAGGAAAGTCATCGCGACGAACAGTTTCAGAAAAGTGTGCAGGCCGAGCGCAAGCGGGTGAAACTGCTGGAGCGGAAATTCGAGGAGGCCTTCCAGAAGGCCAAGGATGAACCGCTCAGCCCACTGCCGCCGCGCGATATCGACCTGGATTAAGGGTAGCCGCAGATTCCGCAGATTACACCGATCAGCGGCAAATCTGTGCAATAGGCGCAATCTGCGGCTCAAATCCGCATGGGCATCACGATGTAGCGGTACTGAGGAGCGTCGGCGCCCGCGGGACACAACTGCCCCGCCGACTGTTCATCTTTGAATTCGAGGCGCACCGGCCCCGTTCCCATCGCCGCGAGGAAATCCAGCAGGTACTGCGAGTTGAATCCGACCTGCACGGCATCTCCCTCATATTGCGCTTCCAGCGTCTCTTCTGATTCACCGCTCTCTGAGTTGGATGACGAGACCTTCAGCTCCCCCGTAGCCAACTGCAATTTCACGGCGTGCGATCTTTCGTCCGCAAATTGTGATACGCGCCGCAACGCGCCGGCGATCGCGTCGCGATCGAGCACCACGACCCGGTTGTTCTCCTTTGGAATTACCGCCTCGTAATTCGGAAATTGGCCACTGAGCAGGCGGGAGATCAGAAGCCGCCCTCCGGCGCGGAAAAACAGGTGGCTCTCATCGCGGCCGAAGTCCAGGATGGAATTGGGATCCTCCTGCTGCGATAACAACCGGATCAACTCACCCATGGCCTTCTTGCCGACCAGGGCCCGGACCTCCGACGACACACCAGCCTGGTAGGGCGCCTCAACATAAGCTAAGCGGTGGCCGTCGGTGGCAACCATAATGACGGAGTCAGCCCGTACCACCAGTAGCGCCCCGTTTAGCGTATAGCGAGACTCCTCGCTGGAAACGGCGAAGATGACCTTGCCGATCATGTCCAGCAGCATCCCGGTTCCCAGGTGCGCCACCACATCCGGCATTTGCGGAAGAACAGGAAAGTTCTCGCGCGACATGCCGACCATGCGGGTTCGGGCCCGCTTCGCAGTAATCTGGACCCAGAAATTCTCCTGCAGCCGCACCGTGACCTCACCGCTCTCCAGGAGGCGCACGTAGTCCAGTAATTTTTTGGCTGGGACGGTTACCGAGCCTTCGGCCGAAACCTTGGCAGGGCAGGCGCTCCGAACACCGATTTCCAGGTCCGTACTGCTCAACTCGATGGCTTCGCCACGAGCCTCAATCAGCACATTGGAGAGAATCGGAATGGTCGTCTTCTTCTCAACTACGCCCTGCGACAGGCCCAGTTCCTTGACCAGATCAGCTTGATTAACGGTGAATTCCATTTGGCTCACGCTCTTGGCTAAAGTGTCCATGCGCTCATCGCTCTGCAATACGGAGGCCCCTTGGCTCACCCCAACCGGCTGCTCGATCACACACCCTGCCACCACAGCCGTCCCTCTGGCCCCTTGTGCGTTCCCCAGGTTCCTAGTGTACTCCTAATTGCTATACCGAACCCCTTAAGAAATCAATAATAGTAGTAGTAGGGCGGTGGAAAACGAGGAAAACTCCAAACGCCCTTGGTTCGGATGGGGATGCGGGAATTGGAGCCTGAGGACGGACGGGTGCTGCCAGGGCCAGGGCGTAGGAAGCTCGGTCGCTGTGTACCGCTGTCAACAGGCGTTTGACAGGGGTTTTTCCACAGGCTGCTGCGAGTCATTCAAGGGAAGCGAGTAACCTATTTAAGAGCCTGTTCAAATCTTTGTCGACCAGCCTTTGCCGGGCGATTTTGTTGATGGAGTGCAGGACCGTCGTGTGGTGCTTGTTACCGAATGCGCGTGCAATCTCAGGCAGGGACCATTTGGTCAATTCGCGCGCCAGCCACATCGCGACCTGCCGGGGAAAAACAATGCGGCGTGAGTGGTCTCGCGCCTTCAATTCTTGCATCCGCAGGCCGAAGTGATCACACACAGTTTTCTGAATCAGCTCGATTGAAATTCGCCTCTCGCTGGATTCAAGCAGATCTTCGAGCACTTGCTTGGCCAGGGCTTCAGTGGGCGTCTCGCCGGTGAGGGATGCGTAGGCGATGAGCCGGATCAGACAGCCCTCAAGCTCGCGGATATTGGAGCGGACGTTGGTGGCGATGAATAGAGCCACTCGCTCGGGCAGCTTGAACTGCTCCAACTCCGCCTTTTTCATGAGAATGGCCTGCCGGGTCTCAAGGTCGGCGGGCTGCAGGTCGGCGCTGAGCCCCATCTCGAAACGCGAGCGTAAGCGCTCCTCAATCTGCTCGAGTTCTTTGGGAGGCCGGTCACTGGAGAAGGCCAACTGCACGCCGCGCTCGTACAGAGTGTTGAAGGTATGGAAGAATTCCTCCTGGGTCCGCTCCTTGCCGCTGAGGAACTGGACGTCGTCGACCAGCAGTGCGTCCACATCGCGAAAGCGCTGGTGAAAGCTGGCCATCATGTTGTCGCGAAGCGATACCACCATCTCGTTCGTGAATCGCTCCGAGGACACGTACATGACGCGCCAGGAAGGGAAGCGGCGGCGCAATTCGTGTCCCATGGCGTGCATCAGGTGCGTCTTCCCCAGCCCCACACCGCCGTATAGGAACAGAGGGTTGTAGGAACGGCCGGGGTTGGCGGCCACCTGTACGGCAGCGGCGTGCGCGAACTGGTTGGAGGACCCCACCACGAAGGTCGAAAAAAGGTACTTGGCGTTGAGCGGGGAACCCAGCGACTGTTCGCCCTGCCCGGCCGCCGGCCGTTGAGCGGGCAGGCGGACCGAGACCGGCTCCTTCTCCGGGACGAACTCCACGCGATGTTGGGACAGGCCCAGCTCGGCCAGGATGCCGTGAATCAAGCCCTGGTAATTGGCGTCGATCCAGTCCTTGTATGTTGGATTTGGGACCCGCACATATAGCGTTGCGCTGTGCGACCCGCTGAAGCTGGATGGCTCAAACCAGGTGGCAAAACTCTGCGCGTCGATCCGCAAGCGCAAGGCCTCGCGGATTCGTTCCCAGTCGTGAACCGCTGGGGCGGCTGCTGCCGGGGAAACTTCCGTGGTGGGAATGGAGGGATTGCGCAAGCTATTGGTCTGGCTCATCAGCGTCCCGCCAGCGCCGGCCTGGGAGCCGGGCAGGGCTGCAAGGTCACAAACTGCTTGTACCCGGGCGGTTCCTCGAATGCCCTGCAAGCAGAGCGGATGAAGATACCATGATGGGCGGCTGTGGTCCAAACGCTAAATTTCCTTTTCCCAGCGGGGCTTAGAGGCCATGCGCGCGGCGCGGTGCTTGACCTTCCAAGCATGGCTGCCTACAATTGTTCTTTTGCGCCGCGGCGCATCTTGCGAGTGTATAGGAGCCAGAACACATGCCCAAGCGGACCTACCAGCCAAACGTGCGCCGTCGCTCGAAGACTCACGGCTTTCGCGCCAGGATGAGGACCAAAGGTGGCCGAAGAGTACTCGCTGCCCGGCGGGCGAAGGGAAGAACGCGCCTCACCGTCTGAGGGGACTGCGGAGCCCGACCGGGATCTGCGCGGCGGTCGGCCGCCGGCCAACGGCCCCCAGCCGCCGCCCAGACCCTGGCCGCGCTCGGTCCGCCTGCTGCGGCGCAGCCAGTTTGAGCGCGTCTATTCGGCCGGCCGGAGATACAGTTGCCCGCTCTTCTCCGCGTTTGTT
>Ga0315282_10017269_pt1 | contig 10437 bp, 9 predicted proteins | sample YL17G07_20_MG_FD_203693 | JGI IMG/M metagenome (GOLD analysis project Ga0315282, IMG submission 203693) | Sediment microbial communities from Yellowstone Lake, YNP, Wyoming, USA - YL17G07_20 | ecosystem: Environmental > Aquatic > Freshwater > Lake > Sediment | place: USA: Wyoming | collected... | reverse complement strand
CGTCTGGCAAGCGGGTCGTCGCCGGCCTGTGCCGCGTCGAGGTCTGTCAGGCTGAGCCCGTAGCGGTCACACTCGCGTGCCATGGCCTGGCGCCGCGAATCCTGCTCGGCCGCCGGAGCGACGGCGGTGCTGATGCCGAGCGCGCCCACGATCATGACCAGAGAGCCCGCAATGATCAGGGCTTTTGCCGAGCCGCTCAGGTTGGCGAGTTCGCCGAAGACCAGCGCGCCCCAGGCGAGGCCCCACAACTGATTGGTATTCGAGAGCGGGATGCCGCGCCCGATGCCGATATATTTGGCCGCGTATTGCTGGAAGAGATCGCCCAGCACCCAGCAGAATCCGCCCAGGAACAGCCAGAACAGTGCGGGCCGCACCCGCGCCACTTCCTCGAGAAGCGGCCCAAGGCCGCCGCGAAAAACTACCGCCAGCGTCGTGATGGTGGCGAGTTCGCCGATTGTGAAGACGGTGACGAATGAAAGCGGATTCATCCCGCTTAAATAGGCCTTGCGGTACGGAACGTACATCGTGCCCCAGAGCAGCCCCGCTCCCAGCGCGGCGAGGATTCCCGTCGTGGCATGCGCCGACGTCGCAGCTGCCTGATGCGAGGAGGCCATGCCGAGAACCGTCGCGCCGAAAACAATTGCGAACGCACCGCCGACGACTTTTAGCCAGGCCTGCCGTCCCGCGCCCCGCAACTCCCGGAAGAAGAACCATCCCCAGAAAACACCCACCAAGCTGTTGGTGTTCCAGAGGGGAAAGGCAATGGAAAGCCCCACGTCACGAATCGCAAAGACAGTCAGCGTGTTGGCCACCGCCCAGAGCGCACCGGCCAGAATGGCCCAAACGATGAGGTGCGATTTCTCGCGCAGGTCCATGAAGACGTAGCCCGTGCCTTTCATCACGGTGGGCAGCGTCCACCGCGCCACAAAGACGCCGGAAACCATGGCAAGCGAAATCAGGAAGGGAGAGAGCCCGAGAGTGACGAGCTTCGTGGGCGCTTCCGCCGCGCCCAACCACGCGCCCGCCGCGAGGCCACACATCACGCCCAGCAGGTGAAGTGAGGTCGCGGAAGCCCGTTGGTTCATGTCAGGATGTGCGGTCAGGGCGAAAACCTCGAGGCGATATGGCCGCGGCCGGATCCTGCCGCGCCGTCTTATTTCAAAGCGATCAGGAGCGCAATCCCCAAGGCCAGCACTACGACCGGTACCCAGAAATGGCTGTCGGAGAGAATGGCTTTGAGCATCGAGGGTTTCAAGGGAACTCCGCCGCGGCTCAAGCGGGCCGGCGATCATGCCGGGACCACCCGGAGTCCTGGCCGGTGCTACCTGGCTCCTTTCACGACGCGCAACCCGAAATACGCCGCATCGGAAGCAGACTCGCGCGTTTTCTGGTCAGCGGGCTGGTCGGCACTGCCACCGAGCGGCTTCCCGCCGCCGTCCTTGTCGACCGCCCACTCGGCGACGTTGCCGCCCAGATCGAAAACCAACTGATCCTCGCCGCGCCCCTTGAAGCTGCCGATTTCTTTGAGCAGTGGCGCCGCGCCACTCAATTCCTTGATCTTGCCAGCGAGGCGCTCGGCGTCATCGGGGTTGGCGGCGTACCCTGCCCAATAATCCAGCGTGTTCTCGTTATCTTTCGCAGCTTTATAGATCGGCTCCAGCTCTTCAATCTTCCCGAGCCGATACGTTTCTCCTGTCAGCTTGCTCAGCCAATCGCAGTAGGCCTTCGCCTGGTCGAAGGGAATACCGCTCGCGGGATAATTCTCAGTGCCCGGCGCGAACCTGTAGCCCGGATCGAAGGCCGCGTATTGAGCGCGCGTCACTTCGAACCGCCCGAGCTGCAAGCCTTGGTACACGACCACCTCCGGAATCAGCGTGGATTTGACCAGGACACCGTAGTTGGTTCCGACCCGCTGGACGTTCCGGCGCTTGAGGGCCTGCGCGAGCGGCGAGTCGTCTTTGAGCGCTTCATTCGCGGGCGGCCCAGCCTTGAAGAGGTACTTGTCGAACCAGGCCAGATCTTCCACCACCTTGCGCCGCCGATGGGAAATCTTCTTCAAGCCGTGCGGCTCGCCGGGGAACACGACAAAGCGCACGTCAGTCTGGCCGAGTTGCTGCAGCGTGCGGAAGTGTTCCCACGCCTGAACGTGGCCCACGGCGCGGTCTTCGGTGCCCGAGTAGATGATCGTCGGGGTGCGGACCTTCTTGAATTGGTACATCGGAGACTTGCGGATGTAGAGTTCGGGATCGTCGATAGGCGGTTTGCCAAGGTAATAGTTGTCGAAGGCCGCGCCAAAGTCCGCATAGGCCCAGTCGCTCGGCTGCTCGACGTCGCCCGCGCCCGCGGAGGCCACTTTGTAGCGCGTGGTGTGAACCGTCAGGGCAATGGTGAGAATGGCCCCGTTCGACCAGCCCATCGTTGCGAGGCGCTCCGCATCGACCAGGCCACGCGCGATCAGACTGTCAACGCCCTTCTCGATGTCGGGAACTTCCAAATCGTAGTATTCCCCGCCGCCAATCGACTCGGCGAATTTGAGGCCGTAATTGCTGCTGCCGTGATAGTTCGGCTTGAGCACGAAGGCGTCGCGATCGGTGAAAAGGTTCACCGGATACGCGTAGTCCTGGTCCCAGGAATCCATGTCCGCGCCGAGCGGACCGCCATGAATCATCAGGACGAGGGGATACCTCTTTCCGGCCTCGTAATTCTGCGGGTAGTAGAGAATCCCCTCGACTTCCTCGTCCAGCGCCCCCTTCCAACGGACGACTTCGCTACGGGCGGGAGATTTCTTTTCGAACTTCGGATTCAGCGCGGTGAACTGCGTGCGCCCGGTGAGCTTGGCGCCATCGAGTGCCACCCGAAACCATTGCTCTGGCCGGCTGGCGCTGCTCGAAAGGTAGACGAGCGTTTGGCCGTCGCGGCTCGCTTCCAGGCTGAAGAGGTTATCCACGTCCTCGCCCTGCAACCATTCGCGGTCCCATCGGTCGCCGCGACGTGTGTACCGCGCGGGCTTGTAGCGCGCGCCCGCGGCCAGGAGCGCGACGAAACCGTCGGGCGTGACGGCGTAAACGGCAGACGAATCCACGGGGAGCTCGTTCGCCCACCCCAGGTCGACTTTCGCGAGCCGCCCCGCGGCGACGTCGTAGTAGTAGAGCCGGTTGACGACGGCCATGTGATAAACAGGGTCCGTCGAATATGGTGCCAGCGCGTAAAAGCCGCGGCTGTCGGGCGTCCAGTGAATCTGCGAAGGGATGATCGTGTCGTCGGCGAAGATTTTCTTGCCCGCGCCGCCGGCAAGACCGTACAGGTAAGTCGCGGGCTTCACTCTCTCGTCGAACATGTAGCTCAGGCTGCGCTGGTGAACAGCCACCGCGTGTTGGCCATCCGGAGACACCGCGACGGACTGAATCCAGTCGTCGTTGTGGGAAAGGCGCGTGATCTCGCCGCTCTTCACATTGACCTTGAACAGCCGCACGGGCGGCGTATGCAGCGCGTCGTCGATGGCGCGCGAGTCATCCTTCTTCTCCTTCAACTCGCGTTCGTAGAGGGTCAGATCTTCCTCCGCGGCCATCAAGATGTTCTCGGCGTCAATCCAGTCGAAATCCTTAACGCTGCGCTCCAGGCGCGTGAGGGGCCACGGCTCGCCGCCGAAGGGATTGATGAGCCAGAGTTGGGTCTTCGGCGGCTCCTTGTCGGGTTCGGCATCCTTGCCGGGCGGCTTGGGCAGCGCGCGCTCGCTCAGAAAAGCGATTAGTCGCCCATCGCGCGACCAGCGCGGATTCTCATCCTTGTTCGGCCCGCGGGTGAGCTGAATTTCCTGCTTGTCGACAAGGCTGCTCAAGAACAGATTCAAGACCATCTCGTCCTTGTCCGCGTCGGGATGAACCTTCACCCAGACGGCCCACTTGCCGTCCGGCGCGATGCGGAACTGCTCCCCACGCTCCACCGCGACCATGTCTTCGACGGTCCATCGAGTTTCCTTGTCGGTTGCAGCAGTGGGCGTCGCGGGCGTCTGCCCCGCACACGTCCACGCCACACTGGCGATGAGTGCCGTCACTCGTATGAATCCCTTGAATTGGCCCTTCATTCCATCCTCCCCGGTTTCGAGCCCGAGGATTGTACATCAGTTGCAGGTGCAAGCCGCTCGCCAACCCGCAATCACCGGCCGCGGTCGAGCTTCAGGTTCTATTATCTCGAAGACGCCTGAGTGCTGGTGATAGATCGCTTGCCGTGATCGCACACACTGCGAAGAACGCGATGGATGCGCCACCCGCGAACCCTGAGGGAGGGATATCTTCAAGAAAGGAAAGCCCTAGTTGCGGCCGGTCTGCTGGAGGAGCCGCCGGAGGAGCGTTCGATCGTGAGAAGACATCCGAAGGAACTTGAAGTGCAGCCCCACGCGGGCGATGCGGCGGCGGGCCACCGCCACGACGCGGAAGATTTCGGTGCCCATGACGATTCCCAATCGTCCGATGGTGCCCGGCTCTATGTTTTCTGCGCAGCGCATAATGAGGCCGTTCCTGCTGAGAGCCACAAGGTAGCCGACAAATCGCGCCTCGCCTGATACAAATCCGACCATTATCTTCCGACGCATCGTCGATCGCCCTACTATTGTCGGCCCCCGTGAACCGGCGCTGTCGCGCACTGCCGCTCTGGCCAAAACAAATCGGCTGCTGTTAAGGGGGAATTGAGGCGCTCCCTTCGCGGTCAACAACGATGCTGCAAATACACATTCATGCGCAGAAGTCTCTCACGGACTGTTTGCGTGTACAATCGATTGCCCGTTCTTGGCAGGACAAAAGAGTCACGACAGAAGGTGAGCCGAAGCCATGAAAACCTATCGGATTGCACTCATTCCCGGAGACGGGATCGGCAAGGAAGTGATTCCCGCGGGCGTGAAGGTGCTCGAAGCTGCCGCAGCGAGGGCGAGGGACACGGCGACGGGCGCGGCGGGCGGATTCACGCTGAGCTTCGAGCCGTTCGACTGGGGCTGCGAATACTACCTGCGCACAGGGCGATTGATGCCGGAAGACGGCCTCGAGCAACTGCGGCCCTTCGACGCCATCTATCTCGGCGCGATCGGTCACCCCACGGTGCCGGACCACATCTCGTTGCGCGAGCTGTTGCTCCGGATCCGCTTCGGGTTCGACCTTTACGTGAACCTGCGGCCGGTGGAGATTCTGCCCGGGCTCAAGTCGCCGTTGCGCGGGAAAACCGCGGCCGAGATCAATATGCTCTTCGTCCGCGAGAATACCGAGGGCGAGTACTGCGGGCTGGGCGGGCGGTTCAAGCGTGGCACGACGGAAGAAGTGGCGATTCAGCATGTGGTCTTCACGCGGCGGGGGACGGAGCGCGTGATGCGCTACGCTTTCGAGCAGGCACGCCGCCGCCCGCGCAAGCGCCTGGCGAGCGCCACGAAATCCAACGCCATGCAGTACACGATGGTGCTGTGGGACGAAGTCCTGCGCGAGGTGGGGCGCGATTACCCCGACGTCAAGGTCGCCAACTACCACGTCGATGCGCTTGCGGCGCGCATGATCACACACCCGGAGACGCTCGACGTGGTTGTGGGCTCGAACCTCTTCGCCGACATCCTTACCGACCTCGGCGGGGCGCTGCAAGGCAGCCTGGGACTCGCGGCGAGCGCCAACATCAATCCCACGGCGCGCCTCGGCCCGCCCATGTTCGAGCCGGTCCACGGCAGCGCACCGGATATCGAGGGACGCGGCATCGCCAATCCCATCGCCGCCATCTGGGCCGCCGCGCTCATGATGGAACACCTCGGCGAGCCGGCCGCCGCCGCGCCCATCATGGGCGCCCTGCGCGCCGTCACCGGCGAAGGGCGCGTGCGGACGCCCGACCTCGGAGGCAAAAGCACGACGGGGGAATTCGCCGCGGCGGTCATCGACAAGATCCGCTGATGGACATTGGGCCGTAGGGTCTCTGAGCAACCGTGGGCGGAAGCCTTGGGAGTCTGTGTGAATGCCTCAGTTTGTTCCTCCCGGGAAGTTTGCGAGTACACTGGATACTGATGTCTAACACCAAAGCCAGTCGCGCCCTCGCTTTGAAAAAGGTTCCCCTTTTCGCGGACCTTTCGGACAAGGAATTGAGTTTCCTTGCCGAGCGGGCGGTTCCTCACCACTGCAAGCCGGGCCAGTTGATCTTCTCCGAAGGCGAGCCGTGCGAGGGCCTTTACGTGGTCGAGTCGGGCGCCGTCAAAGTCTTCAAAACTTCGGCCGGCGGACGCGAGCAAGTACTGACCATCGAGGGCGCGGGAGGCTCGATCGCCGAGTTGCCCGTCTTCGACGGCGGCGATTACCCCGCTTCAGCGGCGGCGCTGAGCGAGGCTTCGCTGCTGTTCGTCAGCAAGCGCGATTTCCAGGCGCTCTGCCTGGAACATCCGGAAGTGGCGCTCAAGGTTCTGAAGGTGGTTGGCTCGCGGCTGCGGCGACTGGTGGACATCATCGAGGAACTTTCCTTCACGACGGTGCGCCACCGGCTGGCAGCGCTGCTGCTGCGCCTGGCAAAACTTCGGAGCAAACGCACCCCGCGCGGCGTAGAGTTCACGCTGAAAGGCAGCAATCAGGAACTGGCCGCGCACATCGGGACGGTGCGCGAGCTGGTCTCGCGGAATCTCAGCCGCATGCAGGCTGAGGGCCTCTTCAAGCTCGAGGGCAAAACCGTCGTCATCCCCAACCTCGACGCGCTGCGCGCCGAAGTTGAAACAACGGAATAAGACGCCTGCGGCCGTGCCCCGGCCCGCTTGCCGCCGAGCGGGAATCAGAACGCCAGTGCCTGGTCGAGGTCGGCGATCAAATCTTCTACAGCTTCGACACCGACGGACAGCCGCACCAAGCCGTCCGTAATGCCGATTGCCAGGCGCTGGTCGCGCGGCACGGCGCGATGGCTCGTGGAAGCCGAGTGGACGATGAGAGAGCGCGTGTCGCCCAGGCTCGCGGCGCGGGCGAAGATCTTCACGCGGTCCATCACCTTCTTGCCGCCCTCGTACCCACCTTTCACCTCGAAGCTTATCATGGCGCCGAAGGCGCTCATTTGCTTCCGGGCAATTTCGTGGCCGGGGTGGGTCGGCAGGCCGGGATAGTTCACGCGCTCAACTTTGGGGTGTTGGGCAAGAAACTCGGCGATCTTCTGCGCGTTCGAGCAGTGCGCGGGCATGCGCAGGTGCAGGGTGCGGATGCCGCGCAATATCAGCCAGGCGTTGAAGGGGCTGAGGACGCCGCCGAAATCGCGGATCACTTCGTGGATGAGCGCGGAGATGTAATCCTTCGGCCCGATCACCATGCCGCCCATGGCGTCGCCGTGGCCACACAGATACTTCGTGGCGGAATGGACCGAAACCGTGACTCCGAGGGGAATCGGGCGCTGCAGCGCGGGCGAGGCGAAGGTGTTGTCGATGACCGTCGGGACGCCCCGGGCATTGGCCATCCGCGCGAGCCCCGCGATATCCACGATCTCGAGCACGGGATTGCTCGGCGTTTCGAAATAGATCAGGCGGGTGTTGGGCTGGAGGGCCTTCGCGAAATCCTCGACGTGAGGCGAGAGCACGAAAGTCGCCGAGGCTCCCATGCGCGGCAGCTTAGTATTCAGAAAGCTGTACGCCGCGCCGTACAGCGATCGTGCCGCCACGACGTGGTCGCCGGCCTTGACGTAGCCGAGAATCGCCGAGGAGATCGCCGCCATGCCAGTCGCAAACGCCAGCGCCGCCTCGCCGTTCTCGAGCGCCGCGACTTTCTCCTCCAGTGCGCGGATCGTGGGATTGCCGTAGCGCGTGTACATGTAGCCGAACTTTTCTTCGCCATAGACGGCGGCCATGTCGTCCGAGTCGGCTGCGACGAAGGTCGTGGACTGATAGATCGGCGTGTCGAGCGCGCCGGTCGCCGGGCAGGGTGATTCGCCGGCGTGGACGGCAAGCGTCGCGAAGCGATGGGCATCTCTCATGTGGCACCTCAAGAGCGAAGTTTCTGCGGGCCGTGGTCCGAGCTTGTAGAGTATCCCTCCCCTGCCCAGGCGAAAAGAGCCAGTTCAATTCCGGGAGCGAGAGCCAACCCGCGTTTGGTCGGAGCTGCCGTGGTGACCGCCGACTGTTGCCAGAGGAACCCGCGTGGCGTCAAGCACAATTTCATTTCGAGGTCCAAGAGGCGCTTGACTTCCTCCGGAGAAATGACTAGAGATGGGGGGTATCGGAGCGAAAGGAGTCATCAGGGGTGTGTTATGGCCTATTGCCCGGAGTGCGAGGCCACCATCGACGTTGAAGATGACGATGTCGAGGAAGGCCAGAAACTCGATTGCCCCGAATGCGGCGCCGAACTCGAGGTGGTGAATACCAACCCTTTGGAACTTGACGTCATCTCATCAGGTGAGGAAGAAGAGAATGAAGAGGGACGCTGGTAGCCCAATGGTCGGCGAGGCTCGCGGGCCGCGCAGCCTCCGCGGGGATTCCCTCGGCCGTCCCCGCCACACCAGGTGGATTCATTGGCTGGTCTTGTGCGCTTTCGCAGGAATCCTCGTCGGGCAATCGTCCGCTCTGGCTGCGAAGGAAGAGAGGCCCACGCGAGTCGTGAGCGGCGTGGTCTCCGACGCGGCGGACAATGCACTCCCCGGCGCGGTGGTGACCCTGACCGACCTCCAAGACGGCAAGAAGACCGCTACGTACACAGGCCAGAGCGGCAGCTATCAATTCTCCCAACTGCAAATCACTCGCGACTACGAGGTGCAAGCCACCTTCAAGGGTGTCTCTTCCCAGGTTCGCAGGGTCAGTACGATCGATCCCCGCAACCGCATCGTTCTGAACCTGCGCATCCCTCCCCCCAAAGAAGAGGAATAAGCTCGGCGGGCCTTGTGCCTGTCACAGCGGCACGTTCACCCGAAGTGCGCGTGGGACGACTTCGATCACAGCCGGGAGCTCCCGCATGGAGACGTGCCGGCGCGGGTGCTCAGCGTCACGGCTCTCCCGGGTTTCCGGCTCGACGCCGCCGCGGCGCAGGACTTCAATCGCACTCACCAACCTGGCCCGGGCCCTGCCCCGCTCGGTAGCAGGGTTAAAGTGGATAATGATCTTCGCGAAGTGCTAGACAAAGGGCGCAAGAAGGCAGAAATGAAGTCAAGTTCGGGGCGCGGGCAATATGAAGCTCTGCGGTCTCCGGCGGCGCCGACCGCTAGGAATTCTCGAATGCGCCCAGAAAGTCATCCCTGGAGATGCCAGCCTGTGTGCAAATGGCTCTGAGAGTTGAACCCTTCAGCCTGGGATGATTGGGCATGGTGAGCGGGATTTTGGTTCCGTCCAGATTCACGCGGATCATCGAGATGTGTTCCCTCTCCCGGACGACCTGGAAGCCCAAAGCTTGAAACGCCTTCAGGACTTTGTTTTTTGGAGCGTCAAGGGGGAACTTGGACACTAAACTTCCACAGCAGCTTCCGCGACGAAGGCTTCAAGGACGGGAGGCTGACTCTCGAGGACTTCGGGGCCAAAGGTTTCGATGTGAAACTTGATGGCGGATATTACGTCAGCAACCGCTTCCTCGTAAGTTCCGCCCTCTCCGATAACAACACCCTTGACTCCCAGCGGGTAGGCAATGTACCCGTCGGAGTGTTTTTCAACTATGATCTTGATCTGGCGCATGGTAGCTCACTCCTTCGAGAGTCTATCATGGAATCCAAGTCCAGCCTTGGGCAATGGGCACCTAGAATGCCACCCCGCTGGGGAGGCGCCCAGCGGCTCAGTTTCTCCCGCCCTTACTCTTGAATTTCTTGCTCATCCGCCGCCCGACGCGAAACACTACTGGTTCACGCTGCGCATAATCTCGCGGATCGAACACAAAAGCCGGATCGGTTATGCGCTCCCAATCGGGCGAATTCGGATCTGCGGAACCAACGGAGACAGCGCCTTCTTTGATTTTGCGCTGAGCCTCCATGCCCGAAGGGGCAAGACCAATAAGGGGCAGAATGCTAGAGAGTTTTTTCGGCCCGTCAAATGGGTAGGTTTCCGTCTGGAGGTCAGAAGGCAAGGTCTTCTCCTGAAACTGCGCTTTGAAATCCGCCTGAGCTTGCTCCGCCACGCTCTCGCCATGGAAGTCAGCCACGATCTGAAGCGCCAATTTCTTCTTGGCGTCAAGCGGATGAATCCGCCCGGATGCTTCCGTTTGCTTCAGTTCCTCGACTTGGGCAGGAGTCATGTCGGTTAGCAGCAGGTAGTAACGCCACATCAGATCGTCGGAAATGGACATGACTTTACCGAACATTTCCGCGGGTGGCTCGGCGATGCCCACGTAATTGCTGAGCGACTTGGACATTTTCTGCACGCCGTCGAGGCCCTCGAGGATGGGCATCGTCATGATGACCTGCGATTCCTGGCCGTATTCGGCCTGGATCGCGCGGCCGACGAGCAGATTGAATTTCTGGTCAGTCCCGCCAAGTTCGACA
>Ga0315282_10017268_pt1 | contig 10438 bp, 17 predicted proteins | sample YL17G07_20_MG_FD_203693 | JGI IMG/M metagenome (GOLD analysis project Ga0315282, IMG submission 203693) | Sediment microbial communities from Yellowstone Lake, YNP, Wyoming, USA - YL17G07_20 | ecosystem: Environmental > Aquatic > Freshwater > Lake > Sediment | place: USA: Wyoming | collected... | reverse complement strand
GGCGACACCCTCTGCGACCCGGAGGCTAAAATACTCCTTGAGTCCATCAGCTTCCCCGACCCGGTCATCTCGGTTGCCATCGAACCCAGGAGCCGCGCCGACCAGGACAAGCTGGTTGACGCCCTGGGGCGGATTGCCGAGGAAGACCCCACCTTTAAGGTTACTTACAACGAAGAGACCGGCCAGACCATTATCTCGGGCATGGGCGAACTCCACCTTGAGGTGATTGTCAGCCGCCTCATTTCAGAATTCAAAGTCAGTGCCAAAGTCGGTAAACCCCAGGTCGCTTACCGTGAGACCATTACCGCATCAGTTAAGGCGGAGGGAAGATTTGTCCGCCAGTCGGGCGGGCACGGTCAGTACGGTGACGTGTTCGTTGAGCTGACGCCTCTTGAGCGGGGTAAGGGCTTTGAATTTGAGGAGCGGCTCAAGGGCGCTACGATACCCAGGAACTTTATACCGCCGGTTGAGGAGGGTATCAGGGAGGCGCTGGCTTCCGGGGTGGTTGCCGGGTATCCCATCGTTGACCTTAAAGCGACTCTTTACGACGGCAGCTACCACGATGTTGACTCGTCGGATATGGCTTTCAAGCTGGCCGGCTCCCTTGCCCTCAAGAACGGCGTTGCCCGGGCGAACCCGGTGCTGCTCGAGCCGATGATGAAGCTCCAGGTGGTGACGCCGGAGGAATTCCTGGGTGATGTCATCGGCGACCTTAATGCCCGGCGCGGACGCATCGAAGCGATTGAAACTAACGGCGATGTTTCTTCAATCCGCGCTATCGTCCCCCTGGCCGAGACCTTCGGCTACGCCACGACCATCCGGTCGCTTACCCAGGGACGGGGGACCCATACCATGGAATTCCATGCCTACCAGGAAGTGACGCCGGAACTGGCGGATGAGATTACGGAAAAAGCAACGGGTGGTACACGACCACGATAGAGATGATTAGTGAGCTATTGCTGTCGATAGTACAATTTAAACATTAACATTTATCATAATTAATTTGGTCGTGTACTAGAAGGTAAATATGCCTAAACAGAAGATTCGCATCAAACTAAAGGGTTATGACCATAGGCTTTTGGACCAGTCGGCGGAGCAAATTGTCGAAGCAGTGGAGCGCACCGGGGCGGTAGTCTCCGGGCCCATTCCGCTGCCAACGCGCATCCAGAAGTACAGTGTCATCCGTTCCGCGTTCATTGATAAGGACTCTCAGGAGCAGTTCGAAATCAGAACGCACTCGCGTCTCATTGACATCGTGGAGACGACCTCCAAGACGATAGACGCGTTAACCTCCCTGAACCTGCCTTCGGGCGTAGATATTGATATTAAGCTATAAAGTAGGATTAGAGATATGATTCAGGGTATTATTGGTAAAAAACTCGGAATGACCCAGGTTTTCCGTGAGAACGGCGACGTCCAGTGCGTTACCGCCATCGAGGCCGGGCCGTGCTCTATTGTGCAGGTAAAAACGAAAGAAAATGACGGATATGCCGCCGTCCAGCTCGGGTTTGGCAAGGCAAAAAAGCTTAACTCCGCCGAAAAGGGCCATATTAAAGGGCTGGGCGAATTCCGCTACCTCCGGGAAATCCGGGTGGATGAGTCGGATACAGCGGAAAAGTTGGAGCCAGGTGTCAGGATTGACGCCGGCATTTTCAAGACGGGCGACCTCGTTGACGTTACCGGAATTACCCGGGGCAAGGGCTTCGCCGGTGTTGTGAAGCGCTGGCATTTTAAGGGCGGCCATGCAACGCACGGCCAGTCCGATAGAACCCGCGCTCCCGGCACCATCGGCTTTGTTGAGGGAAGGGTCGCCAAGGGCACCAAGATGGGCGGCCACATGGGTGTTGAACAAAATACGAGCAAAAACCTGGAGGTGGTGGTCGCCGACCCAGAGAGGAACCTTATCATGGTCAAGGGCGCGGTGCCCGGCGGGGAAAACGGTATCGTCATGATAAAACTAGCCAAGAAATCGTTAAAAGGAAAGTAAGGCCGTGGATATTGCGGTTTATAATCAGAGCGGGGAAATTGTAAAACACATCGACATCAGTGATGATGTCTTTGCCAGGCCGTTAAATGAAGCGCTTTTACACCAGGCGATGGTCAGGCAGCGGGCAAATGCCCGGCAGGGTACGGCCGATACCAAGGACCGTGGGGAAGTTCACGGCAGCAACCGGAAGCTGTTCGCCCAGAAGCACACGGGCAATGCCCGGCAGGGCAGCTCGCGCTCACCGCTTAGACGGCACGGCGGTGTTGTCTTCGGGCCGCACCCGCGGGATTACCGGCAGGAAATGCCGAAGCAGATGAGAAGGCTCGCCATAAAGTGTGCCCTCTCTTCTAAAGCGGGTTCTTCCCAGCTTGTCGTGCTTGAGAAGCTTGAGATGACGGAGCCGAAGACTAAAGAGATGATAAAGGTTCTTGAGGCGCTTAAGGCGAATAAAAAGACCCTTATTGCGACGAAGGCGTCGGATGAGAATGTCATGAGATCGGCGCGTAATATCCCGGGTGTCAAGACGACGCCGGCCGACCTTCTGAATGTTATTGACCTTCTTTCCTGCGATAAGCTCCTCATGACGGAAGAAGCCGTGAGGCGCGTTGAGGAGCTCTGGGGAAGGAAAGCAGCTTAGGAGACAGTGATGCAGCTTTACGAAGTATTAAAACGCCCGCTCATCACGGAAAAGAGTACGGCGCTTTCGGCGCAGGGCAAATATGTCTTTGAGGTAAGCCGGGAGGCGAATAAGTACGAAATCAAAAACGCCGTCGGGAAGGCTTTTAAGGTAACGGTTACGGCTGTCAATGTGATTACGGTGCCGGGTGAAATGCACCGTGTCGGAAAGAACAAGGTGTTCCGGCAGCCCTGGAAAAAGGCCATCGTGACCTTAAAAGCCGGCGATAAGATTCAGCTCTTTGAGGGAGTGTAGAGAGCCGTCATTGCGAGGGGGCTTTAGCCCCCGTGGCAATCTCCGATAATATGATTAGCTTTCGATTAGTGTGAGATTGCTTCGCTTCGCTCGCAATGACAGGTTGATAGGTAACCGGGTTTAGCAAACCATAGGATTGTAGAATCTGTTGCGGGAAAGGGAAACCTAAAGTGGGACTTATAGTATATCGCCCGACATCACCAGGCAGAAGAAACATGGTCAGCACGGACTTTGCGGAGCTCACCAAGACCGAACCGGAAAAGTCCCTCATCGTCCATATCCGCGCCAAGTCGGGACGTAATAATCGCGGTGTAATTACCTGCCGTCACCAGGGCGGCGGGGTAAAGCGGTACCTCCGCATTATTGATTTCAAACGGGATAAGGCCGGCATTCCGGGTCGGGTGGCGGCCATCGAATACGACCCGTACCGCACGGCGCGTATCGCCCTGATTAACTACGCTGATGGCGAAAAGCGCTACATTTTAGCGCCCCAGGGGCTTAATGTCGGGGATACCATTATGTCTGGTGAGAAAGCCGAAATCAGGCCGGGGAACACCCTCCCTATGCAGCTTATTCCGACGGGTACGCTCGTCCATAATATCGAGCTCATCAAGGGAAAAGGCGGGCAGCTCGTCCGGAGTGCCGGTGTTGGGGCGCAGCTCATGGGCAAGGACGGTGATTTCGCTCTTCTCCGTATGCCGTCCGGTGAAATTCGGCGTATTCCGGCTTACTGCATGGCGACAATCGGACAGGTCAGCAATGAAGACCATAAAAATATAAAAATCGGCAAGGCGGGGAAAAGCCGCCTGAAGGGGATACGCCCTACGGTGCGTGGTACGGCCATGTCACCCCGGGACCATCCCCATGGCGGCGGCTCAGCCAGACACCCCATTGGCTTCCCGGGGCCCAAGACGCCCTGGGGTAAGCCCGCCCGGGGTAAAATTACCCGCCGCCATAAGAATACAGATAGCCTTATTGTGAAACGTCGGGAGAAATAAATAGAAACTATCCTGAAAACGGTGATAGTAAGCTATACAATTCTTTCCAGGCCAATTGAGAGTGTTTAACAATTATTGTGTGGGAGTATTTTCTAATGTCAAGGTCAATTAAAAAAGGGCCAGCCATTGACTCGAAGCTGCAAAAAAAGGTAGAGGCGGTTGCCCGCTCCGGGGAGAAAGCAGTCATCAAGACCTGGTCGCGCTGGTCAACCATCCTGCCCACCATGGTCGGTTTTACCTTCGGGGTGCACGATGGGAGACGCCACGTACCAATTTTTGTCACGGAGAACATGGTGGGGCATAAACTTGGCGAGTTTGCTTTGACCCGTACATTCCGCGGACACTCAACCAAGGTTGAAAGGACGACCGTCGTTAAACCGGGGGCCGCCCCGGTGGCCGGTGCCACGGGTGCCGCTACTCCTGGTGCAACCGGGGCTGTGCCGGCGGCGGGTACCGCTGGTGCCACGGGTGGGGCTGCTCCGGCGGCGCCGACAGCTTAGGTTAACGTTTGGGATAGGATAAATTATGGAAGTAAAGGCAGTTGCGAAAAATCTGGGTGTGTCAGCGCAAAAGATGCGCCTGGTGGTAAACCTGGTGCGCGGCAAGAAGGTCGAGGACGCCCTTGCCATTCTCCGGTTTACCCCGACGCCTTCGGCGCGTCTGGTCGCCAAGGTCGTAAAATCGGCGGCGGCGAATGCGGAGCATAATTTTCAGCTGGACCCGGGTGACCTCAGGATAGTTAAGATTTACGCCGATGTGGGGCAGACCCTGAAGCGGTTCAGGCCGCGCTCCCGCGGGCAGGTGAGCCCAATTCTCAAGCGGCACAGCCATATTACCGTTATTGTCGCCGGCGAGGAGGTTTAATGGGACGGAAAGTTCATCCTTTTGCTTTTAGAATCGGCATCGTCCATACCTGGCAGGCGAAATGGTACGCCGACGAGCACTACCAGGAGTTCCTGCAGGAAGACCTGAAGCTCCGGCGCGCCATCCGGGAGAAGTACCCGGAGGCGGGCATCTCGCTGGTCGAGACGGAACGCCAGGCGAACAAAGTCATCATCACCGTGCACACCGCCCGGCCCGGTGTGGTCATCGGGCGCGGCGGGCAGCGGGTTGATGAGATGCGGCAGTTCCTGGAGAAACTCATCGGCGTCAAGAGGGTGCAGCTCAATATTCAGGAAATCCACCAGCCGGAGCTTGACGCTTACCTGGTGGGGCGTTCCATCGCCGAGCAAATTGAGCGCCGTATTGCCTACCGGCGGGCGATGAAACAATCCATTTTTCGCAGTATGCAGGCGGGTGCCAAGGGTATCCGCATCCGCCTGGCGGGAAGGCTGGCGGGCGCCGAAATTGCCAGACGTCAGCTCATGCACGAGGGGCGCGTTCCGCTGCACACTTTAAGAGCCGATATTGATTACGGTTTCACCGAGGCGCACACCATCATGGGGCGCATCGGCATCAAGGTGTGGATATATAAAGGCGATGTTCTGCCCGAGCTCAAGGTTGAGGAGGCCGAGGTTACGGCTGAAGCCGCCCTACAGCCGGTCATGAACGCCCCGGCCGGTACGCCGGCCGGCGGTGTGACGGCGACTCCGGTCACCGGGACGGTCAGAGAGGCAGCCCCCGCGCCGGTTGAGAGTGCGGTTAAGGCAGAGACGGCGACTCCCACCGGGAAAGAGGCTTAATTATGCTACAACCCAGCAGGATAAAATACCGCAAGGTGCAGAAAGGCAACTTTAAAGGTAAGGCCCACGCCGGTACGACAATTGCCTTTGGTGATTTCGGGCTCCAGGCCCTGGAACTTATCTGGCTTACCGCCCGGCAGATAGAGGCGGCCAGACGCGCCATGACAAGACACGTCAAGCGTGGTGGGAAAATCTGGATACGGGTTTTCCCGGATAAGCCCATCACTAAGAAGCCGGCCGAGGTCCGCATGGGGAGCGGCAAAGGCGCCGTGGACCACTGGGTGGCCATGGTCAAGCCGGGAAGGATGCTCTTCGAGATGGGTGATGTCAATGAGGATGTGGCGAAAGAGGCCATGAGACTGGCGGCGAGCAAGCTGCCCATCAAGACGAAGTTCGTGAAGCGGGAAATTAAGGAAACACAAGAAGCGGCGGCCCGTCCGGCGGCTGAAGTAAAACAGGAGACGGCTTAAAGTGAAAACGAGTGAGATTCGCGCCCTCTCCGCAGAGGAAATGAAGAAACAGCTCGCTGATTCGGGAAAAGAACTGCTTGACCTTCACTTTAAGCTCGCCACCAAGCAGCTTGTGAACCACCGTGAGATACCGGCCGTCCGGCGGAAAATCGCCCGGATAAAGACGGTACTCCGTGAAAAAGAGCTGGGAATAAGGTAGAAATGATGGAGAATCGAAAGAAACAGAAGAGTATCGTCGGCGAGGTCGTGAGCCACAAGATGGACAAGACCGCGATTATCGCGGTTGAAAGCGTCAGCCACCACCCGCTTTATCATAAGACGATAAGACGCGTGGTAAAATATAAGGCCCACGACGAAAAGAACGAAGCCGGCATTGGCAACGTGGTGCGAATGATCGCAGTCCGCCCCCTCTCCAGGGAGAAGCGCTGGAAGATCGTCGAAATAATATCGAAGGGCGAAGTCGCTGAGGTGGGGCCTCAGGAAATCGCCTAGCTCTTTAGGTTAGGATAAAATATCATGATACAGCCATATACCAGACTTAAGGTAGCGGATAACACTGGGGCAAGACAGATTATGTGCGTGAACGTCCTGGGCGGCTCAGGGCGGCATATCGCCACCGTCGGCGATGTCATCGTTTGCTCGGTGAAGAAAGCCATCCCAGGGGCAACGGTGAAAAAAGGGGATGTCGTGCGCGCCGTGGTGGTACGCTGCGTGCAACCGTACCGGCGTTCTGACGGCTCCTACATCCGCTTCGACGAGAACGCCGCCGTCATCCTGTCGGACAGAAACAACCCGAAGGGGACGCGAATTTTCGGGCCGGTGGCGCGGGAACTCAGGGAGAAGCTGTTCACCAAGATAATCTCGCTCGCCCCCGAGGTTTTATAGACACCGTAAAAAATTGAAATGCGATGGGATTGACCATCGAATACACTGGCAATCTAAAATAGCAGCATAATAAGGTAAGATGCCGGATAACTTGAGGAAGATACAGGATGAAAATTAAAAAGAATGATACCGTGCTGGTGATTACCGGCCGGGACAGAGGGAAAAAGGGTAAGGTGCGCTCCGCCTATCCCAGGGAGAACCGTCTTATCGTTGAGGGGATAAACATGGTCAAGCGCCATACCAAGCCGGCCGGGGAACGAAGACCGGGCGGCATCGTGGAGAGGGAAGCGTCCATCTCCGCCGCCAGTGTGATGCTCTTCTGCAGCAAGTGCGACCACCCGGCACGGGTGGGGTTCCGCTTTTTGAACGATGGCAGGAAGGTTAGAATATGCCGTTCCTGTCAGGAGGTCATTGACTGACGAGGCTGCTTGCTGCCAGTTGTAAGTCAGTCTGTTGCCGCTACGGCACGGTGATAGCAGTTAGCACGGTAGAAGGTGGAAGATGCCAAGGTTAAAGGAAAGATACATAAAAGAAGTTATACCCGCTATGATGAAGGACTTCGGGTACGGCAATGTCATGCAGGTGCCGCGTCTTACCAAGATTGTCGTCAACATCGGTATGGGTGAGGCGACGCAGAATGCCAAAGCGATGGAAGCGGCGGAACACGATATTGTCGCCATTTCGGGGCAAAAACCAATCATTACCCGCGCCAAGCGCTCCATCTCGGCGTTTAAAATCAGGAAGGGAATGCCCATCGGGCTCAAGGTTACCCTGCGCGGTGGCCGGATGTGGGATTTTTATGACCGGCTGGTCTCGATTGTTTTACCCCGCATCCGGGAATTCCAGGGGGTGCCGCGCGATGCCTTTGACGGTACGGGGAACTATTCCCTGGGATTTACCGAGCAGACGGCCTTCCCTGAGATTGAATTCGATAAAATAGACAAGACCCGCGGCCTTGAGCTGTCCATTGTCACGACGGCCGGGAACGACGAGCACGCAAGGCGCCTTCTTGAGCTCCTCGGGATGCCGTTTGCAAGAGATTAAAATATCCATGTAACCAGTATGAAAGGAATAAGTAAAATCGATGAGTCTTTCCTGGCTTCGTGTACACCGTGTTTCTGAATAGCTTCTTAAGGATAAGGGTGAGATGGCAAAACTAGCGAAAGTCTTAAAATCACAAAGACCGGCGAAATTCGCGGTACAGCAGCATAGCCGCTGCCACCTCTGCGGGAGGCCGCGCGGCTATATCCGCAAGTTCGGGCTCTGCCGCATCTGTTTTAGGCGCTTGGCACTCATGGGGCAAATTCCCGGGGTCAAGAAGTCTAGTTGGTAGGCTAATAGTAGGCCAATGGCAATATTAAAATACAAATATCAAAAGAGGAAAATTAACGGTCATTGCGAGGAGCGGAGCGACGAAGCAATCTCCGAACAATGAGAATCTCCCCCTTTGGCAAAGGGGGATTAAGGGGGATTTGAGTACTTAATCCCTCTTATTCTCCCTTTAAGAAAGGGAGAGGTTAGAGCACGGATTGCTTCGCTTCGCTCACAATGACAATTAGAGATAAATAAAAGACTAAATTAGCTAAAGAAATAGATTTTTGACAGGGAGTTCGGAATGACAGTTTCAGACCCGGTGGCCGATATGCTGAATCGAATAAGGAATGCCCTCATGATGCACCACGACACCGTAATCCTGCCGGCATCCAGAATTAAACTCGCCATCGCCCGCGTGCTCAAGGAAGAGGGCTTCGTGAGCGACTTCCAGGTCATTAGGGGAAAAGTGGATAAGGAAATCAAGATTTCCCTACGCTATCTCGATAAGAACCGCCCGGTCATTACCGGGCTTGAGCGTGTCAGCAAGCTGGGACTCAGGGTATACGTGCAGCGGGATGAAATCCCGCGGGTCTACGGCGGGCTGGGGATTGCGATCGTTTCCACGCCCAAAGGGGTCATGACTGGGACGGCGGCTTACCGTCAGGGTACCGGCGGCGAGCTCATTTGTTATGTCTGGTAGTAAAATAGCCCTCAGCCGTCAGCCTAAAGACAAATAAAAGCTGATAGCTGACCGCTGATAGCTGAAAGCTAATACATTCAGGAGTAAATAGATATGTCCAGAATCGGGCGTTTGCCCATAACCCTGCCACCGGGGGTTAAGGTGGATATTAAAGAGAACGAAGTCTCGGTTACTGGCCCTAGGGGGAAGCTGACCAGAACCTTCCATCCGGATATGAAGATTACGCTTACGGACGGCAAGATTGTTGTTACCCGTCCCGATGACGAGCGGGAGCACCGGGCATTACATGGACTTACCCGCGCCCTTCTCGCCAACATGGTGGCGGGTGTTTCCGCCGGATTTGAGAAAAACCTGGAGATGTCGGGGGTCGGCTACCGCGTGGAGAAATCGGGCAATAACATTGTCCTTCGGGCCGGCTTCTCGCACCCGGTCGAGGTTACGCCCAAGTACGGGGTAACCCTCTCCATTGACGGCACAACCAAAATAAAGGTCACCGGCGTCGATAAACAAGCGGTCGGTGAGATGGCGGCCGAGATACGGGGCATCCATCCGCCGGATGCCTATAAGGGCAAGGGTATCAGGTATGCCGGTGAGGTGGTCAAACTCAAGCCCGGCAAGACCGGCAAAGCGATAGGGAGCAACGCGTAATGGCCAGTGTAATTATGAGAGATGCACGGATAAGAAGACACGAGCGGGTTAGAAAAACCGTCGCCGGGACTATGGCGCGTCCACGCCTGGCGGTGTTTCGCAGCCTGAATAATATCTACGCTCAAATTATTGACGACACCAGGGGTGTGACCTTAGCGGCGGCCTCTACCCTGGATAAGGAAATAAAGAGCCAGACAGAAGGCAAAAAAAAGACTGATGCCTCAAAGCTCGTCGGGGCGCTCATCGCCAAAAGGTCTAAAGATGCCGGTATCGGTGAAGTTGTTTTTGACCGCGGCGGTAACCGCTATCACGGCCGGGTTAAAGCGCTGGCGGAGGCGGCCCGCGAAGGCGGACTTAAATTTTAAATGCTTTGCCTGATTGAAGTTACGCCGTATTTCAATTCGAATACTATAGCGGTTAAAAAAGGCCTGAGCAATATTAAGAGAGTGTTTGGACGATGAAAGAACAGATTAGCAAGATTGATGCCACGGAATTAACCCTTAACGACAAGCTGGTATATATCAACCGCGTCGCTAAGGTGGTGAAGGGCGGTAAACGCCTCAGCTTTTCCGCCCTAGTGGTTACCGGTGATGGGGCCGGGCATGTCGGCATCGGCGTCGGCAAGTCGAACGAGGTGCCGACGGCCATCGCCAAGGCGAGCGCCGCCGCCCGGAAGGGGCTCATCGAGGTACCCAACGAGGGTAGTACCATTCCGCACGAAATTAAAGTTAAGTTCGGCGCCGCCGTGGTGTTCCTCAAGCCGGCCGGGCCCGGTACCGGGGTCATCGCCGGCGGGAGCGTCCGCTCGGTGCTTGAAGCGGCC
>Ga0315282_10017267_pt1 | contig 10438 bp, 9 predicted proteins | sample YL17G07_20_MG_FD_203693 | JGI IMG/M metagenome (GOLD analysis project Ga0315282, IMG submission 203693) | Sediment microbial communities from Yellowstone Lake, YNP, Wyoming, USA - YL17G07_20 | ecosystem: Environmental > Aquatic > Freshwater > Lake > Sediment | place: USA: Wyoming | collected... | reverse complement strand
GGGGCCAGGGTGCCACGATTGATCAGGGAAATGTACCACCTGTTGGAGAAGATGGTATCTTTTGTTTCGCGGCCCATACTATTGGCCCGGACGAATTCGGAGAGTATCGAGCAAATGTGGGTGACGGTTTCGATGACCATAATCCCAAGCATGATAACTATCAGGTTGAACAAATCCAAGAGGAGACCTGGACCATCTCTGGCTACAAATTCGAAGACTTCAATGGCGATGGTATTAAAAACGGCGACGACCATGATCTAAGCGATTGGACTATATACCTAGATAGCAACGGCAATGACGCATGGGATCAAGGGGAGCCATCCACCACCACCGGTCAAGACGGCAGCTACTCTTTCCCTGGTCTCTCCGATGGTGAGTACACCGTTCGTGAGGTATTACAGGGTGGTTGGGAACAGACCTACCCGGAATCCAGCGAATGGTTGGTTATCGTTGATGGCGCTGATGTTCCAGGCCAGAACTTCGGTAATCGCGAAATCCCAACTTGGAGCATCTCGGGCACTAAGTTTGAGGATTTGGATGGCGATGGGCAGCAGGGAGAGCAGGAAGGCGGCTTGCCCGGATGGACTATCTACATCGATGAGAATGGTAACGACGCCTACGATCAGGGCGAGCCAGTGGCAGAGACTGATCAATCTGGCGATTACACCATTGAAGGAGTGGTTGACGGTGAATACACATTGAGAGAAGTGCTGAAGGAAGGTTGGCAGCAAACTTATCCGGGCGAACAAGACAACGGAGAACAAGCGGTGACAGTGGATGGTGAAAATGTCGCCCTGGTTGATTTTGGTAACCAGCAAACCCCTGTCCAAGAAGAAGCTGCGACAATCGTCGCTAACAAGATCGTCTGTGATTCAGAAGCAGACCTTCCCAACTGGGGCGAGGGAGGGCCGAATATTAATGCCGATACTGCCCCGAGTTGGGTTGCGCAACACCCGGGTTGTCATTTCGTCAGGGGCTGGAACTTCCAATGGGGACCACAAGATGCCTACGATCCCGGTGATACTTTGATCGGTCCGGCAGATGAGCCCTGGGTTACCTTTGGTCCAACGGATGGCAATGGCGAAGTAACTGCTACGCTCACGGCTGAGGATATCGCCAACAACGAGTATCTTTGGTTCCGCGAGGAATTACAAGAAGGATACATTCCGTTTACCTTCGATTCCAACAACGACACCAATGTTGATAATGTTAGCGCGGAGATGTATTGCCACACCGATGTACTCAACTACGACAATCGCGACCGCATTGATGGCATTGGGTTAGGCCAAACCTACTACTGTGTGGCCTTCAATGTGTTAGCTCAGCAACAGATACCCGCCTACACCATCTCTGGTATGAAATTCAATGATCTCGATGGCGATGGTACCAAGGATGAGGGCGAGCCGGGGTTGATGGGCTGGACCATCACTCTAAATGGAACCGGTGAAACCCAACATCATGAAACTACCACCACTCTTGAGGATGGCAGTTACAGTTTCACCGATTTAACAGAGGGACAATATGTTGCCAGTGAAGTCCAACAGGAAGGCTGGCAGCAAACTCACCCTGAATCAAATGAGAATCCAGTCACCCTGCCAACCGATAATTTGGATGGTAATTCCATCGGCAATGATTTTGGCAATCATGCACGAGAGGGTTCGATCACTGGTATTAAATTCAACGACCATAACGGTAATGGCGTAAAAGATGGCAGTGATGATCAGCCCTTGACCGGTTGGACCATCTTCATTGATACCAATGATAATGGTCTGTTAGACGAGGGTGAGAGCTCCAAGGTGACCGGGGAGGATGGAAGCTACAGCTTCTCTGATCTTGCAGCTGGTGCCCATATCATTCGCGAGGTTGGTCAGGGCGGTTGGACGCAGACCTGGCCGACTGACTTTTCCGCCTACAGACTTACCATTGGCAATGATCAAGGTAGTGAATGGGATTGGACAGGAATTGATTTCGGCAATAAGCAAGGTGAAGTCACCGGCCAGCAGGGCGGTGGTGGCGGGGGAGGCGGTGGCGGTTACTACACTCCACCTGCTACCAACAACGAAGAAGTTGGCGGTGAACAGCAAACCAACCCTACGCTGGCCTTGAATGAACCCAACGAAGCCGTAGGCGGTGAGCAGCTGCCCGCAGCCGGCCCCCACGCTTGGGTCGCGCTAGCGATCGCCCTGCTAATGAGCGTGGTACTAACCGCGGCTACTTATCGCATTAAGCGCAGCCAGTTTGAAGAATAAACTAAATCACAATTTAAAATTACTAAGACCCGGAGTGATCCGGGTCTTAGCTCATCATTGACAAATATAGATAAGTATGTTATAATAGTAAAACAGGTCAAAACTAACCTGTAAGCTGGAGCAAGTGAAAAACAAAAACAAAAGAGAGCACACCCCAACCACGTCATTCTCGCGCAGGCGGGAATCTATGGTTGCAATCGCGCGGGTAACGGCTAAAACCTTTGTCTCAGCGTTATTTTTCTCTATCGCGTTAGCTGGCGGCGCCCAACCGGCCTTCGCCAACGATCTGGTTGGTCAAGAAGCCGCTATCATTAATAGGACTAATCAGGTGCGCGCTGAGGTTGGCCTACCAGCCCTTAGCACCGACAACCGGCTGATGCGTTCTGCCGCCGCTAAAGCAGCCGATATGGCCACTCGTGGCTACTTTGGCCACGCTGATAGTACTGGCAATCGAATGAACTACTGGATCACGTCGCAGGGCTATATTTATTCTTTGGCCGGCGAGAATATCGCCAAGGGCTATCACTTGCTCAGTCGATTAATGAACGCGTGGATCGCCAGCCCCACCCACTATGAAAACTTAATAGAACCCAAATTTACCGATATCGGCGTCGGCATGGCTGAGGGTTGGTATGAAAATCAGGACACGCTCTTTGTGGTACAGCACTTCGGCGTAGAGGCCACGCAGACTGCGAAGGATATCGGAAGCATAACAGCGGTAGTAGCGCCATTGATCGAGCAAGTAGCCGGCACCACGGAGGAAGCGCTGGGAGTTAACACGCCGGCGCAATCCGCGCCGCTGATGCCAGCCGCTACCGTTAAGCCGATAACGATGACGTTGGAGCTGCCCGGGCCTCCCGCTATGCAGGTAGCTCAAGCCGAGCCCGTATCTACTGGTGGAGTTGCCGGGGTGGTCTGGCCACTTTGGGCGATCATCCTGCTAGCTGTGATCGGCTACATAATTGATGAGCGCTTTGTTTTTTGGTTTCAGAATAGACTGGCCCGGCGCCCTCGATGATCAGCGCTACAGCGGTTGAGCGAATAGTTCGTTTTGGCGGACGGAACCAAGCAAGATGCCGCTGATAAAGCGGTTTTTTAGTTGAGTCTTATACTGCAGGATAGCTTTGTCCTTGATGTCCTCTTCGGGGGCGGAGAGGTCCAGCTTTAGCCACTTCTTGTCGAAGGTGATCATTTTGAGTGGTGGCAGGAGATAGTCTCCGGGCACAAATTTTTTGGGTGCGGGAAAATAAGGGTAGTGCACCAGATACTGGTAGATGGGGATGTTCCGCTCTTTGGCGATATCCAGCACTAGTTTTCCAGTGACGCGGTGATCGATGTGGGTGTCATGATCGTGGGGTGCGATCAGTAGCCCGGGACGCAATCGATCGATGAGGTCGCTGAATTTCTGCCGGACTGCCCTTGGGCTCTGCTTGCCCATCTCACCGTCAGGATAGCTTAGAAAGACGATGTTTTTACTGGCCACCCCTAAAGTGCTCAAGGCGCTTTTTAGCTCATCGTAACGCTTGTTTTCATTATGGTGTTTGTTGCAATCCGTTACCATTGCCACGTCCACTCGGGCGCCTTCGTGCAAGGCCCGTTGGATCAGCCCGGCGGTAGCGATGGTCTCATCATCACAGTGAGGCGCGAACACTAACATCTCCTCACCTTTCCGAGGCAGCTTGATATCATCTAGCAAGTGGATGGCCGGCTGGGGCAGTACCTGCCAGTAGAGAGCCAAAAACACGGCCGCTAAAAAAAGCACCACGACTGACCAGAACAACCATCGGCGGAGCACCACGCCCAAAATTATCTTTTTGATTTTAGCTTCCATTCTACTTCTGTATTTTAGCATATGAGAGAATGGGAGCATGGAACAGAGATCATTTGGGGTAGTACCAGTCTATCGTGATGGCGGCGAACTAAAGTTTTTGGTAGTACGCCACAACGTTGGACACTGGGCATTCCCCAAAGGACATCCGGAGGCTCACGAAACGGAGCGGGAATCCGCCCTGCGAGAGTTGCGGGAAGAAACAGGCATCACCAAAGTAGAGCTAGCTCAGGATTGGGAATCCCTTGAACGATACCAGTTCAAGGGAAGCGGTAAAGGCGGAATAATCCATAAAACGGTTAAGTACTTTCTGGGCTGGGTGGGGGATCCTGCCGTGAAGATATTGGAAGACGAGCTGCGGGACTATCGGTGGGCCAACGCCAGGGAGGCCTCCAAATTAATTACCTGGCTGGCTGGCCGGAAAGTGCTGGCCGAGGCGCTGGTTTACCTAAAGCAAAGTTCAGCCCCAGCTTGACTTTTTGGGGCTTTACTGTATACTACCGGTGGAGTAGGTAATCTCAACAGGTTAGAAGTGTTACAACGTTCGGCCGTGTGAGATAAAGGACCGTCCTACGTATATTAAGTAAGTAAGGTTTAGATCTCACATGGACAACAACAAGAAATTGTTTGTCGGTGGATTGAACTATGCCACTACGGATGACAACCTCCGCGAGCTTTTCGCGCAGGCTGGCACTGTGGAGTCGGCGACTGTGATTATCGATCGCATGTCTGGCCGCTCCAAGGGCTTTGGTTTCGTGGAGATGGCGACTGAAGAGGAAGCCAACGCTGCCATTGAGCAGTTGAACGGCAAAGAACTCGACGGCCGCACTATCTCCGTGAACATCGCCCGCCCCAAGGTCGATCGCCCCTCTTTTGGTGGCGGCGACCGCGGTGGACGTGGCGGTTTTCGTCCCCGCAGCTAATTGATTCAATTCAATCAACCTTTAACCCGGGCTCTCAAGGCCTGGGTTTTTGGTGTGATAAGATGTGGTGTCAGCCTTGCTTGCGGGGGTTGATAATCAGGAAATCTCGAGGAGGCCAACATCATGAGTTGGTTTGATCTGATCTTGTTGTTGATGATGCTGCTCATGGTGTTGGGCATTATCATCTACTTCTACTTCCACCCACCGGTTCACATCCACGTGCTGCCGGGCGGTCAGCTGCCCCAGCGCCAGACCCCCGGCGCCATCGGCTACGACGTGGCGCTCCGAGCGTTGGTGTCCCCCCGAGAGATGGAGCTACCACCGCGCGAGATGCTGCGCCAGACCCTGTTTAACTTCCAAAACCCACCCACTAAGGCAGAAATTAGAGAGGGGCTAGAAAAGCAGGGACGGTTCCAGTACACCAAATTGAAGGATCGGCCGGGTGTAGAGTGGGTCTTTTGGTTAAGGCCCGGGGGGCGGGTCACCGGTGGCATCGGTTTCGTTACGGCCATGCCAGGGCAGCTACTCTACTGGGTTTCCCCCCGCAGCGGCTTGGCCTCTCGTTTGGGCGTGACCTTGGCCAACGCCCCGGGCACCGTTGACTCTGATTACCGTGGGGAAGCCTGCGTAGTTATAGTCAACAACGGGGACGCCGAGGTGGCTCTCTACCGCGGTATGCGCATAGCTCAGGTCATCTTTCAGTGGGCAATGCTTCCTCGCTTCATTCCGGTTGGGGAATACTTGCGGTTGAAGAAGACCAAACGGGGAGCAGGCGGACTCGGCTCCACCAAGGGATTTCACGGTTAAGCTGGCGGATAGTCTTTGGCTACCGCCAGTAGAAGCGGCAATGAAAGTTGCCGCTCTTTTTATTGGCCTGCCCGCGGATGCGGGACGCGGCCAGGGATGTATAATGGGGCTACCTTGAATACGGGTCCCGAATAACGGCTGCGAAGTCCGGTGCAAGTCCGGCGCTGTCCCGCAACTGTTAAGCCCCGACCGATCGGGGATAAGCCAGGTCGCCAACGTTATTCGTATCAACCCAGTAGTAGAAATTAGCGTGATTTCATCAATTCGGCGGAGCCACGCCAATTTTCACCACTGGGTCAACCAACTCCGCGAGAAGAGTTAGGGGAAACTTTTTGTTTTAACCAACCTCTCTTCGTGAGAGGATTTTTTTATCGTCATGGAAACAACAGAACTGATCGATATTGCGGAACAAGAAGAGATGATGTCGGCCGAGGCGGCCAATCTGCTATCAGGACTTAACAGCGAGATAGCTTACGGCGAGGTTCTTGGTGTATTCACTTCCAAAGAAGCTTCCGAGTGGTATACCGGGGCCGAAGCCTGCACTAAGATAGAACATCTGCGCGGACTGTTGGGTTACATCGGGAAATTTATCGCCTCCGGTGAGGCGCGGCTGCGCCAATTGGAACAGGCTGCGGATAATGAGCTACTGACCGGTAGTGAACAGCGGGGCTACCTTAACGAAGCCTATCGCTCGACCTATCAAGCCAAGGGTCGGCTGGTCGAGGAGATCAAAGGCCTGATCAAGGAACTAGAAAAACTTAAGACGCAGCTGGTTTCAATACTGGGGCAAAAGAATATTCCTGCGTCTGAGAAAAGTGATCTGATCAATAAGTTTTATTCGGTGGGGGCGGGGAGCAAAAGCTCGGTGGTAAAAGAAGCTGCGGTCACTAACCCTGTGGCGGAGAGAGTGGAGCAAGTTGCGGCAGAGACGAAAGCAGCCGACGGAGCAGAGCCCAAGCTAGAAGTCGTGGAATCACCGATCCCGACCAAGAGGGAGCCGAAAGGGGACTGCACTGAATTGGTTGAGCACTACCTGAAGCATGATCAGTTTAGCCAGGCCGCCGATCTGGTCGAGGCCTCGAGTCGCCACTTTAATCTGGCGGAGTATCGTGGTTTACTAAAACGCATCGAGCGGGCCCACCTGGCCAAAGAGATCCCCGATCTGCAAGCATGGCTGAAGGCCGCTTGAGCTTTTAGTTAAATCGGTTAGAATTAAATGTCAGGCTACGCGGTCTGGCAGCTGTTCGGTGGCTCTTTGCCAATTAGCGTTTACTCTAAATTCAATTGGATGGAGGTCGTCCAGGATGTGCGGCACTTGTGCTAGTTGTAGTTTCAAGCGTAAGACCGTGACTCCAGAGATCCTGGAGACTCTCGGTCTAATTCAAAACCGGGGACAAGACTCAGTTGGGCTAGCGACTACTGATAGCCGACATCGAGGGGTCCCAACTCGCCATTGGAAGGAGCCGGGTTCGGCTCACAAGTGGTTTAACCGGGAAACTGGGGGGCCACTAGTTGATAGACTGCTGCGGGAGCTGCGCGGTGATGTTGGCATCGGCCATGTTCGCTACGCCACCGCCTCACTGCGGGACGGCAAAAATGCCCAACCGCACTACTTTGATTTCGGGGGGCAGAAGATCATCCTCGCTTCAAACGGCGACATTCCCTTCTGTGAGCGTGAGCGCAGACGGCTCAAGCGCAAAGGTTACCCATTTGCTTCCCGCTGTGATGCCGAGGTGCTCGCCAAATCGCTTGGTGATCACCTTTGGACTTACGGTGGTAGCGAAGAGGACGCCTTTATTCACATGGGTCAGACATTGCAGGCAGCCTACTCCTTGTCGGCCATCACACCAAGCAAACGGCTGTTCGTTATGAGAGATCCATATGGATTCCGTCCATACTGGTGGACCAAGAACAAAGACGGTTTTCACGTCTGTTCGGAATCGGCGGTGATCGCGAGTTTTGGTAAGCCGTACGAAGTTGAGCCCGGCACTCTGATGACGGTCGACACTACTGGCAAGATCGAAGTCCATCGGTTTGCGGATTGTCCCATTCGGCGGTGCTTGATGGAGTACTACTACTACGCCCGGCCTGATTCCCTCTTCGATAGTTCTGGTGAGTTGATCGACGGGATCCGGTTTCAGCTCGGGGTGGAGCTCGCGCGGGAAATCTCTAGAGCGGGTTATCCTATACCTGAAGTAGTTATCCCGGTGCCTTATTCCGGCAACCCGGCCGCTGAAGGTTGCGCGGCGGAGCTACACAAGTTGTTCCGCACGGCGATCATTAAAGATCGCTTCAGCGAGCGGATCTTCCAACAAGACGAGATGGCTCGATCAGAGTTGGTGCGGAGACGTTTCTCGGTCAACCCAGGACCCTTGGTGCATAAGAAAACTGGTATCGGCAAAGTGGTTGTAGTTGTGGACGACTCGATCGTCCGCGGCGATCAAGCCCGAGCGTTGGTGCCCGATCTGAGAGCAGCTGGCGCTGGAACGATCATCTATGCCGCAACGGCCCCGCCACATCGTTTTCCATGTTTCTTTGGGATTAACACTCCTGATCCTGAGCGGCTGATCGCTCATGGTAAAACAGAGAAACAGGTTAAGCGACTGATTCGCGCCGATCACCTTCACTACCTCACCCTCGATAGTACTTTCCGATTGCTGGGCAGAGACTTCTGCACGGCTTGCTTCACCGGTGACTACCCGTTACCGGTTCCAGCAGGTCGAGCGGAGGTATAACATTGGCTATCCGCCAGCGCCGTCGGGTGTCGGCTTGCCCCAAAGCAGGCGGCGTTGAGCAGTAGCAGACGCATCTATTTACCTCACATGAGATTAGCTACCTGAAGTAGCTCGGGAGTCCTGTTGGGTCCTAATCCACAGGCTCCCGTTTTTTTAATATCTATGTAGTAGCTCTTGACTTCCCCCGAGGGGTGTATTGCCATAGGAGGGCATAGGTGATAGACTGCTAGGTGTTGGCATATAGTTAACTTCAGGAGGAGGCACATGGCCTACAGTCATAGAAACAGCAGGGGGAACACTTACTACCTGCACAGTAAGAACGTTACCCTCAAAGGGGGACGCAAGCAGATGATTTATTACTTTGCTAAGGTTGCCAGCACTGGCGCCTGCGATGCGATTCCCGAGGGCTACAAAGTAGTTGAGAGCTCCCGCACCGGTTTGCCCATCCTGAAGAAGAAGTAATCGTTTCTCAATTCTAAATCGAAGCCGCCCTACTCTAACTGGGGCGGTTTTGATAATAAAAAAACCGCAGCTCGTTGGTCAGACGAACTGCGGTCTACATTACTTGCGAACGGGGCATCAGGCGGCGATACCGAACTGCTCCATCGCTGCCATCAGCTTGTCCCACTCGGCCTTGGGTTTGCGAATGATCTCGCCACCCTGGGCCAAGTAGGCTTGGATGATGTCCTCGTCTTCGCGCCACTGCTCCGTCGGAGCATCGATCACTGCAAACACCGGGATGCCGCCGCTCCAATCCCGATGACCAGAGCGGTTGAGCGCGCAGGCGATGCCGACTACCTGGCACTCCTCCTGCTCCAGCAGTTCGCAGAGCTCCTGCGTGGTGGAGAAGTTGTTGCAGACATCCTCCACCAGGAGGACCTGGGAGTACATCGGGATTTCGTGGCGGGCGAGCTTGAGCCGGGACTTCTCCCGTCGGCCCTCGGTCGCTACTTCCAGAACTTCCTTCTCCGCGAAGGCGTAGCGCGCCTCGAACAGTCGACTGGCTACAAGGCTGCCGAGGACAATTCCACCCATCGGCGCGGCCACAACAAGGTTCGGCAGGCCGGTGGGAATGGAAGAGGGCGCGTTGATGCTAACCGCATAGGCAAGCTTTTCGGCGAACCAGTCGCTGGCCCTTGGTTGCCCTTCAACCATGGCGAAGTTGTAGTACTTCTTGCCCACCATCTGAACCTCACGGCCGGTCGCTGCGTCCTTGATTCGCTTGGCGTAGCCGACTAGCGGCCCTTGCCAAGCGCCATCTGGTCCGTCTTGACAGCCGTAGAAGCCGCCACAGGCGTGTAGCACGCCAATTCCGCCGTGTACTCCAGCGATGCAGGCCACTTCACCTCGAGTAAGGAGTTTGCTCATCGCGAGTCTCCTTGTTGCGCTGCTATGGCGCGTCCCCGATCTCCTAGCCCCAGTTGGATCTCCTCGATGAAGCGTTGCAGGGCTTCGATCGAAGTACCCGACTTGGGCTTCAGGATGGGCCGCCCGACCACTAGGTAGTTAGCGCCATTGGCGATGGCTACTCGTGGGGTAGAGATCCGCTTCTGGTCGTCGGCGCTGCCATCGGCCAGCCGGATGGCTGGTGTCACTTTGAGCAGGCGCGAGATCTTTCTCTGGCTTTCAGAGTCGCCCTGCTGAAGTGCGGGTAGATCTTCCGCCGAGCAGATGATGCCATCGAGCCCGCAGTCGGCCACCACCTCAGCAATGGTCTGGACTGTACGCTGTAGCAACGCCTTCTCGTACCCTTCGCGCTCCTCGCCCTGTAGAAGGGTACGGACCATCGGGCTCCACGTCTGAATCAGATCAAGCTGTGCCAGGTCTCGATAGCTCTTGTCTGTCAGCACGGTGACGGCAATGATCTTTGTCCTGCCGCGGTCGAGCTGTGCCACC
>Ga0315282_10017265_pt1 | contig 10439 bp, 9 predicted proteins | sample YL17G07_20_MG_FD_203693 | JGI IMG/M metagenome (GOLD analysis project Ga0315282, IMG submission 203693) | Sediment microbial communities from Yellowstone Lake, YNP, Wyoming, USA - YL17G07_20 | ecosystem: Environmental > Aquatic > Freshwater > Lake > Sediment | place: USA: Wyoming | collected... | reverse complement strand
AAATAGGTTTTTATAACCCGTTAACAGAAGCAATAAAAATAAAAAGGGAACGGCTGGATTCTTGGATAAAAAAAGGTGCTCAGCTTTCTACCACGGTTAAAAATCTTCTCAAGAAATCTAAAGCTATTGTGCAAAAGGAGGAAAAAAATGCCGCAGACAGCGCAAGTTAATCCCCTGGTGAATTTATTCCCGCTTATTCTGATATTTGTAATTTTTTATTTCTTGCTAATCCGGCCTCAAAAAGCAAAAGAGAAGGAGCATAGTAAAATGCTCACTAATCTTAATAAGAATGATGAGGTAGTGACCTCAGGCGGAATTCATGGTACTATTGTAAACGTCAAAGATAAGACTGTAGTTTTAAGAATTGATGATAATGTAAAAATTGAAATAGAGAAGAACGCCATCGCTTATGTAAAAAAGATACAAGGCGAAGTCGGCCAGAAAGCTTAAGCAATCAATATGGAAAGAAAACTTATTTATAAAATAATTCTTATTTTGGGAATTTTGGGGACCTGTGCGTATTTTGCCTTTCCTTTAGATAAGAGAATCAATTTAGGCTTGGATTTAAGGGGCGGGATGCATCTTTTGCTTAAGGTGGATACTACTCACCTTTTGGGCCCGGCAAAAGAAGATGCGGCTGATAGGGCAATAGAAGTAATTAGAAACAGAATTGACCAGTTTGGTGTCAGGGAGACTTCCATACAAAAACAGGGGCAAGATGAAATTGTGGTGCAGCTGCCGGGAGTTACTGACCGTGACCGGGCTATAGAAATAATCGGTAAAACAGCTCTGCTTGAATTCAAGCTGGTGTCAAATGATTTGGATAAATTAAAGCAGGCAATACAGGGTAATGTGCCTGAAGGTTATGAATTAAAATACTCTCTGGAAGACAACGAGCCTTTATTATTAGAAAAACAGGCAGTTTTAACCGGTGATGCCTTAACCTCTGCTTCTGTGCGTTTTAGCCAGAGTCAATTTAATGAACCTGTGGTTGGCTTAGAGTTCAATGCGCAAGGTGCAAACAAATTTGCTCAAATCACTGCAGATAATATAGGCAAAAGATTGACGATTGTATTAGACAATAAGATTCAGTCTGCTCCGCGTATAAAAGAAGCTATTCCTTCAGGCGAAGCAGTAATAACCGGCCGCTTTACCATTGAACAGGCGCAGGATTTAGCCATTATCCTAAGAGTAGGCGCTCTTCCCGCACCTATGAATATAGAAGAAGAAAGGACCGTAGGCCCTTTATTAGGCCAGGATTCTATAAATAAAGGCGTTAAAGCCAGCATCATCGGCAGTATACTTGTGTTTGTTTTTATGGCTGCTTATTATCTCTTAGCCGGCCTTATTGCTGATACAGCGCTCTTGCTTAACCTGCTTATTATCCTGGGCGGCTTGGGGATATTACCAATTTTATTTCCCGGAGTATCGGCAACTTTAACTTTACCGGGTATTGCCGGTATAGCATTATCTTTAGGCATGGCAGTTGATGCCAATGTGCTTATTAATGAGCGCATAAGAGAAGAATTATCCACAGGAAAAACTTTGCGCACTGCCATATCCAATGGTTATGATAGAGCATTTAGCGCTATTTTTGATTCCAACCTGACTACTCTTATTGCCGCGTTTTTACTATTTCAGTTCGGAACCGGGCCCATAAGAGGATTTGCCGTAACTTTAACCATTGGCCTTATTGCCAGTATGTTTACGGCTATTGTGGTTACACGTACCATATTTGAAATTCTTTTAAGCTGGGGGCTGTTAAAATCGCTTCCGATGTTAAGATTAATCAAGGAAACAAAAATTGACTTTATCGGTAAAAGAAGGATTTTTTATGCCATATCCATAATAGTAATAGCAGTAGGACTTATATCTTTTTTTAAAAAAGGCAAACAGGCGTATGGGATTGATTTTGTAGGAGGAGAACTCCAGGAATATAGTTTTAAAGCGCCCGTAACAATAGATGCAGTGCGCCAGGTATTAAAGGAATTAGGCCTTGCTGATGCTTCTATACAACAGTATAAAGATAACCCTAAGGTTGTGTTAATCAGGACATCTGTGAATAAAAGCAATATTATCACAAATAAATTAAAAGAAAAGTTTCCTGACCAGGATATGCAAATATTAAGAATAGAGCATGTCGGTCCTGTTGCCGGAAAACATTTAAAGACAAAAGCTATATATGCCCTTATCTGGTCGTTAATCGGGATTTTGATTTATGTAGCTTTCAGGTTTAAACATATCAATTTCGCAATAGCTGGTATCATTGCCCTTTTTCACGATGTAGCGGTAACGTTGGGGTTCTTAGCTATGACAGGCAGGCAAATAGACCTTTTAAGCATTACTGCTTTTTTAACCATTGTAGGTTATTCCATAAACGATACTATTGTTATTTATGATAGGGTGAGAGAAAATAGCCGTCTTTTACGCAAACAAAGCCTGTCAGACCTTATAAACTTAAGCGTGAATCAGACACTAGGCAGGACGTTGCTTACTTCCGGAGTTACATTATTAACTGTCCTTGCTATCTTATTTTATGGTGGAGAGGTATTAAGTAATTTTGCTTTTGCTTTATTAGTAGGTTTTATTTCTGGAGTATATTCTACGGTCTACATCGCCTCACCTTTAGTTCTCGCCACAAACCCCAAAAGCAGCCGCCAATAATTTGTGGCGGGAAACGGTTTTAACAAATTACTATGTTTAAATCCCTAAAATTATACACAGGTGCCACTATTGACTTAGATAATATTTTAGCAACCTTAGTCGATTTTGGTTACAAGAGGCAGGAAACTGTTTTAGAGGAAGGGGATTTCTCCCGGCGCGGCGAAATTTTTGATATATTTCCCTTTGCCTTTGAGCTTCCGATACGTATCGAGCTAAATATGAATGAAGTTGCAGCTATCAAAACATTCAATCCCATAGATGGAATTCCGGTTTGGGAACATCGGATGGTAATTATCCTTCCGGTAAAACGGACGCACACTCTTAAGACCGCGACCTTTAGCGAGGATTTGCCCATAGAAAACTTTGTAGATTTAAATATCGGCGATTATGTTGTACATACTCAGCATGGCATAGGAAGATTCCTTGGGCTTGAGAAGATAAAAGTAAAGGATAAGCCCAAGGACCATCTGGTCATTGAATACGACCAACAAGAAAAATTATATGTACCCGTTGACTCAATGCATTTAGTACAGAAATACATCGCTTTTCAGGTAAGAAGACCAAAGCTCTATCGGTTAGGCACCAAAGAGTGGCTGCGAACGAAAGAGAAAACAAGGCGAGGGATACGAAAGCTCGCCTGGGAACTTTTATCCTTACAGGCAATGCGGTTAAGCGTGTCCGGTTTCACTTATTCTCTTGATACTGATTGGCAGAAACAATTTGAGTCAACCTTTCCCTACACAGAAACTCCAGGGCAAATCAAAGCAACCCAAGAAGTAAAAGCCGATATGGAGTCACCTAAACCCATGGATAGGCTTCTTTGCGGCGATGTCGGTTATGGCAAAACCGAAGTAGCAATGCGCGCGAGCTTCAAGGCACTGATGGATAATAAGCAGGTGGCATATCTTGTACCTACCACAATACTAGCTGAACAGCATTACCAGAATTTTAGCCAGCGGCTTAGGGATTTTCCTATCAATATTCAAATGCTTTCGCGATTTAAAACAAAGACGCAACAGGAACAAATTGTCCGTAGTATTGCCGAAGGCAGCGTAGATATAGTAATCGGTACGCACCGATTATTATCCGATGATGTAAAATTTAAAGACTTAGGCCTCGTAATTATAGACGAGGAGCAACGTTTTGGGGTGAGGGCGAAAGAAAAACTTAAAGCCCTGAGATTAGCTTGCGATGTACTTACCTTGACCGCTACACCTATACCGCGTACATTATATATGAGCCTGATGGGAGCGAAGGATTTATCCGTAATTAATACTCCTCCCCAAAATAGGTTGCCTATAAAGACGATTGTGGTAGAATATGATGAAGACCTTATCCGTCAGGCAATTTTGCGAGAATTGAACAGAAAAGGACAGGTTTATTTTGTGCACAATCGTGTTCAGGATATAGAGAGAGTGAAGGAAAAAATTGTCAGGCTCCTGCCGCCTAATATTAAGATTGCCATGGGACACGGCCAAATGTCGGCGCATGCTCTTGAGAAAGTAATGCTTGATTTTTTAAAAGCACAAATAGATGTTTTGGTTTGCACGATGATTATAGAGTCAGGTATTGATATCCCGAATGTCAACACGATCATCATCAATAACGCGCATCATTTTGGATTATCTGATTTGCATCAACTTCGTGGAAGGGTGGGTAGATTCGATAAACCCGCCTATGCTTACTGTATGGTTAATAAAAAAGAGATACTGGATACGGATGCAAAAAGAAGGCTCGAAGCAATCCAGGAATACTCAGAGTTAGGAGCGGGTTTTAAAATTGCTATGGAAGATTTGGAAATTAGGGGAGCGGGTAATCTTTTGGGTGTAGAACAGCACGGTTTTATCGCTGCAATTGGTTTTGACCTGTATTGCAGGCTGTTAAGAGAGGCAATAGGTAATCTTAAAAACACAATGACAAATGACAAAGCACAAAATTCAAAATAAGCACAAAGCACAAATAACAAATCACAAAACATTGGTTTTGGTATTTGTCATTGGAATTTTTAATTTATTTTGTGCTTTGAATTTTGACATTTGTAATTTACGCATTGGTATTTGTCATTTTGCATTTGCCCAGGATAAAATCGTTGCCATCGTGAATAAGGACATAATTACACAAAAGGATCTAAATGATTTTATCAATTTTATGCGCGTACAGTTATCAACGCAGTACCAAGGGGAACAATTAGAAAGCAAAATACAATCTATGAAATTGGATTTACTGGACAAGTTAATTGAAGACCGTCTTATTTTGCAGGAGGCAAAAAAAGACAATATCAGAATAGATCCCGATAGGATTAAAGCAAAAATTAACGAGATAAAAAAACATTATGGTTCAGATAGTGAATTTCAAAATGCCATCGCTAAACAAGGCTTGGTACAGGCAGACATAGAGGCAAAAATAAGAGAACAAACACTTATGTATGCTGTCATCGATAGGGAGATAAGAAGCAAAATCATAATCAAACCAGGCGAAGTTACTGATTTTTATCAGGAAAATACCGGAAAATTCATATTGCCTGAACAACGGGAATTTGAATCTGTAACCGTTGATAATGAAAGTCTGGTTCGTGATGTCTTTGATAAGTTAAAAAGCGGCAAAGAATTAAAAGACGTAGCCGACAATTACTCTCTAAGCATAAATAAATTTACTACTGCAAGGGACGGGCAGTTAAAAAAAGATATCGAAGAGACTGTGTTTAAAATAAACGTAGGTCAAATTTCGGCACCGGTTAAAATCGAAGACAGTTATTATATTTTTAAATTGAATAATATAATTCCTCCCCGGCAACAGAATTTATCCGAAGTTCAAGATGATATCCAAGCGATGCTATTCAATAATAGGATGCAGGAATCATTAACGAAATGGCTGGATGAACTTAAAAGACACTCTTACATCAAAATCTTATCGAATTAAGAAATGCGGAGACTAAAATATAAAATTAGGGTTGGCATAACTATGGGTGACCCGGCAGGTATAGGACCGGCAATTATTCCTAAGGCGATAAAGAAACTCAAAGGTTTAGCGGATTTTGTAGTCATCGGTGATAAATGGGTTTTTAATAAAACTCAAAATTCAGAGCTCAAAGCTCAAAACTATAAATTTATAGATTTAAAAAATATTTCACATAAAAATTTTTCTTTTGGCAAAGTTAAGGCAGAATACGGCAGGGCGTCAGTAGAATATTTGGATAGGGCGCTGGAATTAATTGCAAATAAACAGATAGATTGCCTGGTTACTTGTCCTGTTTCTAAAGAGGCAATAAGTTTAGCCGGTTTCAATAATTTTTCAGGGCATACAGAATACTTAGCCGCACGCACAAATACAAAATATTTTGCCATGATGTTATTAAATAAAAAATTAAGATTTAGTTTGGTAACCCGCCATATTCCTTTAAAAGACGTACCATCCAAACTGGATACGGATAAGATATATAAAACTATTCTTTTAACCCACCGGTCTCTAAAAGAATTATTTTTAATCAAAAATCCGCGAATTGTTGTATGCGGCCTAAATCCACACGCCTCTGATAACGGCCTTTTGGGAGGAGAAGAGAATAAAATTATCAGGCCCGCACTGATGCGCTTGAAAAGAATTATAAGAAATGTCGATGGGCCGCTCTCTGCCGATGTAGCAGTCTTAAAAGCAGCGCAAAAAAAATATGATTGCATAATTGCTATGTACCATGACCAGGCACTAATTCCTTTGAAGATATCAGATACATATACGGGCGTAAATCTTACACTTGGTCTTCCTTTTATAAGGACTTCTCCTTTACATGGGACCGCTTTCGATATTGCGGCAAAATTTAATTTAGCTAACCCGAACTCATTAATTGAAGCAATCAGGCTCGCAGTAATATGCACATTAAACCAAAAAAAAGATTAGGCCAGAATTTCCTTACCGATAAAAATATACAAAGAAAGTTAGTCGCATCCTATAATCTGCAGACTTCCGACCGTGTATTAGAAATAGGAGCTGGATACGGCGAATTAACTAAACTGATTGCTGATTGCGCGGCTTTTGTTTATGCCCTTGAGATAGACCCCGAATTATGCAAGACTTTAAGAGATAATACTAAGGGGTATTCGAATGTAGAAATAATTAACCAGGATATTTTAATATTTAATTTAAAAAGATACTTCATGAGATTTAAAAATAAAATAAACCCCGCTCTTTCCGCTACGCAGAAAGACTACCTAAGCAGAAAGGGCGGGGTAAAGGTGGTAGGGAATATTCCTTATTATATTACTACACCTATTATTGAACACCTCTTAAAATATCGCGATAAAATTGAAACCGTTTTTATTACTGTGCAAAAGGAATTCGCCAAAAGGATAGTCGCTAATGCCGGTTCTAAAGAATACGGTTCTTTTAGTTGTTTTGTGCAATATTATAGCATTCCCAAAATACTCTTTTTTATAAAAAAGGGTAGTTTCTCGCCTATTCCAAAAGTAGATTCCTGTCTCCTGGAGTTAAAGATAAGACAGGTCCCGGCTGTGAATGTTAAAGATGAGGAATTATTTTTTAAAGTAATTAGAGCGAGTTTCAATAAAAGAAGAAAGACCTTAAGAAATAGTCTCGATGGAATCGTTCCCTTACAAAAGCTCTCCGATTTTTTCAGAAAATATGACATAGATATTAATATCCGCCCGGAAGACCTTACCCTGAAAGATTTTGCCCACTTCACTAATATTATATAGAAATTACAAGAAAATTGCCTTCGCAATGACTTTAGGCGATTTTCGCAAGTGGTGATAGGAAAGTGTTTTACCTGTGCTGTGCAGGAGCATACTTTCCTGTACCATAAAAAAGATTGACAAAAAGAGTTTTTTAATATATACTTTATACTTTACGTAAATCCCAAGAATAGCTTTTCATCTTTTTTCAATATAATATAAAACAGCAAACTTACAAAGAATTCTATAAAATTCTTGAGTGGGTGGTTTTTTTTACTTTCAAAGGTATGTTTTGGGATGCTCATAAGTGAAACTCCGACGCTAAATTTGCCCTGGATTTCCTTACTTACTAAAGACGTGAAAACCAAAATGCTGGAGTAGCTCAGTCGGTAGAGCACGTCCTTGGTAAGGACGGGGTCACGGGTTCGATTCCCGTCTCCAGCTTATTGACAATCGAATCAATGAATCGCTAACTTTAGTTACGCTGCGGGGTGACAGGGAGCGATAGCGACCGAAAGAGGCGAGCAATTAGCCCCTATGGGCAGGAGCGATAGCGACGACGGGTTCGATTCCCGTCCCCAGCTTTTTAAGATAAAACTAAATGCGCGAAATTATAACATTAGAGTGCACAGTCTGTAAAAACAGAAACTATACTGCAAAAAAAAATAAAAAGCTACATCAGGATAAATTAGAGATAAAGAAATTCTGCAAATTTTGCTATAAGCATACCCTGCATAAAGAAATAAAGTAAATTCGCACCTATAACTTAGCTTCACTATCGTTTGCTAAGTTATGTGCTCATTTAAATAAGAGCGTCGGTTAATGGCATCCCGCAATTTTTATTTTAGAAATAAAAATAGGGGCGTCGGTTAACAGGCAAACCACTGGTCTCCAAAACCAGGACTGGGGGTTCAAGTCCCTCCGCCCCTGAATAAAAGTAAAAAATGCGGGACGACTCCTGCCGCTCCTGTTGTAGTAGTTGAATCACTGCTAGATTTCGATGAATGTATTTAAGAAAATAACGGATTTTTTAAAAGAAGTTAAAATAGAATTAAATAAAGTATCATGGTCAACTCGTCAAGAATTGATTGGTTCAACAGTGGTTGTTATTACAGTCACATTTATTATGGCAGTATTTATAGGCTTAATTGACATTCTTCTTTCTCACATATTGAGGCTTGTATTCAGATGAAAAATTGGTACGTTGTGCATACTCAAACCGGTTTAGAAGATAAGGTTAAGACGGCTTTGGAGAATAAAATTCAATCTGAAAGATTGCAGGATTTAATCAGCGGTGTCGTTATCCCTACGGAACAGATTTCTGAGATTCGCTCAGGCAAAAAGAAGATTTCGCAGCGAAAATTTTTCCCGGGCTATCTCCTTGTTGAGATGGAATTAAATGAAACAACATATTTTCAGATTAAGACAACTCCAGGCGTAACCGGGTTTATCGGACCGGGCAAGAAACCCATGCCTCTTTCGCAAACCGAAGTAGATAACATCCTAAAAAGGACGCAAGATACCCAGGTTAAGCCAAGCCCTAAGATTGTTTTCGAAAAAGGTGAACAGGTTAGGGTTAATGATGGGCCGTTTCTGAATTTTAACGGCACTATTGAAGAAGTCCATCCTGAAAGAGGAAAACTTAAGGTCGACGTTTCAATTTTTGGCAGGGCAACGCCCGTAGAATTAGAATATTGGCAGGTTGAGAAAATATAACATATGGCCAAGAAAGTAGTCGCACAGATTAAACTACACGTTCCGGGAGCGCAAGCGAATCCCGCTCCACCTGTTGGTCCTGCCTTGGGCCAGCACGGCGTAAATATTATGCAGTTCTGTAAACAATTTAATGAGCAAACCAAAGGCAAAGATGGCTTAATTTTACCTGTAGTTATCAGCGTTCACGAAGACCGTTCTTTTAGTTTTATTATTAAAAGCCCGCCCTCTTCGGTCCTCATTAAACGTGCGGCAAATTTAGCCAAGGCATCGGGGACCAGCGGCAAAGAAATCATCGGTAAAATAACTAAAAAACAAGTTGGGGAGATTGCAAAACTTAAGGCAAAAGACCTGAACACAACGGATATGAACCAGGCTATTAAAATTATTGAGGGCACAGCCAGAAGTATGGGTATAGCCGTTGAGGAATAGGGGACTGTCCCACGACAAGATAAGCGTTGATTGGGAGAAACTTAGAATGAAGATACGCAGTAAACGTTACAAAGAATCCGAAAAACAAATAGATAGAACGAAAACACTTTTACTGAAAGATGCTATCTTGATTCTAAAGAAGTTGCAGCCTCCTAAATTTGACGCATCGGTTGATTTACATTTTAATATTAATGTTGATCCCAAGAAGTCGGACCAGATGGTACGCGGCACTGTAGTCCTGCCGCACGGCACAGGTAAAAAAGTGAGGGTTGCTGTTTTTTGCAAAGGGGAGAACGAGAAATTGGCAAAAGAAACCAATGCAGATTATGTGGGCGGTAATGAGTTAATAGATAAGGTGGCAGGAGGTTTCCTGGATTTTGATTGTGCTATTGCGACACCCGATATGATGAAGGATTTAAGTAAACTGGGCAAAACTTTGGGTCCGCGCGGGCTTATGCCTAGCCCTAAGACGGGCACAGTAACCAATGACATTGTAAAGGCAATCGAAGATGTGAGAAAGGGTAAGGTTGAGTTTCGGGTGGATAAACAGGGCGGCATACATTTATCTGTCGGGAAACTTTCTTTCCCCGAAGATAAATTATATGAAAATGCCTCTCGCGTAATTGAGATGGTAAATGAGGCAAAACCGGCATCGGTTAAAGGCAAATTCATAAAAAGCGTATTTATCTCATCAACTATGAACTGCGGCTTAAAACTTTCAATTTAAATGAAAAAACTAGGCTTATTATTTAGAGAAACGTTAGAAAACAACATAAAAAAGCAATTAAAAGAATCCGATAGCATTTTTATTATAAAATACTCCAAATTATCCAGTCCGGACTTAACAGCATTAAGGCAATCGTTAAAAGGTATAAATGCCACTCTTTTTGTAGCCAAGAATAGTATAACCAGGCGTGCTCTTGCGGATGCAAAACTCCAGGGTTTAGT
>Ga0315282_10017263_pt1 | contig 10440 bp, 9 predicted proteins | sample YL17G07_20_MG_FD_203693 | JGI IMG/M metagenome (GOLD analysis project Ga0315282, IMG submission 203693) | Sediment microbial communities from Yellowstone Lake, YNP, Wyoming, USA - YL17G07_20 | ecosystem: Environmental > Aquatic > Freshwater > Lake > Sediment | place: USA: Wyoming | collected... | reverse complement strand
GCGATGAGCCTGCCGGCCGGGCAGCGCGGTGCGCTGGTGATGGACGTCACGCCCGGCAGTCCGGCCGCCAGGGCTGGCCTGAGAGGGAGTAACCAGCAGGCGACCATCAACGGTCAGCAGGTGCCGGTGGGCGGCGATGTGATCCTCGCCATAGACGGCCAGCCGGTTATGACCTCCAGCGATGTGGTTGCCTACCTGGCCAACCACGCGACCGTGGGCCAGACGATTACGATGACCGTATTGCGCGATGGCAAGCAGCTGACCTTGAAGGTGAAGCTGGCCGCCCGCCCCGGCCCCGACTAGCAGGTGTCGTCGAGCATGGACAATTCGAGCAATGGTGATGCCGGGCCGGGTCTCCCGGTCTGACGCCGGCAGCCGGTAGTTGGCGGAGACTGATCTCCTCGGAAAATACCCATGCCTTGCAGACCTCACAGGTCTTTGAGACCTGTGAGGTCTGGCATTTTCGTGCTTGGCTGTGAGCGGCCCGCTCATGGAAACTCCCACGAAAATAGTCGTTCTGTCACCCTGAGCGCAGCGAAGGGTCTCGGTCGGCTGGGCGGAGATGCTTCGCTGCGCTCAGCATGACATTTTCACTGGCAATGGTGGCGGCCCGCCGCAATGGGCCACTCCCAGGAAAACAGATGGATCGCCATCCGCTGCCAACCCCCAGAAAACGCAGTTAGGAATTCCCCCCTGACAAATTCGCACTTCCCTGTTACAATCTAACCAGTTAGTTATAAATCTAACCGGTTGGATAAATAGGGAGGGGTGAACAAATGGCAGAGCCTGGGTCCAGGCGTGGACGGGCGCACGATGCAGAGGGAGCGCGGGAGGCGATTCTCAACGCCGCCGAAGAGGTGTTCGCGGAACACGGTTTCGACGGCGCACGGATCGACGCCATCGCCGCGGCGGCCGGCTACAACAAAAGCCTGATCTTCCAATACTACGGCGACAAGCTGGGCCTGTACGCAGAGGTTGTCAGGCGGGCCGACCGGCAAATGAGCGGGATGCAGGAGCAGATGCTCGCATTGGTGGGTGGCGACGAAGCTGCCGGAATGGGAACCTACCGGCGATTGGTGGCGCAAGAACTGATGCACGCCATGGCCGGTGAGGATGGCAGGGTTACCACCGGCCATAGGCTCGAGGTACTGCTCCGGACATTCATCAGCGAATTTCTGGACTACCTGCTGGAACATCCGCGCATCGGGCGCATTTTTCTCTGGGAGATGGCAGAGGGCTGGCAGACCTTCGCCAAGATCGTCTCCCAACGTGATATCGCGGATGTCGATCGCCTCAGACCATTCATCCGAGAGGTTCACAGCGCCCGCGTGCTGCGATCCGACGTCGATCCCATCGTCCAGCTGATCGTGGCCGAGTTCCTTTGCGTGTACTACCTGGCTCTGATTCCCCTCTTTTACATGGTTCTGCCGGGTGAGGACCTTTCCTCCTCCGCCGCCCAGGCACGCGCCCGGGAATTCATCGTCGAATTCGTCGTCCACGGGATGATGGCCGACGCTGCGGAGGTGAGGTCGTAGATGGCGGTTGACGGTTGTGTGGAGACGTCTGTGGGCGCTCATTCAAAAAGAATTCATTCAGCTGACGCGCGACCGCAGGACGCTGATCGCCCTGATGGTTGCCCCGTCGCTGGAACTGATCCTGTTTGGGGCCGCGATCCATACCGACGTAAAACATATTCCAATGGTGGTGGCCGATCAAAGCATGAGCCCTGCCAGCCGGGCGTACCTGAATGCCTTCGTCGACTCGGAGTCCTTCGACATCGTCTCGGCGGTCTCCGGCCCGGCGGAGGTGGTGCGTGCGATTGACGGCGGGCAGGCCAACATCGGCATGGTCATTCCACCGGATTTTGCCGACCAGGCCGGGCGGCGTGAGGCCAGGGTGCTGATGCTGGTGGACGGTTCGACCTCGTTCACTGCCCAATCCGCTTACAACACCGCCAACGCCACCTCGCAGCTGTATGCCGTCAGCCTCACCGGCCAGCGGAGCAGCCCCCTGACGGCGCACATTCAGATTCTCTACAACCCAGACCTGAAGGATCTCTGGTTCATCACGCCGGCGTTCATTGCCTTTCTCTTGCAGTCGTTGACGATGAACCTGACCTCGCTGGCAATCGCCCGCGAGCGCGAAGCAGGCACTATCGAAGCGATCCTGGTCACGCCGATCCGTCCCATCGAGCTCATGCTGGCGAAGACGATCCCGAGCCTGTTGGTGACGTTTGGCAGCGGCTTCATTTTGTTCGTCGTGAGCATCCTGGTGTTGGGAGTCCCGTTCCGCGGGAATCTGCTGCTGTTCCTTGGGTTGTCGCTGATCGCCGTCGGCTGCGGCCTGGGGCTGGGATTGGCGGTCTCGACCGCGGTGCAGACGCAGAACCAGTCGGTCCAGCTGGGCTCGATGCTCAACCTTACGGGGATGTTCCTGGCAGGCGTCCTGTTTCCGACCTACACCCTGCCGCTGGTTCTGCGCGTTCTGAGCTACGTCTTTCCCGCCACCTATTTCATCCCCGTCCTGCTGGGCTTGTGTCTGTTGACATTGGGGATCGTGGTGGGAATCGGTGTGCTCTGGTTCGGGGTGCCTTTCGAGGGCAGCCCGTTCCTGTACTGCTGGCTGGCCCTGCTGTTCATTGCCTCGTGCCTGGGGTTGGGGCTGCTCCTCTCGACGCGGGCGACGACCCAGATGGAGGCGACGCAGTACGGCTTGATGTTCATGCTGGTCGGCATCCTGATGAGCGGGTTCATGTATGCCCAAAGCGCCATGCCGCTGGCGCTCCAGGTGATCGGGGGCCTGTTCCCGGTGACCTATTTCATTCGGATCTCGCGCGGCATCTTCCTCAAGGGCGTGGGCCTGAACTTCGTGTGGAGCGATGCGCTGATCCTGGTCGGTTACAGCGTGGCGGTGGTCGTGGTCGCCGCCAAGAGCTTCAGGCGGCGATTGGATTGATGCCGCCCGGTTTGTGAGGGATTTTCGATGAGTGAATGGGCAATTTCAGCCGAGGGGTTGGTGAAACAATATCAGACGACCCAGGGATGGATCACCGCGGTGGACGGCCTGTCGCTGCAGGTCGCCCCGGGCGAAACCTTTGGTCTCATCGGCCCGGATGGGGCCGGAAAAACGACCGCCACCCGGGTCATCCTGGGCCTGCTCAGCCGCACGGCGGGCGCCAGCAGCATCCTGGGCTTTGACTCGATGCGCGATACCTACCAGATCCGAGAGCGGGTGGGGTACATCGCCCAGCAGAACGTCCTGCCGGCCGATCTGACCGTCATGGAGAACATGCTCTTCTTCGCCGGCATCCAGGGCATGAGCCAGGCGGCGCAGAAGAAGCACATCCCGGAGCTGCTGGCCTTTGCCGGCCTGACCGACTTCACGGAACGGCTGGCGGGCCGGCTTTCGGGGGGAATGAAGAAGAAACTCGCCCTGGCGTGCAGCCTCATCCACGAGCCGCAGGTAGTGCTGTTGGACGAGCCGACGCTGGGCGTCGACCCGGTCAGCCGCCGGGAGTTCTGGAACCTGCTGGGCAACCTGCAGGCAGAGCGCGGCCTGACCATCTTCGTGTGCACGCCCTACATGGACGAAGCCGAACGCTGCACCCAGGTGGGATTGATCTACGGAGGCAGGCTCGTCGCCAGCGGCTCTCCGGCCAGCATCAAGGCGATGATCCCCGGACACCTGCTCGAGCTGACCCCGGCGGTTTTTGCCCCGGCCCTGGAGCTGTGCAGGCGGATGGCAGGAGTCCTCGAGGTGCAGACCTACGGCGAGAAACTGCACATCTTCGTGGACGATCCCGGCCGGCGCAAAGCCCAGATCGAAGCCGCGCTGGCAGCCCTGGGGATCGGGCACAGCCCGCTGCGCGCCGTTGAGGTGCGCATGGAAGAAGCTTTCATCAGCCTGGTGCGCCGCCAGGCCGGGAGCGTCCAGCAGCCGGTGCCCGAGGCACCGGGAGGGGCCGCATGAGCACTCACCCAACGCCCCTCGACGGCCCGGCCGGCTCCATCGTGGTGGAGAACCTGACCAAGCGATTCGGAGACTTCACCGCCGTGGACGACGTCAGTTTCAGCGTGAACGCGGGCGAGGTCTTCGGCTGGCTGGGGCCAAACGGCGCCGGCAAGACCACCACGATCCGGATGCTGCTCGGGCTGCTCAAGCCGACCTCCGGCCGCTCCTATGTGCTGGGCCTCAACTCTGCGACCCAGACCAAGGCCATGCACGCCCAGGTGGGCTACATGTCGCAGCAATTCACCCTGTACAACGACCTGACCGCCGCCGAAAACGTCCATTTCTACGGCATGGTCTACGGGTTGTCCGGCAACGAATTGCGCAAACGCCAGGATGAGATCATCCAGCTGGCTGGCCTGGAGGGGCGCGGCCACGAGTTGACCCAGACTCTGTCCGGCGGCTGGAAACAGCGTCTGGCGCTCGGCTGTGCCATCGTCCACCGGCCCAGGGTGGTCTTCCTGGACGAGCCAACCGCCGGGGTCGATCCGATCAGCCGCCGCGAGTTTTGGACGCTGATCTACTCGATGGCGCAAACCGGAGTGACGGTGCTGGTGACGACCCACTACATGGACGAGGCGGAGCTGTGCCAGCGGATCGGTTTCATCAGCCAGGGGCGCCTGGTGGCGCTCGATTCGCCGGGCCGGCTCAAAGAGACCCAGATGCGCGGCCGCGTGCTCGAGATCAGCACCGCTGACCCCGACCGGGCCATGCGCATCCTGAAAGCCGCCCAGCAAAGCGGCCGGCTCCCGCTCGACGAGGTGGCGCTCTACGGCGCCCAGATCCACGCGGTGGTGCCCGACGCCCCGCAAGCCGGAGTCCTGAATAAGGAGACGGTGGGAAGGCTGCTCACCGCCGAGGGCCTTCGGGTCAGCTCACTGGAATGGATTGCACCCACCCTGGAGGACGTGTTTATCTCGTCTGTCAGCGCGCCTGCGGCGGGATAGAGGTTAGCAGATCAAGGAGCACACCATGCAAAGGAAACTCAGAATCAGGCTCTTCGTCATCGTGATTCTCATCCTGGTCGCGGGCAGCACCGCCTATTATGCCCTGGGAGCATCGGCCGGGGATGGGACGTTCACGCTGTCTGGCACCATCGAGGCCACCGAAGTTCACCTGGCGTCGCAGTTCGGCGGACAGGTGAAACAGGTGTACGTGTCTGAGGGAGACCGCGTAGAGGCAGGGGAGAACCTGGTTCACATCTACTCGACCACCGGCAACTTGAACGAGACCATCACCTCGCCCATCACCGGGGTGGTGCTGGAACGTCTCGTCGAACCCGGCGAACTGGCAGCGGCGGGCAGCACGGTGATGGTCGTTGCCTCGCTGGACGACCTGACCCTCACCGTCTACGTGCCGGAGAATCGCTGCGGGCAGATCTCCCTGGGGCAAACCTACCCGGTGACCGTCGACTCGTTCCCCGGGGAGATGTTCAGCGGAACGGTCAGGTTCATCTCTGACCAGGCCGAGTTCACGCCCCGCAACGTGCAGACGACGGACCGCCGCCAGACGACCGTGTATGCCGTCAAGCTGGGCCTGAATCCAACGGGCGGCCGGCTCAAGCCCGGGATGCCGGCCGATGTCCACTTCGCGGCGCCATAGAATGGCCGGGCTTGCCAGGTAGGGCATAGGCTGGTACCATTGATCGTGGGCGCTGGCCGGCGGTGCCGGGCATTTTGCCAGGGCACCCTTCAATGCATTTGATTGGGCGACCCGGGAAGCTGACGTGGACCAAGTCCTGGGCACGGTAACCCTCGTCATCGAGCTGCTGCTGATTGCGTCGCTGGTGGCTGTCGTCACGCGCCGGCTGCGCCTGCCGTACACCGTCGCGCTGGTGGTGGTCGGTCTGCTGCTGACCTCGCAGCAGCCCGGCTACACGGTGGGGCTCACTCCCCAGCTGATCCTGGCGTTGTTTGTGCCACCCCTGGTCTTCGAAGCAGCCTTTCACATCGAGCTGCACCAGCTGCGCGAGAACCTGGTGGCGCTGTTGGTGCTGACGGTGCCGGGTGTCCTGCTGGCTACCTTGATTACCGGTCTGGTGGTCGCTGCCGGGGTGAACCTGCCGCTGCCCAGCGCGCTCGTGTTTGGTGCGTTGATGTCGGCTACCGACCCGGTGGCAGTGGTGGCGCTCTTCCGGGCGATTGGCGTGCCCCGGCAGCTGACCTTCCTGGTGGAAAGTGAGAGCCTGCTCAACGACGGCACCTCCATCGTGATCTTCAACGTGGCGCTGGCCGCTGCGCTGCCCGCGGTCGAGCTCGTCGCAGCCGGTCCTGGCGAGCCGGGTGCCGGCTTCAACCTGGCGGTGGCGGTGCTAGATTTTGCCCGCGTGTCTCTGGGAGGGATCGGGATTGGATTGGGGCTGGGCTGGCTGGTATCGCGCCTGATTGCCCAGCTGGACGACTACCTGATCGAGACCACGCTGACGACCGTGCTGGCCTTTGGCAGCTACCTGGCCGCCGAATCGCTGCACGTCAGCGGGGTGCTGGCGGTCGTGGCGGCGGGCATCGTCAACGGCAACATCGGCCCGCGCGGCATGTCGCCCACTACCCGCATCGTGCTGTTCAATTTCTGGGAATACCTGGCCTTCGTGACCAACTCGCTGGTGTTCCTGTTGATCGGCCTGGACGTCAACATCCGGGCGCTGAGCTCGCAGCTGGGGCCGATCGGCGTGGCGGTGGCCGGCGTGTTGGTCAGCCGGGCCGTGACCGTCTATGGGCTGGCCGGGCTGCTGAAGCTGCGCGGGCAGGGACCCTCACTCCGCTATCAACACGTGTTGTTCTGGGGCGGGCTGCGGGGCGCCATCGGCCTGGCACTGGCACTCAGCCTGCCGCCCGCCATCGCCGACCGCGACCTGCTGCGGGTGATGGCGTTTGGGGTGGTGTTGTTCACGCTGCTGGCGCAGGGCACCACCATGCAGTTGCTGCTGCGCGGGTTGAAGCTGGTCGACCGGCCGCCGCATGTGGCGGCGCGTGAGACGCGGCTGGGGCGCCTGTTGGCCACCCAGGCGGGCCTGCACCGCCTGGCCGAGCTGCGCCAGGAGGGGTCGCTCAGCAGCCAGGTGTGGGCCGGCCTGCGCGAGGAGTACGACCAGGCCAGCCAGCGGCTGTCGGGCGAAATGGACCAGCTGCTGGCCGAGCACGCCGAGCTCGAGCGGGACATCCTGATCCAGGCCCGGCGCGAGGCACTCCGGGCGGAACGGAGCGCCCTGGGCGACGCACTGCGCCAGGGCATGATTGCCGAGGATGTCCATCGCCAACTGGCGGCCGAGGTGGATCGCCGCCTGGAGGCGCTGGAAGTCATCGGCCGGACGGCACTGCCTGCCGAGGAGGAGCAGAAATAGGCTATGGGACCGATTGTTTGCGCCACCCGCGGCGGGGCAGCCAGCCGCCGCACCCAGGAACGGGCCATCCAGTTGGCCCAGGAGAGCGGCGCGCCGTTGATCTTCCTGTTTGTGGCCGACGCGAGCGGGGCCGGGCAGTTGGAGTCGCCGCTGGCCGAGGCGGTCGCCGACGAGCTAGTGCAGTTGGGCCAACGGCTGCTGGCAATCGCCCGCGAGCGTGCCGCCGGACAGGGCGTGACGGCCCAGACCGCGGTGCGCGTGGGCCGCGTCAAAGAGGCGGTGGAGGAATTCCTGCGTGAAGTGGGGGCCAGCCAGCTGGTGGTCGGCACATCCAATCCCGCCTGCGAGCCGCAAACGCTCTTCCTGGGCGAAGTTGCCAGCTTTGCCGAATATATCCAGGCAGCTACCGGGGTCCCGGTGATAGTGGTAGAGTGACCAGCACCGGCCTGAAGAGCCGGTGCTGGAGTCCCCCCGGCAGCTCCAGCACCGCCGGTTTACGGCGGTGCGCTCCCCGGATCGTGCGCCAGGCCATCCAGAGCCAGCCGGGCCGCCCGGGGCACTTCCAGCGCCGGTTCGACGTCTTCCAGGGCGTTCAGCACGGGGAGAATGTGATCATCCAGATGATGTCCCACCAGGACGCGCAGCACGTGGTGAGCGCCCTCGCGCAGCCAGGCCGAGTGCGGTCGCTCCGCCAACGCCTCGAACAATGGTTTGAGGCCCTGGTGCCCTAGCCGGATCAGACTCTCAGCGGCCAGCCAGCGGACGCCAAAACTCTTGTCCTCCAGGGCATCCACGAGGGCCGCCGCCGGGTCCCCCAAATCGCTGAGCACTTTGGCGGCTTCCCACCGCGGGCATTCGTCTCCGTGACGGAGCAGATCGATCAGGTGAGGCGTGGCAGGCGAGCCAATCCGCAGCAACGCGGTGCGCGCCTGCCAACGCTGCTGTGGCTCCTTGCCGCACAGGGCGCCGGCCAGCGTAAGAATGGTCTCCAAGTCGTCCTTGCGCGCCGAAGCCTGACCGGCGTCAAGCGGGGGATCGGATGTCGATACTCTCATCATTGCCTCCTTCGCCACCTTGCCAACCGATGGTCACGATGAGGGTATACACCATCCTCGCTGAGGATTTCAACTACCCACTTGTGGCCCCCCGGCTATCCAGCGCGGAGCGCACCTTGCGGGCCAGGTTCAGCAGGCCGAACGGCTTCTGGCAGAATCAGGCAGAGCGCATCCCAGTTGGGGAACGTCGTTCTTTCACTCGGGCAGGGTCAGCACCCAGATGTTGCGATCTTTGTTCTCGACAAAGGCCACGTAGCGGCCGTCCGGCGACACTGCCCAGTCGCCGTTGGCGATCGTGAACGGCGTCTGCGCGGGATCGGTCAGCCGGGTGGCCGTCAGAGTGTTCACGTCCAACTGCCAGAATTCGTGGCCGGTCGCCGCCGGCCGGAAGGGCACCATCACCAACCGGTGCGCATCGCGCCACTGGTAGGCGCCGAACCATTCGGGCGGCAGCCGGTAGCGCTGCGAACCGTCGGTGCGCACGACCCACACCCCACCCAGCTGCTGGTCCGGTTTCGCCAGGATGTAGAAGGCCAGCCAGGCGCCATCGGGCGACAGCGACGTGCCGCGCAGCTGTTCGGCGCTCGCCAGTTCGGATACCTTGCCGTCCGCCAGGCTCAGCGTATACAGCGATTGCTGATCAACATCGGGCGCTGCCCGGCCGCTCAGCAGCAGCACGTCATCCGACACCCAGCCCGTCACGCCGCCGCGCGGCAGACGAATCGCCAGGCGAGCGTTGTCGCCGTTCAGGTCGGCCACCCAAATCTGGCTCATGTGCCCGGCGCCGGGCGAACTATGATCGCTGGAGACGCTCCAGGCGATGCGCGTGCGCCCCGGCGAGATGGAGATCTGCCGGCCGGCAGCCGGAACGCTCCAACGCGTGCCGCTGCCCTGGTCGGGAGTGGCCCCCGCGCTGAGCGGGGCCGACAGCCGCTCGATCGTCGTCTTCCCCTGGCTGAGCTCCACCCGGTAGCTCAGGTCCGGGGTATAGAAGCCCATGCGAGTGGTCACCAGGCTGGGCGCCGGGTTGGGCTGCGGCCAGCCAACGCTCCAGATGCCCGCCTGGACGTCGGGTGCAGGCTTGTCGATGAACAGCACGCCGCTCGAGCCGGGCGCCCAGAACGGCCGGGTGCAACACCCGTCGCGCGTCAGCTGCTGCAGGCCGGCCGGAGCCGGGGCAGCCGGGTTGAGCACGACGGCGGCCGGCGGCGCCCCGGCGGCACCTGCCTGGGGTGCCGGGGTCACTTCGGGCATCGCAGCCAGCGGGCTGTCGCTGCGGATGGCCATAGGCTGGGTCATCTGCCGGTTGTCGGGCGGCCACGGCTCGGCGTAGTCGTTGAGCAGCGGACCGCCGATGCTGACCTCGGGCTGATCGTCGAGCTGCTGCCACTGGCGCGGATTGGCCATGTCACGCTCGAACGCCTGGCCCAGCGGCCCGATCAATGCCAGGTTGTTCCAGTCCGCCCCGATCAACAGCTCCGGGTTGTACTTGCGAACGTGGTTCAGGTCGCGTATCTCCAGGTGCAGGTGCGGCCGGTCGTGGCACGTTTCTGCCGGATCGCCACTCAGACCGACCACCTGGCCGGCCTTGACGGACTCGCCCGCCACCAAGTCGGGTGCCTGAAACAGATGACCATAGAACGACGCATACCCCAGGTCAGGGTGGTCGATCATCAGGTTGTGCGGAGCTGCCCCGAAGCGCATCGCATCTGCCGCGAAGACTACCCCGTCGGCGATCGCCACAACCGGGGTGCCGCACGGGGCGGTCAGGTCCACCCCGAAATGCACGCCCTGGACGGCCCGATAGTCGTCAAAGCGCTGCGTGTAGGCGCCCACGGTATTGCCATACGCCTGCCCGAACAACCACGTGTCGGGGCCGGCCGGATCCTTGAAGGGGAGCACGAACGGCTGCTGGTCTTCCGAGCGGGCCGGCGCGGGTGCCGCCCACCCCACTGCCAGCATACACACGACCGCCGCGGCGGCCAGTGCACCTATGTGCCATGACCATTTGATTCTCATTGAATTGTTACCTCGTTT
>Ga0315282_10017262_pt1 | contig 10440 bp, 12 predicted proteins | sample YL17G07_20_MG_FD_203693 | JGI IMG/M metagenome (GOLD analysis project Ga0315282, IMG submission 203693) | Sediment microbial communities from Yellowstone Lake, YNP, Wyoming, USA - YL17G07_20 | ecosystem: Environmental > Aquatic > Freshwater > Lake > Sediment | place: USA: Wyoming | collected... | reverse complement strand
CTTACACGGTGAAATAGTCTGTAACATCTAGAACCGCCCCAGGGAGTGGAGGTTCGGAGGAATATCAATTCTTTGTATGGGTCGCTCGAAAGGTGATCGTAAAAGTTGTCCCTATCCCTGGCGTACTTTCGACTGAGATGGCGCCTCCCTGAGCCTCAACCAGCGATTTGGTAATTGCCAACCCTAAGCCGCTTTCGCCTTCATTCTGGGTACGAGCTTTATCTCCGCGAAAGGAACGTTCAAATATAAAGGGTAAGTCGTCGGCTGATATTCCAGATCCGTTATCACCTACCTGAAATTGGACTTCATCACCCTGAGTTTGAGCCGAAAGGAGAATCTCACCCCCATCGGGAGTATATCGTAACGCGTTTTCGACCAGGTTCCCTAATACCTGGTTCATGCGTTCGACGTCGGCATCAATCCGCGGTATGTTCGGGGTCGCTTTCATTTTCAAAGCGATATTTTTCTTATCAGCTTTGATCTGATGAGCGGAGACGATCCGCTTGAGCAAGGCTAAAGGCTCAACCGGCTGGAGGTTGAGAGGTAACTCGCCGGCATCCGCCAGCGACAGGGTTTTCAAATCGTCGATCAAATGGTTGAGGTGCAAAGCCTCCGTGTGAAGGATCGAAAATATTTCCTGGGTGGGTTGGAGTTTACCATCATCTAATGCTTCGGTATACCCTAATATCACACTCAGGGGTGTACGCAAATCGTGAGCTGTATTAGCGGTCAACTTACGCCGTAATTCATTGGAACGCGCCAGCTCTGAACTCATCTTATTGAACGAGGCGGCTAATTGTCCTAATTCATCTTTAGACCTGATCTTTACCTGGTGGCCGAATTCTCCTTTGGCCAAGACCTCGGTCGCCTGGGTCAATTCACGTAATGAGCGCGTCAGCGTATATGCCAGCACTCCACCCAGAAGCAGGGCAACCAGGGCGGCGGCGATAGCGCTGTAGATCGATGCCCGGGTAACGTTGATTAAAAAGTTGCCTTCCGGCGTGCCTGGATTCCAACGATCAAAGGCTGGGTTAAAGAGCAGAAAACCGACCGTTTTACCATTGACGATCAGCGGAATGCCCTTATTCAAAACGGATGCTTGCAAACGCTGGCGTGAATATTCTCTTACACCCCCGAATACAATCATGCCATCGGGGTTAGCGATGCTAAACAACACCCGGCGGGCTTCCCACCGGCTTCCGGGATCAGATAATAAAGGAGGATTATTGGAATCCGGACGAAACACAGATTCAACCCCTCTCCAGTTTCCATTTTCTCGGTAGTATTGAGTGAGAAGGTTTATTAAAGTTTGTTGGTTTTGTTTCAGCACTAACTGGTCGAATTGACGTTGGGTGTGGAGGCGGATAAACAGTGCCACCAGGAAGGCGCCGGTTAATCCTACGAACAGGAATGCGAGGGTTAATTTTGAGGCTAAAGATCTCATTTTAAGTCGCTATTGGTTTACTTGCAGCCCGAAACGGTAACCAACCCCATAAACAGTTTGAATAAATTGAGGGTTTGAAGGGTCGGGTTCGATTTTGGTGCGCAGATTACGGATATGCACATCAATCGTGCGTTCGTACCCCTCGTAAGCGGTTCCTTGGAGACGATCGAGCAATTCGAGACGGCTAAATGTTCGTCCAGGAGCCGCAATCAGAGTTGCCAAGAGGTTGAATTCGGTGGGCGTCAAGTCGACCGGTTTTCCATCCACGAGAACCATCCGACCACTTTGATCAACCGTGACATTCCCGGCGCGGAGTACGTTTTCCTTTATACCCTGATTTTCCATGCGACGCAACACCGCCCGCACACGGGCGGTTAATTCGCGCATACTGAAAGGCTTGGTCACATAATCGTCGGCGCCTAATTCCAATCCTAACACTTTGTCATTCTCTTCCAATTTGGCGGTCAGCACGATGATAGGCGTGTTCGCTTCACGATTGTATATCCGCATGAAGTCGTAACCTCCCATATTGGGCATCATCAGATCTAATATAATCAAATCTGGTTTTTCCTGCCGGGCGATGAACAAAGCTTCTTGACCATCGCTGGCGGTGGTAATTTCAAATCCCTCCAGGCTTAGATACTGTTTCAATAAGGTGCGAATTTCTTTCTTATCATCCACGACCAGGATTTTCTTTGCCACGACTTCTCCTTAATTAAATAGCGCTTCGAATTTGCTTTTTATCCGATGATACTTTAATTATAGTCCAGAGGAAGAGAGTGGCATACGGGTTAGCGCTTACGGCATTGGACTGCTAAGAATATTGAAATTGGACAGGAGCGCAGTCAATGGCTGCGCTCCCACCCGAAATCTAAACGGAAGGTTTTCTCCGGATGACTAAAGACCGCCGCCTGGGATAGCCGTTGGTGATATTTCAGGATTTGGGCGAGGACCAAAATTAAAGCCGTGGTTATTACGTCCAAAATTATTTTGGAATCCAGGGCCTGGGAAGCCGCCAAATCCACCTCGAGCTCTTAGACCATTCTTGAGAAATAGGTCTGCTTGAACCTGGGTGATCACGCCATCGGTCACAGCTTTCTGGATAGCAGCTTTGTAAGCAGTCTGTTCTGCATCGCGAACTTCGATCGCTGTCATTCCAACCTTATCCAGAATCTGACTCAGATTCAAGCCTTGATCACGGTATTCCTGGAGCTGCTGGGGGGTAATCCCCAGTGCCGTGGCGAGAAGGGTGTTAGGGTCTAAATAACCTCTTAACGCCTGGCGAGCTTTGATCAGGTCGGCTTGCTCCTGGGTCAGGGTGCCATTGGCGACGGCTTGAGCCAGCAGATCTTCTTGAGCTTTATCGCGGGCAGCCTGAAGTTTGTCGATGGTAATATTCAATTCTTTTGCCAAGAGAGCGTCAAAATCGATATTAGCAACTTGACCAGCTTTACCCGGGCGGCCGAATCCAAGCCTGAAATCAAAACCATGACCGCCAAGAATCAGCATATCGGCCTGGTTTTGGGTGATCAAACCTTGCTCGACGGCTTGCTGAATGGCTGCGTCGCTGGCTTTTTGTTGGGCAGATTGTAACGCTTCGACGCTTATCCCTAAGGCATTTGCCAGCGCCTCCTGCCAGCCAGCTTGGCCGTCTCGAAACCCACGTTGATCCCATAAATTGCTGGTTGCGAGGTCAAAAGGCGCGCCAACCGCTTCAGTGGCTTTTGCCTGGGAATAGAAACCAAAGGCGACTAAACCCACCGCCATGGTGATAACCGCGCCGCTCCCTACAAGGATTAATACCCATTTTGTGATTTTATTCATATACATCTCCTTTTTTTATTTTGGGTTTATATTTTCGCCAGTTCAATGAACCGGTAGATTAGAAACCTTTTCTTTATTAGCATAACAAAAGGTTGTTTAGAAAGTATGAAGAAATGATTTGTTAATGATATAGTTTGATTTGCTCAAAAGTCGGTAAGCTGGGTAGGAATAAATCCAGCGGATAAGATTCATAATATCTAAATACCATCTGCATAAGTTCTACACAATGTTCATATAAAATGCTCATAGGTACAAAACATACGAATCAGGAGCGGCAAGATATGTATAACGTCATCTATAGACAGGTAAGGAAAAAAACCGTCTGGATACCTCTGGTTATTATTTTGCTTGCGATTGGGGGAGGCGGGTATTACTATGCTTCTCGGATTTCAGCTAAACAGGCTAGCCAGGCGACGGATACTACCGTACACACCGCGGTGGCGCGGCAGGGCGAAATCGTTATTACTGCCAGTGGAGCTGGACAGGTAGTGCCGGCCTCCGAAATTAATTTGGGCTTCGACGATAGTGGAACTTTGATCAAATTATCTGTAAAAGTAGGGGATAAGGTAAAAACCGGCGATGTGCTGGCGACTTTACAGACAAAAGACACACCCGAATCCATTCAAGCCGACATTGCCAACGCCGAGCTGGCAGTAACCAAAGCTCAAAATGCCTTGGATGATTTGTATGCCAATGCCGAAATTTCCAGGACCTCAGCGTTAAATGATATTGCCACTTACGCCCAGGCTGTGCGAGATGCGCAGTACCAGTTGGATAACTATACCATTCCGAGTGTCCTCCAGGGTATGGATGCGATCGAGGGGCTGGATAAAATGAAAAAAGAGCTGGATGCCGCCCGAGCCGCATTCGAGCCATATAAGTATCAGGCTCAAGACAACACCCTGCGCAACCAGCTCTTAGAAGCGTTGAATATCGCCCAAACCAATTACAACTCGGCGGTAAAACGGCTGGATTACGAATACCAGTTGGAGGTCGCCCAGGCTAATTTGGAGAAAGCCAGGTCGCAATATGAAGCCTACAAAGATGGGCCAGCGCCGGGCGAACTTGCTGAAGCTGAGGATGAACTGGCTACCGCTCAGGCACAACTGGAGCTGGCAAAGAAAACCCAATCAATCATCGACCTGGTTGCGCCAATGGATGGAGAAGTATTGGCGGTTGACGCCAATGTAGGCGAATATGTAGGTACCAGCCCGATTATCACCCTGGCAGATTTGAACCAGGTGGTGCTGGAGGTTTCCCTGGATGAGACTGACCTGGATAAAGTGGCTCCAGGTTACCCGGCTGAGGTCATTTTCGATGCATTGCCTGATCAGACATTTAGCGGTAAGGTGATTTCTGTCGATCCGAGCCTGCAAGTGGTGTCAAATGTATACACAATCAAAGCGTTGGTCCAATTGGATAAAAAAAATCCCGGCTCGAATCTAAAACTCCCGATTGGTTTGAATGCGTCGGTGGATATTGTCGCCGGGCGAGCGGAGAATGCGGTCTTGATTCCGGTGGAAGCTTTGCGCCAAATTGCGCCGGGCGAATATGCCGTTTTTGTGGTCGAAAATGGTGAGTTAAGGTTGCAACCGGTAACCATTGGTCTGCAAGATTTAACTTCAGTCCAAATTCTAAGCGGTATACAAGCTGGCGCGGTTGTAAGCACCGGCGCCATGGCGACCAAACAAAGCCAATAGCTTAATTTGGATAAGATCTGAAAATCCTTTTATTTTTCCGAGTTGGTTTGGCTGCAACAAGTTAAGGTATGAAAATGGATCAACATCTCATCATTCAGACCCGCGAACTTACTAAGATATACGGAAAGGGGGAAGTGCAGATCAAGGCGCTAGATGGCATTAACCTCGAAATCCTGGAAGGCGAGTTTGTTGCAATCATGGGCCCATCCGGTTCGGGGAAGAGCACATTAATGAACATTTTAGGTTGCCTGGATCGCCCAACCAGCGGGCATTATTATCTGGCTGGGGAAGATGTAAGCAATTTGAATAAGATGCAACTGGCGGCTATTCGTAACCAGCGGATCGGGTTTGTTTTTCAATCCTATAACCTATTGCCTCGCACCAGCGCCCTCGAAAACGTGATGCTTCCCTTATTGTACAACCGCCGGGATAACAGTTCTGAGGCTGAACAACGTGAGATTGCGATCAAAGCATTAGAAAGCGTTGGATTAGCCGATCGTCTCGATCACCAACCGCAGGAATTATCTGGCGGTCAAAACCAGAAGGTAGCCATCGCCCGCGCCCTGGTCAATGATCCGGTCATAATCCTGGCAGATGAGCCTACGGGTAATCTGGATTCACATTCTGGGGAAGAGATTATGTCGATCCTGACTACCCTTCACAGCCAGGGAAACACTATTGTAATGGTCACTCACGATGATGAAATCGCCTCCCATGCCCAACGGATCGTGCGTTTTAAGGATGGGTGCATCGACTATGACCAGCCCAACAATTTCAAACCGGGATCTGAAAATCAGACGGAAGAAAAAAATGAACCTGAAGAAGATCATTAATATCGCCTGGAAGGGACTAAACCGAAACAAACTCCGTTCCCTTCTCACTATGTTGGGCGTGATCATTGGGGTAGCAGCGGTCATCATTATGGTAGCTGTGAGCACTGGAACTGAAGCGACCATCAAAGAGCGCATCCAGGGTTTGGGTACTAACCTGATATTTGTACAATCGAGTTTCAGTCGAGGTGGCCCCGAACGGGCGCAACCCACCGGTGGGTTAGTGTATGAGGATGCCTTTGCTATTGCAAACAATATTCCTGGCGTAGCCGGAGTGGTGGTCGAGCAGGGCAGCAGTCAAACGGTCAAGGTCGGAAATGTCAGCCTTGAGGAAGTCTCGATTCTTGGGACGACGCCGGATTTCCCAACCGTACGCGATGTAACGATAGCGGATGGGCGCTATTTTACCCAAACTGATCTGGATCGAAAGCAAAAGGTGGCTGTGCTGGGCGCTTCGCTGGCTAAAGAATTATTCAGCGATACGCCTCCAATTGGTCAGTTGGTAACTGTTGGCACCACCAAGCTGACCGTTATCGGGGTCCTGGCTGAGAAAGGATTGACAGGCGGGGTAGATTACAACATGTACCTGTTCACCCCCATTACGGTCATGTTCGAGAAATTCACCCCGTTCCAGTTTGCGCGTATGTTTGGAGATCGGGTGCGGATGATACTGGTTAGTGTGGAATCTCAACAAAAAATCGAAGACGTTGGTAATCAAATCCAATTACTGTTAGCCCGGCGTCACAATGTTGGCCTCGATTCGCTGGATTTTGTGGTGACCACCCAGCAAGATATCATCGATACCCAAGAAGCCACCACCGCGGCTTTCCGCAACCTGCTGGGCTGGGTGGCGGGGGTGTCGCTGCTGGTTGGCGGCATCGGTATTATGAATATCATGCTGGTAAGCGTGACGGAGCGCACCCGCGAAATCGGAATCCGGCAATCGGTTGGGGCGACACCCAACGATATTCGCTGGCAGTTTTTGATGGAAGCATTATTGCTCAGCCTGGTCGGGGGAACGATTGGAGTGTTGGTGGGGATTGGAGGCGCCTGGTTGTTTGGCAGGTTAGGCGATATGCGAACCGTCATCGATCCGCGCTCGATCTTGCTGGCATTTTCGTCAGCCGCAGCCGTTGGCATCTTTTTCGGATATTACCCCGCCAATCAAGCCGCTCAGCTCGATCCAATCGAAGCGCTCAGGCATGAGTAAAAAGGTAGGATTTTTAAGGAAAAAAAATATGAAAAAGTATATTTTCTTGATAACTAGTATTTTTGGATTGATTAACCTGGTTGCGTGTGGTAATCTGGCTGGTAGCCAGGTTTCAAACCAAACCAATGGCAACCTGCAATCGACAAGTAACAGTAATGTGTTTACTGCTGGCGGAACTCAGGGCAGCAAGAGCTTGCTTTCGACCGATTATGAAAACGCGTTATCTGTTACGATGCAATTGATTATCGGTAGTTTCAAGCTTGAAGGCACCCAAAATGCCATCGACGCGGCGACAGCTAAAAACCTGTTGCCACTTTGGCAAGCTGTAAAAGCTTTAGGCAGCAGCGATACGACCTCAGCGGTTGAGATGGAGGCCCTTTACAAACAAATCGAAGAGACAATGACACCCGAACAAATCGAGGCGATATCGGCCATGAGATTAACTCGCGAGGACATGGTCCAGGTTACTCAACAGATGGGATTAAGTTACAGCGCCAGTGGACGGTTTGGTAACCTGACACCCGAACAACAAGCTACCGCTCAGGCAGCCCGCCAAAGTGGGCAGGGCTTTCCTCCGGGTGGTATTCCAGGCGGAGAACCTTTCGGAGGCGGGCAGGGAGGCGGTTTTAATCCTCAGCAACAGTCGACGGCGTTCGCCCGACCGACCGGCGCGCCCATAGTAAATACCGTATTTGTGGATGCGATCATCAAATTTTTACAGGCAAAAGTGCAATAGGATGCATGTCATACCAGCCATACTCAACCTGCCTCAAGGTTAAAAAACCCGACCCCATGATCAAACAGCGCATTTTAGTTGTAGATGATGATAAAGATGTTGTCCGGTTGATGCAGGGTTATCTGGACCAATCCGGGTATGAGGTGTTACTTGCTTACAATGGAGAGAGCGCCCTGCAAATCATCCGGCGTGAACACCCGGATCTGGTATTGATTGACTTGATGTTGCCGAAGCGAGATGGCTTGGAAATCACCCGCCTGCTGCGAAACGATCCGAACCTTACGCATATTCCCATTATTATGCTGACCACCCGAGTAAGCGATGCGGATCAGATCGTCGGCCTTGAAATAGGCGCCGATGACTATGTAAACAAACCTTACAATCTCCCAGGGGCTGGTTTGGGATTGGTGATAACCCAAGCCATCGTTCAAGCGCATGGAGGCAGGATCGAAGTAGAAAGGGCGGGCCTCAATCAGGGGAGCACATTCACACTATGGCTACCGGTGGAAGCTGGTGAAGTGGGAGCCATTGGGTCGGTCAACCAAACGTGATCCTTTCCATCGAATAATGAGCGATAAAAAGGGAGCGCTTGGGAGAAACATAAGATGAAAAAAATTCTGCTCACGTTATCGTTTCTTGGGTTGTTATTTATAGGGGCGGCTCCTGGCTATAAATGGTTAGTTCAATTGACGATAATCAACCAATCGGGGATGCCGGTCGAAATTTCACTCAAAACAGCCGATGAGGCCAACATCTATTACCTGCGGATCCCGAGAGGCGATCGAACAAATCCGGTGGAAAAAACTTATACCATCGTCCCGGCTGTATACCAGGCAACCCTGTATTATGTCGAGTTATGGGACCCGGTGTATGGTTATAGTTGCAGTTCGAAAAGCCAATCTATCAATGCGAATCGTAAATTGGAGATCGTCATATTCGAGTGCAACCGGACGATAGCTAAACCGGGAGAAATTCCCAAGCTAAAGTTTGGGGCCTCCGCCGGAGGGCGGAGGGGTCCAAGGTAAGCAAGGGAATTATTTTGGCGGGGAGATGAGGGTAACCGTCCACGAATAGAACCCGAATACACGAATGGACAATAGTGACATTCGTGAATTCGTGAAACATTCGTGGATGGTTTCTCCATTGTATAAGAATGCCTTGGCTGTGCTATACTAAAACAATGAGTGTGCTGTATGGCGATACCGACCCCAAAATGGAATCCCTGCAAATCCAATTGTGGCGGCAGGCAAGCCCCACCCGCAAGATGCACATGCTGGCGCAACTGAATGCCTCGGCGCGCTTGCTGGCATGGACGGGCCTGCGATCGCGCTTTCCGCGAGCCAGCGAAACCGAACTGCGTTTCAAACTGGCAGTCCTGCTACTCGGGGAGGACCTGGCGCGCAAAGCCTATGGAGAGATCCGCCGTGCAAAATGAACCGGTTGAAGTCACACTGAAAGTAACGGGCGTCTTCGAAAAACTTGCCATTCCCTATCTCATCAGCGGCTCGCTTGCCAGTACACTCCACGGAATGGTGCGCACCACACAGGATGCAGACATAGTCGTAGAAATGTGCCCCGTGCATATCCGGCCATTCGTCTCGGCGCTGGAGGATGAATTTTATATCGACGAAGAAATGATCGCCGAGGCCATCCAGCACAACTCCAGTTTCAACATCATTCACCGCGACACCATGTTCAAGGTGGATGTCTTTATTCCGTGCCCACGCCCCTTCCTTCGATCCCAGCTTGCACGTGCCCAAAAGCAGACCTTCATCTTTGAAACGGAAGTTAGCGCAAAATTTGCCAGCCCTGAAGATACCATTCTCTCGAAACTCGAGTGGTATCGCATGGGCGGTGAAGTTTCCGACCGTCAATGGCGGGATATTCTCGGCGTACTGAAGACACAGGCTGGTGGAATTGACCTGGAGTACCTTCGCGATTGGGCAGAGGAATTGAAAGTTACCGATCTGCTCGAACGCGCCCTAACCGAAGCAGCCGTATGACTACTCCGACGGTCCGGGGTACAGACCTCCGAGTTCTTCAAGAACTCGGAGGTCTGTACAAAGTGGGGCTGAACTAGATTTATTTGTGTAAGATCAAGTTATGGTCGAGGTCAAAGCGCTCAGTCACCAACTGACCAACGATGAGCGAGCGCAGGTTATCAATTTCCTGAAAGCCACCAGCACTCCGGTGGGCTTGCTGTTCAAGTATGGCAGCTCTTCGGGCTGGCATCTAGATTATGAACTGCGCATTTTATTCAAGGTCTCTTCGACGGCTTGCAGAGTTTGCTCGATATCTTTTTCGGTATGGGCTGCGCTTAATAAAAACAGGTTATCCTGTCTGGGTTGCACCAGTACGCCTCTTTGCATCAGTCCTTCCCAAAATTTCGGAAACGGGCTGGATTTTAATATTGGGATAGCGCTCCGATAATCATAGGGCATCTGGTCCTTATCGCAAAACCAAAGTTGAAACATCGGGCCTACGCCACTCCAGCAAGCCGGGAAGCCGGCTCTATGAGCTAATTCCACCATCCTATTGGCCAGTTTTTCACCCAGTTGGGTCATGTTCTCGAACAAGCCAGGTTTTTGCAGTTCATCTAAGGTTGCTGTAATAGCGCTCGTCACGATCGGGTTAGAGTTGTAGGTGCCGCCGTACATCACCTCGCCGGTGGTGATTAGATCCATGATTTCCTTTCA
>Ga0315282_10017261_pt1 | contig 10440 bp, 9 predicted proteins | sample YL17G07_20_MG_FD_203693 | JGI IMG/M metagenome (GOLD analysis project Ga0315282, IMG submission 203693) | Sediment microbial communities from Yellowstone Lake, YNP, Wyoming, USA - YL17G07_20 | ecosystem: Environmental > Aquatic > Freshwater > Lake > Sediment | place: USA: Wyoming | collected... | reverse complement strand
CGCCATATCTTCTACTCCTCCCTCGCTGAAGGATTGAGACTTGAACGAACTACATCAACGCTCGCTCACGATGCAAGCCCTTCTGTATCCGCGCCAGGTCGGATAAGGTCTTGCTCTTAAGCAATTCCCTGAGTGCCTCCGTGACCTCCTTCCAGATAACGAAGGTCGCGCACTGATCAGCCCTCTCGCAATATTCCGGGTCTTCGACGCAGTCGACCATAGTGACACTTCCGATACATGCCTCTACGATCTCCAACAGGTCTATCTCCGATGGGCTGCGGACCAGCATATACCCCCCCCTGGCTCCACGAACGCTTCGCACCAGGCCGGCGTTACGCAAAGGGATTAAAACCTGTTCCAGGTACTTCTCGGACAGGTCCTGTCTCGAGGCAATATCCCGCATAAGAACCGGTTCGTTTTCACCTTCATTCATGGCCAGGTCAAGCATGGCGCGCATTCCATATCTAGCTTTTGTGGGTAGTCGCACGTTCTTCCCTCCTCCTTTTCAGGTCACGGTTGATTATCAACCCGCATACTTACATATGCAACGTCCCTGATTCTCTTTACTATCTCCGGGAGAATATTTATTAAGTAATCGATTTCCTCCCTGCGGTTGGCGCGCCCAAGGGAAAAACGCAGGCTGCATTGCGCGAGACGAGGTTGTATGCCCATGGCCAGGAGCACGTGAGATGGCTCGGTTGAGCCGGAGGCACAAGCCGAACCCGTGGATACAGCCACGCCCATCGTGTCCAGGTTAAGCAGCAGGGACTCACCATCAGCGTCCTCGAAGCTCATGTTCAGGATATTGGGCAATGAATGCTCGATGCCGCCGTTACGATGCACCCTGTCTATACTCTCCATTATCCCCGCAGCGAGTCTTTCCTTGAGCTCTCCCAAATATTTTCTCGTCCCCTCCAACTCCTCCGTGGCCAGCTTGAGCGCCCTGGTCATTCCCACGATACCGGGGATATTCATGGTTCCCGGACGCAGTCCTCTCTCGTGGCGGCCTCCATGTAGTTGGGGAATAACATCGGTTCCCTTCCTGATGTACAAGGCTCCCACTCCCTTGGGGCCGTAGAACTTGTGCCCGGAGAACGAAAGCAGGTCCACGCCGAGGTCCTTCACGTCCAAAGGCATCTTGCCCGCGGCCTGCACCACGTCGGAATGGACGATGATCCCTCGCTCTCTGGCGATACGGCCTATCTCCTCAACCGGCTGCAGGGTCCCGGTCTCGTTGTTGGCCAGCATGATGGAGATGAGGATGGCGTGCTCATCCAAAGTATCCCGAAGCCCGTCGAGGTCTATGATCCCACCGGAATCGACCGGAAGGTAGGTGACCCTGAAACCCTCCCGTTCCAACGCCTGGCAACAGTGAAGCACGGCATGATGCTCCGTTCCGGAAGTTATAATGTGATTACCCTTGTTGCGTGCAGCCATTGCCGCCCCCCTGATGGCCAGGTTGTCGCTTTCCGTGCCCCCGCTGGTGAAAATAACCTCCTCAGCCTCGGCTCCTATGCAGTCCGCGAACTCTTCCCTGGCATCCTCCAGTGTTTTCCTGGCCGCCTGGCCAAAAGCATGGACGCTGGAGGAGTTGCCAAAGACGTTGGTATAAGTATCTATCATCGCTTCCAACGCCTCATTTCTGATGGGAGTGGTCGCGGAATTATCCAGATATATAGGCTTTCCCATCTCGACTACCCTCCTTTTTAGATGTCGTGTACCCTACCGCGGCCGTCAAATCAAAACTGCTTAAACCGCCTGAATGCTCGATTTCCAGCCGATATTCATCGCTCATCTACCGCTACCTGAGAACGAACCTCCATTGCCCTCAGCGGACACCCCTTGAGACAGAGCTCGCAGGCTATGCACTTATCCTGGTCAAAATGAACCCGCCTGCTGTTTCTATCCAAACAGAGTGCCTCGCTGGGGCAAAGGGCGGTGCAGGAACCACAGTTATTACACCGTTCGTCGATGCGGACGATTTCCTGGCCCATAGGGCGGGTTATGGCCCCCTGCTCGCGAAGATAGGCCAACAATCTCTCCGGCGCATACATGGTTTGCCCGAGGCCCTGGGCTGGCAGGAATCTGCCGTTCATCCTCTCACCGTCTTTCCTTCAAGGGTTTGAACTTATAACCGGAACCCGGGCCGGGTAAGGGGGCAACCGGTTGAGAAAGCGGGAACTCCCCGCTCAATATCCAGCTTTTAAGCGTCCTGGCGATTTCTTGCGCTGCAGGATAGCTGGACAGAGAGGCAGTGGGTACTTTCCTGCCTAAAATCTCGATCTCGCCGCCAGACAGTTCGGCGTAGTTTACCTCGCCCAGGCTCTCCGACCTTAACTGGGGATAGGCCTCGCTATAGTCGACAATTGCGGTATATATATCCTCATCCCTTACCGCGGTGTAGCGGCAGATCCCCTCGTCCAGGATCGGAATCGGAATCCCGACTCCCACGGTGAGGGTCACCCCATAACCCTGAAAGGAGGTTCCCCTCAACCATTCCGGCTTCATGCCTTTCAAATCACCAAGTAGCGCGAGGGTGCCCGCTGGAACCCTTGGCACACCGTCATCGCCTCTTTTCACATCGGGGGCGTGCTGGGTTCCCTGCCACATCACGTAACCAACTCCCCCACCCAGGAATATCCGGGTGCCCACCCCGATGGTTCTATAAAGAGGATCGTTGAGAAGGGGCGATAGTTGTCCTGCGCTGCAGTAATTGGCGTTTCCTAATCTCGGCTTCAGTACACCCATGTAGGTGTATATGGTCCGATCGGAAAGGTTTACCGCGCAATTGTAGTTCTGATAAGCATTACGGGGATTAAACAGCACCGCCTCGTTTAAATCCTCGATGTTGATCCAGGTGTCCAGCTCCTTCCTAGGATAACAATCGGTTCCGTAGGCAATAGCCGTGAGCCGTATATCTTTCCCTCTTACCAGCTCCTCTATTACGTGGCCACCTCCATAGTCGAAATCTCCAGGGAATATCTCGTTCCTTGGATCACCATCGCGCAGGGACGTGGCCCCGATGATGACATCCACGGCCGCCAAGCCGGCATAGGCATTCACGCCATTGAGCTTAACAATGCCCCCGCCCAGCTTGATCCTCGGTTTAGAGTGACCGAGGTTAAAATATACGCTGGACGAACACATGGGTCCGAACGTGCCGGTGGTGACAACGTCCACTTTCTCGGCGGCCGCTGTAACCCCTTCCCGGTCCACTATGTCGATGATTTCCTCCGCGGTAACTACTACAGCTTTCCCTTCCTTAATCTTCCTGTTTATCTCATCAATCGTCTTGGGCATTGGAATCCTCCTTTAGGATCTAGCGCGTTACATCCTCTCGCTATTCATATCTTTCAGCCTTACATCCCCCATAAAGGAATTCATATATTCGCGGGCGTAATGAGGGTTTCAAACAGCCAGGTTGATAGGTAACGCTCGCCGGTGTCAGGAACTATCACAACCAGCGTCTTTCCTTCGTTTTCACTGAGTCTCGCGACCTCTAATGCCGCCCAAACCGCAGCTCCCGACGATATCCCGGCCAGTATTCCTTCCTCCCGTGCGAGTCTCCTCGCGGTCTTCCCAGCATCTTCGTCGCTTACGGTGATAACCTCATCGATCAATTCCCTCTTAAGTACTCCCGGGATAAAGCCGGCTCCGATCCCCTGAATCTTATGGGGCCCCGGCTCCCCTCCGGAAAGAACGGGGGAACTCTTCGGCTCAACGGCCACGACATACAGCTCGGGCTTCCTGGCTTTTATAAACCCTGCGACTCCCGTCAGGGTGCCTCCCGTACCCACGCCGCTGACCAGGATATCCACCCCACCACCTGTGTCCTCCCAGATCTCCCTTGCCGTAGTCTCCTTATGTATAGCGGGGTTAGCAAGGTTTTCGAACTGCTGGGGCATGAATCCAAGGGGCGTTCGTTCAAGTATCTCTTTCGCCACCTTGACCGCTCCCTTCATTCCCTCAGCGCCCGGTGTAAGAATCAACTCGGCACCGAAGACCTCCAGGAGTTTTCTCCTCTCCAGGCTCATGGTATCCGGCATAGTTAAAATCAGGCGATATCCCTTAGCCGCGCAAACAAAGGCCAGAGCAATGCCGGTGTTACCGCTCGTGGGCTCAATAATGATACTATCCTTGTTTATCAGCCCCCTGCGCTCTGCATCCTCGATCATGCTCACCCCGATGCGATCTTTGACACTGGAAAGGGGGTTAAATGACTCTAATTTTGCATACACTTCTGCCCTGGTTCCAACAGCGATCCTGTTCAATCTAACCAAAGGAGTATTTCCTATGGTTTTAGTTATGTCATCGAATAACCTCACTACATATACCTCCTGGATAAACCGTCCCATGAAGTTGATGTGACCTGGCTGGTATACGGCCTGTTGGATGGCGGTTCGTTGATCTGTTGCAAATAAGTAAGAAATTAGAATGACCCGCTCTTCAAACCCCGGGACGGACTGCCGCTTATCGCCGTCCCGGGGTTAGCATGGACATGTTGAAGGGAAAAGCAAAAACTTGAGTGGCGAGCAAAAGGCTAAAACCGATTGTCTCTTGTCCTATTGTGCTTATGTTCAAATCATATATCCGGCAGAGATTCGTCATGCTTCTTCCCCAAGCTCTTAATGGTTTAGTTGTCCCTTTAATAATATAATACTATTTCTATCGTATTTGTAACATATATACCATACTCGCATATGAGGTCAAGAGCAAGCTCAAAGAGGTTTCGACCTTAATGGCTGTTGAGATTAAGCCCTGGTCGTCGAGCAGAGCGAGGAGTAGACACGGGGCGGCAGTACTTAGACGTGAGTTTGCTTGCCGACTGGAAAAAGGAGAGGGGCTCTGAGGACGAGCCTCCGCTTGTCCTTCTTCAGGCGAGCGAGATCGCAAGAGAACACAAGCAGTAAGCAGCAACACCAACAATATAGCCAACAAGCGAGAGCTCTCAAGAGGCTTCCTGCGCCGCTTCGGCGGCGTGGGATGGAGTTGTGCATACCCCGGGTGCCTCATGCGCGAAGCGAGAGGGGGTGATGCCTGCCCTCATATCGTGGCTTCTAACCGGGCACGCGGGAGTATACCGTTCGCTTGCGGACTCCGCGTATAACCTGAGGAGAAAGGAATGCGAGGAGGCCCTCCGGCTTATCTCCGCCCGGGTCGGAGAAAAAAGCAACCTGAGCCGGGTAACCCGGGAGGAATTAGATGCGGTAAAATCTTCCACAGGGTAACTATCAGGGGAGGCTTGGGGTCAGGCTTTTCCCGTATGCCATAAGGCGATCCCCTTTCTACCGTTCCCATTCACCCTACAGTCCCCTACATCGTGGGAACGGCCGTTGGAGAGGGACTGGCGGTAGATGAGGTTGAAGGCGAACCAGTAGCTCCAGTACCGGTGCAGGTACATGCGCTTGAGGATGGAGCGGTAGGAGTAGAAGTCCCGCTGCACCTTATGGGTTCTGTCGGAGAGCCAGCGCGCGCTGAAGTTCTTTGGCTCGTAGACCACCCTGCTATCCCACGTTGGCTCGAGCCAGAACTGCCGCTCCACCCGGTCTTCATCGAGCAGGTTGCGGTAGAGGCGCGTGCCCGGGTAAGGAACGAGGTAGGCGAACTGGGCCACCTGGATCTTGTTGCGCATGGCGAAGTCCTGGGTATCGAAAAAGACCGACTCGTCGTCCGTGTCGAACCCGAACACGAAAGCGCCCATGACGTGAATGCCGTATTTTCTGAGCAGCCGCATGGCATCGTCGTACTCCTCCACCTTGTTCTGGCGCTTGCCCATCTCCGCGAGGGCCTTGCGGGACATGGTCTCCAGGCCGATGAAAAGGAAACGGCAGCCGCTCTCCGCCGCCAGAGCCACCAGTTCCTCGTCATTAGCGAAGGTGATGGACGCCTGGGACCCCCACCGGATCTTCATGGGGATGAGCTCCTTGAAGAGCTTCTTGGCGCGACCGGGGTTGGCCGCGATGTTGTCGTCGACGAAGGGGACCACTTTGCGGCGCAGGAGGTTGCTACGGGAGAGGGATTCGACCTCGGCCAGCACGTCATCCACCTCGCGCGCCCGGTAGCGCCGCCCGTTGAACGCGGTCACCGAGCAGAAGTTGCAGTCGTGGGGGCAGCCGCGCGCGGTCTGCACGCCGTTGGCGCTCCAGTAGCGTTTGGGGTCGATGATATCCCTCCTGGGCTGGATGGGGTTTTTGAAATCGGTATGGCCCTGCTGGTTGTAGATGGGCTCGAGGCGGCCCGCATCGGCGTCGGCCAAAACCCCCGGCCAGATGCCCTCCGCTTCTCCCACCACGATCGAGTCGGCGTGCTTGAGGGCCTCCTCTGGAACCATGGAAGCATGGATACCGCCCAACACCACCTTGGAGCCCAAGGCGCGATACCTGTCGGCGATCTCATACGCACGGGGGGCGGTGGCGGTCATGGTGGTGATTCCCACCAGGTCGGGGACTTCCGCGAAATCGATGCGCTCGACGTTTTCGTCGATCAGGCGCACCTCGACCTCCGGCGGGGTATAAGCCGCGAGGTACATGAGGCCGAGGGGAGCGAGCAGCCCTCGGTTAAAGAGGTAGCTTTCCCCTTGCTTGGTGGGGGAGACCAGGTGTAACTTCAAAAAATCTTTCCTTTAAACTTACCAACGCATATAGAAAGCAATTATACGCGCCGTGTTTCATCTTGCCAATGCACCATATCATTATCGGTTAAATCGAAGGGTCACTTGAAGATGGGGTCAGCCCCGGACATGGGACATCTCTCAACAAAATCCGTTGCTTCGTATATGCTACAGGTAATGTCCCATGTCCGGGGCTGACCCCATTGTTGCCTGTCGCTAACCCTTGAGCGCGGGCTCCTCGCCGGCGGGCAGTTCCTCTTCCGGCTCCTCTTCCGCCCTCTTGGACAGGATAACCGTGCCGACCAGTATCAAGGCGAAGGAGATGATCCTGAGCACGGTCAGAACGGTGCTTTCGGGAAAGCGCTCGTTCAAGGCTATCGTCCCCACCAGGATGGGCACGAACTCCATGATGCCGTTATAAGGGGGGATGACGATTACCGCCATGCCTCTCTGGAGCGCGGCCTGCAATATAACGAACCCGGGGGTGTAAGTCGCGATGCACGCCAGGATCCATATATACCATTGGCCGTGGAAGTTTCCCATGAGGAGGCGCGAGAATACCGCGGCGATGCCCATGAAGAGCCCGGCGGAGATCCCCAGGCCTGCAGCCTCGCTGCTCGGGCCGCGCCTGCGCAGGGACATCGGGATTACCGCGGAGAGAAAGATTATTCCTCCCGCGAACAACCACAACTCCAACGGATCGTGCAGCCTGTCATCCGGGATTCCTTCGGCCAGGCTGACCCCCAGTAAAACCACGCCCAGGATGGTTATGCCGATGGCGACGAGGTCCATGTGACGCGGCTTTTCACCTAGGTTCTTGATGGCCAGGTAAGCGAGCAAGACGACGCCCGACGCGATAATCGGCTCGACTACGGAGACCGGGGCGAAGGAGAGGACGAGCATGTAAAGGGCGAAACCGGCGATATTAAACCCCTGGGCGGAAAGCCACGGTATGTTGGTGATAAAAGTCTTGATGACCGACCAAGATAACTTGAACTCCACCTTGGGAAGAGAGTCCACCGCCTTCTTCTGAAGGTACAGAGAGTAATTCAAGAGAATTGACGCCACAATCGCTATCGCAACCGCCAGGATTGTTTTCATACCTTCTGCTCAGGTTCCTAATATTTCGCTGACAGTATTCGATCACCTTCCATCGAAGCGTGATTGCGCCGGAGTCATCACCCACGATTCCTCCTTTTCCATTTGTCGGTATTCCAACTCCATGCATTGAGTTCCATTCGCTTCCCTAATCTGCTTATCCCTCTATGGCTTGAGGTTCTTCGCCATAAAATATGGGCAACAAGCTCATAACTTGATTGCCGATCGTTTACCGATTCCTTAACCACCACGAACTTTTCAAAAAGGCCCTTGATGGCCGCCTCTTTGGTACCCACACTCCCGGGAGAAGAACCTGATTCAAAAGCTCTATTTAAAAGCTTTATTTATGGTTCTTCTCCCTAAAGTGTGGGTAACGATGAAGCGTCTACGCAAGCTCAATACATATAATGGCAGTTAAGGGGAAGCTTGCCCGCTACGGGCTTGCTTATCTTCCGCCGATTACCCACATTTGTTGGAGATGAGCCTTATTTACAAGCTTTCGCCCCGCAATGTCGACAATGGAGGCCTGAAGGGGATGGGCCGGTCAATTCTTGATTCCGAAAGATGGGGTAGGATCTCTACAGGCTGACCGAGAATAAGAAGAACCGTGGGTCAAACCTTGGGGTCAACCCCAAGGTTGCAGCAATCCCAATATTGAATTCTCGGTCATCCGGTCGAATAAATTACCATATTATTCCTCAAAATTCAAGATTCAAGACCTGACCCCATTCTTCGTCTGCCCCTTCGGGAGGAAGTAAATCATCCGCTTATCCCCGGGCATCGTAAGAGGCGGGGATACCGCCATCAGGTAACGCTTAAAGCATGGTAAAATAGCCTGGTGGAAAGGACAAACATGGGCGACATTGGATGGTATATTACTTCCCATCGGAAGACCCACGCAGCCTTAACCGTTTTTCTCTCCCTTCTCCTGATCCTGATCGCGAGCGCCGCGGTCGTGGGCGGCTGTGGGAAGAAGATCTCGCTCGAGTACGAATCCGCCCCCGACCTGGCGATCGTAAAAGCGGAGAGCGACGGGGGTCTGCCCCATCCGGGCGACGACCTCTTTCCCCGCTTCCAGCTCTTCGGCGACGGTCGAGTCATCAAGTACCAGGGGGAGCCGAATTACCGGGGCATCTTCGTGCAAGGGAGGCTGGACGAGAGAGACATCGGCGTCCTTCTCCAGCGGATCTCCGACACCGGCTTCTTCAAGCTGAAGGACGAATACAGGAATCCCAACCTAACCGACGCCACGTATTCGCAGATATCGGTGGACCTGGTGGAGACGGAGAAGACGGTGCGGGTATGGATGATGATGAATGTGCGCGAGTTCGATGCCGCCTACGACCTGATCATGGATTACCCGTTGGGCGAGGTAACCGAATACGTGCCGGAGAAAGGATACCTGGTGGTGGCGAGGTATCCCATGGAAGCGAAGGAAAACCAGAACTCCCTCGACCCCAACAGCGAAATCTACCAATTGCTGCCCGATACCGCCACGCTGATCCAGGCGGCGGACAGCAATACCGCGGTGGCGGTCAACGGCGCAACCTTCCTGAAGATCAAGAAATACGAGAACGAGCAGGAACGTCGCGGCTTATACATCTCGCAGCCGGATTCCGTGATGATGGTCTACCCCGTCTACGAACCCCGCACCGCGAAAAAACCCTGAACCGGTGAAAGGGAGGCCTGGCGAACCGGCGAAATGCCCGATGAATAATATAGAAACCCGGCATCTTTAAGGCCCTCTTTCATATATTCGGGGTAATAAACCATGGTGCCATTATATGGTATTTTATCCACAACCAAGGACCTGACCCCTCAAGGAGAAAATCGCGGACGGTGCTTGCGAGTTTGTCGGGGAACCGAAAGAGCAGGCCGTGCCCCCATCCATTTCCTTTACCCCTTTATGGAGCATATCTCGTACCGAGTACTCAGTCCATGCATAACCCCGCTCGCGGACCCGCCTTAAAACCCGGTGTTCTCAGTAAGGGTGCTCTACCAGCCGCCCCTCCGGTTCATGCTGTGGCGGCAGTGCCGTCTTGCTTATACCCCGGAAACGGCGGCGGTGCCGGACCACCCTGCCCGGTCCCGCGGTCAATCGTTCATGACATACTGGCCGACGGTGGCGAAAACGTAATCCTCCCAGACCCGCCCGAACCTGTCCCCGTCGATTACCGGCCTCCTGATCATCTTCAAGCACAGGTCCATCTGCTCGGGGGTACTCGAGGTCTTGGAGTAGAGCTGCAGGGCGTAGCGGGAGAGGTCCCTCACCATGAAGTCGAAGATCTGCTCGACGAGGTCGTCCTCCACCCCGTATATGGGCTGATTCTCCAGGATGAGTTGCCCGTAGGCCACCAGGGTGAAGAGCTCGCCCAGGGTGAGCAGGAAGTCGATATCCTTGCGCTGCCCTTCGCTGGGCGGCGCCTTTAAGAGGAGCTCCTTCAAAACCTCGACCTGCTCCTTGAAGATGTTCACGTTGGGCAGGCCACAGGGCCCGTAGGCCAGGTTGAAGTCGTGGAACTGGATGCCGCCCAGCCCCTTGGTGGGCCCCTGCCGGAAGAGGAAGTCGTCGTCGGCCGCGACGTTTCTTAAGGGTATCGCCGGGAAGGTCGCGGGGTTGAAGAAATAGTTGGGCATGAACTTGATGATCAAAGCCATGTTCACGTGTACGGTTCCCTCCAGCTTGGGCAGCGCCCGGATATCCCTGGCCGCCATCTCGAAGTAGGTATCCT
>Ga0315282_10017260_pt1 | contig 10441 bp, 13 predicted proteins | sample YL17G07_20_MG_FD_203693 | JGI IMG/M metagenome (GOLD analysis project Ga0315282, IMG submission 203693) | Sediment microbial communities from Yellowstone Lake, YNP, Wyoming, USA - YL17G07_20 | ecosystem: Environmental > Aquatic > Freshwater > Lake > Sediment | place: USA: Wyoming | collected... | reverse complement strand
GCCGTGCGTGCTGAAAAAAAGAAAGGAGGTGGAAAAATGTTAGGACAAATGAGCAAAGATTTAATTATCGAGGTAACAGAAGACGGTTACCTCGAAGTTAAAGACGACAAAGGAGAGTTAATTTGTCGTTATAGCCCCGAGACAATGGGGCATGAGAAGTTCGTTGAAATTGAATAGCAATTAAATTGATTTAACCCTTATTTCTTTAATTTTTCGGAAGTGTTTAAAGTTTCTAGTGATGAGAACAGATTTAGTTTGTTGAGCAGTAGCGGCGATAACCGCGTCAGCCAAAAGAATTTTGTATTTTTTGCGGAGATGACTAGCTTGTTTAGCTATTTCAAAAGTCAAAGAACAAACCCGAAGTCCTTTGAGAAGTTTGGAAAATATTTTTTGTTCTGTTGGCTTAAGTGCTGGGAAAGAAAGAAATTCGGCGACCACAATGGTTGGAATGATTAAGGGAATTTTCTTTTCAATCTGCTCTAATAAAAAACGGGCAATTGTTTTGTCGCCCGACGCGTAATAAATGAGGATATTGGTGTCAATGGTAAACATAAAAACCAGACAAGGTTATTGTCTTTCCCATTCTTTACGGATTTGATTTTGCCAAATTAAGGGGTTGGGAAGTTCACGATTTTTTAGAATGCCTGCCATTTTTTTCCAGAGTTCAATGTTGTCTTGTATTTTCTTAGGCAATTTCTCAAGCATGATTTTCATTTTTGTTTGGGGCCTGACAACAACATCGGTTTCCTGCCAATCGGTCCATAATTCTTTAGGCAAAGTTAGCGTCCCGTTTTTAATTGTAATAGTTTGATTAGTCATAGATTTAATTATTTTATTATTCTTAGTATATTATTTTCGTGGGGCCATGTCAAATTGAAAGAAGTTGTTTGGAAGTTTAATTTAAAAAGTTTTCAAACAAGCTTATTCAATTGAATGAGCAGTTCTTAAAAAAGACCTGGCCGCGTAATCCCGGGTCAGTTCAAAACAGCGCGTTTGATTTCCACCGCGCCCGCCATAATTTTTGCGAAACAAAATTTAGGTGGGCCGTGCGCGCTGAAAAAATGAAAGGAGGTGGAAAAATGAGTATTGACTTCTGTAAGGATGTTGACTTCTGTAAGGATGTTGACTTCTGTAAGGATGTTTTGTTCCACACCTCGCCGGTGTGGCATCCTCGCTCTGACCCAAGAGACAGGGAAGAAGCTGTGTATGCATCGAAGATGTATACACTCTTCTCTCAGCTTGCGGGAGTAGAGCCTCAGGAGACATCGAAGAATTTCATAATGTATGATTTCGACTGGAAAAAGGTCGACGCATATAATTATGAAAAAACTTCGATCCATCAAGACATTCTATCCTTAGGTGCTCAATTTAAGGGCAGGAGTGTCTATAGCACGGTGTTTTCTCCGTGCTTTACTGATGGATTCCATGTGAGGCCTTATGGGATTCCTTCTCATCCAGAAAAACCAATCTATTCTTATGAATGGTTTGGTAGTTGGATGAGGGAACCGGCATCAGATTTAATTCTGTTGCCAGTGGATGAAAACCATAAATATCCGGGGACGATATACATCTCCAATGTTGATCGTTGGAGATGTTGGTCCGGAAGGATTTTTATCCACAAAGGTTTAATTATGGAAGCGCAGGCCTGATTTCTGCGCGAATTAAAAATCAGCGGGGTCAAAAAACTGGCCTCGAGAGGGAAAACCGACCGAGCGGGATTCTCGGGAAGTTTTCCAAAGGGTTGTCTGGCATTCCCAAGAATCAATTCCGTTAAAGTATAGCGGATTATTGGTTAAAAGCAGAGGAAAACGGCTTTTGTGTGTTTGAGCCGACATTTTAAAAACACTTCTGCTCGAATGAGCCCGGGATAATCTTGCCCGGCGATGCAAGATTAAAACCATATCAGGAGCTTGTATAAATCACACTTGCGAGTTCCTGACCTTTTCTTAGTCAATCTAAAAAGGTTGGCTGGGAAAAGGGAGTTGGGAAATTTAGGAGTTGGGAAATTTAATCGTTGAAATGTTTGTGGATAAAATCACCGGGAGTCAAAATTACGCAGGGTAAATCAGCTTTAGTCAGTCGTGGGGTAAAAAAATGCCCACGATCAAGGGTGATGAGAAAATCCATTTTATGCCGCAAAGCAGTAGCCAAAATCGGCGCGTCTTTAAAATCAATTAACCTAAGCGTTTTTGCTATTTCTTTTTGCGAGGGGTTTGATAAAATTTCGAGACAGGAAATAAGTAAAATTGATTTTAGGTTCGCGAGGCAGTCAGGATAATCTTGTTCTAGGTTCTTCATTGTTTCGTCCATGGCGTAGGAGGAAGAAAAAATGGAAAAACCTTTTTGTCGAGCTTGTGTTATTAAACGAAAAGAGCCACCCGTTGGCGAAAGGGCGGCTGCGAATAAAACACTGGCGTCAAAGAATATTCTATTTTTTGAGCTTGGCATAAAGCGAAGGATATTGCTCTTTGAACATTTCTTCTTGGATTTTTTCGTAGTCGTTTTTTACGGTTTTCCAAATCTGTTCATCATTTTGAAATTCTGTTTTTCGAGGTTGGGGGTTGATGAAAGAAAAAAACGCCCTTTTTAACAAAGAAAGATCCTTTTCAACTGTCTTTAATCGTTGATTAACTTGTGTGGTTGAATTGTTCATAATTTACTTTTAATTTATTGCTTTCAGTATATTATTTTTACCATTTTGTGTCAAATTGAACGAGCCCCTCACTAACTCTTAATGCTATTTGTTCTACATCAATATTATCAACTGTTATCGTAATACCTGATGTGGGTGAAATAATCATAAAAGTTAGTGAGGGGCTCGTTCAATGGTTGAATGAGCAGTTCTGTAACTCATTTCGAAATCGAAAGAAAGGAGAAATTATATGTCTGAAAGAACATATAAAATCTCTGCCGAAGAGATGCCGAATGGTTTTCTGCTTCGTTTGGCCTTTGTGGGGTCGGCGCAGAATGACCAGATCGTCAGGGACGCGGTTGCCGCTCTCGCAGAGTTAAATCTGCAGGGTGGACAGACCGTTTTCTTGAACGGTCCGGCGTCGCTTCCGGTCGCCTGTGCGATTACGCACGGCATAAGCCACCTTTTTACAGAGGTTGCTGTCTTTGACCCAAAGATGGCTGGCTATGTCGTAGCAGTAAGCCATGGCGGTCGGGAAATCGGCACTCTGATTACAGAGTAGCTGATTCCGGCGAACCAGGATGCTGAAATAAAACTCCTGGGATTCCATTTCTAAAGGAAGCAATATTAGAAATGTTGGCTCAAAGTCCAGAGCCATAAAAGCATGGGTAAAAGTTTTTGTCACCGTTCGCACTTTAAGTTAAGCAAATGGCGAGGCAAAAAGCGGCAGAGCTTTTCGGTAATTAGTCCGAAACAAAACTAAACAACGAGTTAAGGGTTAAACTCGTAAAATTTGTAGCCCGCACTAAAATATCGTGGAGGTAAAAAAATTCTAAAACACTTTTTTACTTTTTGCCTCCACTGATTTATTCAGTTAATCTTGTTGAAATTGGTTTAACAAGGTTGGCTGATTGATTGTTCCTAACAAAAAAAGGAGAAAAAATGGATACTTCACGAAGGGAAGCGATACTAACTTCCCCCTATTCTTGAATCCGCAATTTTATTTTGATTTTGCGAATTCAAAAATGGGACAGTATTAAATTTTTGTGACGGGGCGGGGGTTATCTCTCTCCTCGTTCGGATGATTTTTTCATCCGAACTCCTCGCTCCGTCACAGAAATTTAACGAAAAAACAGACACTTACGCGGTCTGTTTTTTAGTACGAATAGATTTAATGTAAAAAAATTGTTTTCGTCAGAAGGAACTGGTTCTTTGTCTTCTTTCAGGGAAGCAATGTAGCCGCTGATAGCATCTGCCGCCATTTCTCTTGCTTCTTGAAGAGTGCGGCCATAGGTAATACATCCGGGCAAGGAAGGGACTAAAACAGTAAAACCACCTTCTGGTTCGGCTCGAAAAATAACATTAAATTGTTTAGTTTGTTTTGTCGCCATAAAATTTATTAGTTGGATTTTAACATTTTGTTTGTAGTGTTGTCAAACAAAGTCAGCTTACTCAGAAGGTAGTGTTGGCTTTTCTATTGGCGCTTGCGTTAAAAATAGGATTATGATATATTATTACCTGTAGATGCTTACGGCTTACCGCAAACAGCATACAGCTTACGGACTACGGTAGACGATCGTAACGTAATCAGCTGTTGGCGGTAAGCGGTTTGCTGTAAGCTGATATTATTATGTCAGACCAAAAGAAAAAGACAATTAAAAAAATAATCAAAAATATAATTAAGAAGCCAGTTAAAGAAACGGTTAAAAAAGCTGTTGTTGAAATACCATCTTTAGAAGATATGGTCAAGGCGGGTGTTCATTTTGGACACCGTATTTCTAAATGGAATCCAAAAATGGAACCGTATATTTTTGGCCAAAAAGAAACCGTCCATATTATTGATTTAGAAAAAACCCAAGCCATGCTAAAAATAGCTTTGGAGTTTTTGGCTAAAACTATGAGTGAAGGCGGTAAAATTTTATTTGTGGGCACTAAAGTTGGCAATCGCGAAGTGGTCAAAGAGTTAGCAGAACAAAGCGGTAATTTTTATGTTAATGAACGGTGGCTTGGCGGCACCCTGACTAATTTTGGCGGGATTTCTAAGCGCCTGAAGCACTTTTTGGATTTAGAAGAAAAAATTAAAACCGGTGAATTGGCTAAATATACTAAAAAAGAACAGCACGATTTTAATTTAGAAAAACAAAAATTAGAGCGTCGTTTTGGTGGCATCAAGCATATGGAAAAATTACCAGAAGTAGTATTTTGTTTTGATGCCCGGGAAAATCATTTAGCGCTTAAAGAAGCCAAAGACAAAGGCGTTGTAACTATGGCTTTGTGCGATACCAATGTTGATACCGCTAAAGTGGACTATATTATTCCGAGCAACGATGATGCCAGCACTGCTATTCGGTTAATGGCCGAAGCAATAAAAAAGGCAATCGTCTAAATTTAAAATTTATATAATTAAAGTAACGATGTCATTGCGAGCCGAAGCCTCAAGGGCTGAGGCGTGGCAATCTCGAACCCTGAGAAGACTCATACTTTGGGATTGCCACGTCGTCCCGCACTTTTTAATAAAAGTGCGGGACTCCTCGCAATGACAACAGAATTATGATTAACGCAATTGATGTTCAAAAATTACGTCAAAAAACTGGCTCGTCCATGATGGAATGTAAAAAGGCGTTGACCGAAGCAAATGGCGACCAAGCCAAAGCGATTGAGATTTTAAAGAAAAAAGGCGAAAAGGTGGCAGAAAGTAAAATTCTATCACGTGAAACTAAATCGGGGTTGATTGATGCTTACATTCATGGCAATGCCAAGGTGGGCGTGCTTTTGGAGCTTGGTTGCGAAACCGATTTTGTGGCGCGCAATGAGGAATTTAAAGAATTGGCGCATGAATTATGTTTACAAATTGCCGCGATGTCACCTAAATATATAAGCGTTGACCAGGTGCCCCAAGAAATACTTGAAGAGGATCGCCGGATTTTTCGTGAACAATTCGCGGGCATCAATAAGCCAGCGTCAATGATTGAACAGATTGTTGAAGGTAAAATTAAAAAACAAAATGAAGAAGTGTGTCTTTTGACGCAACCATTTATTAAAGATCAAGGTAGGCGGGTGGCTGATGTGATCAATCAAGCAATTGCTAAGCTGGGCGAAAAAATTACTGTCAAACGCTTTGTTAGATACGCGATTTAGAAGCTATCTGACGAATACAATTGTTGCTTACGGACTATAGCTTACAGCAAACAGTAAATCGACTATATCGCTTACAATCAGTCGTTTGTAGTCGTGCCGTAAGCCGTTTGCGGTAAGCTGTAAGCTGTTAGCCGTTGGCTGTAAGCCGTGAACGGACCGTTATGTTATTAATTATTTTTCCTATTATTATTGGCCTGTGTGTTTTGGGCTTGATATTTTTGGTTTTTAAAAAAATACCTCAAATAGCTAATTATTCTGTTGAATCTCCATTAGCGCCAGCTCCAAACCCGGCGAATGCTATACCGTCTAAGATGGTTCCTAAAAAGACAGTAATTTGGGAGGTTTTTTTTAGCACGCTTAAAAAATATTATTTAGGAACGAAACAAATTTTTTCACAAATGATTAAAAAAGTGGTTAGCGGTGTTCTGGGCTTGACAAGAAAAATTAAACCAGCGGTTTTGGGCACGAAAAAGATTGCTGGTTTAAGGCAACGCTTGGCCATCAGAAAAAAAGGCGACTTTAATCAATTAAATGACTTTTTTAATAAAAAAAGACCGACACTTATTTTGCCGCAAGTAACGCCGGATCCAGATAATGACAAGGGCTTAAGTTTAATGGCGTCCAAAGAAACAGAGTTGGCCCCGTTAGAAGATTCGTTTATAACGGAGCGGACCAACCAGGATCACCTGGATTTTAAAAAGTTTTTAAATAACGATGGGCAAGAAAAAAAATCATATAAATTAGAAAAGTTTTCTTTTGATCAGTTATTTAAAAAAGCTAAATCACAAAATGATAAGCCAGAGGCTACTGAACCAAAAAACAGACCGTCTATTTTAAGGCAGAGTAGAGAAGATGTTGAATTAGCAAAATTTGTCCAAAAAGAGCAAATGCTAATTCAGCAAATCGCCAACGAGCCGCACAATGCCAGTCTTTATAATAAATTAGGCGAGCTCTATTTAAAAGTAAAAAATTGGCAAGATGCTAAAGCCAGTTTTAATTATTTGCTGGAGTTGGAACCCCGAAACAAAAAAGCGCTTAAATCTCTTGATAAAATTAATAAAGTATTGCATAATAAATAGGCGCGGCATCGCCTAGATAGCTCAATCGGCAGAGCAGCTGTTTTGTAAACAGCAGGTTGTCAGTTCGATTCTGACTCTAGGCTCATTTCTGACATCGGATGTCGGATATCTGATATCAGAGAATAAAGAGCTATTTATTGGAATTTGGTATCCGAAATCCGATGTCTGACATCTGATATCTGAAATTGGGTAGGTGGCGGAGCGGTCAAACGCAACAGACTGTAAATCTGTCGGCCCTAGGCCTACGGGGGTTCGAATCCCTCCCTGCCCACATAAATTTTTGCTGAGGCAAAAATTTGAGTAGTTGGTAATTTGTATTTTGTAATTTGGTTAAGGTTTTTATGATGTGAGTTTAGAACAGCAAAAATTTATCCCTAATTACAAATTACACACACAAACTACAAAAATATTCGGTATAACAAAAGTTTTTGGGAATTTTATAAATTTTCTAATGGGGTCAATACAAGATCTTTAAATAAGCAGACAAAAAAAGAAAGAGGTGTTAAAAATGTTATTGTCTAAAGTTGAAATTGGAACAATAGAAAGATTGCGAGATAATAGAAGCGATGTGAATGACGCTGTTGAAGTGCTCGCCAGAGCTTTTGGGGATAGCTTAGGAGTAAGCTTCATATCAAATTACAATCCTAAGGTAACAAAAAAAATCTTTTTATTTTTAATAAAAAGAGGTTTATCAAGCGGGGTTGTTTATATTTGTCGGGATGAGGAAGATAAAATTCAAGGAGTGGCCGTTTGGGCTTCTCCGCCGACATATCTCGAAGTTTTTAAATGCGGATGGAGGTCGTTGTTTTGGACTTTTGTCCATGAACCAAAGGCGCTAATTAATCTTTTTGACTGTTTGTCTTTTTGCTCTAGGATTGAAGATGAGATATCTCCAGATCCTCATATGAGCCTTTGCTATTTAGGAGTAAGTCCAAAAAGTCGGGGACGCGGTATGGGCACAGCTTTGATGGAAAAAGCTATGGAAGAGATTGATCTTCCTTGCTATCTGGAGCTGGTTGGGCCTCTTGACGAGATAAACTCTCTTGAGAGGTTTTACAGAAAGTTTGGTTTTGAACCAGCCTCAAGGCAGGCGTACTACAAAAGTGAATTGTGGCATATGGCTATGGTCCGCTAGCCATAATTTAACTAAGGTCGGCGTAAGAAGCTCCGACCTTTTTATTTTAGCTACTAAATATTTTTTGATTAGTAGGCGGATTTTTATCTGTAGATTTAGATTCCATGTCTTTAATCTTTTGTTTTAATTCAATCATTTTTAATTCGCGGCCCACAGTGAGATCATAAAATCTTTCCAAATCTTCTTTGCGTTTGCCGATCTCTTGGGCGCGAGCTTCGGCTAGGTTTTTAGCTTTTTCTAATTCTTGGGCGCGATTAACAGCAATGTTTTTGGCGTCTTCTAATTCATGGGTGCGCGCGGCTACCTCCTTTTCCAAGGTTTCTTTGTAATGAGCTTCTTTAATAGCGCTTCTGATAAGTAAATAGCCAAACACACAAAACAGAACAAAAATGCCGCTGGTTAAAATAACAAAAGACGAAGTGGGCATTAGAAATGGTAGGAGCGATAAAAGCACTCCCATAGCAACAACCAAAATTTCCGTTAAGATAACTTTAATGCCAAAAAGACGATAACGACTAATGGCTAACATTGAAAAAATTGTAAAAAACAAAGAGCTGGGGCTGTCAAATACGGGTACTAAATGATAGAGATTAAAAAAGGGAAAAATAATGTTGCTAATTGAAACGCTGGTTAAGCTTAAAGAGATGCCGATTAAAATGTAACCAAGTTGTTTTTTGTGAATCTCATCAGCGCTGTGGCGATATCCGTTAATTAAAGTACCAATCATATAAGCAAAAATCGCGAGTAAAGAAATAAAGAAAAAGATAAAAAATAGTTGATTGCCCGGGTATTCATAGCTTCCAGAATAGGCCTGACTTAATTCGCCAGGACTAAGTTTGGGAACAGTTATTTTGAGATAGCATAAAGCGGTCATAATCACACTCAAGCCACCGGCAATGAAAGATTTAGTTTTTGTAATTTTTTTGCCGCAAATTTTCCAAATCCAAAATATAGAAGTGGTGGCAGATAAAGCGCCAAACGCGTAAGTGCTTTTGAGCCAAAAAGAACTGGGAAAAATGATTAAGAGAAAATTGCTGAAAACCCAAAAAGCAAATATAAAACAAAAAAAACCAAACCATAAGTTAAGTTTTTCTTTGCGGTTTTTAAGAAGTGGCAAAAGCCCTAGGATGACATTACCTAAGCCGGCGATTAAAATGATAATTGATAAGATGTTGATGTTGGCCATGGAAAATTTTTTAAGATGATCATAAATTAACCCTTTTAATTATACCACAAACAGGGAAAATTATTAACAGGATTTTTATGTGAAAATATGGTATGATAAATAGAGATTAGATAATTTATACTTATGGCTTTGGATCAACATTCATCATCGTGGTCAAAAATTTATCAGCAGTTGCCCAGTCCGGGAGAGCAGGCATTTAATGTTTTATTCCCAGAGCATCTTTCTGTTTTGTCTGAACAAACTTGGTTAGAATATTTACCAATGGCTGCTTGCTATTTAGATCGCGATTTAAAAGTGATGGATTTCACCCGTAGTTTTATGGCTTTTAGCGGTTTGGCGCCAGCGGCAATTTATAAACAGCCAATTAATATTTTTTTACGGCCTAGCCCAAAAACACAGGTCAATATTTACGATCTCATTAAACAAGGGTTTGCTTTTGAGGCAGTGTTTTTGTCTGTGGATCATCAAGAAACATCGGTAAAAGTGATGGTGTCTGCTTATCCAAGAGGCGTCAAAGAACCGTCTGGTTATCTATTGGCGTTCTCTAGTATCAGCCAAGATCAAAAAACATTAAGGTCTTTGGAGGAACGAGTCATGCAAATGCAGCGCTATGCTGATGATTTAGAAAAAACCAGAAAGGTCTTGTTAAATATCTTAGAGGATGTTGAACAAGAGAGAAAAATTGCCACCCAAGAAAGAGATCGTAATGTGGCAATTGTGCGCCACTTTGCTGATGGCATTATGATTTTAGAACAGCAGAAAATTATTTTGGTCAACCCCGTTTTTGAAAGGTTTTTCAACGTGAATGTGCGCGAACTTTTAGAAAAAAATATTTTGGACTTTATCCATCACAAAAATTTACAAGGATTGGTTCAATTATTGAGTCAAGAGAGTTTTATTCTAGATCGGCATGAATTATTGATTAATCCAAATTTAGCAGTAGAAGTGTCTACAATTTTGATGTTTGAAACTTCAGAAGAACCAAAAAGAATGATGATAGTAATTCATGACGTGACACGGGAAAAAGTTGTAGAACAACTCAAAACCGATTTCGTATCTTTAGCAGCTCATCAATTAAGAACGCCGTTATCAATTATTAAATGGAGTATGCGGAGTATTTTGGATGGTGATTTTGGAAAATTAACATCTGATCAATTAGAGTTTTTTAATAAGATAGATCAAACGAATGAACGAATGATCCGTTTGGTTAACGATCTTTTAAATGCCGCTAGAATTGAAGAGGGCAGATATGTTTATAAAACTGAAAAACA